>Ga0206874_1149_pt1 | contig 18070 bp, 19 predicted proteins | sample Alteio_BWOrgCont_12_FD_152629 | JGI IMG/M metagenome (GOLD analysis project Ga0206874, IMG submission 152629) | Enriched cells from forest soil in Barre Woods Harvard Forest LTER site, Petersham, Massachusetts, United States -... | ecosystem: Environmental > Terrestrial > Soil > Temperate forest >...
CAACCAGCTGAATGCTTATTTCGCTACTGTACCGGGCAACTATGCGATGAACCTCCGCCAGTTGTACATGCTGGTGTAGGTCAGGAAGAAGAAGGTTCCCTGCTGACCGCCACGGTCTCTGATCTCCCGGATTTGGCTAAAGCGCTTCTGGACCTTCCCGATGAACCCCCAACCGGCCGTGACCATCGTCCCGGCTGATTCGCATACCTTGTACAGTTCTTCCAGAGGGTTGGGCATCGTCAGATCATTGTTTCTTCAATGAGTAGCCCCAATTATACGCACCGCGAGAGCGCGAACGCTTCAAAAGCGCCGAAGGCCCTTCGCTCAATTTGCCGCGGCCGATTCTTGTGTCCACACCGCCATCTGGGATGTCAGTCCGTAAGGTCGTGGACACCTCGGATTGCGGCACACCGTGAGCCCAGCATGTGGCCCTGATCACTTCGTTGCAGAAGCGCACAAACTCCGCACCGCCCGGTTGGCGGAAAAGCTGTATAAGCTCCAGTTCGTTCAGTTTCATCGTGCACGCTCACCAAGTCTTTTGACGATCGAGCAAACCACATCATGCTGAGATCAGCAGATGCAGCTTCGCACACGGCAATGATCTGTGCGTTATCTGTAGATTATCGCCCCTTTTCTTGTGCTGATCGCCAACCGAAATCTCAGCGAACTTCTCACCCGTTGTCGCCCGTTTGACCGTCGGGAGCGGGGCGGCGGGCGAGACTTCGCTTCTTTACATCTACTTCTCCCGCGCTAGCTCTTTCGCCTTCGCGTCCGCAGGGTCGATTACCTGTTCTTTCAACTCCGCCACCAGTGTCGTTTGGTTCGTGTAGCGATGGGTATCAAGGACCCACGGAAACTTGCGAATGAAATCGAACATGCCTGGCTCCTCCTGGGAGCCAAGCAGCAACGGTTGCACTACTACGGACGGACTGAGCGGAACGACAGCCTGAAGTTCTTGGAGAACGCTTTTTGCGTCCGTGAGATCCGCGATCACGAACCGGGCCATGCGGGCCAGGGTAGAAATGGTTTCGACCGTCGTTTGGCTGCTTGGCTTCTCGAAATCAAACAGGACCGGCAGATAGTCGCGTTTGCGGAGCTCTTCTCGAATCGCTTCGAGAACAACTATTCGCTCCGGCGTGAAACGGCCAAGAATTAACACCACTTTGGAAGTGATGGTGTCGATGACGCTGCGAATTTTCTGGTTATTCAGGAGCAGGTAAATGAATTGGGCCACATCGAGATTATCGACCTGGATCGGCGGTTCATTCACGTCCGTGATCACCAGGCCCTTTTGGATTGCTCCTTCCAGCCTTACGTTCCACACCGAGATTCCATAGACGGAACAAGCCGTCAGATTCGCTCCCTCTAGGTTGGTGTTGACTAGGGTCGCCCCCATGAGGTCCGCCCGGCTTAGGTCCGCCTCGCTAAAATTGGCCCCTGTCAGGTCCGCGTCGAGGAGATTCGCGTCGCTCAGGTCGGCCCCAGTAAAGTTTGCTTCGATGAGATCCGCCGCACGGAGGTCCGCCCGGCTTACGTCCGCCTGGCTTACGTTTGCCCCGCTAAGGTCCGCCTTGTCGAGATTCGCGTCGACAAGATAAGCCCAATTGAGGCTCGCCCTACTGAGGTTCGCTTCCCCGGCGCACGCCTCATTGAGGTTAGCCTTTTGGAGCTGGGCCTCGCTCAGAACCGCCTCTTCGAGGTCCGCCTGGTCCAGCCTTGAGCCTCTAAGGTCCGCGCCGGCAAGGAATGCCTTGCGAAGGTCTGCTCCTCTGAAATCCACCTTGCGGAGATCCCTCTCGTGCAGGATTCCTCCGCGGAGGTCTGGCCGGATCTCAGGATTTTCTTTCCTCCATTGATTCCACCGTTTGACTCCTTGCTCTAGCTTCGCGAGATGTTCGGGATTCGCCAATGTGCCTGCCTGGGTCGGAGCGTTCGGCAATCGTCAATGATACATTTGCGCGTAGCGATACGTGCGACGATGGCAATGGCAACATCGTGTTCACCAAGGAAATCGAGCATACGGATTTTCCGCTGGATGAGATCAAACTGTACTTTGCCGACAACGTAATCCATTTGCCGAGCGAATACTGAGCAAATGGGAAACCCGCGCTGGCGTCCTCGCTGGAGCGGGCTTTTTTGTTTCGCCACGCGCCCGCCGGCAATTGTTGCGGTTGATCAGCCGCGCGGGGGTGATCCCTTGCTCGTTTACTCAGGACGCAGTTGGGCCGATAACGCGAACCGTAGCCGATACGGCGGTCATGCTCGATGTCATGGCCGGCTACGATCCTGATGATCCCGTGACGGCGCTTGGGGGAACGGGTTTCAGATGCAAGCGATTCAAATATTTGTTAGGTCTTCGCGAAACTTTACAGAGCAATCAGGGTTCTAACGACATAACCACTCGTCGCTTCACGAACAAATGGCAGCACGAAACTCCTGGTGTCACCCAACTCTTGAACGGGGCGTGGAGCAGTGTTTCCCCTTGTCGAAATTCGGCACCTGAACGCGGTCGTTGTCTTGGCCGAAGAGATGAACTTCACGAAGGCTGCCCAAAGGCTGCACATCACGCAGCCTGCTCTCAGCAAACAGATAACTGATCTCGAAGCACAGTACGACCTCCAGCTCTTTCTGCGTGAAAAGGGACGGGTTATGGATCTCACGGACGCCGGAAGAGCATTTGTGGCAGACGCCCGCGTCGCGGTCTTCCGAGCCGAACGAGCCGTCCATTCTGCTCGTGCCGCCAGCGAGGGATACGACCGGGTATTGATCGTCGGACACTCATCTCACGCGGATCAAGCTTGGTTGTCAGCTATTCTCGCGATTCGACTGCCCTCGTACCCAAGACTCAAGATTCGCTTCGCCACCCGGTTTGGTACTGAGCTGGTACGAGGCGTATTAACAGGAGAACTCAACCTCGCACTCGTGACGGCTCCGCCGCCAGACCCAACCATCACGTCTGTGCCATTTGCTTCGGCGCCTGTTACGCTGCGCTTCCTCTGGAGCATCTGGGCGTGCACAAAAAAGAGCTGTTCCTACAAGATCTCTCAAAAGATGAGTGGATTCTTTGCGTGAGAGACGCCAGTCCAATGGTTCACGATGCCATCATGGAAACCGCGCGAGCTCAGTCCATCGCACCGAAGGATGCCCACGGCATTCACACGGCGGATCAGGCAATTTACCTCGTGTCCGAGCATGTTGGCGTCGCCATTATCGCGGAGCCGACAACGCCCAAGACGAACGGTAAGGGCGTTGTGATAAAACCCCTTTCCGACAAGTCCCTGCAGTTTCAGACCTGCTTGGTGATGAGCAAAGATGACGATTCGCGGCTAACAAACGAATTCGCGCGTGCTTTTCTCCGCCGATACGCCCCGCAGCGAGTCCCGCCCAAGCAAATGAATTTGCCTCTCTCCGAAGCTCATGGATCAGAGAGAGCTTCAGCTCGCGATGCGTAGTTGTCGGTGGACTCTTAACATGATTGTTTCCGGGATACGCAGCGTCCTGTATCCGCGCCTGAACCGTGTCTCAGATTTCCCCCAGCACAGCACGCCCGGCTCATGCTCAAACATGCGACGAATTGTCTTCTCGCTAAGATCCCACAGTTTGGCGACTTCGGCGATTGAGTAGTGCTTCTCTCTGGAGAGATCGATGGATGTCACTTCCGCGATAGGAGCGCCAAAGGCGGAAGAATAGCTGGCTGGTTTTCGAGCGAACCTCGACATGGCAATACCCCTGCTCCACTCAAAGGCTGGATTGGCAAATGCAATGGACCTCTGTACGCCAAAACCCTTGCCCACAGCGCCATTGCAAATGTTAACTACTTTGGTTCATGTCGATTCAAATGTCCAATAACTTTTTGGTAACGCACTATTCCCTGCGGTTATACCTCCGCACAAAATCGGTGTTCACTTCGGTAGGGCTCAGTTGACTTGGGCCGGGGCAGGCTTTGATCCGGTCGGAGGAACACCTTGCAAATTCGCCGCTTCCACCGCTGAATCGTCCCATGCTAGGCGGGCGTAAATTTCTAACTGCTGCTGACGTTCTTTCACGAACGGCGCGTAGTGCCTCTCTGTCACTTTGACACTGCTATGCCCCAACAGCAGGGACACACGGTCGATCGGCACTCCCCTGTTCAGCAGTTCGACCGCGAATGTATCGCGGAACATGTGAGCGTGGCATCGTTTGGGACTTCCGTCTGGCCTGTGAATCTTTGCGATTTCAAAAAGACGCGTAAGCGAACGGCGCCAGCCTTTGCAAGCGGTCTGGGGATCCCCGTTTCCAGACCAAAAAAAGTATCGTTTGTTTTCGCTCGGGAGGGCGCGCAAAATATCGGCAACGTCCGGAGGAACGGGAACGTTGACAGGAACCCCCGTCTTCGCCCGATACAAAAATATCTTGCCGTCATCGCTCAACCGCTCACGTTCGAGCGTCACGGCATCTTGGATGGACAATCCCGACCACCGCATTAGCAACACTAAAGCGCGAAGACGATCCGCGCGGAAATGAAAATCGCGCCCCCCGCGCCACTCACCATACGCATAGGTCGCGTCAACGATCCGCTGAAACTCAGTCTTTGGAAACCAGCCCGTCGGAAGTGAAGTCGGTGCTGAGCGCTTCACTTTCATCGCAGGATTTTCATTGAGCCACCCATTCTGAATACAGAACGCACAGAACCCCACCAGACGCGAGAGCTTGCGGTTCGCCGTTAAGCCGTTGTTCTTCCAGGTAGCACGAAAATTGACCAACTCCCCCGATGTTAGGTCGCGCAAGCGATTTAGACCGCGGTGCTTCGCCCAGGCAAGAAGCTGCTTTTCAAAAAGGGTCTTCGATTGTTTGGTCGTCTCTTTGGAAAGACTGCGGCCCTTCTCATCAGCTATGAAAACGTCGACGGCATCGGCGATGGTCGTGACTTTCGGCTGGGGCGGCTTCGCGGGATCGGAAGCGTCCTCCAACAATCGCGCCTTTCGCTCCGCTTGTTCCCAACTCCGAGTCTTGGCGGATTGTCTGACCCTCTTCCCGTCAACGTATCCGTCAATCCATTTCGGGCACCGGCAGCGCCGGTACTTGAGCTCATCCTTGTGAGCGCAATCGGGAGCGTGGCGGGAATAAACGAAAAGCATGATGCCGATTCCCTCTTGGGGTGATGGGAATCATTGTACCCACATGGGTACGATTTGGGTACATTTTCTTGTGTACCCATCGTGGACTGGCATTTTTGCTGGGATTTATATGGTGGAGCTAGTCGGGCTCGAACCGACGACCTCCTCGTTGCGAACGAGGCGCTCTCCCAGGCTGAGCTATAGCCCCACTTTTGCCGACGGCGAACGACCAATAGATTTTATCAGCGTTCGTCCGCCGGAGCCACATCTCCCTGGTGCCGCCCCATCGAATATTCGGAAACCGGTTTCTCGCGCACAGACTTTCCTCCAGCCCGCTTTCTCACTTTCCCGTTAACCCCGCTTCGCGCTATAGTCTCTTCTGCGCTCTTGGAGGCTTTATGGCTACGCAATCCCGTCCTGAAAACAAAGTCAGGAGTTTCGGTCAAAACATCGAGAGCGATCTCGCTTCGAAATTCTTGCGCGTGGTCGAGACCGCGGCGATTGCTTCCGCTCGCACTATGGGTCAGGGCGAGCGCAAACTCTCCGACCAAGTAGCCACCGAAGCCATGCGTCAGACCATGGATTGCATTCCTATGCGCGGCACCATCGTGATTGGCGAGGGCGAGCGCGACGAAGCACCTATGCTTTACATCGGAGAGAAAGTTGGCGCGGACTTCCCCGATGGCCGCGAAGTACCCGAGGTCGATATTGCGGTTGACCCGCTCGAAGGAACGAATCTTTGCGCCACGGGAGCGCCGGGATCCATCACCGTACTGGCGGCGTCCGAGCGTGGCGGATTGCTGAATGCTCCCGACTGCTACATGGAAAAAATTGTGGTTGGTCCATCTTGCAAGGGCGCCGTGGAACTCGATGCCCCGGTGGCAGAGAACCTCAAAAACATCGCCAAACGAATGGAGCGCGATGTGGAAGACCTGGTCATTATCGTGCTCGATCGGCCGCGCCACGAGAAGCTGATCGCCGAGATTCGCGCCGCCGGCGCCCGCATTCGCCTGATCGGAGATGGCGATCTTTCCGCCGGCATAGCCGCCGCGGTCATCGGCACCGGCGTGCACGCAGTCATGGGTTCGGGCGGTGCGCCGGAAGGCGTGATTACCGCAGCCGCTATCCGCTGCTTGAACGGATACATGCTCGGTCGTCTGGTAGTCGACAAGCCAGAGTTGGAAGAGCGCGTGGCTCGCATGGGCATCAAAGACAAAAATAAAGTCTATGAGGCTGAAGACCTTGCGCCCGGCAAGCAGTTGATCTTCGCCGCCACGGGCGTAACCGAAGGCGCGCTGCTGAAAGGCGTCCGCTTCTTCGGTGAGGGCACACGAACTTCTTCGGTGATCCTAACCTACCGCACCGGTAAGGTGCGCTTCATCGACAGCATCCATCTGGAGAAAAGCCCGGATGTGAAGGTGCGCTTCGCGTAAGGAGCGCTATTTGAATTCCTTCATTATTTCTGCCGGAAGCTTCGGCGCCGCGGGAAAATCCCGCGAGAATCCTTGTAATAGCGGGACTGTTTTCTCGGCCCGCTTCGTTCCGTCATGCACTGCGATCTTGTGCACCTTGTCGGGCTCATAGCCTTCCCACAGCGACACGCCCGCAAAGGCGCCGTCTTTGCGCAAGATGTAATAGGTCATGTCCACGAAGCGCAGCTTGGTCATGTCGCCATTGTAGTTGCGGACGATACGCTTCAAAGTGTCCATGCCCGCGTCTAGCGGCGACATGCCGTGGCGCATGTTCTCAACGATGGTGTGCGCGCCCGCAACCTTGATGTTCTCTTCCCCGCTGCCGGTTGCGCCGGCTGAGCCGACATCCTGATCGGTGTAGCACCCAGCTCCGATAATCGGAGAATCGCCAAGTCGCCCCGGCAGTTTGTACGCCAGGCCGCTCGTGGTCGTGGAACCCGAGATCTCTCCTTTTTCGTTTAGCGCCGAGCAGTGAATCGTGCCGGTAGGCGGAAATAAGACTTTATTTACGGCCTCTGCTCTCAGTTCCGGTGGGATGCCAAGATCGGCGGCGTGCTCTTCGAGGCGGCGGAAACGTTCCTGCAACATCTGGGATTGTGGTTTTGTGTCCGGTGGCTGCCAGCGCGGGTCGTCCAACCCCGGCCCCCACCAATCTTCCGACGAGTGATACTCCTTCCACAACAGCCAGATCTTTCGCGAATGGTCGGTGAGCAGGTTCTCGCGGGGAAATCCCACCGCCACCGCAAATCGTTCCGCACCCTCGCCGACCAGCATGACGTGGCCGGTGTGATCCATGACGGCTTTCGAAACCAGCGAAACATTCTTGATGTTGCGCACGCCACCAACGGAGCCCGCTCGCCGCGTGGGCCCGTGCATACAACAGGCGTCAAGCTCGACAACGCCCTCTTCGTTGGGCAGACCTCCGAGGCCGACGCTGGTGTCGTTAGGGTCATCTTCCGGACCTTTCACCACGCGCAGAGCGGCATCCAATGTGTCTCCGCCGCCGGCGAGAAATGCGTAGGCGTCATCGAGGTAGTTGAATCCGTTGTGCGCACAAATGATGATCGGACGCTTTCCCGAAGGCGAAGTTGGCTTTGAGGCGGAAGGATTCTGGGCCTTGATTGTGTGGGGCAAGCCTAGCGATAAAGAACCTGCAACCGCCGTGGAAAGAAAGTCGCGCCGAGAAACGGTCATCTGTCCCCCACTGAAAGTAAACGCTGGGAAGCGTTTGCCAGAATAGCATGGGAGAGATTCCCGACCCACACTGACACTCAGAAAATCTCAATATATCTACTGCTCCTTACATTGATGCTGATTGAATTGCCTCTCGAGAGACTCCTGCGCGTCGACGAGCCTTTTTATGGAGGTCAACGGAACCTTGAACTCTTGATCGCACAGAGTGCAGACTGCGACAGCGGGGACGGTCGCGAGCCATTTGAGCACCCGAAGTCTCTTCTTTTCCATGGCAAGAGTTTCTCACGGGATCCCGAACATGACTGCGGGCCTTCACAACTTGGCAACAGAAAGGCCGATGATTCAACCTTTGGCTGAAACCCGAGGTGAGGTTCGGTTGTCCCTTACCAGTTTGGGGGCGAAGCGGTGGGCGAGTGGCGCGGAACGCCGCAAATGTTCGCGAGCCGACTCAATGGAGCTTCGTACCTCCTCCGGATTGCGGTCGGTGATGACGCCGACTTCGTCCAGCGAGAATCCCTCGATCGCGTGCAGGACGAAGGCCTCACGGTCGGCGACCCGAGCGCCTTCGAGTGCAAAATGCACAAGGGCAAGCATCTCGTCGGAATAAGCGATGTCCTCGGGAGTTGATGCGCGGCGGTCTGCAATCACGCTCTCGCCTGTTAAAGTTTCGTCAGGCTGATGAAACTGGAGTTCGGGCTCGTCGCTGGCACGGACATTGGGGCGCCGGGCGGAATCCTCGAGATGGACCGACAGCAGGCTCTCTGGAGTGCGAGCCGAAAGATCCTCGATGGATCGAAGAGCAAGCCGGTAGAGCCAGGGCTCGAGCGCGATGCTTTCCGGCTTCTCCGCTCCGCTGGTTCCGTTGCTCAATGCGCGAGCGATGGCTTCGTCGATGACTTCTTCTTTGGTGACGCAGTCGGAAGTGATTTCTTCGGCAGTTTCGCGAAAGTAGAGTTCGCGCTCGACAAAACGCTCGAGGCGGCCGAGGTTGGCATTGACGTAAGAGCGAATGTCGTCGGACGAGGCCATCGGCACCGGTACGGCGGCGACGGTGGTTTCAAACGCGACTTGAGAGGCGGGGCGGAAATCCGCAACCCGGCGTCGCTGCCATTTGTGCGAGTGCCGCAGTAAATCTTTGTGTCTGCCGATCTGATGCAAGAGGTCGTCAAAGGCAGACTTCACGGCAGACGCGGCGCTTGATGCAGATTTCTGCACTGCCATCTGGCCGGAGGGCAATCGCAAGTTCAGCGATACCGTAGTTCCCTCACGCGGGGAATTCTGCTCCACTGCGCCCTTCAGATGCACCAGTTCAGGCCGAAAGACCTGCAGCCGCTTGCGCATCTTGTCGATCAGGTGGTTGATTTCTTTTTCGATGTCGGGAGTTTTGCGAACTTTGTAGCTGATATGAACATTCATCTCAGGCCTCGGATCGCGGAAGAGATTCCGCGAAGAATTCCGGTTCCTTACAAGCCGATTCTACACCCGAGGCAGTTCGAAGAAACGTAAATTAAGAAGACTTAAAGTTCACTGTAGAAGAAAACGGCCAAACTTGTGAAAAAAGTCAGGGATGCCTTTCGCGAGCTACACCGCGACAGTAACCGAGGTTTCCGTTCGCGTCACCGGACGGTATAACGTGTCGCGTTCGATGGGTTCACGTCCGGCTTCACGGATGAGACGGATCAACTCTTCGCGGCGCATTCCTTGGGGAGTGGTTGCACCGGCGTCGTGATAAATCTTCTCTTCTACCACAGTTCCATCGATGTCGTCGGCGCCAAAGCGCAGCGAGATCTGCGCCATCTTCGCCGACACCATTTGCCAGTACGATTTAATGTGCGGGAAATTATCCAGCACTAGCCGGCCAACTGCGATCTGCCTGATATCGAGCATACCGGTGGTCTTCGGCAGATGTTGCAACGCCGTGTTGTCAGGATGAAATGCCAGCGGAATGAAGGTTTGAAAGCCGCCGGTTTCGTCTTGCAGATTGCGCAGCTTCAACAGGTGATCGACGCGGTCTTCGTCGTTTTCAACGTGCCCGTAGAGCATGGTGGCATTAGATTTCAGACCGATCTGGTGGGCGAGCTTTGCCGTATCCAGCCACTGATCGCCATCGATTTTGTGATCACAGATGATGTGGCGAACGCGATCAGCAAAAATCTCGGCACCGCCGCCAGGGAGTGAGTCCACGCCCGCAGCTTTAAGTTGCTCTAGCGTCTCCCGAATCGAAAGTTTGGCGCGCTTCGCCAGATAAGCCACCTCGACCATGGTGAAGGCTTTCAGATGCACTTGCGGGAAGCGCTGCTTGAGCCCGGAAATCAGGTCGAGAAAATATTGAAAGGGCAGATCCGGATGCAAGCCGCCCACTATATGGAACTCGGTGACCGCTTCGCTATAGCCAGAAGCAGCGGTCTGGAAGGCTTCCTCGAGCGCCATGGTGTAAGAGCCGGGCGAGTCTTTTTTCCGGCCAAAGGCACAGAGGCGGCACGCAGCCACACAAACATTGGTGGGATTGATGTGGCGGTTCACATTGAAGTACGTCTTGTCGCCATGCATGCGCTCCCGCACAAGATTTGCCAGCCAGCCGACGGCGAGGATGTCTCCGGAGCGGTAGAGCGCGAGTGCGTCGTTCTCGTCGAGACGTTGCCCGGCGAGCACCTTGGTGTGAATCGGCCTGAGGCGCAGGTCGTCAGTTTCAAAAGCGTGGGTTCGAGATGCGTGCGCGCTGAGCATTCGCTTCGATCATACCGCAGGAAAGCGGCGGAAGTCTCATCCAACTTCTCGCGGGCATCGCCTATCTTCGGAGCATCAAATCTCCGGCCACAAAGAAGAAGAACACAATCGAGATCACGCCGTTCATGGTGAAGAACGCGGCGTTGAGTTTTGAAAGGTCGCGGGCCGAGACCAGCGATTGTTCATAAGCAAGAAGCAGCGCTACCGCTACCACGCCAGCCATGGCCAACTTCCCCAATCCGAAGACGGCGACCAGGCTGATCAGCAAAAGAATCATGATCGAGTGAAAAAGCCTTGAGATCCAGAGTGACTGGCTAATTCCAAAATAACGAGGAATAGAGTGCAGACCGGTTTGGCGATCGAATTCGAAATCCTGGCAGGCGTAGAGGACGTCGAAGCCGGCGCCCCAGAAAGTGACAGCCGCGGTTAGCAGCAGGATTCGCGAATCGAGCGAGCCGCGGACGGCGATCCAGGCGGCCGAAGGCGCAATACCCATCGCGAAGCCCAGCACCAGGTGAGACCAGCGCGTGAACCGCTTGGTGTAGGAGTAAAGCAAAACTATCGCCAGCGCCAATGGCGAAAGAATGAATGAAAGACGATTAAGCTGGGACGCTGCGAAAACAAACAGCGCACACGAGACCAGCACGAACGTGATCACAAAACCGGGCGTGAGCGTACCTGTTGGAAGAGCACGGGTCTGGGTCCGCGGGTTGGCCGCGTCGATGGAGGCGTCGGCCAGGCGGTTGAACGCCATCGCCGCCGATCGAGCCGACACCATGGCGATGACGATCCAGACCAGCACGTGTGCGTTCGGCATACCGTTCGCTGCCAGCATAGCTCCGCAGAGGGCGAATGGAAGCACGAAAATGGAGTGCTCCCACTTGATCATCTCGAGGGTGACGCGAAGATTGCGAAGAACAGGCACTCTTGAATTGTAAAGGCAGTTCCCTTCTATCGGACCTCGGCTCTTAGAGAAAATCTTTTCCCGAATCATACCCCTGGCTGCCAATCAAAGGGACGAATCGGCATCCTTCCAGATTAATGATTACCGGTTGGCCTGCCCGGTTGCATACCAGCTGCAACTCCTGGGCATGCGGCGGACCGACTGGGATCACCATGCGTCCGCCTTCACGCAATTGTTCAAATAGTGGTGGAGGAATCTGTGGGGCAGCCGCGGAAACCACGATGGCGTCGAACGGCGCATGTTCAGGACAACCGTTGCTGCCGTCACCGATCAACACTTCCACATTGGTGTAGCCGAGGCGTGCGAGTGCGGCCTGCGCGTTGTGGGCGAGAGATGCATGCCGCTCCACCGAGAAAACCTGTCGCGCAAGTTCGCAGAGGAGCGCTGTTTGATAGCCTGAACCGGTTCCAATCTCCAAAACCACATCGGAGCGATCCAGAGCCAAGACTTCCAACATAATGGCGACGATGTAGGGCTGAGAAAGCGTCTGACCTTCGCCGATTGGAATTGGGTGATCTTCGTAGGCTTGATCGCGATAGTCCGCGGAAACGAATTCATGGCGCGGAACGCGAAGCATTGCGGCAAGCACGCGCTGGTCACGAATTCCGCGAGCGCGCAGTTGCGACTCGACCATACTTTGACGTTGCGCGAGAAAAGAATCGTTTTGAATTTCTGCCATCACGATTCAACTTTCCTCAGAATAGCGCGAATCATCGACCGGGCTCGCGAATCACCTTTTCTAGTACCATGCTTTAGAACTTCAGAGGATAAGACATTGAGCGACGTAGAACGATACGCTCCGGGTTGGCCGGGCATTGAACCCCGCTGGACATCGAGCGCAAAGAGTGGCCTAGGCACGGCGCTGAATCAGCATAGCCGGGTATGGTTCACCACCAGCCACGGCATACTGAATGAAGTTTATTACCCTCGGGTCGACCAGGCCTGCACTCGAGATATGGGCCTGCTTATAACCGACGGCAAGAGCTTCTTCTCGGAGGAGAAACGGCACTGCACATTTGAAAATTTCCCCCTCGCCCCTGGCGTTCCTGCTTTTGAACTGATCAATACGGAAATGGAAGGACGATATCGAATCGAAAAAGAGGTGCTGACTGATCCGATTCGGAATGTTGTGTTGCAGCGAGTTCGTTTTATTCCGCTCCAGAAAACGCTCTCGGATTACCGCCTCTACGCTCTGCTATCGCCACATCTTGCCAACTGGGGCAGGGACAACACGGGATGGGTAGGCGACTATAAGAGCGTGCCCATGATGTTTGCTGAGCGCGGCGACTGCGCGCTGGCATTCGCATGCTCGGTTCCGTGGAAAAAAATGTCAGTGGGCTTCGTAGGATACTCCGACGGTTGGCAGGATCTCTCGCAGAATTTCCGGATGACGTGGGATTACACGCGCGCCGAGAACGGGAACATTGCGCTGATGGGAGAAATTGACCTGGCGGCTTGTGAAGGAGAGTTTGTATTGGCTCTGGGCTTCGGCGGTATCTGGTCGGAGGCCGGGCAACAAGTGCGCTCGAGTTTGCTCGATCCTTATGAAGACCTGCGAAAGCGCTATGTGGCACAGTGGGAGATCTGGCACCAGAGTCTCGAGAAACTGGATTCGAAGACGCGGGAGCGCGATCTTTATCGCGCCAGCATGGCTGTGTTGCGCGCCCATGAATCAAAGGATCTGCTCGGCGGAGTAATCGCGAGTCTTTCTATTCCTTGGGGCTTCAACAAAGGCGACGAAGACTTAGGTGGATATCACTTGGTTTGGCCGCGTGATCTGGTGGAAACTGCATTTGGATTTCTCGCAGCGGGGGCGCAGACCGATGCGGCGAGGGTGCTTCGATACTTGGAATCTACGCAGGAGGCCGATGGACATTGGGCTCAGAACATGTGGTTGGATGGGCGTCCCTACTGGAATGGTCTGCAAATGGATGAAGCGGCGTTTCCGCTTCTGCTTGTCGATCGTCTGCGGCGCGACTGTCCAGAAGTATTAGGCAACCTCAGGCGCTGGTGGACTCTGGTCAGTCGGGCTGCCGGCTTCCTGGTGCGCAATGGACCAGTCACCCCGCAAGATCGCTGGGAAGAAGATGGCGGCTATTCGCCGTTCACGTTGGCGGTAGAGATCTCGGGACTGCTCGCAGCGGCGGATATTGCAGACGCGGTTGGCGAGAAAACTATCGCGGAGTATTTACGCGAGACCGCGGACAATTGGAACGAGAACATCGAACGATGGACCTATGCGACCAATACCGACCTGACGCGGCAAATGGGAGTAGAAGGTTATTACGTGCGAATTGCTCCGCCCGAGTCGGACGGCGCGGCGACTCCTGCCGAAGGATTTGTTCCGATCAAGAACCGTCCACCCGGACAAAGCACCGAGGCCGCGACTCATTTAATCAGTCCCGACGCGCTCGCGCTGGTGCGATTCGGTTTGCGCGCGGCGAACGATCCGCGAATGCTGAATACAATCAAAGTGATCGACGCATTACTGCGGGCGAAATTGCCGCAAGGTCCCTGCTGGTATCGCTACAACGGCGACGGCTACGGAGAGCATGAAGATGGATCGCCTTTCGATGGAACTGGCATTGGGCGGCCATGGCCGTTACTCGCGGGCGAACGAGCGCACTATGAAATCGCCGCCGGGTGTCCGGAAAATGCCGAAGAGCTTTTGCGAGTGATGGAGTTCTCAACCGAGGGTGGGCGTCTTATTCCGGAGCAAGTCTGGGACGCCGCTGATCAGCCCGACCGCGGGTTGTTTGCGGGAAAACCCACCGGTTCGGCTTGTCCGCTGGTGTGGGCGCACTCGGAGTACATCAAGTTACGACGCTCGCTGCGGGATGGGCGAATTTTCGATCAGCCGCCGCAAACCGTCCAGCGTTACCTGGTGGAAAAAAGGAAATCGACCTGCTTCGCCTGGCGCTTCAACAATCGATGCAAGAGCATGCCACGGGGCAAGTGCTTACGGATCGTCCTAACCGCGCCAGCGCTGGTGCATTATGGTTTCAACGGCTGGCAGACTCCCACGGACGCGAAGACGCGTGACACTGGCTTAGGCACGCATCTTGTGGACCTCCCCACGCAAGGACTGGCGGCCGGAAGTGAGATCGCCTTCACATTTTATTGGCTGGACGAAAGGCGTTGGGAAGGCACGGACTTCTCGGTGATCGTGGAAACCTAGGCAAATTCCGTGCGGTTTTGAGATACACCCGAACAAATTACGCGCAGGCGGTCAGCTGCCGGTAAACAGCAACTCCACTACGGTACAGTCGTCGCTCAATGGAGTACCACCGCAGAAAGTCGAGATGGCGGTAAAAATCTGTTCCAAGTTTCCAGTTTTCGCGGCGAGTTCCAAGCGCGAATCCTCGAAGAAGTCTCCGCGAGCATTCTCGGCTTCGGTGACGCCGTCTGTGACTAAGACCAATTTATCCCCTGGCTTCAACTGACAATGATCGCTTTCATATTTCGCATCGGGCAACAATCCTACGGGAAGATTGCCGTGCGCCGGTCTCTGAACTTCCCCATTGGAGACCACCAGAGGCTGAACGTGCCCGCAATTTACGTACTCCAGGTCGCCGCTCTCGCTGATACGGGCAATGATCACGGTCGCATACTTCTCTCCGATATTCTTGTCGGTAAAGAAGCGGTTGACGGCGGTCACGATCTCGGTCAGGGGCATACCTGCCGTGAGCTGCGAATAAATCATTCCCTGCAGGGTTGACGCGAGCAGCGCGGCCGAGACTCCTTTCCCGCTAACGTCGGCCAGCACGATGGTCAAGCCCTTGTCGGTGTTCACCGCGTCGAAAAAGTCGCCGCCGATCTCTTTGCAGGAAAGGTTTCTTCCCGCAAGTTTGGCGAAGGGAACTTCGGGAATCGTCACTGCCATCAGGCGTTGCTGAATCGAGGCCGCGATCGACAGCTCTTGCTGATATCTTCGGCCCGCTTCTTCCGCTTGCACCAGCCGGGCATTCTCGATCAGCGAGGCGGCTTCTGTCGCGATGGCGTGCAGAATGTCGTTACTCACCCCGGAGATGTCGCGCGAGGCAAAGCGCGAATCCACATACAAAGCGCCCATGACTTCCGCCGACGGCACCGGCGGACCACCCTCGCCGCCGCGGGTTGCTTGTACTTGCGGCTTGCGCAGCGGCACGCAAATCACGGTTCGTAGATCATAGGCCACAATGCTCTTTCGACCTGTGAGGTCAGCCGACCGGCTGGTATCAGTCAGCACGAACTCGGAGTTGGAGTTTAACGCATCATCCAGAATCGAATGCGAGATGGTCTTGTCATCGAGCAGCGGCTCACCCTTTGAGTTTCGTCCGGCAGCCAGTCGCAGCTCCCCGCGCGCATTTTTCATGTACACGTAAGCGCGCTCTGCCCGGGTAAGCTTCAAAGTCACGTCCAGCAGGGTCATCAGGATTTCATCGAGCACGCCGATCGTATTCAGTTTGCGGGCAGCTTCGAGAAACAGGACCAGCTTTTCCAGATCCGTGGTCTCGTCTGAAATGTGCATCACGGAGATCTGGCTCAGGAACTCTCGCGCCGAGTTCGTCGTCCCGTGCTGTGGATTGAAAATCACATAGGCAACTTCGCGCACCCCGAATTCGAGGCGGTCGTTGCGCTCCAGGGTCTTGCGGTCAACTCGTTCCCCGTTGACGAAAGTCCCATGCTTGCTTCCCAGGTCGACGACGCTGAAGATGCCGTTTTCCGAGACGATCTGGGCGTGATCGCGAGAGACGCGCGGATCCGCGATGACCAGGTCTTTATCGACTTTTCGTCCCACGCCGAACGGACTGTGATCGAGGTTGATGACGCGCTGCTCGTTCCCCTGGACAAACACAAGCGTCGGAAACACGCCTGAACCTGTTCCCGAGGAAGGGCCGATGATGGTTGGGAAGTCCATGTGGCGCTGCAAAGCTCCTTACAATCGTTAGAGAAATAATGCCAGCAATGAGCGCCGGAGGGAAGAGCCTAAGTAGATTTCATCCGTTTTCCGCGGTTCAATGAAAGGCCGGACACGCAACTCAGGAGCCCGTTTTCAGGCCGCCCCGCGACGAAACGTGGCAATCGCTTCCTGCTCGGTGTCGTAAACCTCGAACACACTGACCAGTTTTGTAATTTGCAGGACGTCGCGCAAACGCTGGCCCAATCCGGTCAACTTGATCTCGGCGCCAGCCGCCCGCGCGGAGGAGTAAACGCCCACCAGAGTGCCGAGGCCGCCACTATCGATGTAGCTCACGCCCGACAGATTCAGAACGATCTGGCGCGTCGCGGGCAACAGACGCTTGAGATCTTCGCGCAGGGTCGCCGCTTCTTCGCCAAACACGATGCGACCGTGACACGACACAATCGTGATGCCATCGGCCTGTCGAGTCTCAATCTTCAGAGCCATTCGATTCTCCAGACATGCCCGAGAAGCCTAACGCGGCGGTCGGGTGGAATGCAAGTTCAACCAGCGGTTGTGTGATGGGGGGAGATTGATTCGGAAACAGAAAAAACACCGGGCTGCGTGAGCATGCCCAATCTTGCGAGGAGAAGCAGCAATCCAAGGGGAACGGTTAAGCTGGTCCACAATGGGATCGCCCAAGCTTTCTGAACTAGCTCGGCAGGCAACAACAACCAGGCCAGACTTAGCGCCGATGCGGTTAGCCAGGGCCAAACTACCAGCGACGCGGCAATGATGCACATCAGCTGCGTAAGACGATCTTTCTTCCACAGGAACGCCGCGTGACGAACCAACAACAGGACAGCAGGCAGCAAAAGTATTTGGTTGTAGAGCGAAGTCATGGGGATCACAACAAGCGTCACGTTAAGAACTAGGGACGATACCAAAGCGAATGCCGGCTCATTGGCACGCGTTCCCCGCGCTCGCCAACAAACAACCGCGAGCCCAATCACAATCAGCACAGAGAGAACCAGACCCAAATTCGGCGTGGAGAGAACTGCCAAAACCGAGACTGGCCTTCCGGTGTATTCACGGTATGCAGCCATGGCCTTTACGAACTGTCCTATCCATCCCGGCATAATGTACTCTGCGGCAGCAAACAGAATCGCCATGGTCAAACCGAAGCTCCAAATGAAGCGCCAGCGCTCGCGATAGCGTCCGCAGGCCCACAACACTAACCATGCCACCATTAGCAGCACAAGATGGGGCTTAATGGTCGCGAAGGCCAGCAGGATACCGGCGAGCACCAGGAAGTCACTAACCAACAGCAGAGCACCCCCAGCGACTATTCCAGCTACCAGCAACGTCAACTGTTCAAGTTTGATTCCCAGAACCACAGGCAAACTTCCCAAGGTTAATGCCACGAGACATGCGGTCGCGACGAATGATATCCGCCAGCGGATCGCACCCAACCACAGCGGAATCGACAAAGCCGTCAGCTCCTCACTGCTCGAAATCACGGACCGGGTTCACCCCTCGACGCTTGACCTCTTTCTTTATAGGTTCGATGCCAGTCTCGGTTTCCAGCCAAGCTTTGATGTGGCGCAGGTGGTATTGCGGTCGTGGTGGATTACTCGGATCGCTCTGCTTTTCTACTTCGCTCTTCCAGTACCGATAATGCTGATCTACGCAAAGCAACTGGCTCGTATTGGAAGTGGCGCCGTGGTTGTTTTTC
>Ga0206874_1150_pt1 | contig 18044 bp, 19 predicted proteins | sample Alteio_BWOrgCont_12_FD_152629 | JGI IMG/M metagenome (GOLD analysis project Ga0206874, IMG submission 152629) | Enriched cells from forest soil in Barre Woods Harvard Forest LTER site, Petersham, Massachusetts, United States -... | ecosystem: Environmental > Terrestrial > Soil > Temperate forest >...
CTCTAGAGCAGTACCAATCAAAAGTGTCGTTTTCCTCAAATTGAAAGCCTTTAAATACCAAGCCAGTATATTGTCCATATTCTTCCAATAAGTTTATGAACTCAAACTTACGTTTTACAAGTTTAAAGTGGATGTTCCCCCAAACCTTATTAAGATCCCTTATATTAGGAACATTCAAATTGTCGCGTATCTCTATAGCTTTCATCCATTTGAAAATGTTTTTTTACTCTTAACGAAGTTAACCAAACTATATTGAAGACAAGATATTAGCTTATGCTTCTCTGTGATTAATTGTTTAGTCGCGCTATCCAGCCCGTGTTGGTGTTGTCACCACAAGTGTTGTTATCAACAAGTATAATACTTTTGCCGGAAATAAATAGGATTAAGAAGGGCATTTGCGATTGTAAGTGACAACACCAACATAATAACGATAACATTTTAAACCATCTGCACATCCGCATATTTGCACATCTGCACATCCACCCCTATTCCCACTTAAACATCTTCACCGCCACAGCATAAATACCTATCCCCCACAACAGCAAATAAAACAGCTGGTGGTTAACATCCCACAAACTTGCACCTTCAAAAGCTACGCGGCGCATGGCATCGTTCAGAAAGGTTAAAGGCAACACTTTACATATCGGCTGCAGCCAGGTTGGGAACGCGCTGATGGTAAAAAATGTACCCGATAACAGGAATTGCGGCAGCGTAATTAAGTTGGCTATAGGCGGTACCGAGCTTTCGTTTTTGGCAATGCCCGATACCGTGAACCCAAATCCCATAAATATCACCACCCCTATAAACGACAGGATGAGCATATTAATAAACGTGACGAACCCGTGTATGAGCGTAAACCCAAAGGCAAAGCGGCCGATCAGCAATATAAATGAGGCACCGATCAACGCGAAGGTAATACGCGCCATGGCCTCGCCTATTACGATGCTGTATTTTTTAACCGGGGTGGCAAAAAAGCGTTTGATAACCAGCGTCATACGCAGGCTTAGGAATACGAATGCGGTACCGAAAACACCTGTGCTTAACAGCGAGAAACCCAATTGTCCCGGTAAAATAAAGTCGATGGTTTTGTATTCGCGGCCGGGTACTGTGACTTCCTTTAGTTCGGCAACGGGTGGCGGGGCATTGCTGGGGCGGGTAGCAATATCCATTTTATAGAACATGGTACGCAGTAACGATTGCAGTATGTTCCCCTTCTCCTGCGATGCCTTGGTGTATTGCACGTTCACCGTATAATATGGTGCTGTGCTGTGCTTTTCAATATCCAGTATCGCGTCGATATGCCCTTTGGACAGGTTGGCATTCATATCAGGGGTGGACTGATCCTGTATCAGGTTTACTATCGATGTTTTTTTGAGCGAAGCAAAGATGGGGTTCTGCGTGTCGCTGTTTTTGGCTACGCCGATGTCGACACTAACAGTGCTGCCGCCAATAAAGCCGAACACCAATATAAATATCAGCGGGAACAACAACGTAAACACCACCGACGACGGGCTGCGGGTTATGGACCGGAAACTGGCTTTGGCTATAGCCAGCGTTGCTTTAAAATTGCTGTATGGTTTTGTCATTAGTCATTGGGTCATTAAGTCATTAGTCATTGGGGAAGGCTGCAAACAAATTGCTTTTTTTCTTCCCCTTTAGGGGATTGGGGGCTACCCCTCCCGCCATTCCTTGCCTGTTAAGTTTATAAATACATCCTCGAGATTAGCCAGCTTTACCTGCTTTTGGCGTTCGAAGCCGGTGGCTACTAGTTTGTCGATAAAATTATCGGGGGTGTCAATATCTATTATTTTGCCGGCATCTACAAAGGCTACGCGGTCGCATAGTATCTCGGCTTCGTCCATGTAATGGGTGGTGATGACAACGGTGGTGCCGCTGTCACGGATCTCGCGTATCAGGTCCCACAAATTGCGGCGGGCCTGCGGGTCGAGGCCGGTGGTTGGTTCGTCCAAAAATATAATGCGCGGATCGTTTATTAAGGTGGTGGCAATGGAAAAGCGCTGCTTTTGTCCGCCCGAAAGCTCTTTGTATTTGGCTTTTGCCTTATCGGTAAGCGCCACTTTTTCCAGCATCTCCATTGGCGTTTTATCAATGCCGTACAAGCCCGAGAATAAGTTGATCAACTCAGACAGATTAAGGTTTGGATAATAGCCTGCTGCCTGTAATTGCACACCTATACGCTTTTTTATGCTGTCGGCATCCTTTTCAATATCAAGACCGTCGACCGTCACATGACCGCTGGTTTTATCGCGCAGAGTTTCAATTATTTCTAAAGTGGTGGTTTTACCGGCACCATTGGGGCCAAGCAGACCGAATATTTCGCCCTCGTAAACCTCGAAGCTAATATCCTGTACGGCCTTAAAATCGCCATAGTTTTTTACCAGGTTTTTTACGGTAATAATGGGTTGTTTTGCCATGCTGTAAAAATGCGACAGATTATTGAATTAATTATATGTTTTTTAAGGTAATGACATAAAATTTACAGCCTTAAATCATTTTGTCATGAGGCACGAAGCATCTTCTATGCCATGCATATCGCCTACTTTACTATCGTAGAAGATCTTTCACTGCGTTCAGGATGACAAAGGGCGGATGATTATTCTTTGGTTCACTTTAACTTCCCGCTTTGTGAGCCCCTCTTTCGTGTCCGAAGGACTCCTTCGGAGGAAAAAGAGGGGCCGTGAGCTATATGTGGTACTCGACCTCACCTAAATCCTCTCCAAAGGAGAGGACTTTAAAACTTTTCAGAACCCTCTCCTTTGGAGAGGGCAGGGTGAGGTCCAGCGCTTATTTTACCAAATGGCCCATTGTTATGATCAGGGCGTGCAGGTGTTCAACGGTTTGAACCGCTAAGTTTATAAGATGTATTGTTAATAGCTTTTCCATTTTAGTGAGTGATTTATGATTCAAATATGCGAACACCACGCCGCCACCGTTAGCGGTATTTGGGGAAGGCGGCAAAACCATCGGTAAATGGAGGGAATTTGCCGATGAATGAAATGCCATGTGGTAGCCTGTCGCGCTCCGTTTACCCACCACGACTTCGCTTCGCTGGTCGGCCCTCCCTTTGCTGCGCACAAGGAGGGCAAAAATCCCCTTAACTTAATGGCGTTACCCTATGTTATTCGTTTTGTTACTAATTATTACCTTTATACTCATACTATAACCTCGCCATGAAGAAACTACTTTTATATACGGGTTGCTTATTATCCCTATCAGCCTGCCATACCAAAACCGATAAACCTGTTACCGATTCGGTTGCTGTGTACCATGTGCCCGAAGAAAAGGCCATTAAAAAAGCGGTGGATGATGCCTACGCCTCTATCTGCTTTAAAAAAGGTGAACAGCCACGGTATGACGATATAAGGAAAGCATTCATCCCAAAAGCGCAATTGATCAATTTCCGTAGTGATACGGCCCAGGTAACCAACCTGGAGCAGTTCATTTATTTGTACCGCACAGTTGTAGAAGGCGACAGTTTGCAATCGTTTTATGAAGATGAGCTATATGGCAAAACCGAACAGTTCGGTAAAATTGCCGAACGCATCAGTACTTATAAAACTACGCTTGTTGGCAAAACCACAGAATATGAGCGGGGTGTGAACAGTTTCCAACTGATAAAAACGCCTGCCGGTTGGAAGGTGAGCAGTATTATATGGGATGTGGAGAAGAAGGGGTTGCCGGTGCCGGGGTATTATTTGGGGGAATAAATAACTGAAAGAGCATGCTATATAATGGAACATTTGAAACAATAGAATTTAGAAAAATGGGCATTGAATATTTGAGAGGCATTTTACATACTTTTTCAAGTTTGAATCAACCAGAATCCAACCTCATTTATGATTACGATATTGTAGAGCTAAAAAAAGGAAATGGAGATTTAATAAATCTAATTCAGACTAATCTTCAGTCATTTGCAAAATATCCCATAATGCTTCAATTAATTGATAGTGAAACATTTAAAAAAGCATTAACTTCTTGGTTATTTGAAAAAAAATTAATGTCAGAACATAAAATAAATAATTACATAGATTTCTTTTATAACCTACTGATAGATGTTACTACTTGTAAAAGTATTTATGTTATAAACCATTCAGAATTTGATATTTATGACTTCGGTGTTTTTTTTGAACATTTTATACTTGAAAGCAGCGATAGCTTGTACCTTGTCGCTTTTTCTTATACTGATTAAAATATACAACCTATTGTTTGCCAATAACTTCAAGCTCTATTTCAACCGCTCGCCTTTTGGTTTTATTCTTAATGTACTCTTCAAAATTTCTTCGCTGATCCAAGTGCTCATAATTGATGAGACACATTCAAGTACAATAGGGTCACCAAAAACAAAAAAGCCTTTCAAGTTTAAAACTCGAAAGGCTTTTCTCATCTGCACATCTGCACATCAATATCCTATTTCATCGATTCAATAAACTGATCAAACAAATACCTGCTATCGTGCGGGCCGGGCGATGATTCGGGGTGATATTGTACCGAAAAAGCTTTTTTATCTTTTACACGTATGCCTTCTATGGATTGGTCATTCAGGTTCACGTGCGTGATCTCCACCTTGTCCGATGCCCTTACCGCCTCGGGCACTACGCCAAAGCCGTGGTTTTGCGAGGTAACCTCACAATGGTTAATGATGATATTTTTTACCGGGTGGTTCAATCCACGGTGACCGTTAAACATTTTCTTGGTCGGGATGTCATTAGCCAAAGCCAATAACTGGTGACCTAAACATATACCAAACATCGGTTTATCGGCGGCCAATATTTCCTTTACGGTATCTATGGCATAAGGCATTGCAGCCGGGTCGCCGGGGCCGTTGGAGATGAAGTAGCCCGATGGCTTAAATTCTTCCATTTCTTTGAAAGAAGTACGTGCGGGATAAACCTTGGCGTACACATCCCTGTCGTCAAAATTACGCAGGATGTTTTTCTTTACACCCAGGTCAAGCACAGCCACACGGTATTTAGCATCCTCGCTGCCAAAAGTGTAGGTTTCAGTAGTTGACACCTGCGATGACAGCTCTAATCCATCCATTGAAGGCACTTCTTCAAGCCTGGCTTTCAGCTCCTCAATATCCAGTATCTCCGATGATATAATTGCGTTCATGGCGCCTTTATCGCGTATATGGCGCACCAACTGGCGGGTGTCAATATCGCTTATGCCAACAATATTCTGCTGCTGAAAATAGTCCTGTATGCTTTCATCGGCCTGTTTGCGGCTGTAGGTAATGTTATAGTTTTTGCAAACCAGGCCGGCAATTTGTATATGGCCGCTTTCCACCTCATCATTCGCTATGCCATAATTACCAATATGCGCGTTGGTAGCCACCATTATCTGCCCGAAGTATGAAGGATCGGTAAATATCTCCTGGTAGCCGGTCATGCCGGTGTTAAAGCATATCTCGCCGGTAGTAGTACCAATTTTTCCGGCAGCTTTGCCATAAAATACAGTTCCGTCAGCCAGTAATAATACTGCCGGTAGTTTGGTGAAGTAAGTCATTTTTAAAAAAAATAGAATGATGATTTTGTTGGTTAGCTTTGTGACAAGCTCCCTTAAAACAGGTTGGAAGAGCGAAGTGGATTACCTCTTGATTCACGGCTGCAAAGGTAATGATAATTTCGGATTTCGGATGTTGGATTTCGGATTTTTTTGTCTGAACCATGATTTATAGGATTGAAGGATTGCCATAATACTACTTTGTGGGTTTATTCCAAACAAAATCCAGTAATCCTCTAATTAGGAAAATCATGGTTCAGACAATTTTGGGCGTTTCCCTGCGGGCCGGGCTGTTCGCTCATACGGCACGGGCATTAGGCACTTGGCCGGTATACGCTGCCATCCATTAGGTTTGTTTTATATTGTAAAAGATATCGCAAGTCAGAGGTGATCCATCTTCAATCCTAGGTTTGCAGACCTATTTAGGGATACGGTCCTCTGACTTTGCTATGCTTCGGGCTTAAATAGAAATTCAGGCATTAGGGCCTATTATCATGGATATAAGTTGTAAGCATAACTGCGATACTTTTTAAACAACTCAAAATTAAACATTATGGAACAGTTTTCTTTTTTTACAGGCATTGATGTGTCGAAATTATGGTTGGATATTGCAGTATTGAACCCCACCGATGGACTTGTTCATCAAAGCAGAATCAATAACAACGTGAAGGCGATCAGGAGTTTTCTAAAGGGATTAAAGAAACAGCTAAAGGCCGAAATAACTGAACATCTCTTTTGCATGGAGCACACCGGTAAATATGGCCATGCTTTTCTTGCTGCATCTGTTCTCGAAAAAGTAAGAGTTTGGGTAGAACTTCCTGTCCAGATTAAAAGGAGCCAGGGACTTGTCAGGGGAAAAACAGATCAGTGGGATGCTGTTCGGATTGCGAAATATGCACATCGGTTTGCAGATAAGGCTGTCTTCTGGGTGCCTGCCGACAAAACCATTCAGGATATGAAAGATCTTCAGGTTAAAAGGAGCCAATTGGTAAAAACGTACTCGCAGCTAAGTCAGGAAAACAAGAACGATCCGCTTTTCAAAAAACCATTGCAGGCTATAAAACAAGGCATACAAGCAATTGAATTAAAAATGGAACAATTGATGGAAGACAACCAGGTAGCCCGCCAACAATACGACCTGCTTACCTCAGTACCGGGTATTGGCAAACAAACTGCAATGGCTTTAATTGTTGTTACCAATGGTTTTACCAGGCTGACAGACAGCAGGAAACTAAGCTGTTATAGCGGCCTGGCACCATTCCCATATAGCTCAGGGAGCTCTGTTAAAGGCAGAACCAAAGTCTCTAAAATGGGCGACATGAAGCTAAAGGTACTGTTAAATCTTTCTGCATGGAATGCCATCAGAGCAATACCTGCTTTGAAAGATTACTTCAAAAGGAAAGTCGGTGAAGGCAAGCATAAAATGTCTGTCATTAATGCTGTAAGAAATAAGTTACTTGCTTTGGCTTTAGCTGTGGTCAAAAGAAATAGTCCTTTTATCAAAGAATATACCTCAAACCTCTTGCTTTTGCCATAGAAATCCCTAACGCGGAATTTTTTGGTGAAAAACACTTGTTTTTCGGGATTTTTTGAAGAAAAAAGCTGCTTTTTCACATGTTTTTTTGCGAAAAATGAGGCATTTTTGCGTGTTTTCAGCCTAAATTCCAGCCTAAAAATGGCATTTTTGGGCTATTTTTAGCAAAAAACGAAGTGTTTTGGGGCTATTTTGAGGCTTGATGTCTCACCTGTCTCATGAGACATCACGAAGTGACAATAATCAAAAAAAACTAAATCCGAAATTGAAAATTCGAAATCCGAAATAAACTCCTCACCTTTGTTTTCCGTAAAACAATTATCATGTCGGTACACAAAGAAATTAAGCGCATAACTACCCATACTTTGCAGGAGATGAAAAATAGCGGCGAAAAGATCGCTATGCTCACCGCGTATGATTACTCAATGGCTACTATTGTTGATGATGCAGGCATGGACATTATATTGGTGGGCGATTCGGCCTCGAATGTAATGGCCGGGCATGAAACCACGTTGCCCATTACACTCGACCAGATGATCTACCATGCTTCATCGGTTGTACGGGCCGCGAAGCGGGCACTTGTGGTGGTCGACCTGCCTTTTGGTTCGTACCAGGGAAACTCCAAAGAGGCGCTGAACTCTGCCATCCGCATTATGAAAGAAGCCGGCGCGCACGGCGTAAAAATAGAAGGCGGCGTTGAAATAGCAGAATCGGTAAGCCGCATTTTAACAGCGGGCATACCGGTAATGGGGCATTTGGGGCTTACACCGCAATCTATTTATAAATTCGGCACGTATACAGTGCGTGCAAAGCACGAGGCCGAGGCTAAAAAATTAAAGGAGGACGCCCTGAAATTACAGGAGCTGGGTTGCTTTGCCATCGTGCTTGAAAAAATACCGGCAAAACTTGCGGCCGAAGTGAGCAAAAGCCTAAGCATACCAACCATAGGTATAGGCGCAGGGCAGCATTGCGACGGGCAGGTATTGGTGATACATGACATGCTGGGCATAAATAAAGGCTTTAAGCCCCGCTTTTTACGCCAGTATGCCGAATTGTATGATGTAATGAACGGCGCGATAAAAAATTACGTAAGTGACATAAAAGCGAAAAACTTCCCGAACGAGAAGGAGCAATATTGATTGCCCATAGTCGATAGTCCATAGACCATAGTTTTGGTTTTGCCATGGACTATTGACCATGGACCATGGACTAACAAAAATGGCTAAACCTGAATTTAAATATACCAATTACGATATTACCGACAGCGATGTGCTGTATGAGGATAACCACCTTATTGCCATAAACAAACGCGCCGGCGATATTGTACAGGTTGATGATACGGGTGATGAATCGCTGGAGGATAAGGTAAAAAAATACATCGCAAAAAAATATAATAAGCCCAACGGAGCGTTTTTAGGAGTAGTACACCGGCTCGACAGGCCCGTGAGCGGTGTTATACTCTTCGCCAAAACCAGCAAGGCACTTGAGCGTATTAATGAGATGTTCAAAAAACGCGAGATGCACAAAACCTATTATGCCGTGGTGCGCAATAAGCCGCAGCCTCAAGAAGGCAAACTGGTGCACTGGCTTTTAAAAAACCCACAGAAAAATGTAACCAAGGCCCACGACCATGAAGTAAACGGCAGCCTGCGCTCTGAACTTAACTATAAACTGGTTAGTGAATTAAATGGCTATTATTTAATTGAAGTTGACCCGATAACTGGCCGCCCCCACCAAATACGCGTACAGCTAAGCACACTGGGCTGCCCTATAGTGGGCGATAATAAATATGGTTATCCACGCGGCAGCCTGCGCCGCAGCATTTGCCTTCATGCCCGGAGGCTACAGTTTATCCACCCCATAAAAAAGGAACCGATTTTAATAACCGCGCCGGTACCGAAAGATGGCTTTTGGGAAAAGTTTGAAGGGATGATGGGGTAAGCTAACAGCTATAGCTAAGTATCACACTATTTACCCGGTTACTTAATGTGATAAGGTTTAGGGAAATTAAATATCTTGGGTAAATAGTTTAAACTTTATCCCCAAATTTACCTATGCGCCATATCTGCTGCAATCCCTATTTATATGGATTTTTTGTCGGGAAATTAAAAAATATTATATTTAGAAAGTAGAATTTTAATTACCTGTTAATAAATCCATTGTGCCAAAATCTATGCCTTATGGCAATATATGAATACCGAACTGTTTAATATCGAAGCTAATAATATATGGAAAAAGGCGCCAAGCGAAACCAACGTTGGCCAATTGCACATTGAGCTTGACTTGTATAAAAAGCTGTTGAACTTTTTCCAGGTGGGCGATCACTTTTATTTGGTTTTTAACCTGGTGAGCATCCAGGTGGATATGATTAGCAATGATGTAAAAACCGTATTGGGCTGTGAGCCATCTGAACTTAGTATTGAATTTCTGTTAAACCAGGTACACCCCGACGACCGCCCCTGGTTCCTGAACCACCAAAATAAGGCCGGGGAATTTTTAGCAGGCCTGCCGGTAGATAAATTGACGAAATATAAAGTGCGGCATGATTTCAGGATACAAAAAAAAGACGGCAGCTATATAAGGCTGCTTAGCCAGGCCATAGTTTTTGAACATGATGAAAACGGCCTGATACTGCGTACGCTTGGTGTATTTACCGATATTACACATTTAAAGTCCGAAGGCAGGCCCATGCTCTCGTTCATTGGCTTAGAGGGCGAGCCATCATACATTGATGTAGATGTAAAAGAAGTATTTACCGTAAGCAGGGAATACCTGAGCAAAAGGGAAAAACAGATATTGCTGCTCATTATTGAAGGCAAACTAAGTAAAGAGATAGGCGAAATATTGCACATCAGCAAGCAAACGGTTGATAGCCACCGCAATAATATGCTGGCAAAAAACAAACTTAAAAACACCAGCGAACTGATAGCAAAAGCCATAAAACAAGGCTGGATATAAGCTTTATAATGATATATAGATTCACTGCACCACGTACTATTTTTAACTTAAAACAGTTATAATTACCGCGGGCCGTTTACTATAGCCGCAAATTTTTACTTTTGCACATATATTCTTAAATGAAACACAAGATCATCTACTTTTTTATAGCATGCTTGTTGCTTACCGGCGCCGCCATTAATTCGTGCAAAAAGGATAATAACACCTCTATACAAACCCTTTTTACAACAGGCACCTGGCAACTGGCATCAGTTAAAGTGACCAACTATTTAGGTAGCAGTATTGTCAACACCTATTACCTTAATGATTCAACTTGTACTAAAACGCAATTTTTCACCTTCCCCACTAACAATACCTGCACGTTTACCAATTACCATTGCATAGGGCAATCAACATCAGGTACATGGTCGTTAACGAAGGATCAATTATATTTAATGGTAAACATGACCTGCCTCGATACACTTGCAGGCGGGAAAGACACGGTAAAAACACCGGTTTTTGCCTATACACAAATTATTAACCTTGGCCCCTATTCCATGACATTGCATACCGGCGACATAGGTGCCTATTTTACACCCACTACCAAACGCACTATATTTGAATACGCTTTTGTACACCAAACCCCTGCCACTACCCCATAAGCAAACTTTATTAATGTTTATTAAAATGCAAGAAAATGGCTTAACTGAAGATTTAAAAACAAACTTTAGCCTTATCCATTAATTGTATGCTGAAAATTTTATATTTGAATGAATATAAAATTGATCTGCCATTTTGAAAAAAAGAATAGCCATTTTTGCTTCAGGTTCCGGATCAAATGCGCAAAAGATAATGGAACACTTTAAGCGCAGTTCTGATGCCGAGGTTGTGCTTATACTCACCAACAACCCACATGCCTATGTTTTGCAGCGTGCCGATAATTTCGAGGTACCGTCGCATATATTCACCCGCAACGAGTTTTATAATACCGAAGATGTAATAAAGCTGCTAAAAAACTTACAGGTCGACCTGATAGTTTTAGCCGGTTTTTTATGGCTGGTGCCGGTGTCGTTATTAAAGGCTTTCCCTAACAAGATCATCAACCTGCATCCGGCGCTATTGCCCAAGTATGGTGGCGCAGGCATGTACGGCGACCATGTTCATAAAGCTGTATTAGCTAACAAAGAAGAAGAATCGGGCATCACCATACATTTTGTGAACGAGATGTTTGATGAAGGCGAGATCATCCATCAATCTAAATTCCGTATTGAACCCGGCGATAACCTTGAAATGATAAAATTCAAGGGCCAACAACTGGAACATCAGCATTTCCCCAGGGTTGTAGAAAGCCTGCTGAAAAAGATGAAGAGTTAATTTAAGCATGATACGAAAAAAGGCAGCTCAATTAACCGATGATGAAAGCGGTATTCACTGGCGCAGCCGGGAGCCTTCGCGGTTGGAGACATTTAGCGATGCCGTATTCGCATTTGCGGTTACACTCATCATCGTATCATTAGAAGTACCCAAATCTTTCGACGACCTATCCGAAACCATGAAAGGCACTTTCAGCTTTGCCATCTGTTTTGCTGTACTATTCAATATATGGAATACACAAAACCTGTTCTTCAGGCGGTACGGCCTTAGCGACGCGTGGACAGTAACCTTAAACGGCGCGTTGCTGTTTGTAGTGCTGATATACGCCTACCCGCTTAAATTCTTGTTTGGGCTGATGTTTTCTGACAATAGTTATACAGTTAACGGCCAGGTTCATGAAATGATGAATATCACACACACACCGGCTTTAATGACCATATATGGCGCGGGCTTCAGCACGCTTTACCTTTTATTTTTGTTGATGTACCTGAATGCCAAAAGGCATGCGAAAACATTACAGCTTACCGCTACCGAATTATTTGTAACCGGCACGCAAATTTACATCAATATAATTTGTGGCTGCATTGGCATTACCTCTATGGGTTTGGCATGGTTGTTACCCCTGCATTTTGCAGGTTACTCGGGTTTTGTATACTGTGCCATAGGCCCGGCTTATTACATTTTGTATAGCATCCGTGGCCGTAAGCAAAAGAAATTATTCGGCATTTAACTTATGCCGCCGGTTTAGCCTTTACCTTATTCTTCAGCAGCGCGAATATTGGCGGAACAACAGACAACACAATAATAATTACGCCTATCAGCGAGAAGTGATCCTTAAATAAAGGGATAGTGCCTAATTCATACCCGGCAAAAAGGAAGGCGATGATCCACGCCCCGCCGCCTATAATATTATATAAGCTGTAACGCGCTATGGGCATTTTGCCAACCCCGGCCACAAAGGGGGCTATGGTGCGTATAATCGGCATAAAACGGCTCAATATTACAGCCTTGCCACCATGCTTATCAAAAAAGGCTTTAGTTTTTAAATAGTAATCCAGCTTGAGTATTTTATTTTCAGGTTTAAATACCTTTGCCCCTAAATAGTTGCCCAGCAGGTAGTTTACGGTATTGCCTGTAAATGCCGCTACTATAAGTATCAGAGCCATGGTAACAATATTAAGCCCTGAATTACCGGTAGCTATTAACGCCCCTGTTGCAAACAGTAACGAGTCGCCGGGTAAAAATGGGGTTACCACAAAACCGGTTTCCGCAAAAATTATCAGGAAGATAATGAGATAGGTCCACCCCTGGTACTGGCTGGTAATATCTACCAGGTGCTTATCAATGTGTAAAATAAAATCGATAATACTTTTTACTATTTCCAATGCGCTTAATTTTCAGCAAAAATATAATATAAAGGTGAAAGCCGAAAGGTAAAAGGTAAAAGCCGGAAGCATAAAGCTGCAATTAGTATAATTAATTAATGCTCATACAATCACAAAAGCTTTATTCTTTTTGCTTTCCGCTTTAAGCTCCAACACTACCTGTTTATCAGCACCCCGGCATTAAATGCCGAAGTATCGGTACGGCCAACTATCCCGTAACAGTAAAGCGTATATAAGCGGCCATCCTGTATGGTTGTGGTTCCCAGCCCGGTTGTTAAAATACTTCCGGGTGTTGATGAAGGGCTGATCTGGAAAATATAATTACCGGCAGGCATTTGAATGTATTTTGATACTGTATTAAATTTAGTTGTATCAAACGCCGTAATAGCAGTGCTGTTAGCAGTAATATAAAAAAGGGTATTTGGTATAGCTAAATTAACAAACCGTATTTTACCAAACCCTACATTTGGTGTTGCCGCTGTATCATCCTTTGTTAAAATACTGGTTAGCGTATTTATATTCTGCCCGCTAAGCGTGTCTGTTGTGTATTGCCCGGTTATAAACAAAGTGTATTTATGATTAGAGGCAAAACCCGGCTGACTTATGGAGAGGAGGTTTTGGGTTGATGCCGAAGCAGACCTGATCTGCAGTGGCGTATCAATATCACTCAAAAAAAAGTAGCCTGATGGAGCCGGATAATAATACGGATAGGTACTTTGCTTAATGTAATTCATGTATAAATTCACGGGGTGTACGTTAGGGCTTAAATTTAATACTTGAAGCTGCACATTTAAACCTACGCTTGATGCCTGCCCGCCTTTACCACATGAGCTTATATAGGGCGTTAAAAATACGCTTAGCACGCATAGTATAATGAACCCGGTTACCGTATTATTTTTTCTCCTGCTCATCTATTTTGTATTATTAATTACATTAACTGTAAAAGCATTGCCACCTTTACCTGTTAATTGCCCGTGTGTAAATAAAGTATAACCAATACCTGCGGTAAAAACAATAGGTGTATCGAGTTGCAGGGCGCCTGAACTGTTCAGATACACTCTAACATGTTTTGTCCCACTTATAAAAGGTTTAAATGTACTCCAGGTACCAAAACCATAACCCTTAAGGTTTACCGTATCCCCACCGCCTACAGTTACATCAAACTTATCAGCGCCCGGCGTAGCGTTTACATACCTTACAAATGCATTGTTCTCTGTGGTAGTAGTTGTATCAGCACCAATAACTGCAACCAAGCTGTCTAACGGATCTTTTATTTTAAACGCCAGGTTAGCAGTTTCACCACCTACAAAAATGGAATAATAGGTTGAGTCGACCAAATTAAACGTAGTGGTAAATAACGTAGGGAAACCTTCATTTGACTTGCTGAACCTATAGTTTTGCTCACCGGCTAATACGGTAAGATAGCCCGTTGCCCCGCCAATAAAAATAGGCGTAAAATTATTCTGCCGCGTACCGTTTATGAAAAATTTAATGGTGTCTCCTGTAGCATTTATAACATTCAAAAATGTTTTCACCCCCACAGGCGGCGGCAGGTCTTTATCCTTGCACGATAAAAATCCTGTTATTACAGCAAAAAAAAGTAAAGTAAATAGCCTGGCTCTCATATAAATTGTTGCTATATAACTGTTTTTGCCCGGCATTTGTTATCTCGCCGAACAAAAAAGTCCGGTTTTTACACCGGACTCATTGTTTTGGATTTATAATTTAAGTTTACAACTTAAGCATAACTATTAAGCATTACCGGCATTACCAGCATCAGCACATCCTCGTTCTCGTCTCCGCCTTGCGGTAATAATAAGCCGGCACGGTTAGGTGTCGACATTTCCAGGGATACTTCTTCACAAGCCAGGTTCTTTAACATTTCAATAAGGAAACGGGCGTTAAAACCTATCTCCATATCATCACCTTCATACTGGCAGCTTAAACGCTCATGCGCCTCGTTTGCAAAGTCAATATCTTCCGATGATATATTCAGTTCACTGCCATTTATTTTTAACCTCACCTGGTGAGTGGTTTTATTAGCATAAATAGCTACGCGACTAAGCGAGCCTAAAAATGCCTGACGGTCGATACTTAATTTATTGGGGTTATTCAGTGGTATTACGGCCTCATAATCAGGGTAACGCTCATCTATCAATCGGCAAACCATATTAATGTTGCCAAATTTAAAGAATGCGCTGGTGCTGTTATATTCAACCGATACATTTACATCATCCGTTGGCAAAGCCGATTTTAGTAAGGTTAACGCCTTTTTAGGTAATATGAATGATGTTGTGGCGGCTGCCTTGGCATCCTTACGGCGGTAGCGTACCAGTTTATGCGCGTCGGTAGCTACAAAGGTTAACGAGTCGGTAGTAAGCTGGCAAAAAACGCCTGTCATAGCCGGGCGCAATTCATCATTGCTAACCGCGAAAATGGTTTTGTTTATCGCCTCGGCTAAAACCGATGCCGGCAGGTTTACTGATGAAGCATTTTCAACAACCGGTATCTTGGGGAAATCTTCGCCATTCTCGCCGCTCAGTTTATATTTTCCATCGCCGGCACTTATTTCAATGGCAAACGTGCTGTCATCAACCGAAAAGGTTACAGGCTGTTCGGGCAATGATTTCAGTGTTTCTAACAATATGCGCGACGGGATAGCGATACGGCCATTCTCCTTCGCTTCAACAGTTAAAGAGGTGGTCATGCTGGTTTGCAGATCGGTAGCCGAAATGGTTAAGTTTCCATCCTTTATCTCAAACAAAAAGTTCTCCAGTATAGGTAATACGGTGCTGTTGCTTAACGCGCCGCTTACAGACTGCAACTGTTTGAGTAATGTTGATGTAGAAACAATAAATCTCATATGTTTTCAAGTATTAATCAACCAAAAGTATAAAATTTAATGAGCATACTTTCGCTTACGAATATAATGTTGAAAAATAGCAAATATTAACACCAAACACAAGGGCACAATTGTATTTAATAATTGCCAGTATAATTTTTCTGAACGTATGCGCGCCCTGTCGAGCAGGCGTATTTGTATTTCCTTTGTGCGCAGCGCGATGAGGCCCGAATCATCGGTCATATAATCGGCAATGTTCAATAAAAGGTTCTTATTGCCATAGGTTTGGCGGGTATACTGATCATACCCCAGCGGGAATGGCGAACCATCGGCCGCTAACTGGTTTTTAAATATATCGCCATCGCTCATCACTATCATTTTTGTGGGTACGCTTTCGGGCAATTGTTTTACCTGCTCGGTCATGCCTTCAGGCACCGGGCGGTTCAAAAAATCGGAAACAAATTTCCCTTCAAGCAATACCGCCACAGTTTTTGGCGTACTCTGGAACTCTTTCGGATTAGGCTCCTGCTCCAATGCCTGTAATGACAGCAGCTTAGGCGTACTCAATTTTTTATTATAGGGCGATGATTGCAATAGTACTGTTTTTGTTACACCCTTTATGTCAAGCGTATCAATAGTACTTGCAAACTCGCTGCGGATGCCATCAAGGTTTTTTACTATTGGGTGTTTCGAGAGGGGCATAAATATAGGGTAGAACAGCCACGGCACCAGCTGTATCTGCGCCTGCCCGCCAATCTCGCCGGTGCTTACCGGTATTTGCGCGCAGTTTATATCGGCTATCAGGTCGTAATTCAAACGCACACCGTAGGTAAAAAGCTGATCGTCCAGGTTCAACTGTTTCGGGAAGGCCATTTCTTCATTGCCGTGCCCCTGCATACTGTCCAATTCAGCATTAACCGGGTCAATGGCCCACAGCACCTTGCCACCGCGCATAATGTACTGGTCGAGTTTAAATTTCTCCAACTCAGTAAATGGCTTATCGGGCTTGGGTATCACCAATAATTTAAGCTGCATCAAACCGCCAAATGGTATGGTGGTGAGATTAACCCTGCCTACATCAAACCCATCCGACAAAGTTTTCATACCATCTTCTAATTGCAGGTCGGTTAATTCCTTATGGCCCTCGGTAAAACCTATTTCGGGTTTGCCCCCGCTTGTTATTTTTTTTATGGCCGATGAAAAAGCATACTCTAAATTCTGTATGGAGTTATTGGCAATTTCCTCGTCTGATAACCCAATGCGCGATTGCATCAGGTTCACCACTATCTTTTGCCCCTGGTATTCTATCTCCGCCTCGGGAAATATCATTATTTGCGAAACGCCGTTATCGGTTTTTACTCCGTAAGCCTGTCCTACTACCCCTTTAGCTTCCAGCGAATCATAAACCGCCTTCTGACTGCTATCGGGTAAATTTTTAACATCGGCAATGGGGTCTTTAAATTCATACTGAAGGTCGCCATGGTGTAAGCCTGCAGGTCGCTCAGCATATCACTTGTGCCGCGCTGCAGCCGTTTCATCCATGGTTGAAAATTATCCCCCTTTAAATAAATGGTCACCTTAAGCCGCTTTTGCAGGCTGCCCATTATTTGCCTGCTTATGGGCGATATGGTATAACGTTTTTCCTTAGTAAAATCAAAACGGGTAAATGTAGTGATCGACACAGCCGTTAAGCTTAACATCATGCCAAGTGTGCTTAAAAACGCCGTATTTACCAGTTTTTTTTGGCGTTGCTTTAGCAGCACAAAAATTGTAAGCCAAATAAACAGGGCCGACAATACTATAAAATAAGTAAGGTCGCGGGTATCCAAAACACCCCGGCTTATCGATTCATAATGCTCGGTAATACCCAGGTTTTCGAGCGTAAGGTTTTGGAGCGATAATATCTGACTTAACGAATCAAAACCGCTGTAAAAAAAGAAGCACAGAAAAACCGCTATAACAAACGCTATAACCTGGTTTTTGGTTATGGACGAGGCAAACAAGCCTATGGCGGCAAAGCAGGCCCCCAGCAAAAACAATCCGATATAAGACCCGATAACAGCCCCGGTATCAATATTCCCCTGCGGGTTACCTAACTGGTACACCGAATAGTAATACACAAGTGTAGGCAGCAGCGCAAACAAAATAAGCAGCAGCGATGCCAGGTACTTGCCCATTACTATCTGCCAGTCGGTTAAGGGGCGGGTTAGTAATATCTCAAACGTACCTTCGCGGCGTTCATCGGCTAACGACCGCATGGTAATAGCCGGTACCAGGAACATAAAAAGATAAGGTGCAGTGCTAAAAAGGCTGTCGAGCCCGGCGTAGCCGTATTCTAAAATACTTGATTGAGGGAACACCCATAAAAACAGGCCCAGCACCACCAAAAATGCGCCAATGGTTACGTAAGCCACCAGTGAGCTGAGATACGAGATTATTTCTTTTCTTA
>Ga0206874_1151_pt1 | contig 18003 bp, 23 predicted proteins | sample Alteio_BWOrgCont_12_FD_152629 | JGI IMG/M metagenome (GOLD analysis project Ga0206874, IMG submission 152629) | Enriched cells from forest soil in Barre Woods Harvard Forest LTER site, Petersham, Massachusetts, United States -... | ecosystem: Environmental > Terrestrial > Soil > Temperate forest >...
TATAAGGGCGGAGATGGCGCGGTTGAAAGGCGAGGGGTTTGTATTGCTGAATGAGGAACCTAAGATAGGGGCGGATAATAAACTGGTTTGTTTTGTGCACCCGAAGGGGGTGAATGGGGTTTTGGTGGAACTTTGTCAGAACCGGGATTAAGCGGATTTTAGGATTTGTTGGATGTGGGTTACGACCTCTTAGATTTAATTGCAAAACGAGTTATGGATAATAAAGAATTTAAAAAAGTGTTTGGCGATATAGCCAAGGTAAATGGATTTGATAGGGCTTTTGGCGGTTGGTTTAAAGAAAGTTCTGAATGTATTTTAGTCCTTGAACTCCAAAAATCAAATTACGGAGATTACTATTATTTGAATATTAAAATTTTTTGTCCAGGGCATGTTTGGTAATACTTATATAAGAAGCAAATATTTAGTGAAGAATGATATGGGAGATATTTTTACCAGGCAGCCAAAAAATTATAAAGATGCTTTGGATTTTGATAAATCAATGGATGATAGTGAAAGGCAAAAACAATTGGATGATATGTTCAATAGTTTTATAACTCAGTTTGCAAATAAAGCATTATCTAAATCAGGGATAAAGGAATTGGAAGAAACAGGAGAAGTGTTGTTACAGCCTGCTGTTAAAGAAGAATTAGGGTTATGAAAGTCGTTTTGCTTTCAGAAGATAATCTAATCATAAGGGATGCAAGCGTTGAGGATATACAGTCCCTTACACTTTTAATGAATGACCTGGGCTATCCAACTCATATAGAGCAGATGCAAACCCGGTTTAATAAAATAAACTCCCACCCGGATTACAAAACTATTGTGGCTGAGTTGAATGGCGAGGTGGTTGGTATGGCGGGATTATGTAAAGGCATATTTTATGAAATGGATGGCCTATATATGCGCATCCTGGCTTTTGTGGTAAAGGAAAGTTGCCGGAAAATGGGCATCGGTAAAAAAATGATACTGGCAGCTGAGGATTGGGCGATTGAACAGGCATTGCATACCATTTTGATCAACAGTGGTAACCGTATAGAACGACAAGCATCTCATTTGTTTTATGAGCAAATGGGGTATTCGGTTAAGTCGTCGGGGTTTGTTAAGAAGTTGTAAAATAAACTAACCTGGATCTATGTTTCGCAATAAGCTCTCATTTAGTCCTTTGTTGTTAGCCGTTCTCGTGCTGAGCGCCTTCGGTGTTAAAGCGCAGGCGCAAAAGGTAAGCGGGATGGTTACGGGCAATAATGAACGGCTGAGCGGTGCTGTTGTGAAAAATTTAACTACCCACGACGAGGCTAACAGCGACGACAGGGGTACGTTCAGCATAAAGGTTTCAAATGGCGATACGCTGCTAACCAGCAAAGTTTTTTATAAAACAGATACATTGGTGTATCACCAGCAAAGTTATTTGATAATACAGTTAATGCAGCCTATAAGGGTTTTGCAGGAGGTTGTGGTGAAAGACACGCTAACGGACCCATTGGAGCGATACAACCAAAACAAAAAGGATTATAAAGATATATTTTGGAAAGGCGATAAAAGCCACATGGTTTCCATTCCGCTTGTTTTGGGGCCGGAATTGGGCATAAACTTAAATATTGATAAGCTCTACAGTGCCTTAAGCAAACAGGGCAAGGACGCGAGGAGACTGCAACGCACATTAGCACAGGATTACCGGAATAGCGTGGTAGATCAGCGTTTTAATAAAAGCCTTGTTAGCCGGGTAACAGGATATAAAGGGAAAAAGCTGGACGATTTTATTGAAAAGTACAGGCCATCGTACGAGTTTGCCGCTAAAGCCACAACTTACGAAATGATAGAATATACCAAACAAAAGCTTGCGCGGGAGCTAAAAGATAAAGGATAAACTTGCGTGCGGACCACAAGCGGGACGCTTGCGGCAGCGGCGTAGCTGCCCAATCAAATTTATTAAGCCCAATCGCCTATATTTGAAATATGAAGATCAAAAGGGAACTTAAAAATATAGTATTGGTGGCAATAGGCATATTATCCGCTGCTATGGGCTTAAAGGGTTTCCTGTTATCGAGTAAATTTATTGATGGCGGGGTTACCGGTATTTCCATGCTGCTGGCCGATATAACGGGTTTGCCTATATCTATACTCATTTTTATCATTAATGTTCCCTTTATTTTTATTGGCTATAAACGTTTAGGTGTTTCATTCGCTGTTAAAAGCGCGCTGGCTATACTATGCTTTTCGTTGTGTTTGGCGTTCATCCACTTTCCTGATGTTACGCCCGATAAATTACTTACTGCTGTGTTCGGCGGCTTTTTTATTGGGGTAGGCATAGGCTTGGCCATAAGAGGTGGTGCTGTGCTTGATGGCACCGAGATAGCCGCGCTGCTGGTAAGCAAAAGGTTCCAGTTGTTAAAGGTAAATGATGTGATCCTGTTGCTAAACGTGATGATATTTGCATCGGCCGCATTTTTTTTAGGGGTGGAGTCGGCATTGTATTCTATACTTACTTACCTGGCCGCATCAAAAATGATAGATTTTATTTTGAACGGCATCGACCAGTACACCGGTATAACCGTGGTTTCGGTTAAAAGCGAAGAGATAAGAAAAGTAATTGTTGAGCAGTTAGGTCGCGGTGTAACTATTTACCAGGGTAAAAACGGCTACGGCGTGGATGGAATGGCTAACGACCCCCGCGATATTATTTTTACCGTAGCCACACGGTTTGAAATCCCCACGCTGAAACAGGAAATATTAAATATCGACCCAAGGGCATTTATAGTGCAGCAAAGTATTGAAGATACCACCGGGGGCTTGATAAAAAGGAAAGGTTTGCATTGATGGTAAATGCAGGCTAACAGATTTGCGAAGTTTGAAAAACTCCGCAAATCAACGTCTGGGGAGTGAGTGCTACTTTGTATTTATTAAACATCGTATCAAACCCCAGCTGCTTACAATCAACGGTTATTATTATTTAACATGGACAGTTTTTTGGAATAGAACGCCGCTTTGCTGTAATTTTTTAGCTTAGTGTTCAGGCTGTCTGCATATCGGTGAAAATCCGGACTTTGGGGATATTGGAGCACCATGGCTTCGGCTATTTTTGCGGCCTGGGCGGTGTTGCTGTGGGTTTGGTCATAGCGGAACAGTTCGCCCATGGCGGCGGACCACAGCATGTGACCGAGGGCTACTTTGGTTGCCAGTGTGCCTTCAATGCTGTTCTCTACTTTAAAATCGGGCGATATGGGCTGGTTAAAGGGCCAGCCTGTTTTTAGCATCATGGTTTGGTAGGTGCCCATGAGCGAATCCATGCGGGTGATGGGCATTTCCTTGCGCAACTCGTCCAGTGTAATATCCCTTGTGGGCTTGTCTTTTATTAATTGTTGCTGCAGCAGGGCGCGGTAAAAAGCTTCGGATAACAAGGCGTAACCGAACAGGGTAGGGTGTACATGTTCCATAATGGTTTCGGAACCGAGGATGCCATGCGGCGTATTTTGCTCGAACAGTTGTTCGGCATCAACCAAATGCACGTAGGGGTATTGCTTGGCTATTTTTTTTATATCTGTATTGATGGCTTCGGGCGCGCGGAAGCGGAGCTGGTCGAATTCTTTGGCCTTGTCGAAATCCTGTTTGGCGGTGGGGTAGTCGGCTTTGTTGTAAGCGAGTTTGCCTGTATTGTAATACCAGTTTGCAGACCCGGGGCCGTTGCCATCGGAGATAAACGGCGGCAGGTCTTTTTCGTTGCTTACTACGGTGCTTAAAAATGTGGGGATCTTTTCTGCATTCAGGATGCTGCAAAGTTCGGTCATGTTTTTATTGAACTGGTCGATGCCTGCCATATAGTCTGCCGAGCCGTAAGCTATATGCTGGCGCCTGGCCATAACCTCCATTAATGATTTTGGGTCGCCCGCGGGCTTGCTGCTTTTAAACAGGCCTGCAATACTGCCTATGCAATTATTGAGCAGTTGTACAGTTTTAAACGTCCGGAGTTTAACCAGCGTTTGCAGCAGGAAACGGTTGCTGCCCACGTAGGTGGTCGAACCTATACCCAGCGCGCCGTAATATTCATTATGGCCGGTGTATATCATCACCGCGTCGGGTTGGTATTGGGCCAGTTGTTTGCCAAAATCGAGCACAGTATAAGAGTTTACAGCAGTTAACGACAGGTTGATCACTTCGAAGTTTTTGTCGGGATACATTTGCATCAGCCGGTATTGCAGCCAGCGATGGAATGAGCCATTAGGGCGGAAAGGGTAGCCAATGGTGGTGGATTCGCCTAAAATAAATATCCTGAAAGTGTTTGGGGACTTATTTATGGCAAATATCTCCTGGTTGCCTTTGGTGGCGCTCAGGGTATCGGGGAAGAATTTGTTCGAGGCATAGTAGTTCATCACCATAAATCGCTCGTCGGGAGGGTATTTTACAAACAAGCTGGTGTCGATACCGTAATTGAAGAGGCGAAGTATGAGCTCCAGGATCGCCAGGAATATAAAAGGGCTTAATGCCGACAATATTTTAAACAACAACAGCTTTTTGCCACTGGGCTGTAGCGGTTTTGTTGGTGCGGACGTAAGTACTATTTTGTTGGCCTTCATTTTTTGGGGTTACGGTTGATGAAGATATTGAAATAATGTATGAACCGGAATTTTTTTAATTTAAAGAATTAATGGAATTCGGGACTTATTTATTTTTTTCGGTAAATGAAAATACCTTCATTAGTTTAAGGTCGCTGCGCAAACTCTTGAACCAGTGAGGAGTAGCAATTTCGACTACAATTTTGCTTCAAATTTATGCTGTACTTTTATTTTCAACCTGTATAAAGTTTTTAAACTGCCAATGCATCTTCATACATCCTACATGCTTCGATATTATGTTTGCAGAAAATAATGATATAATGAAACTGAAATATATAATAATACTGTGGGCCTTTTTTTTAATTGGGGGCTTTGCAGAAACTATGGGCGCCCGGACACCGCAGACACTAAAAAAACGCATTAAGCAAATTGACGCGAACATTGATGCTGAAATAAGGGAAGAAGGCATGATACCAGCCACTGTATCACATAAAGTCCCGTATGAATATTTGAATTTGTTTGATCATGTAGGTCCTGTTTCAAAAACCAAATTAAAGTTTGATCAAACGCTGATCTTTAAGTACAGGTATCCTGTTTCGGATTTTATTTATATGGGTAAATATTCAATACAGCTATATAAGATCGGTTACGTGGGTAATGCATCGCTCAAAACAGTTATTTTAAAAACTGATAGAAATTCTATGAAGATACGGAGTAAACTACCGTATGCAATTAATCAGCAGGGGTTATTTGATTTTATGTACTGCACTTATACCCGCTCAAATCCTTCAACTATATACCTGGATATATTTGGCAATAAAACAAAAGTACTGGCCCTGAACGATACGATAGCCTATTACAATTCAAACCTTAAAAGTTTGACCATCAGGTTTAATAAATATGAATCTAAAGATATTTTTATTAAGGCTAACACCAGCGGCATATCATACACTAATCATGATCTGAGCCGTTTTTCATACAGCAGGCCGGTGCCGTTTGAAACATTGTTTTTGAAACACAATGGTGAATTGTATTTGATCATGATGTCGGTTAACAATCCTAAGGTGAACCTGCAGCCGGGTATGCTTTTAAGTATTTTGGATGGAAGGGATGTGAACCCGCTTTAAAGGGCGAAGCGCTCATGCTGAATAAAACATAAAAAAACAAGCCGCCGGAATCTGAACTCCCGGCGGCTTGTTTGTGAATAGTTTTCACAAACTAATAAGAATTAGTTGTTCAGGTGTAATGCCTGTTTAACTTCGTTATAATTTTTGGTGTTTATATTGCCTAATGTATGTACACCACCAGGAATGATGATATACCTGAACTGATGCGCGTTAGATATACTGCCATAAGCATTGAGGCTGCTTGTTAAGCTGATCCTTATGCTCCCTACAGTTGCAAGATCCGACCATGTATCTATATTAGGGTTTGCACCATCCATATAAGTGATCACAATAGGCAGTTCACTCACCTGGTCTGTAGGCCATATTACCGGATTATACCCATCCAGCTTGCCATACACCAATACTGCACCCTGATCTAAAATAGATTGAGTGAGAGTAGAAGCGGCAATGTCGGCTGTGAAGTAAATAGTACCAAAAGTTGTTGTTTGGGTGTATGTGCTTGGTGTTACCCAATCAGAATATATCACATTTGCTGTTCCGGGGTCGCCTTTAACACCTTTTAAGTTGATAGGTACTGCCCATGCACCGCCTGTTTTTGGGCCATAGAATAAGTAGTTGCTGCCATCCAAATAATAATCGCCATTACTCCCCAGCGAGGATGCAGGAACGCCTGTGCCACTGTAAATTTTGGAACCGGGGGTTCCTGTCGCACCTTGCAGGCTGGTTGGTGATCCCCAGCCTGAGGACGTTTTAGGCCCGTAAAGATTGCTGTTTGAATTGTTAATGTAAAAATCGCCGTTAGCGCCAAGTGTTGCTGCGGGCGCACCTGTTCCTGAATATATTTTGGTGCCATCGGCACCTGTAGCGCCAACTGCGCCGGTTTGTCCTGTTGCCCCGGCAGGCCCTGCGGGGCCTGTTGCTCCGTCTTTCCCACAAGAACTAAGAAATACTACTGTTAAAATTGAAGCAAATAAAAGTTGATTAAAGTGTTTCATGATAAAATTGTTTAAATGTTGTTTTATTAATAAAAATTGTTGCCTGCGTTATGTTATAATTGACGATGTAAAACTACCGGCTACTTTTTGGGTGGGAAAGCGTATAACTACGCTATCGGCATGGAGCTTTTACGCGTTTTTATTGCGTATAATGCGCAGTAATGGGGGAAGTACTTTCGAATGAAAGTGAAAGAAATGAATTAGCGTATGACCAAAAATAAAACGAGATTTGATAAGGCAAAGCAAGTACCCATAATTCAATATTTTATATGAACACGGAAGAACAGATCAAAGCATATATCGCCAGCCAACCCGAACCAAAGCGTGGTGATATGCAAGCGTTGCACCATCACATACTTCAAGTTTTACCGGGTTGTAAATTATGGTTCGACAATGGTAAAAACAGCGAAAATAAAACTGTTAGTAACCCCACTATAGGCTATGGATCTTACACCATAAAATATGCTGATGGAAAGACCAGGGATTTTTTTCAAATTGGGATGAGTGCAAACACAACCGGGATATCTGTCTATATCCTTGGTATAAAGGATAAGACATACCTGGCACTAAACTATGGGAAAGAAATAGGCAAGGCAAGCGTGACCGGGTATTGCATCAAGTTCAAAAAATTAAAAGATATAAACATTGATATACTTGAAGCGGCCATACGATATGGGGTTGAGGCTACAAGTGAAAATTAAATTTCAAACTGAGACTCTACGGTGATGGTTTGGACATTTTGTGTTAGTGATAGCAGTGGATACCGGCCTTGCGCCTAATGCCTCTGGCGTATGAGCGAATAGCACGGCCCGCTTCTATCAGCGGGAACGCCCAAATGGAACGCGCTTCGTTGACTTACCTCCATAGGCGTCCTTCGGACCCGACTTCGCTACTCTTGTCGACCCTCCCTTCCGCAAGCGGTAAAGAGGGTGGGGGAATATACATGAGATAGTTTTTTTATGAGCCGACTACACACTATGGAAAGTTTTTTACTTTTGACTTTTTACTTTTCACTTTTATTACTACATTTGCACCTCTTTTATAAGAAGTAAATAAGGAAATGAAAAAAGATCTGCACCCATCAAATTATAGATTAGTTGTATTTAAAGATATGTCGAATGACTATTCTTTCATCACTAAATCATGCATCGATACCCGTGAAACTGTAAAGTGGGAAGATGGAAACGAATATCCACTGGTGAAATTGGAAATTTCGCACACCTCGCACCCTTTTTATACCGGTAAAATGAAACTGGTTGATACTGCAGGGCGTATTGATAAATTCCGCACCCGTTATAACAAAAAATAATTATTTGTTTATAAATAATATAGCAAGTCTCCCGATACATCGGGAGACTTTTTTATTTTTGCGCCATGGCAATTATCCTTTTTGAAGATAACGCGCATCAATCCCTTCTACCGTTAACCTACACTCGCCCTGTTGCCGACCTGCGTATTGGCATTTTAACCATTGCGGAAAAGTGGGGCAAGCATCTTAACCAGGCCTTCTCGTACCACACCCGTGCTTATTTGCAGGGGAAATTTGCACTGGAAATTACTGCCGATAATTTATTTATCAACGGAGCGTATTGCCCGGATGGGGATTTGGTTGAAGCGGTTGATAAACTGCAATTGGGCGAGGCTTTAAAAAAGGATGGCGTATTAATTGCCGCGCGCCTGGGCGAAAGTGATGCGAAGGGATTTAACGCTTCGGCTGATTTTTCGCGTGTTGCTAATTATGCGGGTGAAGGTGTTGTTATTCGTCACCCGGAGGACATTTTCAGGAAGAATGACGCGGAGCTGCGTAAGGATTTTGTTTTGCTGACGAAAGACCGCACAAGCAAAACCATGAGCGAGACGAATACTATTATAGGCAATGATTTCTTCGCGGAGGATGACGCGGATGCCGAATGCTGCACTTTTAGCACCATAAACGGCCCGATATACCTGGGCAAGCATACCGAGGTTTGGGAAGGCACGAATATACGCGGCGCGTTTGCGCTGTGCGGCGACTCGCAGGTGAAGATGGGGACGAAGATATATGGTGCTACTACCATCGGCCCGTATTGCCGGGTTGGTGGCGAGATAAATAACGCGGTGATGTGGGGCTATTCGAATAAAGGGCATGAGGGCTATTTGGGCAACTCGGTTGTGGGCGAATGGTGCAACATTGGTGCCGACAGCAATAACAGCAACCTGAAAAACAATTATGCCGGGGTGAAGTTATGGGATTATACCACGGAAAGCTTCCGCAGCACGGGCCTGCAATTTTGCGGATTGATAATGGCCGACCATGTGAAATGTGGTATTAACACCATGTTTAACACGGGCACCGTTGCGGGTGTAGGGTCGAATATTTATGGCGCGGGTTTCCCGCCGACCCATGTGCCTGATTTTTCGTGGGGCGGGGCGCAGTTTGGTTTGCAGGAGTATGGTTTTGATAAGTTTATGGAAACTACCGCCAAAGTTTTTGAACGCCGCGACCACCGTAAGTTTGATGCCAACGAACAAGGCATTTTAAAAGAAGTATTTGAACTGACCAGGGTATATAGAAAGTATTAATTATTGAATTACTGAATTATTGATTTATTAAAATAAGAAACTCAATAAATTTATTCAGTATTTCAAATAATTGAAAAATGCCTTAATCATTAATTCAATAAATCAATAATTCAATAAATAAATATCGCATGAGAAAAAAAATTGTTGCCGGGAACTGGAAAATGAACCTTGATTATAACGAGGGTTTAGCTTTGTTTTCGGAGATAAGCAATATGGTTAAGGATGAACTAACGGGCAAACAGCAGGCAGTTATTTGCAGTCCGTTTATTCACCTGCACGCTTTAGTGCAATTGGGAAAAGATAACGATCGTATTTCGGTAGGCGCGCAGAACGCCAACCAGATGGAGGCAGGCGCTTATACCGGCGAGGTATCGGCGAGAATGATAAAATCAGTTGGCGCTGAGTATGTGATACTGGGCCACTCGGAGCGCCGCCAGTATTTTGGCGAGAGCAACGAATTGCTGGCTAAAAAAGCTGATACGGCATTGGCGAATGGACTGAAACCAATTTTCTGCATTGGCGAAACGCTGGAAGAACGTAACGCGGAAGTACATTTTAATGTGGTTAAGGATCAGCTGGCCGATGGGCTTTTCCATTTGGATGATGAGCAGTTTGGCAAGGTGGTAATAGCTTATGAGCCGGTTTGGGCCATTGGTACAGGTTTAACAGCCACCAGCGACCAGGCGCAGGAGATACACGCGTTTATCCGCAATGAGATTGCCGCCCGCTACGGCGAGGAAGTGGCAGAAGATACCACCATTTTATACGGTGGCAGCGCTAACGCCAAAAACGCCCCCGACCTGTTTTCCAAACCGGATATTGATGGCGGCCTGATAGGTGGCGCATCGTTAAAGTCGAGAGACTTTGTAGATATATTGAAGGTGTTTAATTAATTAGATATGAGATTTGAGATATGAGTATTGAGACAGAAGAATAAGCTCAATTTATCTCATATCTCAAATCTCACGTCTCATATCTAAAGCTATGCGAGTATTTTTCCCGCCATTTGTTGCATTTGTGGTGTTCGGCCTGGTGGTTGTGCTGGATTCGTTTGTGCATACCATGCATTTGGGCGATATGGGCAAGGGGAATTTACATGCTTTTATGGCTTGTTTCTATTATTTCTGGCCGTTGTATTTTTTAACGGCGCTGCTTACGCAATGGGTGGTGATCACTTCGCTGTGGGATGCGGCCAGGCATTGGGGCCAGGCAGGCAGGGACGCGGCAGTTACTGTTTGCTGCGTGGTTTGCGGGCTTTTTGCCGGGGGCATTGCCTATGTGATATGGGATAAACAAACCGGCGAACTACACCTGGCCTGGCTGGCATTTATTATGCTGATGATACAGCTGGCCTATTGGATAATGAATGTTTTTATAATGATATTATTTGATGAAGGCAAGATAAAGCTACCACACTTGCCCGGGAAAGCTGCTGAATGATATACCTGTTATGAATTACTACGAATTGCTTTTTACTACCATTACTACCGGGGATTACCAGCAGGACCTGCTGATAAACACCCTGGGTGAAATAGGCTTTGATACTTTTGAAGAGCTGGAATTTGGCTTTAAGGCGTATATACCGGTGGATGATTTTGACAGGGCGGTGCTGGATGATGCGCTTGAGGCCTATCGCGATATGTTTACTTTTAGCTATGAGATAACGCTGATACCGCAAAAGAACTGGAACGAGGTATGGGAAAGTAATTTTGAGCCAATAGCGATAAAGGATAAGATATTTGTGCGCGCTACCTTCCATGAGCCGAGGTCGGAATTTGAATTTGAGATAGTGATAGACCCGAAAATGGCCTTTGGCACCGGTCACCACCAAACTACAAGCATGATGCTGGAGCTGATGCTGGAGAATGACATGGCAGGTAAAAAGGTGCTTGATATGGGTTGCGGCACGGGGATACTGGCTATAATGGCAGCAAAGTTAGGGGCGGGGGGGATCACCGCGATAGATTATGACCCGGTGTGCTACGACAGCACTATAGAGAACGCGGCATTGAATGGCATACAAAATATTACGGCGCTGTGCGGATCGAAGGAAGTGATACCGGATGAGCAGTTTGATGTGATACTGGCCAATATAAACCGCAATATATTGCTCGACCAGATGCAGCGCTACAGCGAGGTGTTGAAAACCGATGGTGAGCTTTATTTAAGCGGCTTTTATGAAACGCCCGACCTGGATATTATTATGGATGAGGCACGAAAATATGGTATAAAGTATATCATTCATAAGCTAAATAATAACTGGGTGGCTGCCAAATTTATTAAGTAGGGGTTTAAAGCAACTAAATTGCGATTATTATTCGTAAATAAATGATAATGAAAGCACTCGGTATTTAATAATGTAAAATATTTTTACATTATTTGCATTGATATTAAAAAAATATTATAACTTTATTAACTGTTAAGAAACCTGCTTCATATTTAAACCACACATGAAAACTCTGGGAAAAAAAATTCGATTATTACGTCATCAAAAAGGATGGAGCCAGGAGGATGTTGCAAAAAGATTAGATATTTCAATTCCGGCCTTTTCAAAAATTGAAACAGGCATTACCGATATTAACCTGTCGCGCCTTGAACAGATAGCCACGCTGTTTGAAATGGGTGTTGTACAGCTGCTTACATTTAATGAAGCCGACCAGGATCAGAAATTTATTACTGAACTGGAGAACGTTAACAAACGACTAACCGATCGGGAGAACGAGGTTATCGAGCTACAGAAAAAGGTGATCGAACTTTTTGAAGAACTAAGGCATAAGCGGGAGATCGCTTAAGGATTTCGGATTTCGAATTTTCAATTTCGGATTTATATTATTTAGTGAATGAGTGATTTAGTGAGCATTTAAATATTTTTTTAATTCACTCAATCGCTAAATCACTCATTCAGTAATTATTTACTCAATCACTCATTAAACACATACCGCATAGTCAGGTGGCGTTTGCCGAATTCGCTGCCGGTGGCCTGGTGGATGGCGATCATCTTTTCGTTAAAATCGCCTACCCACGATAGTTCCAGTTCTTCGTATTGATTTTTGGGTAAAACGTATTCGCCCAGCTTTATAAACAGGGCCGATTCGATACCATGGTTCTGGAATTTTTTCTTGGTGCCCATTACAATGGCCCTCATACGTTTAACACCCTTCCATTTTCGGTATAAAAAGGTGAGTTTCCCTGCCAGGTCGAGTTTGCCTTTGAGTGGTTTTATCATGGGGTTGGCATCGGGCAGTACAATGTTGAACGATGCCGGTTCGCCGTTCACATAGGCAAACATGATCAGCTTTTCGTCCATCAGGGGTTTCATCTTCCTGAAACTCTCCAGTATTACCTCGTAGGTTATCGGCACAAAATTTTCAAAGCCTTCCCAGGCATCGTTATAAATTTCGATAAAATCGGCTGCGAATTGTTTTATCTGGCTTGCCTTCAAATGTTTGAATTCGTAACCCGGCTTGCGCGCCACCCAACTTGCTATTTTCCTGAACCTTTCGGGGAAGGGCTTCAATATATTTAAGTGATTTGTGATCTGCTCGTACTGGGTTTTAAAGCCATAATCATCAAAAAACTTTTTATAATAGGGCGGGTTGTAGTTCATGCCGTATGATGGCGGCGAGGTAAAGCCCTCGCTTAATAATCCCCAAAAGGTATCGTTCTCGCCAAAATTTATGGGGCCGTCCATTGCCTGCATGCCATTTTGCTGCAGCCATTGTTTGGCGGTATCGAACAATAAAAAAGCGGCCTTTTCATCGTCAATACATTCAAAAAAGCCCATGCCACCGGTGGGCTGCTCATAATTATAGGCCTTTTCGTTATTAATAAAGGCAGCAACACGGCCTATCAGCCGGCCGTTATCGTCCTTTAATATCCAGCGGGTGCATTTACCGTGCTTAAAGAAGGGGTTTTTAGCCGGGTCGAATATGGCTTCCACATCATTATCCAGCGGGCAAACCCAAATCTCGTCGTCACGGTAAATTATACGTGCTACATCTAAAAAGGCTTTTTTTGTTATTTTATCGTTTACTTCGGTTATAACCATTATTTGTTGCTGATGCCTGTATATAAAAAAAAGCATCCAGAGGCATATCCTGAATGCTTTTTTAGTATGAAATTATATCCCAATAAATTAATAATCGTCCTCGTCTTCGTAACCATCAAGGCTTTCGTATCCTAAGTCGTCCAACGGCATCCCAAACTCATCATCGTCCTCGTCGTCATCATCAATGAACTTCTTTTTTGTTTTCGGGTCTGTCAGTTCATCGTCCGATCTCTTTGCGCCGTTGTTTTTAGAAACTACTTTCTTTTTTACCGGTTTTTTTGGCGTTCCCATTCGTCGAATTTTTAGTTTAAAACTTAATTCAGAATAAATTTAAATGAAATTAATACAAATATCCTTATCGTAAACACTAATTATTTACTTAGTAAAAATAATCAAAATCGGTTTTTAATAAAAAAATGATTTAAAAATTTATTCAGCGGCTTCGCCTATTGAATTTTCGCTGGTTGTAAGTTCTTTTATATGAGGCAACTCCTGCATATAATTTATACCGAAATAATCCATAAAAAGGTTGCTTGTGCCATAAAGTATTGGTTTGCCGGCACTCTCGGATTTGCCCACAATGGCTATCAATTCTTTTTCGAGCAGCTTTTGTATGGAATAATCGCAGTTTACGCCGCGTATTTGTTCAACATCGGTTTTTGTAGCGGGTTGTTTGTAAGCAATAATGGCCAGCGTTTCGAGCGCTGCCTGGCTCAATTTCTTTTTTGAGCGCTGTGCCTGCAATAAATTAATTACCGGGTGAAAAGCCTTTTTTGTAAAAAACTGATAGCCGTTATTCACTTTAACCAATTCAATGGCCAGATTTGGGTCGTTATATTTTTGGTGGATATTATTGATATAGCCGCTTATCTCATCAATACTAAAATCGCGCTCAAGCGATGCCTGCAGGCAATAGGCTATCTCCTCGAGCCGTAAACTTTGCTCGGATGAAAAGATGAGGGCCTCGATATAAAGTTCGGTATTTTCCACTATTTAACTGATGATCAACTACTCTTTGCGGTTGTAACAATTTTAATTATTAATAAAACTGCCTGTTTGTAATAAGCGTATCTAATGTATAAACTTTTTTAAAAACTAATCACCTATAATGTTATGAAAAACGAAACACTAACAAAAACAGATAATGTAAATATGGCCCGCAGGTCGTTTTTACGTTATGCAGGGGTAGGAGTGGCCGGGATGGGGTTGCTTGCAACTGCCGCATCATGCCACAAAGACCACGATGTTAACCCCAACAGCGGTTTTACCGATGTAGGTACAGGCGATATTGGCATATTAAACTATGCATACGCTTTAGAGCAGCTTGAAGCGGCATTTTATATCCAGGTAGTTGCCACCCCTTATAGTGGTATAACATCAACTGAATTGAATTACCTTACCGAGATACGCGATCATGAGGTTGCCCACCGCGAGTTTTTTAAAGCTGCTTTAGGCACAAAAGCCATTAAAGCCTTAACCCCGGACTTTGGCGCGATCAACTTTAATAGCAGGGCCAGCGTATTGGGTGCTGCCAAAGCGTTTGAAGACCTTGGCGTAACCGCTTATGATGGTGTTGGTTATTTGATACAAACCCCGGCATACCTGTCAATAGCAGGCGCAATTGTTTCGGTTGAAGCAAGGCACGCATCATTGATAGCCAATTTGTTGGGCGTAAGCTTTGTTGATTCGACCCAAGTTGATGCCAACGGCTTAAATATATCAAACAAACCAAGTGTGGTTTTGAAAACGGCTAACACTTATTTAAAAACCAAGGTTTCGGCCGTAAATTTTAGTTAATCACCCTTAAAACATTAAAGTCATGAATTTACTTGATATAGTTGAACAAATAGAAAAAGTTGACCCGGAGTTCCAGGACAGGGTTAGCCCGCGCCGCGCCGCGATAAAAAATATTACCAGCTTTGGCTCAAAAATAGCTGTTGCTGCTTTGCCATTTGCGCTGGGTACCTTATTGAAAAAGGCTTATGCCGATACCGCCCCTACAGCGGTTACCGATGTGCTGAACTTTGCGCTGACATTGGAGTACCTTGAATCGCAGTTTTATGATACCGGTATAAAAACCAGTGGCTTGGTGCCAGCGGCTGATACTGCCTATATACAAAGCATCCGTAATGACGAAGACCTGCATGTTACCTTTTTACAGGGTGCTATCACTTCGTTGGGAGGTACCCCTGTTCCAATCACCAATTTTACCTTCGACTTTACCGCGGGCGGTACTGCCGCAGGGCCAACCAATAACGGGCCCTTTAAAACTGTATTTAGCGATTACCAAACATTTTTAGCTGTTGCCGAAACTTTTGAAGATACCGGCGTACGTGCTTATAAAGGCCAGGCCCCTAATTTATTAGGTAATGCCGTTTTAACTTACGCATTGGATATACACGCTGTTGAAGCAAGGCATGCATCGGCTGTTCGTTATTTACGTACCACTAAATATGGCGCCAGTGTTATGCCATGGATAAACAGTACCTCAGCTAACAGTAATGATACCGGCATATCGCTTGTTGATGGAAATTACGCAGGTGCCACTCCTGAAAATACAACTATGCAGGGTGGTGTTGATATAACCAAATTGCCAAGCGCGACAGGAAGCAGCACATCGTTTACTACTGCTGCCGCTGCATTTGACGAGCCTTTAACCAAAGACGAAATACTGGCTTTATTGATACCTGCATTTATACAAAGCGCCTAATTGTTTAGTGTTGAATATGATCAGAAGCTCCGTGAGAAATTGCGGGGCTTTTTTGTGACCTCACCTAAATCCTCTCCAAAGGAGAGGACTTAAACTTCGAGTCAGTTAAGTGTGGCTTATAGGCTGATAAATGCCGTTCAAACCCCTTCCTGCCCTTCCCAACCGCGTGCCGCCTTAGCTTTAGCGGTGGCGCGGGGAGGGAATCGTACATGGCCGGGCTTTTGAAAAAGGCTCACTTCAAACCCTTGTTCAAACATTTATCAGCTAAAATATACAAATCTGTTCCCCAATGGGGACGGTTACCTTATTATCCAAAATCTTGCCCTGCGAAGTTGTTTTTCTTTTTAAATTATAAGTTGCTATAAATCAATCAGCTTAATATTGTGGCACATCGGCGGTAAATTTATTACAGTATTTAAGTTGAAGTAATAGGATTTAGAAACCATAAAAATTATTAAAATGGCAACTACTAATCAGAAAAATCAGACAGGAAGCGAAAGGCAGTCGAACATGAACAGCCAAAACAGGTCGAACAGTAGCAACAATTCAGGGAATATTGCTAACATGGATGATAACAAGCGCCGCGAGATGCCCGGCAAAGGTGGAAAAACCTCTCATTCGGGCGGCAGTTCGACCCGTAGCCATTAATTAATTTTTAAAGAAGGGAACAGGTAAAACCTGTTAATATAAAAGCCGGTAAATGATGTTTACCGGCTTTTATAATATTAAGGCTGAACGATTATAACGGCAATTTGTCCTTATTGACAAAATTCATGGCACCCATAATGCTGATGCAGATAATGCCCACAAAAAAGATGAGAATAGATATATTGTCGTCGGCAGACACTTTACCGAAACGAAAAAGGAGGTAGCCTGCTACTAAATTGAACAGCGCCCATAATACGTTCACCAGCGGAGAGGAGAGTCCTTTACCGGGTGGTTTGGCAAATGGGGTTGGAAAGGGGTCGCCTGCGATGCCCTTAATAAAATGCGGGACGAAGTTGGCCAGGAACATGCCGGCCCAAAACCCGCTGAAATAATTATACCATTGCATAATAAATAGTTTAAATGATCTCTTCTGTTAATTCCATTATACAGCCTGCCATTCTTCAACCGTCAGCACATCGGCCTGGCGAGGGAAAATCTTAGTGGTAAGTACGCGATGCACTTCTTCGTCGCTGTCTGCGCAGCAATCGGCCAGTACTGTTATGCCATAATCCTTATCTGCTGCTTCGCGCAAGGTGGATAAAACCACGCCGCTGGTGGCTATACCGGTCAGTACCAAATGCTGAACGCCATAAGCCCGTAATATAACTTCCAGGTCGCTGCCGGCAAATCCGCTGACACGCCGCTTGGTAACCACAACCTCATCAGCCTGTGGTTTTAGATCGTCATGAACCTTCATAAATTCAGCCATATTAACGCTTGCGAACCGTTCCTTGCTGGCAGAAAAAGTTTTATTGTTAGGGCTTATCTCCGGTGCACCTTGCCTGAAACCAACCACTACGTATATAACGGGAATTTTTTGGTCGCGAGCTTTTGCAATAGCTTTTGTTACATTGTTGAGGATAGCTGCTGCGTCCGGCAGCATAGCTACTATACCGGCCTGCACGTCCATAACTAAAAGGGCGGTTTTACTTTGTTGTTCCATGTTGTTAAGTTAATTTATTGATGAATAATGATTTGTTTTTGTAATGGTTTGTTTGCCTGTTCTTTATACAGCAGCTTACTAAATAATACGGCGATCAATATCGCCATGATACCCTGGCAAAGCATAGTAAGAGGTGCTCCTATTTTTTGGGAGATGATGCCAATCAACAAACTACCCAGCGGCAACATGCCGAAAACTGACATGGCCGCAAAGCTCATAACACGCCCGCGCATGTGGGATGCTGCTTCAGTTTGGAAAATAGTGATGGCAGTAGCCATGGGTGTAAGCGAGCCGAGGCCGATGATAACGGCAAAGGGCAGCGCTAACGCAAAATAATTTGTACGGGAAAACAGGATGAGG
>Ga0206874_1154_pt1 | contig 17876 bp, 18 predicted proteins | sample Alteio_BWOrgCont_12_FD_152629 | JGI IMG/M metagenome (GOLD analysis project Ga0206874, IMG submission 152629) | Enriched cells from forest soil in Barre Woods Harvard Forest LTER site, Petersham, Massachusetts, United States -... | ecosystem: Environmental > Terrestrial > Soil > Temperate forest >...
TGGTAAGGGCCAGCGATCATGAGATCATCGAATTAAGAAAAAATGAGATTACTTATTGTTCACAGTTTTTAAGTGTAATTCCACGCGTATCTGCTGTTGATGTAGTTTGCGAAAATTTATTCAGGGTTGAAAAAGATAAGCAGGTGGCACGTAACAAAGCTAAAGAAATGCTGGAGGCTCTTGGCTTACCAACTGAACTATGGGATGCATTCCCGGTTACATTCAGCGGTGGCGAGCAGCAGCGTATTAATGTTGCCCGTGCAATTATTGCAGCCCCCCGTTTTTTATTGATTGATGAGCCAACCGCCTCATTGGATGCAAAAACAAAGGATGTGGTTATTGACCTTATACTAAGCATGAAGAAAAACGGTACATCTGTTCTTTGTATCTCTCATGATGAATACACTTTAGAAAGATTGGTTGACAGGCGCCTGGATCTGCACTTAGGGCAAATTGCCGACGTAGAAGTTGAAATAAATTAATACACTGTAAATAAAGCAGGGAGCATAAAAATGAACTCATTTATAATTAATAACGCAACTGTAATAACGCCGGACGAAGTGCTTCACAACACCTCTATACTGGTTGAACATGGTATTATTACACATATTGATCAGCATATTGATGAAAAATATGCAGGTAAAATTATTGATGCAGCAGGCGATATAGTTATGCCCGGCATAATTGATATCCATACCGATGCTATGGATGCCGAGATTGTTCCCCGTACTGGCGCTGATATTCCAATTGCCATAGCTTTCAGGGAACTGGAAAGAAAAATGAGCGGCTGTGGTTTTACCACGGTTTATCATTCCATGCACCTGGGTTATGATATGGCCGAAATGCACTCGCACAGTAAATACAGCCGGCTTGAAGTTTTTGAAACAGTTCATAATGCTTCAAAAGGCAGTACCCTGCTTAATAATAAAATACACCTCAGGTTTGAGCTATCAGGCGTGAAGGCTTATGATACTTGTTTTGAACTGATGGATAAAGGATATGTAAACATATTATCCGTTATGGATCATACTCCCGGCCAGGGACAGATCACCAAAGAGTATTTTATTAAATTCGCTATGAAGAAGGGCAAGAATGAGGAGGAAGCGATTGCAGCTTATGATGAGAGAATAAGCATGCCAATAATTAAAGGCAAAGAACTGGAGGCCCTGATCCGCCACGCTCAAAAACTACATATTCCTGTTGCTTCGCACGATGACGATACCGTTGAAAAGGTGGATTACATGCACGGCCTGGGGATAGATATTTGTGAGTTTCCGATCACTATGGAAACTGCCCAGCATGCCGCAAAATTAGGTATGCATGTAGTTGGCGGTGCATCAAATATTTTAAGAGGGGGATCGCTTTCGGGCAACCTGGATATGAAAGAAGCGGTTTTAGCCGGGGCAGTGGATTCTCTATGTTCCGATTATTACCCACCATCTATACTGCACTCTATTTTTAAACTATACAATGAAGCAGGTGTGCCTTTGCACGATGCTGTTAACCTGGCTACCCTGCATCCTGCAAAAGCAGCGGGCATCAGTAAGCAAACCGGCAGTATTGAAAAAGGAAAAGACGCCGACCTGGTAATAGTTAAACTGATAAACGATATCCCGATGGTTACCCACACCATTGTAAGGGGCCATATTGTTGCACAGGCAAGCAATCAGGTTAATTATAATAATAATTATGAACTAAATGATTTATCGTTAACCAATGAGCTATAAGTCAACCGTAATGGAACCAGCAACAAGTATTTGCGACTTGTCTTTTGAGGCGTATAACAAAAGGCAACTATATGAAGTATCGGCCGAGAGAAACCGGGAGCGGGCATTAAATACCAAGCCCGCAGGCAACTTTGTATATAACAATAATTTATGGGAGCCAAATGAATACGAAGGCTTTGCCGTAGTATCCATGCTGAATGAAAATCCCGATAATGAAGTGTTAGCAAACCGCCTTGCTGAAATACAAAAAGAGCTGCAGTATAACCTGCAGCCAACCTACGCTTTTTATCAGCTGCCTGCCGAAAGCTTCCATCAAACGGTTGCCAATACTTTGTCAGACGATCGTTTTAAACAGCATATTTTGGAAGCGGGCCTGGAAAAAACATACCCTTCAATGATTGATGATGCTTTTGAAAATATCCCGCAAATTGAAAAGGAAGAGCCGATAAGGATGAAAATGGCTGGGTTAAGCATATTTGGTACGGCAATTGGCATACTGGGCATATTTGAAAACGAAGACGATTATAACCGGATAACGCACTTCAGATCCGGATTTTACAGTGATCATCAGTTAAGCCAGCTGGATGTTAAAATGACACGTCCTTTCATTGGTCATATTACATTGGCTTACATCGAACACATTCTCAATAAAAATCAGAAAGATCATTTAGCGGTAGTGATCAATGAAATAAACGAAAGCTTAAAATTCGAAGAAAATTATTTCAACATTTCTGTTACCGGTTTAAGAAGATACCATCACCTGGCTCACTTTATTAAACAGGATAATTTTCCTGCTCATTTATTATAAAATCTTTAAAGTTTTTCCCGATGCAATATTTTGAAAACTTCCCGCCGGTTACTGAAGAAACGAAGGGCCGCGAACTGGGAGAGGAACCTTATATACACCCAACCTGCCATATAAAAGATAGCTCTATAGGTCCCTGGACCGCTCTTGGCGCAAATACCTGGCTGGTTGAGTCAACCTTTGGCGATTATAGCTATACCGCCGGTAATGTTCAGATTATTTACGCCGAAGTGGGTAAATATTGTTCCATTGCCAATAGCGTACGCATAAACCCTGGTAACCACCCTAAATGGCGCGTAACCCAGCACCACATGACTTACCGCAGAAAGCATTATGCTTTGGATACCGAAGATGATGCTGAGTTTTTTCAATGGCGCAGGGATCATAAATGTGTTATAGGCCATGACGTATGGATAGGCCATGGTGCAGTGATTATGCCGGGAGTAAAAATAGGTACAGGTGCGGTTATTGGTTCGGGATCAATAGTAACAAAAGATATTGGCCCTTACGAAATAGCTGTAGGCGCTGCTGCCAAAACAATAAAAAAACGTTTTGATGATGCCACTATTGAAAAGTTGCTGGCAAGCGAATGGTGGAACTGGGACAGGGACACGCTGGAAGAAAACTTTAAGGACCTGCTGGATTTAGAAGTTTTTTTAAATAAGTACTGTTAATTATCAAATGCCATGAGAGTAATTACAGCCATTGTTTTAATAAGTACCCTCTTATCAACAAGTTGTAAAAATAAAGCTGCTCTTAATGAAAATGGCATTCCGGATAAACTGGTGATAGGCGTATTTGGAGGCGAAAACCCTGGCCGTACACAAAATATTATAGAGCCAATCCGTAAGTGCATGGAAAAAAGGCCTGGCTTGCCGGTTGAAATGCTGATCACCAATGATTATACAGCAGTTATTGAGGCAATGCATGCAAAAAAAATACATATGGCCTATTTAGGGCCATTTTCATATGTATTAGCCTCGCAGCATAAGGATATAGAGCCTGTGGCGGCTTTGGGTTTGTATGGCAGGCCCTACATGTATCATAGCAATATTTTTGTAAGAACCAGCTTAGGGCTTAATAGTATGGCGGATGTTAAAGCAAAAGCAAAAAGTTTAACGCTATGCTTTACCGACCCGGCCTCAACCTCAAGTCATCTTATCCCAAGGGCTTACCTTACTACTATCGGGCTAAATCCTGATAGTGCGTTTAAGCAAACTATGTTTGCTGGCAGCCATGCAGCCTCGGTACTAACAGTGGCTGCCGGTAAAGTTGATATTGGATGTACCACTGACGAATATGGGGTAGACCTGCTGGTGAAAAAGGGGCTTGTTAAAAAAGACGCGCTTAAAATTATATGGATATCAGATACTGTTATTGGCAGCCCTGTTGTAATACGCACGGACGTTAATAAAGCGCTCGTAAAAAAAGTTCAGCAATTCTACCTTAATCTGGCTAAAGACCAGCCATTAATTTTTGAAAAGTATATTAAAGTATATTATGCCCAGCCACCGGCTGACCTGGCTTATATACCTATACAGGATTCCATGTTTAATGGTATCAGGAAGACAGTGAATGGTGTTAAGGATCTGAATTTTGTTAATTAATTGAATGTTAAAAAAAAGATAAAATGAAGATTAGTGTTGTTATATCAATTGTGGCGCTGATGTTCCTTAGCATAACAGGTTGTAAAAATAAAGCAGCCCTTGATGATAAAGGAATGCCGCAAACGCTGATGATAGCGGTTTTTGGCGGTGAAAACCCGGGACTGGTAAAAAATATGTATGAGCCCATCCGCAAATACCTGGAAAAGAAAATGGGTATGCCGGTTGAGATGGTTTATACAGGGGATTATACCGCAGTAATAGAAGCCCTGAAGGCTCAAAAGGTGCACATGGCTTATTTAAGCCCTTTCTCGTACATTATAGCCTCAAAAAATACTTCCATAACCCCCATCATCGTATTAGGGGCCGATGGCAAACCCTCCCTTTATCATAGCAATATTATTGCCCGCAAAGGAAGCAGTATCAATAGCATGGCTGATGTGAAGGCACATTCAAAAAACCTTACCCTTTGTTTTGTCGATCCGGCATCTGCCTCGGGTCACCTGGTACCAAGGGCCTACCTTAATTCAATCGGCCTTAATCCCGATACGGCATTTAAAGAAACCATGTTTGCGGGTGGTCACCTGGCATCGGTTTATTCGGTAAAGTCGGGCAAAGTTGATATTGGCTGCACTACCGGGATGGTTTTGGATATAATGGAAAGCCGTGGCATGATTAAAAAGGATGACATTAAAATATTATGGACCTCGGACCCGATAACATCCGACCCCATAGTGGTAAGAAGCGATTTGAATAAAGAATTTACAAAAAAGCTGCAAGGTGCCTATTTAACCATGGGTAAAGATGCCCCGGAGGTATTACATAATTATTTGAAAGTATTATTGAAGGAGAACTCCAACTTATCTTTTATGGTAGCGCAGGATTCTTTTTATAACGGCCTCCGGAAAATTGCAGGTGGGGTAAAAGATCTAAAACTGGTTAATTAATTAATATTAAAAAAAAATATAATGAAACCTTTTGTAGTAGCATTAATAGCCCTGTTTATGTTTTTAAACCTCAGCGGTTGTAAAAATAAAGGATCTGTTGATAGTAACGGTATGCCTAAAACCCTCATTATAGGAGCCGTGCAATCTGAAAGTTTTGATGAGATAAAAAAAGTAAGAGAACAAGTGCGCAAGTACCTCGAAAAAAAACTGGGGATACCTGTTGAAATGATTTTTACTACTGACTATACCGGGCTGATCGAGGCCTTAAAATCGAACAAAATTCATATGGCAAGTATGCCGCCTTTTGCCTATGTTATTGCCACAAGGTCGATACATCTTGTCCCTATTGTTACTATGGGTAATAACGGCAAACCCTCAACTTACCAAAGCGTAATTATTGTTAAAGGTAACAGCGATATTAAAAGTATGGCTGATATAAAAGCCAGGGCAAAGAACCTGACTTTTTGCTTTGTTGATCCCGCATCTACCTCGGGTCACCTGGTGCCGCGGGCCTATCTTAATTCAATAGGCATTAATCCGGATACGGCATTTAAGCAAACTGTTTTTTCGGGCAGCCATCCGGCTTCTATCTTATCAGTAAAATCAGGCAAAATAGACGTGGGCTGTACTACGAGTACGGTTTTTGGCTTAATGATCACCAAAAAAATGTTAAAAGAAGGGGACATAAGGGTATTGTGGACATCGGATCCTATAATTAGCGATCCTGTAGCGATGAGGCCCGACATCAATAAAGGTTTTGTAAAAAAAGTGCAGCAAGCTTATTTAGATATGAATACCGAAGCTCCCGAAATATTAGCAAGCTACTTAAAGCTTTTTTATCACGATAAAGAAAAAAGATCATATATGGTTGTGCAGGATTCAATGTATAACGGGCTCAGGAAAATAGCAGCAGGGGTAAAAGATTTAAAAGCCAATTAAAACATTGAAACTTAAAATGAAAGCATTTGCCATCATACTTTTCGCCCTGTTTACACTTGCTATAACCAGCGGATGCGGCAATGGCAGTGACCTTGATGCCAATGGCGTCCCTAAAAAGTTAGTGATTGGCATGTATGGCGGCGATAAGCCCGGCCAAACCAAAGAGGCCATAGAACCTTTACGACTGTATCTTCAAAAACAAATGGGAATGGAGGTGCAGTTTTTTTTTACCACCGATTATACTGCAGTTATCCAGGCGCTGCGATCAAAAAAAATACAAATGGCTCAATTAACGCCATTTGCTTATATACTGGCCACGCAAAGGCCCGGCCTAACACCTATAGCAACCCTCGGCCTTGACGGTAAACCGGCGCTCTATCACAGCATCATATTCACAACGCCTAAAAGCGGCCTTAAAACAATGGACGATGTTAAGGCGCGTGCTAAAACCTTATCGCTTTGCTTTGCCGATCCGGCATCCACTTCGGGCCACCTTATTCCCCGGGCATATCTTACTTCAATCGGGCTTAACCCTGATAGCGCTTTTAAAGAAACCATGTTTGCCGGCAGCCATGCGGCATCTATTCTGAGTGTTAAATCGGGCAAGGTAGATATAGGGTGCTCAACAAGCGACCTGGCGATGGATAAATTGATAAGAGAGGGTGATGTAAAAAAGGAAGATTTTGTGATTTTATGGACATCGCCACCAATAATAAATGATGTGATGACCGTCCGTGACGATTTAAATAAGGATTTTATAAAAAAAATACAGGACGCATATATCAATGCCAATAAAATTGATTACGCCTCATTTAACAAGTTTGTTAAGCTGTATTATCCGCATACCGAAAATATGAGCTATATAGCTATTCCCGATTCGGCCTATAACGGCCTTCGCAAAATAGCCGGAAATATAAAAGACCTTAAGCTTAATAAATAACCTGATAGTTTAGAGAAATGAATATGAAGACATTGATTTGCAGTATGTTTTTTTTAACCGCGCTTTTGGTATTTACAGGTTGCCATAATAAAGCAGAGCTTGATGCTAATGGCATACCAGGCAAACTGGTAATTGCGGTTTATGCCGGCGGCGACAACCCCGGTGCGCTAAAGGCCGGCCTGGAACCTTTTAAAGCCTACCTTAAAAAGAAATTGAATATGGAGGTGGAGTATGATTTTACTACTGATTATACATCAGTAATAGAAGCCATCAGGGCAAAAAAAGCACATATAGCTTACCTTAGCCCATTTAGCTATGTGCTGGCATCGCAAAAGCACGATATTACGCCTATAGTAACCCTTGGCGAAGATGGTAAGCCATCCATGTACCATAGCGTAATTTTTACCAATCCTAAAACCGGTATAAACAATATGGATGATGTAAAGGCAAAATCCAAAAATTTAACCTTGTGTTTTGCAGATCCTGCCTCAACATCCGGCCACCTTATCCCGCGGGCTTACCTGGTAACATTAGGTTTAAACCCCGACAGCGCCTTTAAACAAGCCATATTTGCAGGCAGTCATGCCGCATCCGTATTGTCTGTAGCTTCCGGTAAAATCGATATAGGTTGCACAACACTTGAATATGGCATTCAAAAACTGGAACGCTCGGGCGCTTTAAAACCCGGCCAGATCAAAGTATTATGGCAATCGGACCCTATTGTATCATCACCCATAGTAATAAGAAATGATGTGAATAAGGAGTTGACAAAAAAGATCCAGGACCTATACCTCAACATGGCTAAAGATGCACCTGATGTATTTGCAGCATACGTGAAACTTTATCACCCAAAATACCAAACCCTTTCATACATGCCCGTGCAGGACTCCATGTACAATGGATTACGGAAAATAGCACGTGGTATTAAAGATTTAACAGTAGCAAATCAATAAATTTTTTATCCGTTTAATTATGATAGAAGTAAGGAATTTAACCAAGTCGTTACCAAATGGCCGTAAGCTGCTTGATGGTATTAGTTTTAAAGTGAACAAGGGTGAATTTGTAGGGATACTTGGGCCAAGCGGAGCAGGTAAAACGCTAACCCTGCGTTGTTTGAACGGGTTGCTGAAGCCGGATTCGGGCGAGGTGATCATAGAAGATGAAAAAGGTGTGGGTCACGACATCTGCAAGGTTAATAAAAGAGAGCTGCGCCGTGTAAGGCAAAGAATTGGCGTTATTTTCCAGGGATACCACCTGGTAAAGCGTTTATCTGCTTTAGAAAACGTGATGATTGGCCGTTTGGGACAGATAAGCACATTAAGAAGCATATTATATGGTTTTACCGACGAAGAGGCTGCCGGAGCTTTGGAGGCTCTCGGAAAAATAAAAATTGCGCACCTCGCCGAAAATAAAACCGGAAATTTAAGCGGCGGCGAAATGCAGCGTGTAGCTATTGCACGGGCAATATTCCAGATGCCAACGCTGCTGTTAGCCGATGAGCCTATATCAAATTTAGATCCCAGCAGCGCAAAAGTAATTATGAAGCTGATAAGACCACTGTCGGAAACCATGCCCGTAGTGGGCGTATTTCATCAGCCTGAAATGACTGCCAAATACTGTACCCGCGTAATTGCCATAAAGGATGGAAAGGTAATATATGATGGTGACCCTAAATTATCAAACGATATGCTGGTTGAAATATACGGCGAAGAATTGAGCTTAATTGAACAGCAGGAACACGCAGTACCACCACCACTTATTGCCACCAATTGATTATGACGCTGAAGAAGTATAGCTTAAAGCGGTACCGTAAATATATACTCCCGCTTATTTTACTGCTGGTGGTTACTGAGGGCGCTGCCATTGCCTGTGGCGCTACATTTGGTAAGCTGGAAACAGGCCTTTTAAATGGTCTCTCTTTTTTGGGATACATGTTCCCGCCTGACTGGTCGGCATTTGCCGAAATGGTGCAGCCTGCGTTTCAATCCATTGTAATTGCTTTTTTAGGTACGGTGTTTGGTACCTTGCTGTCCGTAGTATTTGCCTTGCTGGCAGCGGCCAATATATCAAACCCATGGGTGCGTAATGTAACCAGGTTTTTAATAGGCCTGGAGCGGTCCATTCCCGAAATAATTATCCTGTTGCTGCTTATAGCCGCCTTTGGCTTGGGCGCAATGCCGGGTATAATTGCCCTTGCACTGGGATGTATCGGGATGCTTGGAAAACTGCTTGCAGATACCATTGAAGAGCTTGACCCGGTAATGATGGAATCGATGCAATCAGTCGGTGCCAATAAAATGCAGATCATTGTGTTTGGGGTATTGCCACAAATTATGCCTAACCTCATTTCTTATACCTTGTTCAGGTTCGAGATCAATATACGTCTATCGGTTATCCTGGGCGCTGTTGGTGCCGGCGGGGTTGGGTACGAATTGGATTATTCATTCGGTATGCTGCAATATCACCGTGCATTTACAGCCTTGCTGGTTATTATCATTATGATTTTTGGAACCGAACGCCTTTCTTATATGCTGAGAGGAAGAATTAAAATGGAAGGGGCATTAAAATGAGCACAGTTGAAATTTCACTCCCATCAAAAAAATATAAACGCAAGGTTACTGTATTCAGCGCGGCTTTAATCATTGTTTCAATTGCCTGCGTGTACATGGGCTTTAACCCTATAGGAATATTTACTGAATTTCATTTTGTAAGAGACCTGCTGGGCGAAATGTTTATGCCCAACTATAAAGTGTTATGGAATAACTCGTCCATTGGCTTTTCAATTGTACAAACTTTGTCAATGGCCTTTTTAGGTACGTTATATGGCGGTATAATAGCAATTATACTGGCTTTTTTAGCCGCTTTAAACACAATGCCATTGAAAATTGTACGTGTAATAACCCGCTTTACATTATCCCTGGTAAGGGTTGTCCCAATTTTGGTGGTGATATTGATATTTGTTATTGCCGTTGGGCCGGGCACATTTGCCGGCTTGCTCACTTTGGTAATTACCACTATCGGAACTTTTGGAAAGCTGTTTGCGGAAATTATCGAGAACACAGAAAACCCACCAGCTGAAGCCATATTTTCTGTCGGAGCATCCCGGTTGCAGGTAATCAGGTATTCTATAATTCCACAGATACTGCCATCATTTATCGCCAATTTATTATATGCATTTGATATTAATATGCGTGCAGCTATTGGCCTGGGTATATTTGGCGGCGGCGGTATTGGCTTTGAGTTATATATGGCTACCCACGTACTGCATTATAAGGACGTTACGGCGCTAATTAGCTTAATAATTGTATTGGTGATATTGGTTGAAAAGCTGTCGGATTATTTACGGAGAAAGATATTAGGTGAAGGAAATTTGAAGTAATTTTCCCTTATTATTTTTATAATATGATTGAAGTTAATCACGGAGAATTTGAAGATCCATGGCGCGGCCCCCTGCCTATGACGGAGGCGCCATGGATACACGAAACTGCGGTAGTAAAAAACAGCCGCATGGGCGCCTGGACAATGGTTGGCCAACGAAGCGAAGTGTTTTTAAGCGATCTGCTGGATTATGCCTACCTGGTAAAGGACGCCGAAGTTTTCAATGCCGAAGTAGGCAAATTTGCCAATGTGGCATCGCGTGTGCGTATAAATCCCGTAAACCATCCTATGTGGCGGGCAAGCCTCCATCATTTTACTTACCGTTCAGTATCGCATTTAATGGGTGATAATGATGATGAGGAAGTATCAAACTGGCGCAACCAGCACCGCGTTGTAATAGGCCCGGATGTATGGATAGGGCATGCGGCTATACTGATGCCCGGCGTTTCCGTTGGTACAGGGGCTATCATTGGCTCGGGATCGGTAGTTACAAAAAATGTACCTGACTATACAATCGTAGCCGGTAACCCTGCCCGCATCATCCGCAGGCGTGTAACCGAAGATGTTGAGCAGGCCCTGAAACGTATTGCCTGGTGGGATTGGGATCGTGCTGCCCTGATAGCCGCCGTACCTGATTTCAGAAACCTGGACGCCGCTGCTTTTGCGATGAAATACGACTTGAAATAGAATCAAGAGTCAAGACATCAAGAGTCAAGATAAAAAAGAAAACGTCTTTCCAGTACATTCTTGACTCTTGATGTCTTGACTCCTGATTCTAATTTCTCATTCTAAACTTAATCTTACCAACGCCTAATGTGCTGCTAATAATTGGAATATAATTTTACCCGTATTAAAAAATTATATTCTTTTCAATGAACTCGCACCTTCTCACCAACGCACGCATCGTTACACCAACTGAAAATTTTACCGGATCTGTTGAAATTGAAGATGGCATCATCACATCAATAATTAAAGATAAATATTTTGAAGATGGCATCGATTTAAAAGGACAATGGTTAATTCCAGGCTGTATAGATATCCATACCGATTACCTGGAAAAGGAACTATATCCAAGGCCAAGCGCAGCTTTCCCATTACCTTTTGCGCTGCACTTTATGGATGTGCGTGCTGCTGCCTGTGGTATTACCACCGTATTCAGCGCGGTAAGCTTTACTGAAAATGAAGGTAAGAACCGCAGCCTTGCTGATGCCCTGGAGCTCGCCCGTCAGATTGATAAAACCCGTCATTCTTTATTAGTTCGTCACTTTTTGCATGCCAGGCTCGACCCTAACAGCAACTCGGTACTTGATTACCTGGAGCCGATGAAGCAGTTGGAAAGTCTTTATATGATAGTTTACAACGAGCAGATCCCCGGCCAGCGCCAGTTTACAATAGAGCAGCAGGTTGCAATGCGCGTTAAAGCGTTTAATATAAGCGCCGATGAAGCATTGGAAAGGCTGTTAAAGCAAATTGAGATAGCGAAAAAAATAAATAACCGCCAGCAAATAATGGAGGCGTTTAAAGATAAATACATCATCGGCAGCCATGATGATACTACCATTGAGCATGTAGATGAAGGTAAGGTTTACGGCGCAACATTGTCAGAAATGCCAACTTCATTAATTGCTGCCCGCCGGGCCAAAGAGCTTGGTTTATGGGTTTGCCTTGGCGCACCAAATTATTACAGGGGCGGTTCGCATTGCGGCAATCTTTCGTGCCACGAAGCCATGGACGAGGATTTGGTTGATATACTTTGCAGTGATTACCATTTCCCAACTATGTTAGGTAGCGTTGTAAAGATGATTGAAAATGGTATAGACCCGAGCAGGGCAGTAAATATGGTATCGTTAAACCCGGCAAAACTTTTAAAGTTTGATAGTGAAACAGGCAGCATTGAGGTAGGTAAAAAAGCCGATATAGTGGTGTTTAACAGCGAAAAATCATTTGCCGAAGTTTCGCATGTGTTTGTTGATGGTATCAGTAAATTTACTGCTGATTATACTTACGGTGTACAACCTTTAATGGCCGAGCAGAGGCATGAACTGGATTTGCTTAAAAGCGATTTATAACAAATTTATAATTGCTTATAAGCCACGTGGTGTTTTTAAAATTGTGTAAATGAAAATTGGTATAGTAAGCGATATACATGAAGATATTGTAGCCTTAAAAAAAGCTTTTAAAGTTTTAGAGGATGCAGGATGCGACGAAGTAATTTGCCTTGGCGATATAGTAGGCTATAAGGTGAATACTTATCATTACCTGGATACCCGAAGCGCCCACGAATGTATTGCAATGGTTCGTGCCAATTGCACTGCGGTAGTAATTGGCAATAACGATTTGTACCAGGTTAAAAAGGTACCCCGCTACAATGGCAACATCGAACTCCCGGATAACTGGTATGAGCTTGATTTTTTTGAAAGGAAAAAAATAAGTGATAATCGCATGTTTTTGTACGAGGACGTACAGCTGAACGCCCTGATAACGGCAGAAGACACAGCATACCTGGAATCGTTACCTGAATTGGTGGTAAGGGAATACAATGGGCATAAAATATTTTTCTCCCATTTTGCCTATCCCGATCTGCATGGTATTACAACCAATTTCCCTAAAATGGCCGGGGAGTATCAGGAACATCTGGCTTTTATTAAACAGCAAGGTTGTAAAACCGGGCTATCAGGGCATATGCATTTTGAAGGAGTTAGCATTTGTAACGAAGACAGGATTGAGCGCAATCCTTTTGGGAAGTATAAACTGGCAGATGAGCTGCAGTGGCTTTATGGCCCTTGCGTGGCCCGTTGCCAGTTTAATAACGGCGTATTAATATTTGATACGGAAAAGTTTGAGATAGAGGCGGTTCCGCTGCTTTTCATCTAACTAAATTTAATTATATGGATCAGGAACTATTTGAATCAGTTGACCAATACATAGGTAATTTATTGGGCATAGAAGATGATGCCTTAAAAGGAGCATTCAAATCGACTGAAGACACAACCATGCCGGGGGCCAATGTATCAGCTAACCAGGGTAAGTTTTTACAGTTGCTGGCGCGGTCCGTTAATGCAAAGAAAATTTTAGAATTAGGCACTTTAGGCGGCTATAGCACTATCTGGCTTGCAAAGGCGCTTCCTTTGGATGGCCACATGATAACTTTGGAACTGGAACAAGCCAATGCAGATATTGCCCGTCAGAATATAATAAAGGCAGGTTTGGATCCTGTTGTGGATATAAGGGTTGGTAAAGCGCTTGAGCTGTTACCCCTTATTGAAGAAGAAGAAATTGGCCCCTTTGATATGATATTCATTGATGCGGATAAACCTCCCTATGCTGAATATTTTGAATGGGCCCTGAAACTATCAAGACCGGGGACCATCATTGTATGTGACAATGTAATACGGGAAGGCAAAATACTGGACGATAATAACACCGACGAAAAAGTAAAAGGTGTACAGCGGTTTAACAAAATGCTTGCTGCAAACAAACAGGTAACTGCTACCATTATTCAAACCATTGGGAGCAAGTATCATGATGGGATGGCAATAGCCCTTGTAAATTAATTAATGTAATTTATTTCCGGATAACCTCACAAAATGAAAAGAAGAGAATTCTTTCGTAATGGATCCATTGCTGCTGTTGGTGCAACCATCCTTAACCCATTTAGCGCGCTTGCAAATATAGCAGCACCTTATGCCAAAGCCGATAAAGGTAAAGCCAAAAATGTAATATTTATGGTAAGCGATGGCATGAGTACCGGTACGCTTAACATGGCCGATATGTATTTGAACCGCAAATACGGCAAATCGAGCAACTGGATGAACCTGTATCGCCAAAATCGTGCGCAACGGGCATTGATGGATACTGCATCTGCAAGTTCATTAGTTACTGACTCCGCTGCGTCAAGTTCCGCATGGGGTGGGGGATTCAGGGTGAATAACGGGGCGTTAAATGTAGGGCCTAATGGCGAAGCGCATAAACCTATTCTTCAAAAATTTAAGGCGGCTGGCAAAGCTGTTGGCTGCGTAACTACGGTGCCCATAACGCATGCAACACCAGCAGGCTTTTGTGTAAGTGTGAGCAGTAGGGACGATCAGTCGAAAATTGCAGAATTATATTTACCCTTAAAGTTTGATGTGATGATGGGCGGCGGTAATGACTATTTCAGCGCGGCTAAGCGGAAAGATGGGAGGGATATGTACCAGCAGTTTTCATCAGATGGCTATACCATAATTAAAAACCGCAGCGAAATGATGAGCCTTACCGCCGGTAAACCGGTATTAGGCGTATTTGCTGATGACGGATTGCCATATACACTCGACCGCAACCACGATACGGACCTGCAAAACAGTGTACCCACCCTTGCCGAAATGACCAAAACCGCAATAGCCTTAATGAACACCAACAAAACCGGATTTGCTTTACAGGTAGAAGGCGGAAAAGTAGATTGGGCGGCTCATGGTAATGATATCGGTGGCTTAATTTATGACCAGGCTGCCTTTGACGAGGCAATTGGCGTAGTTATTGATTTTGCCGAAAAAGATGGAAACACCTTAGTGATCATCACTACCGACCACGGTAACTCAAACCCGGGTTTATTTTACAACGACCTTGCCAATAAAGATTTTGACAATATTCAAAATTTTAAACATACTAATGAGTGGCTGCTGGCCAGGCTGCGTAAAGACGACACCGCCAGCCGGGTCATCGAGCAGATGGAAGCTGTCCAAAATATTGTAATTACAACAAGTGAAGCTAACGCGCTTTTAAAATATTTTAACACCGTTGAGGAAGGCGGCCTGTACAACGGCGCAAATTTGCCTCTGCGCAAACTTGCCGATATTCAGCAAAAATACACATCAGTAGGCTGGGGCGCTATGGAACACTCAGCAGATTACGTAGAGCTTACCATGTTTGGCGCAGGCAGCAGCCAGTTAAGGCCCTTTATGAAAAATACAGAGCTGCATAACTTTATGCTTCATACAACAGGGGTGCAGGGAGCTGTTTAGACCAGGGCGTTTTATTTCCCTGGTCCAACAATCGCTGCAAAACGCCTTAGCATAGCCATAACAATTAAATTGTCGCGCCTTCTAAATGCCCCCGCTGTCAGTCTCTAATTCTCCTATATTTCAGAAATAGATTTATTACCTTTTAGGTGTTGTGCCTTTAGTTTAATTGCTTTTTTTTAGCGTCAAAAAAATCTGACACGTCGCCAATTGCAGTTCTTGTACATCTCATAATTATATCTTGCAGGTCTGTTCCTGAACTATGTAAAGGGTCAATAGCTTTCACCAATTCCGTTCTAAGGGTATAAAGCTCCGCCCTGTTAAATTTCTTTGAGTTTTTCACTAATTCCAGTTTCATGCGCTCTTCCTGTTGATTTTGCCTGGGGTTGAATATTCCATTCAATTGACTACACTGGTCACAAACACCATTTTTATTTACAAGAGCGCACCTATTATCGAAAATATTGGTTAACGTATCCCTGGAAGAATTGAGAAGATGTTTTACAACGCCTTCAGAGCTATCCAGAATAAGGCATATTTCCTTAACGGGAAAGTCGTAAATATCCTTTAAGATTAATGCGACCTGGTTTTCTATGGGCAGGGTCTTCGATATACAGGTAAAACAAAAATCAATATGTTCTTTCATTTCGTAGGCCCCTGTATTAGAAGTTTGATGAACAATGGCAAACGATTTATGAATTTCTTCAGAACCAATTGCTAAAGCTGCTCCCTGATCCTGTGCATCAGCCGGCCACCTGTTTAATTTTCTCAAATGATCATAAGCCAGGTTAGTTGCAATTTTAAATACCCAGGTTTTGAGGGAGGAATCTTGCTTGTAGGAAGATATCTTGTCAAAAGCTCTGATGAAAGTATCGTGCATGAGATCATCCACATCGTTTCGGTCAGCAATCAAACGATAGAGATAGGATTTTAGCTGGTTTTGAAATTCCGCAAACAATGTTTGAAAGGATTGGATATCACCGTTTAGCGCCTTCATCAATACGTCTTCTTTTTGCATAGTAATTTTAATTTTATCTAATTTAATAAGCTTGGGTTAAATTACCCGCAGATTGATTTCTCTATAACACATTTAGTTTCCCGCAGTCAAAATCAACGATATGACTGTTGAATGCTTCACCATTTTCGGAAACGAGAAAGCTGGCAGTTTCACCAAGCTGTTTTAATGTCGGTCCTGATTTCAGGATATCAAACCTGGTATAGTTCTTCGCCATTTCTTCCCGTGGAATACCATATAATCCAGAAAAATCACTGATCATTTCCTGAATCTTATGTGTTTCTATCAGTGCGCCGGAGCAAATGCAGATCGATTTGATTCCATGCTGGCCAAATTCCGCAGCCATTACCCTTGTTAGTGCTTCTATCGCTGCGCAAGCGGAGGCAAATCCCGCCATATTGGGTGTTTTGGTCTTCGACATAGATGCGGTAAATAGTAAGATTGTACCCGCTGACCCGGATTGGATCATATGCCTGGCAGCGCACCTTGAAGTAAGGAACTGCGATCCACAAATTCTTCGCAAGGGGTTAAGAAATTGCTCGAAACTGGCTAATGTGGTGGGTGTGCCGCTACCCGCATCTTTATAACAGCTCCCGATACCGTTAAATACCATATCCAGTCTTCCGTTCTCCGCGACCACCTTTTGTAAATAATTGTCGATCTCGGTCTCGTTTAACGCGTCTACCTTACCGGCTTCCGCCCACCCGCCATTAGCTTTGATTTCTTTTACTAAATCTTCTACAGCTTTTATATTATTCGCTGTGACATAAACTTTTGCCCCATTTTGGGCGAATGAACGGGATACTGCTCCGGCTACTTCTCCCGATGCCGCAAATACTACGGCTACTTTGTTTTTTAAACTTTCCATTTTATGCGTTTTTGTCTTTAGACGATTGAGCGATGCAAAACGGTCGGGTTTTTGTAAAACAGTCAAAATTAACGGGCTAAAAGATAAATTTGAATGATTTAGTCATACTGACGATCCAGAGGACATATTATTTATCAAAGCCAAACAATAGCCTGAAAATCCGATCTGAAAGAAGTTGACAGGCCCAGGTTCCCGGCAAGAAGGATGTTATCTTCAACGAAATATCAATTAATGTATAAAGAAACCCCAAAGAAATCCTTATCAGGCATAACATTATACCGCCAACTCCTGTCTCCAACATTTTAACAAACAGTGACTCAATGCATTGTGGGCTTAATTATTTGCTTTTTATTTTACAGTATATTGATTACTAATATATTGTAAAATAAAATAAAACCGTTTCAAAAAACGCGTGTTTATTAGTGCAGTAAATTGACCCAATAAAATTCATTGTTAGCTCAATTTATAACGCCAGCCTTCCCAATTCTTTTAAATTTTATTTTATTAATTATTAATTACAACTATGATGAGAGTTTTTACAATCTCGGTATTAGTACTTTTATGTTTCTTTTTTATTGGCGCTGCTTCGGCGCAAAACATTACTGTAAAAGGTAAAGTTACTGACGCGGCTACCGGCGAAACCCTTGTGGGAGTAA
>Ga0206874_1155_pt1 | contig 17803 bp, 18 predicted proteins | sample Alteio_BWOrgCont_12_FD_152629 | JGI IMG/M metagenome (GOLD analysis project Ga0206874, IMG submission 152629) | Enriched cells from forest soil in Barre Woods Harvard Forest LTER site, Petersham, Massachusetts, United States -... | ecosystem: Environmental > Terrestrial > Soil > Temperate forest >...
CAACAACTTATAGTAACAAGTTTTCGGCATCAATTTGGCGGGATAATTTTTATGGAGTACAGTTCCATCCCGAAAAATCTGGCGCTTATGGTGAAACCTTACTAACAAACTTCTCAAATATTTAAAAACATGTACATTATTCCGGCAATTGATATATTAGATAAAAAGGTAGTGCGCTTACGCGAAGGCGACTATAAACAGGTGACCGAATATGATGTTTCCCTTGAGGAAATGATAGAAAAGTATCAATCTAACGGCACTAATTTTATTCATATTATTGACTTGAATGGCGCCAAGAATGATTTCAGCAATCAGCAATACCTGGCTGGGGTTATCCGTAAAACAGATATGAAGGTTCAATATGGCGGCGGCGTTAGGAGTATTGATAAAGTTAAGGAGCTGATTGATGCGGGTGTTCACCGTGTTATAGTTGGTACGCAGGCGCTTACAAATCCATCATTTCTAAAGGAACTCAGCAAAGAAATTTGCGGTAAAGACAAATGTTCCGACCAGGTGGTTATCGCTATCGATGTATTAGACGAAGTGATCAAATACTCCGGCTGGATGGAAAGCTCGCCCATTAAGCTGATGGATTACGTTGACAAATGCCTTGAATTAGGCTTTTTTCGTTTTTTATGTACCGATATTAATAAAGATGGCAAACTTGGCGGAGCCGGTATTGAGCTTTACGAAAAACTGCTTGATCATTCGCCGTTTATTAAGCTGATTGCATCAGGCGGTGTAAGCTCTATGGATGATATTGAGAAACTGAGCCACATAAAAGTGGAATCATGCGTAGTTGGTAAAGCTATTTATGAAGGAAAAATATCGATTGAAGAAATTAAGAATTGGAATTTGGAATCATTAATCTCCATCTAACCCCCAGCCCACTAAAGGGGAAGCTGAATTACATGCGGCAATCTCCATAGATGAAAAAGAAGTTATTTTTGGGTGCTAATTCAGGCGTTTTTGCAAAGGCATTGAGATACAATATGACTCCAGCCGAAAATATGTTGTGGAGCTATTTAAATTTTAAGGTTAACGGAGTTAAATTCAGGGACAGCACCCACTTGGAATTACATTGCCGACTTTTATTGTCATCAACATAAATTAGTAATAGAGGTAGATGGAAGCATTCATAATTTACCTGGTATTATACAAAATGATTTTGAGAAACAAACATTCTTAGAAAGTGAAGGATTAAGAGTAATAAGATTTACGAATGAACAGGTATTCAACGAATTAGAAAAAGTATTGGAACAAATAAACATGCAAATCAGCTCCCTCCTTAGGGGGCGGGGGGGGTTAAGTAAGCGCATCATCCCCTGTTTAGACGTTAAAGACGGCCGCACTGTAAAGGGCGTAAACTTTGTAGACCTGCGTGATGCCGGCGACCCGGTTGAGCTGGCCTGGAACTATTCGCGCCAGGGAGCGGATGAACTCGTATTTTTAGATATAACTGCTACCCTGGAGCACCGCAAAACTATGGTTGAGCTGGTAAAGGCCGTTGCGCGGCAAATAAACATACCTTTTACTATTGGCGGGGGAATTAATGAAATTGCGGATGCGGATGCGCTGTTAAATGCAGGCGCCGATAAAATATCCATTAACTCGGCAGCAGTGCGTAATCCGGCTTTAATTGATGAGCTGGCAAAGGCATTCGGCGTTCAGTTTGTGGTTATTGCTGTTGATACAAGGGCCATTAACGGCAAAAATATTGTACACTTGAACGGCGGTCGTGTACCGACAGAAAATGAAACTTTGCATTGGATAATGGAAGCGGAAAGCCGTGGTGCCGGCGAAATCCTTTTAACTTCCATGGATCATGATGGTACAAAGGCGGGCTTTGATAATAATTTATTAAAATTGGTGAATGATGCGGTAAATATCCCGGTCATAGCATCGGGCGGGGCAGGTTCGGTACAGCATTTTGTTGATGTATTTGAGCAAAGCAATGTGGATGCGGCACTGGCAGCTTCGGTATTTCATTATGGTGAGATATTGATACCGGATTTAAAGAGGGTTTTGAAAAGGAATAATATTGAGGTGAGGGAAATATAATTGCCACACGTCATTGCGAGGCACAATTACCTGTGGGGACACAGCCAATAGGAAATAAAATATTCAATAATAAACACATGAATCTTAACCTGGAAACAGAAAGATTAATTTTAAGGCCGTTCAGCGAAGATGACGCATCATTATTGTTTGAGCTAAACAATGATGAAGATGTTACCCGTTATACTGGTCAGGGGGCTTATAAAAACATAGAAGAGGCTTTAGAGTTTGTAAAAGGCTACAAACAATATGAAAATTATAGCATGGGGCGCTTAAATGTATTTATTAAAGATACGCGAGAATACATTGGCTGGAGTGGCTTGCAATATTTGAAGGCTATAAATGAAGTTGACATTGGCTATAGGCTGATAAAAAAATATTGGGGAAAAGGCTATGCAACAGAGGCATCAAAAGCATGCCTTGATTATGGTTTTAATACGCTAAAGCTTGATAAAATAATAAGAACAGCTATGAAAGCCAACATTGCATCTATCAATGTATTTAACAAATTAGGTTTAAAATACAGTCATGATGACGATTGCGGGCAGCAACCCGGCGTTGTTTATACAATTACAAAAGAAGAATGGAAATAGATTTTAACAAAACAGACGGATTAGTCCCGGTAATTATACAGGATGAGCAAACATTAGAAGTGCTGATGCTTGGCTACATGAACCGGGAAGCGTATGATAAAACCGTTAAGGAAAATATAGTAACCTTTTTTTCACGATCAAAAAAACGTTTGTGGACAAAGGGCGAAACCAGCAATAACTTTCTGCATGTAAAAAATATTCACCTGGATTGCGATAACGATACCCTGCTGATAAAAGTAAAAGCGGATGGCCCCACCTGCCATACCGGAGAGCGTAGTTGTTTTAAAACGGATTATAACCAAAACTTTATTCTACAATTAGAAGGAATAATTGAAGACAGGTATGAAAACCCGCAAGAAGGATCGTATGTTGACAAGCTACATAAAAAAGGTTTAAATAAAATAGCGCAAAAGGTTGGTGAAGAAGCAGTTGAAACAGTTATAGCTGCTCTTGCAGAAACAGAAGCCGACCTCATCAATGAATCATCCGACCTGGTTTTTCACCTGCTTGTATTGCTAAAAGAAAAAGGGTTAAATCTTGAACGGATAGCAAAAAATTTAGAGGAAAGACATAAATAAGTTTGCAGTAGGCAGTAGGCAGTTTCAAAAGTGCCTACTGCCTACTGCAAACTGCAAACTGATTATGACCGTCGAAAAAACAGCCGAGTTAAACGGGCACGGGAACCCGATATTTACCCTTGAGCTTTCGCAAAAGCCGGGAATCTTGTTTACAGGTGGCAATGATAAGGGGCTGGTTGAATGGAGCTTAAAGGATAATTCCTTTATAAAAGTGATGTTTCCGGTTAATGCTTCTATCTATAGTATCCATGGGCCTATTGGTTTTCCACTACTATTTACAGGTTTAAGGAGTGGCGAGGTTAAAGTGTTTGATTTTGTAAAGCAGGCATTGCTCCCATCGTTAAAACATCATTTAAAACCAGTGTTTGATATTAAATCTGTTAATCAAAAACAGGAACTTTTAGTAGCATCAGAAGATGGCACCGTTTCAATTTGGAGCCTTAAAACATTCGAGCTGCTGCATTCTATTAAAGTGTCGGATGACACAGTAAGATGCATTGCCATCTCTCCCGACGAGAAACAAGTGGCTTTTGGTTGCCGCAACAATCAAATTAAGATTTATGATCTTTTAGATTACACATTGGTAAAAACACTGCACGGGCACACTATGTCGGTTTTCTCCCTGCAATATGCACCTTCCGGCGACTACTTTGTTTCGGGTGGCCGGGATGCGCAAGTGAAAATATGGGATGCAAAATCATATGAGCTGCTGCACAATATTCCGGCGCATTTATTTGCAGTTAATAGCATTTCCTTTCATCAAACTCAACCTTATTTCGCTACTGCCAGCATGGATAAGAGCATTAAGATCTGGGGATCTGACGATTTTAAATTATACAAGATCATCAGCCACGAAAAGGGATACGCAAGCCATCCGTTATCCATCAACAAAATTACCTGGAACGGCGATCAGCTGCTCTCGGTAAGTGACGATAAAAATATAATTGTTTGGGATATCCGGTTTAATAATTAAAGTACCCTTTTAATGACCGTCAGCTTATGGGTATAACGTTTTAACTCTTCAGAGTAAATGCCCTTTTCATCAATCGAATCGATTTTGACTTTGCCCGATGCATGAATAATTTTTTCATTATTCAGCATTATGCCCACATGTACTATCTTACCGTCTGTGTTTTCAAAAAATGCAAGGTCGCCCAGTTTTGTATCATGTAACGAGGTAACGGTATAGCCTTGTTCTGCCTGCATGCTGGCATCCCGCAATAAATTAACGCCATGAAGCTTAAATACAATTTGCGTAAAGCCGGAGCAATCTATCCCAAAATGAGTACGGCCGCCCCATAAATAAGGCGAATTTAAAAAGGAAGTGGCAGTAACGGCCAGGTTATCTGTTTCACCTATCTCCCCTATTATCTCAAATTTATCATTACCAATATGGCACGTATTTCCCTCTAAAAATGCAAGCGAGCTGCCCATTGGTAAATATAAAACACTGTTGTTGTCTATTTTCCAGGCTTGTGTAACAGCACGATAAGTTAATGGCGGCGGCATTTGTTTAAACCTACGGTATGCCAGGTGGCCCAGCATAATAAATTGAAGGCGGCCTATCCAGCCTGGATAATTATCGTGAGTGGTAATAATTTTCACCCACCTTTCAGTCCATTCGGTAATTTCAAAGGTTTCACCAAACAATACTTGCGATACTTGTTCGCTCCTATCATTTGCCTCGGCCCGCAAAGGGATAATAGCAAGATTACAAATACCGTATTCCATATAAAATTTGGACTGTGTACGAATTGGCTGTTTTAAAGTTTCAATATACAAAAAAGGGAAAGCATAATACTTTCCCTATATATAATATTAAAAAATATTATCTTATTCGTTCATATGCAGCCACTCTTTTTTAGCCAGCAGTTCTTCTCTTGTTTCGCGGATATCTTCATCATCCACACAACAATCTACCGGGCAAACTGCGGCACATTGCGGCTCATCATGAAAACCAACACACTCTGTACACTTATCAGGTACTATATAATATATATCATCTGATAAAGCAGCCTGTGTTTCTTCGGAATTCAACGTATTACCATCGCCAAAATCAATAAGCCCCTTTAAACCTGTTCCATCCGAAAAGCGCCATGCTGCTCCGGCATCATAAATAGCATTATTAGGGCATTCCGGTTCGCAGGCCCCGCAGTTTATGCATTCATCGGTGATTTTAATCGCCATATTTTCTTAATATCTTATAATCTCAATTAACTTTGCCCTGTCACTAAGCATGCAAATATAACAAAAAAACGATTTAAGGGTTTCAAAACCTTACCATATATATGTCAAAATTCAACAATACTAATATTATAAACGTATTTACTGAGCTGGGGTTACAATTAAATAACCCAAATGAACAATTATTAGCAATTATTAATGATGAGCGCCAATATAATGCCTGGTTCACCCCCGAAAGCGTATTAAAGGCCGTAACCGCTATCGGGAAGATGTTAAATGCGGAAGACCTGGCAACCTGGTTATCGCATTATAATCTCGATCGAAATCAGCCGGATAAAAGAGTTGGGCTAATATTAGCGGGCAACATACCATTGGTGGGCTTTCATGATGTTTTGTGTGTATTGATAACCGGTAATTATGCATTGATCAAAACATCTTCGCAGGATAACAGACTGATTAAGTATATTTTACAAATATTGGTTGATATTGATGGCAGCTTTAAAGATCAGTTCAGCCTGGTTGAAAGATTAGAGAATTTTAATGCGGTTATAGCTACCGGCAGTAATAATACCTCGCGCTATTTCGAATATTATTTTGGTAAGGTGCCGAATATTATCCGCAAAAACCGGAGCAGCGTTGCAGTTTTAACCGGTAGTGAAACCACGGAACAATTGTTTGAATTGGGACACGATATTTTTGATTATTATGGCCTTGGATGCCGCAACGTATCCAAGCTGCTAGCCCCAAAGGGCTACGATTTCACTTTCTTTTTTGAATCGATTGAAGCTTATCAGCCCATAATTAATCATCATAAATACAATAACAATTACGATTATAATAAATCCATTTACCTGGTAAACAGGGACGAACATTTTGATAATGGCTTTTTATTGCTGAAAGAAGATGAGCGACTAGTTTCGCCTTTAGCCGTTTTATTTTATGGGTATTATGATGATATAGCCTCTGTACAGGGTCAACTCGAACAGGAAAGCGATAAAATACAATGTATAGTTAGCGCTATGCCTTTAAAAGTAAAGAATCAGGTTGTTGATTTTGGACAAAGCCAGCAACCTGCCCTTTGGGATTATGCTGATGGTGTTGATACGATGGAGTTTCTAACGAAAGTTCATAGTTGATAGTTCATAGCAGGAGATCGGCTTTTTCTGACCTCCTGCCTACTATTTCGTCCTTCTCTTACATCCCCGATACAGTTACCGCTCCTTCATTTGGAGTGGCCTGGTACTGGATATAAGCCCCTTTGTCATCTTTAGCTATTTCAACCTGCTGACTGTGTTGTCCCTGCTGTACCTGTGCCTGTTTCCATTTAGCCGGCACATAGGTTTTAAGCGTTAAAGGCATATCATACATTTTTTTATCAAGCGAATGCGTTAATGTTATTACGATTTTGCCGTTCTTTTTGCTGTTATCCAGGTGCGATGCTTCACGTTCGCGCATGTATTTGGTTACATCGCCAAAGGTTGCTACCCATACTTTATCTTCACTATTTTTGATGTATTGAAAGTACTCATCCAATGTTGCAGCTGGAAGTGCTTCGTATCCCAAATCTTCAACGCCATGTATAACCAGCACCAACCAGGTATTATTTTTAGTGGCAGCGGTATCAACCCATGCCTTCAGTAATGACATTGGCGTTTTTTTCACAGCGCCCCGTTGCCATTGAATATAATCCTTAGTACTGTTGCCCGGAGTTTCGCGGCTGGCACGATCAATTTCTTTTAACCAGGGCTCAGGCATCCTGTTGCGTAGGGCAGGGTAAATTTTATAGGCAATTTTCATTACCCGTTCATTTTCATATCCGTAAGGTACCTCGGTAGAAAAAGTGTACCGCTCTCCCATCTGGTTCCTTATTTCTTCCTTGCTTTTTTCAAGCTCGTAAGTAATATTTACCGAATCCAATCCTGGCATACTTGCATGAGTGATAGAATGGCTGGCAATTTCATAGCCTTCTGCGCCATAACGCCTGAAATCATCCCAGGTTGAGCCATTTTCCTGCAGCACTTCATCGCAAGGCTGATAACCCGGCGCAAAATCGCCATTACGTACTTTTTTATAAAGCTCATCCATTACTTTAAAAGCCTGTTCTTTTCTCTTAGGGTTATCATACATACCCGCTGCCTTGGTAACATAAGGAATGGTTCTTTCGTATCCCAAATATCCGCCGGCAGAGCAACGCTCCAAAAAGTTCTGATCATTGGTTGGAACAGTGGCCGATTCGCTGATAATATCTTTAACGGGGCGGCCAACAAATTGTCCGTGATATTTTGAACCGGGAATACCGCCGGTAATAACAAAAAATGTAGCCGGCAACTTCAGCCGTTCCATAATGGGCAATGCAAATGTAAACTGATGAAAGGAGCCATCATCATAAGTAATTGAAACTGCTCCGTTTTTTCCATATTGCCATTCCGTGACTTTGGTTTGGCCTATGCTGCTTTCCTGGCTTTTTGCCAGCATAGCCTGTAAGCTTATTGCCGTAGTAAGCAATAGCGTTTTAATGGTTACTTGTTTAATTAAATGCATAATCAAATATAAATGATTAAAAAGTTAAGTTTTTGTATCAAATCTGTTATGATAAGCAACTTTTTAATTTTATTTAAAAAGATTTACTCTACGTCTGATCCCGCTCATCGCATTTTACCATTAAACCCTAACTATTTCCAAATGCTATAAATGACTAATGACTACTCTCCCCACGCAGTAACCACAAGGTTCCTTGGCCGTGCATTATCCCTATGCTCGCACAAATAAATGCCCTGCCAGGTACCTGTTGCAAATCTGCCATTACGGATAGGTATAGTTACAGAGCTACCCAATAAAGCAGCTTTTAAATGTGCAGGCATATCATCAGCACCTTCGTCATCATGTGTATAATCCGGATCGTTTTCGGGAGCTATTTTGTTGAAATACATTTCAAAATCCGTTCTTACCGAAGGATCAGCATTTTCATTTATGGTTAACGAAGCAGAAGTATGTTGTATAAATACCTGGCAGATACCCGCTTTAATTTCGCTGATTTGCGGCAATGCCTGTAAAACTTCGGGGGTGATAAGATGAAATCCTCTACTTCCTGGCTTTAGCTGGATAATTTGCTGGTATATTTTCATAAAATTTCTGCGCTATAATTTACTAAAGTGCAGAAATTGTATTTTGTTTTGTGTTAAATAGCTTTGAATCTGAAGGCAACCATTGACTAAAGCTATATAATCCTTACTCCTGCCGTCCCATAAATGGGGACGGCAATGAGTTTTTTAGCATCATTGCCGTTGGCTTCAGCCAACGGAACGAAATTATCAATCAATAAGGCTTTAGCCAAATTCAGCCTTTTATAAATCAGCTCACACAACCCCACCCATCAATGGATCTGTTTTAGTTACCGCACCATTTTCAACACGCCCGGCAAACCTGTTTTCAAAAGCATCGTGTCCTTTTACCTTCACGTTAAAGTCGTACCAGTTATAGCTTTTTGACAGGTTTAAAACAATAGATTCTTTACCACCCGAAGCAACTAATTTGTTTTGGCTTCCGGTTTTATAGCTATTATCATGTATAGTCAAAACGTGTGCCTTTGTATCATTATTGGTAACCTGTATAACTACGTTGCCGCTAAGCTTTGCGGCGTTAAGCCTGCTATGCTCATAATTACAGGTTATGCTTAACAATGGATTGTTGCTGTCGCCTGCAAATTCACGGTAAAAGCCATTGGGGCCGTAAATCCTTAAATGATACAGGCTATTTTCAAAATCATTAATGTTCCATTCATCATGCAGGGTATCGCCCTTAGCAACGCTATAATCCCATGCACGCATTGCTTCTTTTTGATAAGGATTAACAGCATAAACACGGAATGGCGAGCCTGTGGCTTTATTGCCAAATACGGTATTTCCTGCTTTGAATGCTATTTCAAAGCTATTTTTTTCTTTATTGAAATGGCTATGGGTGTATAGCTCATAAGGCAGCGAACAGGCTGACCTGATGCCCTTTTCCTGTTTGGGGAAATAAGGTGACTCAACATGGTTAGTATTGATCTGCTCTATCTCTGCTGCCGATAGCTTTTTATAATTTGAAGGAGCATCTTTAAACTGTGCCTGGTGTATGCTTTCGTAAAAAGGTTTTTTCTCCAAAAACTCCGGACTGGTTATTTTTTCGCCATGATACGGCCTGAATGCCGAAGTAAGATCACCGCAGATGGTTCTGCGCCATTGAGTGATGTTTTCTTCTTTAACTTTTTTATTGAATTTCTTTTCTAAAAAGTTCTCGACAAACTGAAGCGATGAGGTGTGATCAAACACTTCCGAACACACAAAACCACCACGTGTCCACGGCGAGGCAATGATCATAGGCACACGATATCCTAAACCTATTGCGCCCTCACGCAGATTGCTTTCCATGGTTGATGGATTGGTTTGCTGTGTACGTGTAGCAAAATCAAGCTTTGGATCAATACCTGCCGATACCTTGCCTGTATTTTCTTTGTAAGGATTAGGCACAATGTATGGCGGCACATGATCAAAGTAGCCGTCATTTTCATCATAGGTAACTATAAAAACTGTTTTTTTCCATACTTCAGGATTTTGCAGCAATATTTCCATCGCCTCACTTACATACCACGGCCCGAACCATGGTTCGCCGGGATGGTCGGAAAAATGCGCAGGCGGCATCAGCCATGACACAGTAGGCAGGGTGCCATTTTTTACATCCTCCCTAAACTGGTGAAATACATCTCCTTTTGGCACATTTAGTTCCCTTTCGGTACCCTTATCATCATATTTTAGCGGTGCAAGGTCATGATAAAAAGGATCGTCAGTATTGGTAACAAATGCTTTGTTATTCAATGCTTTTTCCTTTTGTGAAAGGCTGTCAAAATTTTCATTGGTGTATTTAGCCTGTGCCGTTTCAATATTAGCCAGCAGCTTTTTTGCTGCTGCAAGGCGGGTTACTGTCCGGCCCTCGGCAGGCTGTTTTTCCAGGTCGGCTATTTGTTGCTGCAGATTTTCTTTTTTGGTTTGCAGATTGGCAATACCGCCGGCATGTAACCGCACATTATATTGCCTAAAGTATTCCATCACATTTGTGCCGAAATTACTTAGCCAGGCGCTTTCTTCACTTTTTAAACCATAACCCATGCTCAGCTCGTTCTGGTATATTTTCCATGATACACCGTTTTCTTCCAGGCGTTCAGGGAAGGTTGTCCAGCCAAGTTCAGGATATTCATAATTATCCACGTTCCATAGATGTGCTATGGCATCAACATTATTGCTTTCGCGTACAGTACCGGTCATCCAGTAATGACGGTTAGGATGTGTACCGGTAATGCTTGAACAAAAATTCTGATCACAAACGGTAAAAGCATCTGCTAAGGAGTAGTAAAATGGAAAATCCGACCGGTCGCAATAGCCCATGGTTAATGGCATGTTTTCATAAGCCTTATTACGTGCCTTTTTAACATCAAGCCATTTATCATATTTGCCGTTATTCATGGCATCGGTTTGGTCTGTCCAGTTATGCGGCAACGAACCCATCCAGGCTACTTTGGTATCTTTTACATCCAGGTGAAAAGGGCCGTAGGTGTCACCTTCTTTATTGGATTGCATCCAAACCTTATTTTTATTGGGAAGCTGAATGGCACGCGGATCGTTATAACCACGTACACCCTGTAAATTACCCAGCTGATGATCGAACGAACGGTTTTCCTGCATCAAAAACACAATATGCTCGGCATCGTAAAAAGTACTACCCAATTCGGGGTTAATAGCCAATGCCTTCTGTATAACAGGCGGTAACATGTTAATCACGGCGGTGCTGCCCGATAATAAAGCCGCTTTTTTTAAGAAATCTCTTCTCGAATCCATTTTATAAACTTTTATTTTATGATCACTTTGTATCGCGCTAACTAAACCATTACGATTGAAACAATTCAAAGTCAAATTTATTTCAGAAAATTGATGTATATATTATGTGAGAGTTAATATTTGCGGCTTTTTAGTATCATAGTTGTTACAGGCGAGGGAGTGAGAATCAAGAGTAGGAATACAAGAGTAAGGATGTAAAGCTTTTGCATTGAGTACAAAATTTTGTTTCTTAAATCCTCGCCCCTGTTTTAAAATGTTACTATAAATTTGCATCATGAAAAAATGCTTTCTTTTGATTATTACCTGTACCTATTTCTTTTCTGCTTTTGCCCAATCTGATAAACCGGCAGCTTCAATAGCCAATAACGGTAAAGTATGGACATCAGTTTATCAACAGCGGGCTGCTGAATACAAGGCACTATGTTTCCAGGCTTATAACATAGCAAAATTACGCTTAGACATCGCATTGAAACAGCATCATAATAAACCTTATGCAGTGGTTACCGACATTGACGAAACTTTATTGGATAACAGTCCATACGATGCGCAAAAGGCATTAAATAACCAGGAGTTTGATTCTAAAACATGGAAGGAATGGACAGCAAAAGGAATTGCAGACACCGTGCCCGGTGCTCCTTCATTTTTTAAATATGCAGCAAAAAAAGGAGTAGAAGTATTTTATGTCACTAACCGCGACGAGGATGAACGCCCCGGTACTATAAAAAACCTGCAGCTGTATAACCTGCCCAATGCTGATAACGAACATTTATTGCTACGGCAAAAAGCGTCCAGCAAAGAGAGCCGCAGGCAGGATATATTAAAAACCCACCGGATCATCTTATTATGCGGCGATAACCTTGCAGATTTCGATGCGTTGTACGATGATCATCCATCCGAAGAAAACAGGGAAGCAACAACTAAAAAGCTCTCAAAAGAATTTGGTAACCGCTACATAATATTGCCAAATGCCACTTACGATGATTGGGAAGGCGCTATATTCAATTATAATTATAAGCTAACGGCTGCACAAAAGGATTCGGTTATTAAGGCTAAGGTTAAACTGATGCCGCAGTAGCATAAAAAAACTTCCTTTAGATTAGCAATGGTGTTTTTCATGATTGATAGTTTGTTCAGTACCTTATCACGAAGCACACCAAAAGTTAATTATAAGTAATAAAAATTAACAAATAAATGTTTTATATGCTAAATGTCAATAAGTTAAGAAAATATTAGATTATATTGAAAAGCCACAAAATGGTGTCACCCTTTTGTCTACAACATTCTTTATTTCTTAAAATCAATCGCCAATAAATTCCCGATCTCCCTCCCCGTCCGTATCAAATTTTGCTGTGTATTAGCCATAGCAATGGGTAACTCAAAAGCTTCGTTATTTATAGAAATCAGCACATCAAAATATTGCTGCAGTTCATCATCTTGTGCTAAAGGCACATTTCCGGCAATACCTATCACCGGGATATTTAGCTTTTTGGCTCGTACGGCAACACCATAAGGGCCTTTGCCTTGTAACGTTTGCCTGTCAATACTGCCCTCCCCAGTTATTACCACGTTACTATCCTGCAAAGCATTATCAAAACCGGTAAGCGATAAAAAGTAATCAATACCATTAACCAGCTTTGCATTTAAATAAGCATGTAAACCCGCTGCGGCTCCCCCGGCTGCGCCACCGTGTTTAACATCAGTTATGTTTATCCCCAACTGCTTTTCCGTTATTGCAGCAAAGCTTTTCAAAAAATCATCCAGTATCTGCACCTGTTCTGTAGTTGCCCCTTTTTGCGGACCAAAAACCGCTGCTGCGCCCTCCAGCCCTAATAGCTTATTATTTACATCACAAAGTATAACCAGTTCACAATCCAAAATTCGTTTATCAAGTAATGAATCATCAATTTTAGTCATATTAATAAGATCGACAGGTATGGCAGACAAACTATCACCATCAGCATTAAAAAAGGAAATACCAAGTGCACTTAAAATGCCACAACCGCCATCAACCGTGGCCGAACCACCCATTGCCAGAATAATCCTGGTGACACCTGCATCCAAAGCAAATTTCATCAACTCCCCGGTTCCATAGGGGGAAGCTTTTAATGGGTTACGCTCATCTTTTTTCAGCAACCTCAAACCTGATGCATTGGCCATTTCAATTACTGCCGTTTGTCCGTTATCGATCAATCCGAATGATGCATCTATTATCCGTCCCAAAGGATCATGAACTTGTTTATAGATCACTCCGCCTTTACAGCTTTCAATGATCAGGCTGCCGGTGCCATCGCCACCATCAGCAATAGGGAAACAGGTGATATTGCATTTCAACCTGCTCAATTTTAAACCTTGCTCAATTGCACCGGCAACCTGCATGGCATTAAGGCTATTTTTAAATGCGTTTGGCGCAATGAGGACATTCATATTTTGAGAATTTTGGATTTCGGATGTTCGATTTCGGATTTAAGCAGAGCTTAATATAAAATGCTATTTTAATGAAAAATAATTCTTCCCAACCCTCTTTCCCGCTGCGGAAGAGAGGGTAAACCAGCGAAGCGTCGTTCGGGTGAGTAAACTCGCCGCCAAGCGCCAATCCATCCAATTGTAGTGTACCTCTGGCGCGTAAATATTTGGCAATTGATTTTTTCTACCGGTATTCAGCACCCCAACGGCGCTGTTAATTTGATATTTCTCTCTGTAATTTATAATATTATTTACAGCACCTTCGACAAAACATAAACCACAACCAGCGTAGTTAACCCCATAAATATGGTAGCTACTGAATAAACCTTGAGCATCGTTTTTATTTCCAGGCCCGAAAATTTGGCGATCACCCAAAAATAAGCGTCGTTGGCATGCGATATCATCATCGATCCGCCGCCCATAGCCAGCACACAAAGCAGCCTGCCTGTTTCACTGCTTAAACCTAATGCGGGCAGCAATGGTTGTACAATTGATGCCGCAGTTATAATGGCGACTGTTGATGAACCCTGCGCCGTTTTTAATACAGATGTCAATAAAAATGGAAAAAATATCCCCATGCTGCCTAAAGCCATTGCCTGGCTAAAATGTTCGCCAATTTTTGCAGCGGTTAAAACAGCGCCAAATGCGCCACCCATACCTATCACCAGCAATATCTCTCCGGCTTTTTCTGTTGCTCCCTGTAAAATTTTGGCGCTTTCGGCCTTTTTCCATCCCCGTTTACAGTTGAACGCCAGCAGTACGCCTATCGATAATGCAATAACCGGGTCGCCTAAAGAAAATATTACCGAAAACCAGGCATGATCGGCTTTGGCACCGCTTGTTAAAAAAGATTTAAGGGCAATTAAAACTATCGGAATTACGATAGGCAGACAAGCTTTGATTAATGAAAGGCCATTACTAACTGTATTGGTGTCTGATATCGTTTGTTCAATGGTCGCTCCAAGCGATTTTTTGCCGGCATACCGCGCCCATAAATACCCAACTATCATGGCAGGCATGGCTACAGCGGTGCCTGTTAGCATTAGTTTACCAAAATCAACACCAATTGCAGCAGCGGCTGCAGTGCTTCCGGGGTGCGGTGGCACCAGGCAATGGATAGCTAACAAAGCGGTAGCCAATGAAACAGACATAATTGCTACAGGTATGCCTGTGCGCCGGGCCATTGAATTATTTAAACCGCTTAGCACAATATAGCCTGAATCGCAAAATATAGGCAGGCCCACTATAAAGCCGGTAATGCTCATGGCTAAGGGTGCAAACCTGTCGCCCAGCTTTTTTAATATAAAATTAGCCATAACCGTAGTGCTGCCTGTATATTCAAGCAACAAACCCAGGGCAGTGCCCAACACAATAATTAAACCTAACGATTTTAATATATTGCCAAAACCATCTTTAATTATAGTTAGCACGCCGGTCAACGGCATGCCGATACCTAAACCCACCAATAAACAAGCTAAAAACAAAGCAAAAAAAGCCGGAACTTTAAATTTAGTAGTGAGCAAAACAATAAGCGCAATGCCGGCCACTAAAAAAGCGAGTATATACGGGAATGAGTTAGCCATCTGCGAATAGATTATCCGTAAATGTATAGGATTTTGTGTAGAATATAACCTGTCTATCATCCTTAGAAATGATAAAATTAGTATAGCTATTTTAGCTTTTTCACCAGCACATTGAAATCAACACCGGCAACAGGTGTTTTTTTCCATTTGCCATCCTCATAATTATAGGTACCACCATTAAATAGCCCGATAGCAAAACGGTTATTACCGCCATCATTTTTTAACCATTCAATTGCTACCAGCAGGTTACCGTGCGCAACAATATGGTAAGGTTCAAGATTTACACTTACCCGGTGTTTTCCTTGCGGGATATAATCAATAACATCCTGTTTAACCAAATCCTCTCCCGGTGCCACATAATTAAATTCGTACACATTTATCTTAAACTTAAGGCTGTCCTTACTCAGATTCTCTACATCGAAATTTAATTTGAGCAACTGAACTGGTTTATGACCGGCATTCATTTTAACACCAACCTGGTTACCTTTTACAATACTGAAGCTGCTGTTTGCCGAGCCGCTTCGTGGTTTGTTACCTATCACTTTAGTTTTATCCTGCCCATGTGCGGTAAACAATGCGAATAATGTTAATGCAGCTATCAGCATTATTGATTTTGCCGGAGGAGTTGAGATTTTGATCATAGTTTAATTATAAATTGATTTACAAACAGCAAGACGATATAGTTACCGAATTGGTTGCAAGCAGATTAAAAAATGTGCAGATTGTAAATGTGCGGATGTGCAAATTACAGATGTGCAGATGTTTCCTTGCTCTTGATTCTTGACGTCTTGATTCTTTTCCCTAATTTTATTTGGATTAATTATAAATAATGCTCAGTTTTGTATCGTAAAACTATTTAATGCAGGCTATTGAACCCCTTTTAGATGAATTGCAACTGGACGAAGTGTTCACTACTTCCCAAGGTTCCATTCATCAATGCGACAAAGAAAATTGCTGGTATGTTGATTTTGGCGGTAAAGTTAACCGCTTTGATTACCGCTGTTTACTAAAGCTTAAAAAAGCCGTTTACCATATAGATATTGAAGCGCTCTTACTCAAAAGCGAACGATCTGCCGATATTGAGATCGTTTTTATCTGTGCCTGCGATCATTGTTATGTGCTGGATACCTTGCAAATCATTGCCATGAAAGAATTGCTGGAAGGCACCTTCGCCATGCTGGAGCTGAACCATATTATTCACGATCGCCTGTACCGCCTGGCCGTTTAATCGTATTTAGACTCATTTCATATTAATGCTTATTGGGTAAACTATCAATTTATAGCATTATTATTGTTAATAAATTGTTAGATACTTAAAAATATAGCAGTTATGAAAGATATAATGCGAATAAAGTGCCTTATCTCATCCGAGATCGAGAGCCTTTTAAATCAGCAGATCCGTAAAGAAGCCCAATCATCGGCCATTTACCTGGCTATGGCCTCATGGTGCGACAGGAATGGTTTTGATGGCTCATCAGTCTATTTTTTTAAACAGGCCGAAGAGGAAAGACAGCATCAGCTTAAATTTTTTAAATACGTGCTGGATATGGGAGGCACATCTATTTCGCCTGAGATAAGCGGTATTAAAATAGAATATAACTCATTTCGCGAAGTTTTTGAAGATGCGCTCGATCAGGAAGTAAGCGTAACCCAGTCTATAAAAAACATTGCAGGTCGTTGCCATAAAGAGCAGGACTATGTAACCATGGAGTTTTTAAACTGGTTTTTAAAAGAGCAGCGTGAAGAAGAGTACAAGGCCCGCCGTGCCCTTGAACTGTTTGAAGTAATTGGTGAAGAAGGCACCGGCCGCTGGCAAATTGACAAACATGTGGGTGAAATTAAATACAACAGCGAAGCATAGTGTTAAGTCGATAGTCCTTAGTCGTTACTTTGACTTGGGACCAAAGACTTCCGACTAAGGACTGGTTTCGTCAGCAAGCTTTTGCAATAACTTGATAACTTCCTTTTCCGAATATTCTTTCAACCAAATATTATCAGGTTGAATGTTACAGACCGGCGCAAAATCGCACCGGTCTGTACATTCAATCCTTACCACTTCAATTCCTCCGGTTTCATCAAAATATTTTGTAACGGCCTCTGCGCTTTTATATAATTTCTTCCCGCCTCTTTTTGAGCATTTACTTCCGGTACATACGTATAATACCCTTTCGGGTATAGTAAACTTGCTCATTGTTAATTGATTTACTTTGTATTAACGCAAATTTAATGATTTATATACGTATGGGAAATATGACTTTGATGAGGGACTTTCATACCATTTAAAAAATTTTCAAAAAATTTTGAATGTTTGCTGATAAGTCTCATATTTATCAAACCAATTAAAGGACAATGCTGAAAAAGTATGTTGCTGTAGCTATGCTCACTATCTACCTGTTTAATATAGGTGGCCAATTGGTATTGCATCAATATTTCACCTTCTTATCCGATAAATTTTTCAACGAGCAAACCAGCAA
>Ga0206874_1157_pt1 | contig 17520 bp, 11 predicted proteins | sample Alteio_BWOrgCont_12_FD_152629 | JGI IMG/M metagenome (GOLD analysis project Ga0206874, IMG submission 152629) | Enriched cells from forest soil in Barre Woods Harvard Forest LTER site, Petersham, Massachusetts, United States -... | ecosystem: Environmental > Terrestrial > Soil > Temperate forest >...
CCTAAAGAACCGTAATACTTTTAAAGGAGCTGAGCTGTTTGATATTAAACTGTTCGCCAGCTCCGATCTGCAATTCGGCAAATACAATAATGGTTATAATGTTTACCAGGTAGGTATAGCGCCTTCCATATCATGGCCAAGGTTTATCAGCCCCTTTAATTTTCATACCGACAACGCATTTATTCCGCGCACTATTTTAACTACAGGGTATACCTTAGTTAACCGGGCCCAGTTATATTCGCTTAATTCATTCAATGCCTCATTTGGTTACCAATGGAAGCCAAGTTTGCATGTACAGCACCAGTTTGACCTGATTGATCTGACTTATGTAGACCCGGAAAATGTTACTAAAATTTACCAGGATAGTATTGACCACACGCGTAACCCGGCCCTGGCGCACGTAATTAATAAACAATTTACCTTTGGCCCGTCCTACAGCTATACCTGGACCAATACAACTGAAGATTACAGAACAAACACCTTTTACTATAACGGAAAAGTAAGTCTGTCGGCATTTTTAGCTGGATTGGTAACAGGCGCCGATACCTTAAGCGGAAAAGTTGGCAAGCTGTTCGGTACTCCGTTTGACCAATATATAAAATTGGAGAACGAAATAAGGTTTTTCCATAAGCTGGGGCCTAACAGTAAATTGGCTACCCGGTTAATGGTTGATGTAGGCATACCCTATGGCAACTCTACAGTTTTACCTTATTCACAACAATTTTTTATTGGCGGCGCAAACAGCTTAAGGGGCTTCCAGGCGCATTCAATAGGGCCGGGCGCTTATAGCTTGCCCGACGAGCTTAAACAAGGCACCGGTTTCCTGCCAGATGAATCGGGTGATATCAAAATTGAAGGCAACGTGGAGTATCGTCCTAAATTATTCAGCATAGTTGAAGGGGCCTTATTTGTTGATGCGGGTAATATCTGGCTTATGCATAGCAATCCATATTTACCTGGGGCAGCCTTTGGCAAAAACTTTTTGAGCCAGATAGCAGCAGATGCCGGTTTTGGACTACGCTTCAATTTAACTGTGCTGGTGCTCCGCACCGATATAGGCTTCCCTATTCTTGAACCCGACCATTCAACAGTTCATTTTGGCCAGAATGGTGTATTTAACCTGGGGATAGGCTATCCTTTTTAAGGTTGAATTAGTGAATTAGTGATTTAGTGAATTGCAGACTGATTTATAATTTTCCTCTCCCATTTATTGTTGCATTCTCAGAAACTGTCTAAAAATAATAAATTATGTCATTGCGAGGAGGAACGACGCGGCAATCTCCTCGTCATGCATTAACGCTAATGCATAACGATTGTGCGTGGCGATGAGATTGCCACGCTTCGCTAAAGGCAATGGCAAGATGGGTTATTTCTATTTAATCATTTTCAGACAGCTTCTCAATCCAGGGAAATCGCTTTTAAAAACACCGCCCGTCATGCCGGTCACTTTTTTATCTTTAAACGCCGGCATTTTGAAAAATACTAATATAAAGCTTCTTAAATTTTAAAAAGCGGTTGTCCTGCTTCTAAATAAATTTGCCGTAATTCTATAGTAATGTTGATGCTTTGTGCCGATTTAGTTTTAACTTTATTATCTGTCAAAATATTTCCGGGAATAGCGAACCCCAATCCTTTACCACCGTATAAGTTTTAATACTAAATCTATCTTTAAATGCATCGCCAGCAGAACAGAACGATCGTTATAATAAGTTTGCTTACGATAATTGCCGGTATTATAGTAATAATTGGCTGGATATCTAATGTTCCGGCTCTCCAAAGCATAGTTCCAGGTTTTGTCGCTATTAAACTTAATGCGGCTATCTGTTTCGTTTTATTCGGCTGTGCTTTATTCTTTACCCAATATCAAACAAAAAAATACAATACCCTACTCTTTTTCACTTTATCGTTGCTGGGTACATTGATTGGTTTTGTAACCATATTACAGGATCTGTTTCACATTGATACCGGCATCGACCAATTTTTCATAACTGATCATACTGCCCGGTCACCAAAATTTCCTTTTCCGGGCCGAATGGCGTTTAACTCATCTGTCAACTTTCTTTTACTGGGCTTAGGTTTGTTGGCACTTACTACTAAAAGGCGTTCATTTTATATCATATCGCAATGTTTCTTTCATGCAGTTAGTATACTTTCTGCCATTGTATTAATTGGCTACCTGTATGGTGTATCGCTATTTCGCACCATTTTTTTCATTACATCTATGCCTGCGCATACGGCCATTCTTTTTTTTATTTTATCTGTCTCTGCATCTCTTCTAAATCCTTCAATTGGTATTACCAGTCTTTTTACCGGTAAACTGGTAGGTAATCAAATGGCAAAAAGACTTTTTGCTTTAATGATAATAATGGTTATTATATTCGGTTCATTGAGGGTTCAAACCCATCGTTTCCTGTTATTTTCATCATTAGATACAGGGATTTCATTATTGGCTGTTTGTTTTTTAATAATAAGCCTGGTTATTATATGGAATACGGCAATCTGGCTAAATAAGATCGATGCCAAACGATCGGAAGCAGAGGCCCAGGTAAAATTAATGAACGTTGAATTAGAGAAAAGAGTAAAAAGCCGTACAGCTGAATTCCAGAAAAGTGAGGAAAAATATCACTCGCTTATTGAACAGGCCTCCGATGCTATTTATTTGCTTGATGCTAAAGGGAATTTTACTGATGTAAATGCCAGCATGTGCAAAATGATGGACTACAGCAAAGAGGAACTACTGCAATTAAATATAGAATCTATAATTGACCCTGAAGAATTGAAGGCAGACCCATTACCAAAACGTTTGGATAATCCGGCACGCTCAGCAGTTCGTGAAAGAAAGTTTGTGCGTAAAGACGGAACCGTATTTATTGTAGAAGTAAATGTAAAAATGTTTGCTGACGACCGGATAATGGTTATTGCCAGGGATATTACCGATCGTAAAAAGATGGAAACTGAGCTGAGGGATGCGGAGCTAAAATTCAGGACGATTGCTGATAAATCAATGGTGGGGATATATATTGTTCAAAATGGCAAGTATATTTATGTAAACCCCCGGTTTGCCGAAATTTTTGATTACGAGCCTGTTGAATTAATCAATACGGTACCATTAGAAACAATCATCCACGAAAACTACAGAGCAATTACCACTGAACATGTAAGGCAGCGTATGGCAGGCGAAGTAGAAAGCGTGTTTTACGAAACCAAGGGCAGGAAAAAAAATGGCGAAGCTAATTGGGTGGAATTTTATGGAAGCCGGGCAATTATTGGAGGCATACCTACTATCATTGGCTCCATGCTGGATATTACCAATCGAAAAAAAGCACAAGAAGAATTAAAATCCTCTGAACAAAAATATAAATTACTTTTTGAAAGTAATCCATTGCCGTTATGGATGATAGCGAAGGATAATCTATCGATAATTGCCGTTAATGATGCTGCAGCTAATCTTTATGGCTATACAAAAGATGAGCTTTTAACGATGAGCGTTGCTCAGTTAAGGCCAGCTGAGGATATGGAACAACAACTGGAGCGTTACAGGAAAGAGGCCAGCGGCCTAACTGATACCGGCCCCGTAAGGCATCTTAAAAAGGACGGATCATTGATGTTTGTTGAGGTAATTGCGCATGATATTATATTTGAAGGCAGGTCGGTAAGGCTTTCATTAACAAATGATATTACCGAGAAACTTAAGGCAGAAGAATCACTTCAAAAGTCTGAAGCTAATTTGCAGGCAATTTTAAAAACAACCGACACCGCATATGCATTATTTGATGTGGATCTTAAAGTACTTGCATTTAACCAGAAAGCTACCGAATTTGTTAAAGAGCAGTATAATCACATTCCGCAAAAGGGAGATTTATTAGTTGATCATTTTCCGCCTGATAAATTCCCACAGCTTATAAATGCCAGCAGTGATGTATTAAAAGGCAATAACGTAAATTTTGAAGTTGATTATACCAGGGCCGACGGAACAGTACTTTGGTATTATGTGAGATTGTTCCCGATAACTAATGATAATAAAAAGATATTAGGGATGCTGATGGCCCTGTATGATATAACCGAACGAAAAAATGCAGAACAGGATTTAAAAAGCGCATACAAACGCATACAAAGCCACATTAATAGTATAAAAGATATGGCCTGGAAGCAATCGCACCTCATACGCAGCCCGCTGGCTAATTTAAAGGGCCTGGCAGCCATGCTAAAAGATAATCCATCCGATAATGAAGTATTTGATCATATTCAAACCGAACTGAACAGGATGGATGCCATTATCATTGAAATGGCCGAAGATGCATCAGATCATGATATTAGTTAGTGAATTGCCTGGCCTGCAATAGCCACAGCCTGATCTGACAGATAAAATCCATCATTCCTCTTTCCCTTCTGTACTAATGTCGCAATAAATTTACCTGTTATTCTTTAATGATGATTTATTCTTTGCGGATTTAGTTTAACTTTATTAGCTGTAATTATGCCTGTTAATGCATGAACGCTGCAACCTTCAAAAGAAATTTTGTCACATCTATCTAATCTATTTCTAAATGGACAATCCACAGAAAAATAGAACGATTATAATAATAGGTCTGATCACCATAGTTACGGGCATTACCGTAATGATGGGTTGGATATTTAATATCCCTGCCCTTCAAAGTATAGCGCCCGGTTTTGTAGCCATGAAGTTTAATCCGGCTTTGTGTTTTGTTTTATTTGGCGGTGCGTTACTGTTTACCCCATATAAAACTCAAAAATATGGAGCCCCGGCATTTTTTATTTTATCGCTAACGGGTACGTTTATTGGCCTGGTCACCTTATCGCAGGATCTTTTTAACTACAACACCGGCATCGACCAGTTTTTTATAAATGACAAAACGCCCATATCATCCGTTTTTCCGTTTCAGGGACGCATGGCATTTAACGCTTCAGTCAATTTTTTTCTTCTCGGTCTTGGCTTTTTAGCACTTAGCGGCAAAAATCGCTTATTCTCCATATTGTCGCAGTGTTTATTTCAAATAGTAATAATTCTTTCAGCAATTGCATTAATTGGCTATTTATATGGGGCTACACTATTTAACGAGCTCTTTTATGTAACTTCAATGGCCATTCACACTGCCATTCTATTTTTTATTTTAGCATTAGGTGCATCTCTTTTAAACCCTTCAATTGGCATTACCGGGCTGTTTACAGGTAAACAGATAGGCAACAAAATGGCAAAAAGGCTTTTTACCTTACTAATACTGATGGTTATCATATTCGGCTCATTAAGCAAGCCGGTACAAACCCAGCATTTCAGATTATTTTCTTTAGAAACAGGGGCTTCATTAATGGCTGTTGGTTTTTTGATAGTAAGCCTGCTGCTTATATGGAATACGGCCAACTGGCTAAACAGGATAGATGAGCAGCGTTCTGACGCAGAGGATAAAGTAAAGCTGATGAACGCTGAACTGGAAAAAAGAGTAGAAGAACGATCAGTTGAGATGCAAAAAAGCGAAGAGAGATACCGGTCATTAATTGAACAGGCATCAGATGCTATTTATGTATTAGATTTTTCATACAATTTCGCCGATGTCAATGCCGGCATGTGCAATATGACGGGCTATAGTCGGGAAGAATTGCTTCAGTTAAAAATTCAGGCAATCATTGATCCTGAACAATTAATAATTGATCCGTTACCGGGCAATATTGCCGGAACATCGGTAGTTCGCGAAAGCAAATTCGTTCGCAAAGACGGAATAAAGATTAATGTGGAGGTGAATATAAAAATGTTTCCGGACGATCGTATCCTGGTAATTGCAAGGGATATCACCGATCGCAAAAAAATGGAAATGGAGCTTAGAGAAGCTGAGTTAAAATTCAGAACCATTGCCGAAAAATCAATGGTTGGTGTTTACATTGTTCAAAATGGTGTTTTTTCGTATGTAAACCCCCGGTTCGCCGATATTTTTGGTTTAGAACCTAAAGAGTTGCTTAATGATCCGGATGCGGCAGAAAAGATCTTTCACGAAAGCCATGTTGAAACGGTTAGAGAAAATGTAAGGCGGCGTATTGAAGGTGAGTTGGAAAGTGTGCATTATGAAGCGATGGGTAAAAGAAGCGATGGTACAAACAATTGGGTAGAAATTTATGGCAACAGGGTAATATTTGGGGATGCACCTGCAATTATAGGCTCGGCGTTAGATATTACGGAGCGTAAAAAGGCCGAAGAGCTTATTTTAAGAGAAAAGGCACTTTCAGACTCTATAATAAACAGTTTACCCGGAATATTTTATTTGTATAATAACAAGTATGAGTTTTTACATTGGAATAAAAACTTTGAAATGCTAACCGGTTACACTGCTGATGAAATAAAAACAATAAACGTAAAAGGCATAATTGCCGAAGAAGACCTGGAAAGGGTAGAAAAAGCAATTGAAAGAGCATTAATAGATGGTTATGCAACAGTTGAGGCAAAAGCAATCACTAAAAATGGCACTAAAATTCCTTTTTTATTTACCGGATCGCCTATCATATATGAAAACCAGCCCTGCTTGTTAGGGACAGGTATTAATATTTCATTGCGGATAAAAGCTGAAGAAGAACTAAGATCATCTGAGCAGAAGTATAAGTTACTTTTTGAAAGTAGTCCGCTACCACTTTGGATGATAGCTAAGGACGATCTTTCAATAATTGCGGTTAATGAAGCAGCCGCCAACCTTTACGGCTATACGAAGGATAAGCTTTTGAAAATGAACGTTACCCAATTAATACCCCCCGAAGATGCGGCGCAACAATTGGAGCGCTATAAAAAGGAAGCCGGCGACACAACTGATATTGGTATTGTAAGACATATAAAAAAGGATGGCTCAATTATGCATGTACAGATAAATGCGCATGATATAATATTTGAGGATCGCCCGGTAAGGCTTTCTTTAACTAACGATATTACCGAAAAAATGATAGCTGAAGAGCTGCTTCAAAAATCAGAAGCTAACCTGCAAACCATCTTGAAAACAACAGATTCTGCCTATGCACTGTTCGATCTTGATCTTAAAGTACTGGCATTTAACCAAAAGGCTATTGAGTTTGTTAAACTGCAATATTATCATTTACCAAAAAAAGGCGACAGGCTTGTTGATTTTTTTCCATTAGACCGATTTCCCCAGTTTATACATTTTACAAGAGTTGTGTTGAAAGGGAACAACATTAATTACGAAATTGATTACCCGCAGGCTGATGGTTCTGTATTTTGGTACTATGTCAGGCTATTCCCGATAACAAATGATAATAAAGAAATATTGGGGCTGATGATGGCTTTGTATGATATAACTGAAAGAAAAAATGCGGAGCAAGATTTAAAAAACGCTTACGAGCGGATACAAAGTCATATTAACAGTATAAAAGATATGGCCTGGAAACAATCGCACTTAATACGAAGCCCATTAGCTAATTTAAAGGGGCTAACAGAGATGCTGAAGGATGACCCTGTTGATACCGATGTGCTTAGCTTTATTCAAAATGAACTTGACAGGATGGATGCCATCATCATTGAAATGGCTGAAGAAGCCTCAAATCATGATGTTAATTAATGAATTGATGATTTAGTGAATTAGCGCATGATATTATCGTTAATCTTGCAAGCTTTGTAATCTTAAATTGATAATTAATGGTTAGCAAGAATAAAAAAAGCACATCTATCTCTTTACAAATTATCGATTTGCATGAAGATGGTTTTCACCCATTGATAAACGTTACCGTTTTTGGCAAAACTTTCATTCTGGTGCTGGATACCGGCGCTTCAAAAACCGCTTTTGATCAGGCTACCTTATTACACGAAAATACAATAATTACCATAAGCGACAGGCTATCAACCGGCCTGGGCACAAACAGCATGGCGTCCTCTACAACAATAATTAACGATCTTTATATCGGCGGCTTATTAATAGACGAGTTTGAAGTAGCCGTTTTAGATCTTTCAACCATTAACATTGCTTACCGCCAATTGGGCCACCCCGAAGTTTTAGGTGTATTGGGAGGTGATATATTAATGAAATATAAAGCAGTAATTGATTATGGGAGGCAGGTGCTTAGGTTGAAGAAGTAGTTCAAAAAACGTAGAAAACTTACGAAGTTTTAAAAACTTCGTAAGTTTCATCCTGGCAAAAATCTATGTATCTATTCTTGCGTATTTTGCATTCTTTTCAATAAAGTCGCGGCGTGGGCCTACTTCATCGCCCATTAGCATAGAGAAGGTATGATCACAAGTGGCAGCATTTTCAATACTGGCACGTTTTAAGGTACGACGGGCAGGGTCCATAGTGGTTTCCCATAACTGCTCGGCATTCATCTCACCCAAACCTTTATAACGTTGTATATGCACGCTGTCTTCTTTTCCGGCTCCTTTTAGTTTTTGCACGGCAGCATCACGCTGTTCTTCTGTCCAGCAGTATTCAAAATCCTTTCCCTTTTTAACGAGGTACAATGGCGGCGATGCAACATAAACATATCCATACTCAATCAACTCTTTCATGTAACGGAAAAAGAAGGTAAGGATCAATGTGGTAATGTGCGATCCGTCAACATCGGCATCCGTCATGATCACAATTTTATGATAACGAAGCTTGCTGATGTTAAGTGCTTTATCATCCTCAGGCGTTCCTATGCTTACCCCAAGGCCGGTAAACATGTTTTTTATTTCCTCGTTCTCATATATTTTGTGCTCCATCGCTTTTTCCACATTCAGTATTTTACCCCTTAAAGGTAAAATAGCCTGAAATTCGCGATCGCGGCCCTGTTTGGCAGTACCACCTGCCGAGTCACCTTCCACCAGGTAGATCTCGCATAAAGAAGGATCGCTGTTAGCACAATCAGAAAGCTTACCAGGTAATCCCGATCCGCTCATTACGCTTTTGCGCTGTACCATTTCGCGTGCCTTACGGGCTGCGGCGCGGGCGGTAGCGGCAAGTATCACCTTGTTCACTATCATTCTGGCCTCTCTTGGATTTTCTTCCAGGTAATTACCTAAAATTTCGCCAACAGCCATATCTACAGCGCCCATCACCTCATTGTTACCCAATTTGGTTTTAGTTTGCCCTTCAAATTGTGGTTCTGCTACTTTTACCGAAATTACCGCGGTTAACCCCTCACGGAAGTCATCACCGGTAATTTCAATCTTCATATTTTTAAGCAGGCCCGATTTATCGGCATAAGCCTTTAACGTACGGGTTAATCCCCTGCGGAAACCCGCAACGTGTGTACCGCCCTCAATGGTGTTAATATTATTAACATAGGAGTGTACATTTTCTGAGTAGGTATCATTGTATTGCAGAGCCAGCTCAACCGGTATTCCCTGTTTGTTACCATCTATGTAGATTGGTTCGGGTATTAAAGATGCGCGGGTACCATCAAGATACTTAACAAACTCGCGCAGGCCCCCTTCTGAATAAAAGTCTTCACCGGGATGAGTACCATCTTCATTAGTTTCACGCTCATCAGTTAATGACAGGCGGATACCTTTATTTAAAAATGCCAGCTCACGTAAGCGGGCGGCAAGTGTTTCGTACTTATAATCGGTTGTTAATGTAAATATCTCCGGATCGGGTTTAAAAATAATGGTTGTACCTCTTTTATCGGTTTCACCAATAGTTTTAACATCAAACATAGGTTTACCTTTTTCGTACTCCTGTGTCCATATTTTGCCTTCCCTGTAAACTAAAGCAGTTAAGTTTGTTGAAAGTGCATTTACGCAGCTTACCCCTACCCCGTGCAGTCCGCCCGAAACTTTATAAGTGTCCTTATCAAATTTACCGCCGGCATGTAATACGGTCATTACAATTTCTAACGCCGACCGCTTTTCTTTGGTAGTGATACCTGTAGGGATACCACGGCCATTGTCGGAAACTAAAATAGAATTGTCTTTCTGGATGATTACCTTAATGGTATCGCAGTGACCGGCAAGGGCTTCATCTATCGAGTTATCCACCACCTCATATACTAAATGGTGCAGTCCTTTTGAGCCTGTATCGCCTATGTACATCGATGGGCGTTTTCGCACCGCCTCTAAACCTTCTAAAACCTGTATATTATCTGCTGAGTAATTTGATTTGTCTTCTTTTTCTACGCTCATATTTGGTTAAAACAACAACCTTCAAAAGTACGAATTTTACCCCAGATTTCCGCATTTGTTGATAAATAGCGCACGATATAAACAAGCCTTTTACAAACCATTAGGATACTTGCACTGAAAGTTTATCTTTGTCAAAATTTTTACGATTAAAAAACCTCTTGTCCACCAGGTGGCGGAATAAAAACCAATGACTAAAATGAAAACTACGGCTTCAATTTTTACAAAAATCACATTAGGTGTATTACTCGCCGGGAGCATAGCCGCCTGCAATAAAGCTAAAACCGACGACAAACCTGCTGCTGCAGCTACACCGGATGCTAATAAAGAAACTATTGTATTTGTTAACCAGGATACTTTATTAAACAAGTATGAATATGCAAAAGATGTAACCAAAAGCATGCAGGATAAAGGTAAAGCTGCACAAAACGACCTGGGAAGCAGGCAGCAAGCATTTCAGCGTGAGGTTGCTGAATATCAAAAAGGTGCAAATACAATGCCTGCTGATCAGCGCCAGACTACTGAGCAACGCCTGCAACGCGAGCAGCAGGATTTACAAGGCTATCAGCAAAATGCAACAGCGCAGTTTCAAAACGAACAGGCTAGCGAGGCTGGTAAAGTTTATGATAAAATTGCCGATTTTGTAAAGGGTTATGCTAAAGAAAAAGGTTACAAACTAGTATTAACCTTCTCAAAAGCCAATCCTACCGTTTTATATGGAGATGCAAGTTTGGACGTAACTGCCGATGTAGTAAAAAGGCTTAATGATGCCTATGTAAAAGATAAAAAATAAGATACATATACAAACATAATGGGCTTAAAGTGAATATAGCTTGTAGCTATTTATCACTAAAAAACCTCAACTTTACGGTTGGGGTTTTTTAATTAAAAAATTATGGATAACCATACTCATGAAAAATTTATGAGGATAGCTATCGGGCTGTCTGAATATAATGTAAAACAAGGACAGGGAGGCCCCTTTGGCGCTGTAATTGTTAAGGATGGTTTGATTATAGCGCGCAGCGCAAACAGGGTTATTCCTGAAAATGATCCTACTGCACATGCCGAAGTCTCTGTTATCAGACTGGCTTGTAAGGAATTAGGCACTTTTAATTTAACCGGTTGCGAGATTTACACCAGTTGTGAGCCTTGTCCGATGTGCCTTGGCGCTATTTACTGGGCCCGTATTGATAAAATATATTATGCCAATACAAAAACTGACGCCGCAGCAATTGGATTTGATGATCATTATATTTATACCGAATTGGAATGCAACATGGATAAGCGAAAGCTTCCATTTATCCAGTTATTACGCGACGAAGCATTGGTAGCCTTTAAACTTTGGGAAAACTCAGGATCTAAAATTGATTATTGATGCAAATATGCCCAGACATTATCTATTAGACTCTTCTTCAACAATCTCTAATTCTTTGCTCTCTTCTTTAGTATCTAACTCCTCATATTCAGAGTTTTTACTGATAAACTCCGGTACAATTGCTTTCATTTTATTTACTACAGCTACAACGTTATTTTGCTTATTTAAAGTAAGCAGCTCATTTACATCAGCCAAAACGTGTTCATAAGTATAATCAATTACCTGCGATATTTTAATCTTTTCGTGGTAGGTTGGCATGGTACTTTCACCATCGTTAAGCAATTCTTCATACAGCTTCTCGCCTGGCCGTAAACCTGTATATATAATTTTTATATCCCTTTCAGGTTGAAGGCCTGCCAGTTTGATCATTTTCAGGGCCAGGTCTGTAATTTTAACGGGCTCACCCATATCAAAAATAAATATTTCGCCTCCTATACCCATTGTACCAGCTTCCAGCACCAAATGAACAGCTTCGGGTATGGTCATAAAATACCGGGTAATTTCGGGGTGCGTAACTGTTATCGGACCACCCTTTTGTATCTGGGCCTTAAAGCGGGGTATAACAGAGCCATTGGAACCCAATACATTACCAAAGCGTGTAGTGATAAAACGGGTACGGTTATTATGAGCACTGTTTTTAAGTGATTGGATATATATCTCAGCAATACGTTTGGTTGTACCCATTATATTTGAAGGGTTAACAGCCTTATCGGTAGAGATCATCACAAACTTGTTAACTCCAAATTCAACAGCGAGATCAGCTATGTGTTTGGTGCCTAATATATTTGTTAATACTCCTTCAGTCGGATTTTCCTCCATCATTGGAACATGCTTATAAGCAGCCGCATGAAATACCACCTCTGGATTATAATCATCAAACAGCTTATGCATCCGGCTATAGTTTCTGATATCAGCGATAAATATTTTGATGGGAACATCCGGGAACTTCTCTTCTACTTCAAGTCTTATTTCGTGTAAAGGAGATTCTGCCTGATCGCATAAAATTACCAATGCCGGGTTATATCCTAATACTTGCTGAACTATTTCAGAACCGATTGAACCGGCAGCCCCGGTAACCAATACTCTTTTTCCCTCTAAATCTTCAGAAATACGCGTCGTATCAATCTGGATAGGTTTGCGTTGTAACAGATCTTCTATCTTAAGGTCCTTAATTTGCTGCAGGTTAAGCTTACCATATATCCATTGGTCTGAGGGAGGCACAGTAAGCACCTGGATGCCTAAGGCTATACATTTTTCGAGCGCTATTTTTTTAGCTGTTTCGTCAAGGTGATGATTCATCACAATGATCTTATCAACTTTACGTTTTTCTATCAGCTTATCAAGCTTATCGATATCATAAACTTTAACCTGTTCAATCTCCTTGTTTATTTTATCCGGATCATCATCAACAAAACCGATCACTGAGAAATTAGTTTTCGCGCTGGTTTCAAGAGCCTGCTTAACCAGTACGGCACTACTGTCCGATCCATAAATAAGCACAAATGTTTTAGTTGAGCTGGAATAATTATGAATATAATAGTAAGCGCTTTTAACTGCGGTGCGCAGTAAAATCAACAAAGTGCTTGAAACTGAAAAATTAACCAGCATTACCATATTAATGGTAATAGCATTTATGTGCCAGTTAGGCAAAACCCAAACGTTTATGGTTACCAGATAAATTAAAGTGCTTAAAAAAACAGAGCCGAATATACGCAGCACATCACGCGTGTTTGAATAACGGATAAGGCCGGTATGTATCCGCATTATATACATTACCTCTGCAGTAATTATACAATATAAGCCGGTATAAATAAAAAAGTACCCTCTTAAAATGTTAATAAACTCAAACCGATATACTATAAAAAAAGAAAAGGAGAAGGATGTGGCAACTATAACGATATCCAATAACATTATAACCCACCTGGGTACCACTCTGTTAAATAGTATGTATTTCTTCATTAGGTGTAGTTGTTGCAGATGCACGAAATTAGGATTATATTTTTAATAAAACAATATAAAAAACTGAAAATGAATGCTATCACTAAAAAATGAGGTAAATGAATTTCATTCTTTTTAGTGATATCTTTTACAAAACAATTTTAAAGTTTTAAAGTTTTAAAGTTTTAAAAATTTAAATTCTAATTTCTAACAACTGTTTCTCCTTAAATTAAAGTTAAACCGGCCCATTCAACCTGACAAATTTCAAAAAAGGAGTTAATGATATTAAACTTTTATTACTTTTTAGTAATAAAGGCTGTTTGAGGGTATTGCGAAAAATCAAATCCCGAATCATATTTCACATTCTGAAGCAGAATATTGTTATTCATGCTTCTTTGTTGCCCTGGTTCATAAATCGCATTAATTTTCCAGGCCGGTTTTCCGCTTTTAGGGAGATGTATACGACAATTATTAAGTTCCAGTACTTGATTTCGCAATGCTGTCCATTTATCAGTCATTAATACTCTTATAACATGTTGCATATTTTGATACGGAGGATTTGACATGTCATCTGCGTAAAAATCTACGTTGTTAAATACCACGTGGCTTGGTCTTACAATGTTGTTAGCCTGTTTTACATCACCGTTACCCCCCCCAAGCTTAGAGTCTGATATTTCAACAGAAGATCCTTCTATTGACATAACTGACCAAGGAGAGCCTGCTACAATACTTTTACCGGTAAATTTTGAACCTGCCAGCATTTGAATGGTAAAGTTTTTTTGAAGGTTAAGGTTGTTTACTGTTATTATATTAGGGCCAAAAGTATTAGATGCAGGTTCAGAATGCAGACCGGTAACTTCATCATCGCCTGTCGACTTGTAACCATCAATATTCACGATGTTATTACCCCCATCGAGCTGTACGCCGCCTCTATAAACATTATTAGCTGTAATATTTTTTATAACTGCATTAACATTGCGATATGTTGTAAGGCCATCACCTACAGCGTTATTGAAATGATCGTCAATTACTTGTGCTGTTAAACGACCATGGCTTTTTGGATCGGCATTTAAAAACAACAAACCCTGATGTTCAAGTTCGTGATGTTTATATGGACCCTGATTTAAACGATTACCATCAAAAGTAAAACCCCTAACAATAAGAGGGGCCGAATCAGCATTGCCGTTGTAGGTATAGTTTTTATTACTTGTGTCAAATAATCTGGCCCACCGCCCTTGCATGGGTTCAAGCTGTAACGTTACACCGTATCCCCACAAAGATAAACCCGGGCCAATGTTTATAGATTTAGTCATGTATTTCCCGGCCGGGAAATACACCGTTTTAACATTACCTTTCATTGCAGCATCTATAGCCGACTGGATTGCCACAGTTTCATCCGCACCTGTATTTGGTGTAGCGCCATACTTCTTAATTGATATATACGGGCCTTTCGGTTCAGCATATTGAAAATTTAAAGATTTCCGATTTGATAAACCGGGCTTAAAAGAAACGAACGCAATTAGAACTATTAATCCTATTGAACTTACAGCAGGGGTAATTGTATTGAGCCTTAGATTCAATTTCATAATGATTCCTTTTATTGAATATTAATAAGATAACGGTTTATATTTCTTTTTGTTGGCTAATATAATGAAAATGAGATTTAATGTTACTGATAACCCTTTCTAAATCATCCTGCGATAGGTTAGATCCAGAAGGAAGACATAATCCATTATTAAAAAGACCTTCACTTTGCCCGTTGATATAAGAAGGATAGTTTTCAAATATGGGTTGCAAATGCATAGGCTTCCATAAAGGCCTTGATTCAATATTTTCCTTTTCTAAACATAGCCTTATTGTTTCCCGGTCAACTCCATTATTTTTTGCTGGGTTAACCAAAATTGTTGTAAGCCAGCGGTTACTAAAATAACCTTCGGGTTCTGTCTGGAAATCAAAATTCGAAAACTCAGGTAAATATTTCAAATAAGTATCATATACTTTCCTTCGTTGGGTAACACGATCTGTAAGTACCCGCATTTGCCCGCGGCCAATGCCTGCACATACATTACTCATTCTATAATTATACCCTATTTGTGAATGCTGATAATGCGGGGCCGCATCCCGGGCCTGTGTCGCTAAAAAGCGCGCCTGATCTATAATTTTCTCGTCGTCAGAAATTAATGCTCCACCGCCACTGGTAGTAATTATTTTATTCCCATTAAACGAAAGTACACCCATTATCCCAAATGTTCCGGCTGCCTTGCCATTTACAGTTGACCCTAAAGCTTCAGCAGCATCTTCAATAACAGGTATTTCATATTTAGCGGCTATTGCTATAATTTGCTCTATTTTAGCTGGCATACCATATAAGTGCACCGGCACAATTGCTTTGGGCTTTTTGCCTTTTGCAATTCTATCCTTTATGGCTTGTTCCAATAAATCAGGGCACATGTTCCACGTATCTGGCTCACTATCAATAAATACAGGAATTGCTCCTAAATAAACAATTGGGTTGGCCGTAGCCGAAAAAGTAAAGCTTTGGCAAATAACTTCATCCCCGGCCTTTATTCCTAACATAATTAAGGCGAGATGTAATGCTGCCGTACCTGAACTTAAAGCAGCGGCATATTTTGCTCCCGTAAACTCTTCCAGGTCATGTTCAAATCCATTTACATGCGGGCCTAATGGCGCTATCCAGTTGGTTTCAAACGCTTCTTTTACAAAATTAAATTCCTGATCGCCCATGTGCGGGCTGGAAAGCCATATCTTAGGATTCATATTTTTAATTAAGTTTTTGATTGTATTTAATAATCCTGCCAGGGTTGCCAACTATAACTGCATAATCAGGCACATCCCTGATTATAACCGCGCCCGCTCCAATTGTTACCCATTTACCAATTTTAATTCCTTGTATTATACATGCTCCTATTCCGATATGGGTACCCTCGCCAATTTTAACACTACCGGCCAGGGCGGCATTAGGTGAAATGTGAACGTAATCTTCCAAAATGCAGTCGTGATCTAAAGAGCAATTCGTGTTTAATATTACGTGTTTGCCAATATTTGCATCACTATTTACAGAAACACCTGCCATAACAACTGAGCCCACTCCAATTGAACTCCGCCCGGATATATTTGCTGACGGATGTATGGCCGTTTCAAAATTCATTAAAATCTTTTCAGCAACTCTTTTACGGGTAATATTATTACCTATACAAATGATCATTGTGAGATCATCTTCAAAATCAATAGCTGGAATTTCTTGAAATACCGGATATTGAAACAAGTTTTTTATAACAGGATTAACATCTATCAATCCCAATATAATTTTTTGCCGCTGTTCAAGAATCTCGATAACTACTTTGGCATGGCCGCTTGCACCATATAGATATATCATATATTACCTGTAAACCTTTCCATGGTTACATTACCCTCCTGGCTGATACCTTCTGATTTGAAAACTTTGGTTATTGTCATAAAAATGATTTTCAGATCAAGCAAAGCGCTCAAATGGTTAACATACCAAATGTCATATTCAAATTTCTGTTTCCAGCCAATTGCATTTCTTCCGTTTACCTGCGCCCAACCAGTGATACCCGGACGAACATCATGCCTCATTTTTTGAATATCATCATATAACGGTAAGTATTCTATTAATAAGGGGCGGGGGCCTACAAGGCTCATATCGCCTTTAATTACATTAAGTAATTGTGGAATTTCATCCAGGGAAGTCTTTCTGATAAATGAGCCAATTGGAGTAAGCCTATCCGCGTCTGACAGAAGTTGCCCGTTTGCATTCTTTTTATCATTCATCGTTTTAAACTTAACAACCTTAAATATACGGCCATTTTTGCCGGGGCGCATTTGGAAGAAAAACGCCTTTCCCCGGTTTGCTATTAATAATAGAATGGTTACTATTAAAAATATGGGGGAAAGAATAATAAAAGCAATGAGGCTTAAAACTAAGTCGACCAAAGGCTTAAATATTTTCGAATACAATGCCATGTTCTTTTAAGTGAAGCTGATATTCATTTAGTAATAGCGACCAAAAGTAACTTTGTTCATACCGGTCTACTATCATTTTTCGGGCATTCGCTTTTAACTG
>Ga0206874_1158_pt1 | contig 17481 bp, 20 predicted proteins | sample Alteio_BWOrgCont_12_FD_152629 | JGI IMG/M metagenome (GOLD analysis project Ga0206874, IMG submission 152629) | Enriched cells from forest soil in Barre Woods Harvard Forest LTER site, Petersham, Massachusetts, United States -... | ecosystem: Environmental > Terrestrial > Soil > Temperate forest >...
ACGTTCGAGTCGAGACACAGGAAGTGAACGTCGCCGTAGTCGAAAGAATAGTTCCCCATCGTGGGATACCGCGAGCCGGCACAAGCGGTAAACCGGTCGACCGCGGCTTGGTCGCCATACGCTTCCAACGGATAGGTCGGCTTAGGGCCGTTCAGAGGGAGATGGAGATTGGTGAAGTAGCCGAGACTGTCGGGATAGCGCGTAAAGTTGGCGACCTGATGGTCGTGCGGATCGTTGCCGGTTAGGTCGTGATTGGCGAGGACCGAATAGAAGGGGACCGAACGCAATAGGGGCGCGCCCGTTTTGGGATCGGCGGTGTCCGCGTTGTAAACCGGGAAAAAGTAGCGGGCGTATTCGCTGTCGAGACCATGGTTGTAGACGTTGTCGCCCACATTCATTACGAAGTCGGGTTTGGCGTTGTAGGCGTAATAGGCGATGGCGTGATCGCTTTGCGCGCCGCATGAGTTATCGCCGAAGGCGACGAACCGCATCTTGGCGCCCCTCGGTTTTCGCGTCGTGAAGTAGCCCTCAATCAGAGGCTGTCCATCCATCGTCACCCGGTAGCGATAGCGCTTGTTGAGGCGAAGGTTCGAGATTTGAGCGACATAGTTAACCCTTCGCCCTCTCTTTGATTCGGCATGCTGGCGCTCGACGGACTCGATTGTCGCGCGGCTGTCGAAGCCGGAGACTCCGTACATTAATTCGAATTGGGCGGGCGCGCCATCCGTTTGCCAGGCGACGATGACCGATTCGCGCCCCTGGCGCAGCAAGCTGTTCGCCGTCCCCGGCTGAAGGTAGGGCATGGCCGTGAACTGAGGCGCTGCGCCGGACGGTTTCGATTCCCTTGCGAAGATGGCTCCGAGCAGCCCGTTGTCCAGCGGAACCAGAGCGGAGAAGGTGATTCCGCCGGCGGCTAGAAGGAGCTGCCGGCGAGAAAGCGACGAGTCAGGGGAATCCTCAGAGGGCACGGTGGACATGGTTTGTTCAAGTTTGCTTAGGGAAAGTTGCTGTCGATGATGGACCGGATCGCGTCGACGCCGGGGAAGTTCATGAGGACGAGGCCAAGATGCCCCTTCTTTCCGCTCAGATAATCCCGAACCTTGAGGTTGACCGCCTTCGCATTGGCGAGCTGATCGACCTGGGCGGTGCTGCTGCTGGTGTAGTTGACGTCCCAGATCTCGCCGGTTTTGCGCCCCAAGGCCTCCTCAAACTTCGCGAGGATCTCCTTGACCTTCTTGTCCATGTCGGATGTGTCGTAGTCGTCCTGAACGCTCATCGTGGGGTTCGGATAATCGATGGCGTCCGGAAGCTTGCCGTAGTTATCCAAGAGGACGATCTTGCCGCGCACTTGGCCAACGGTGGGGATCTCGGTCCGGGACGATGCGTGATAGATCAGCTTGCCAAACTGCGCAGTCTGGGTCTGCCTCGCGAAAGCCGCCTCGAAGGGCTGCGTTGGGTTGACCGCGCTCGACTCTTCTCGGACCCTCATCACGATGAACTCTTTCGGATGGGCGGTCAGGAAGCCGGCAAAAGCTTGCATCACGGATTGAAAGCTGAGTTGCTGCGATTCCTCGCCGTGGTAGACGCCAAGGACGCCATTCACCTGACGAAGACGGATATCGAAGCCGCGCAGGCCAAGTCCAAGTTGGGCGGGAATGGTGAGGACCTGGCACCGGGTCCAGCCGGTTACGCCGAGTGCGGTACCCGCGTCGTGGGTAGCCGGTATCGAGAGGAGCGACAGCGGGGAGCCATCCGGAAGTCGGGCCATCCAATCCCAGGTCACAAGGCGGGAAGGGATGTCAGGCAGACCGATCCTTTCGCCGTAAGGAAGCGTGCACACGGCCTGATGCAGGGCATCGTCTTTGTCTTTCCCTGATGGGGCTTGGCTAAGAGCGAGTGCCGAAGTAAGTAGGCACGAGGCAAACAAGATCCGAGTGAAGCAAGCGCGGAATATCATGCGGAACCAACGAGATTAAACCCCGACGAGTCCAAATCGACTGGCCGAGGGCCAAGTTTTAACATGAATGCCTCTTCGGCCGCGCGCCGTGCGGTGCGGGCAAGGAAGATCAAGCTGCGCGCCAGTTCTTTGTGAGTGGGCAGAAGCCGGATAAAGAGCAATTGGCCGCCGACTTGAAGGCCATGGACGCGATCGACCACCGCGACACCGAGCGAATGAAGTGGATCGTCGCGAAATTCGGGTGGCCCACCCCGAAAATGGTCGGCCAAGAGGCGAGCTTCAACGCCTGGCTGCTAGTCCAGCACGCCGATGCCGACCACCCGTTTCAGAAGCGATGCCTCCGGTTGATCGAGCCGCTGGCCAGAAGCAATGTCGTACCGGGAAGTAACTACGCCTACTTATACGACCGTGTGCAGGTCGGCGACGGAAAGCTTCAGCGCTTCGGCGCCCAGGGCAAGGATGAAAACGGGCCTGCGTGGATCGACCCGGTCGAGGATCCGAAGAAAGTGAATGAGTATCGCAAGCAGTACGGACTTGGGCCGCTCGAGGAGTACGCCAAAATGCTTGCCGACATGTACCACGACAAGCTCGCCGCCGATTGGCGAGAGAGACTGAAGCCGCAAAAGTCGAAGACGCACTGATATCGGCTGATCTTTGTATGGAAGGGACTTTGCGGACCGGAAGCCCTCTCCCACGGATCCTTCCTCACCGATCCCTCCCTCGGCGGGAAGGGATGTGGGGCTCCTGAGGGCGAATGGTTGGCGCTTTGCAATCAGCTTGCGGTCCTACCTAATCCTAGGGGCTACCGGGGAGACGTAGCAGAAACTCCTCCAGCGCCCTTACGGGCCTGATATCTCGGAATAGGCCTTCGGGGTGTAGGTTGTCGGCGGCTGTTTTGATCCTCTCGGCATCGCACGCCAACTGGATAAACTCCTCTTCCGTGCCGGCGATAAGCGACTCGGACCCGGCCTGCCGTGAGAACGGGATTGCCATTCGGCCCCTCATGAAAGGCCCCGGGTAGGACACGACCGGGATGCCGGCGGCTAGGAGTTGGACGGTTGTGATGCCTCCGCTGAAATCGAGGCTGTCGAGCACCGCGTCGGCCAAGCGGGCGACGCCTAGATAGTCGGCCAGCGACAAGCGAGGCAGCAGGTGCACGTCGATGCCGGCTTGGGACATGCGCGATCGGACCACCTCACCGGCTTCCGGGTCGCTTGGGTGGCTGCAGATGACGACCGGCTTTCCCGAACGCTCGGAGATCGCGCGGTACAGGGCATCCCGGCCGGGGTGCAGCTTCGAAGGGTTCTGGCCAACGAAGACGAACGGGCGATCGGGAAGGCCCAGGTCTATGCGAGATTTGGTTGTCCGCGACACCGGCTCCGGGTAGAGGAATTGTCCGCTGCCGGGCAGCCGGACAAGCCTCTCCGTATAGTGTTCTTCGCCATCCGGCGGCTCCATGTCCGCCGAACTGAGATAGAAGTCGAGCTCAGGCGATCCCGAGGTGACGACGCGGCCCCAACCGCCGAACTGCCGCCGCGCCAGCCGCAGCAGCGAGAGCTGAATCGTGAGTCCGTCCTCGCCGACGTCGGTGAAGATGAGGGCGTCCAAGTCGAGCGAGCGGATCAGTTCGGCAGCTTCTGCCGCCGCAAAGGGCAGATGGTAATAGTGATGGGCGAGCCTTCGCCACCTCAGGCTGACGGCGTCTTCCTTCGGCGAGAGGTTCAAGGCATACGTCTCGAATTCCGGGCCGTGATTCCCCAGCCAACCGAGCGCCCATCGTGAGCCGTTGTAGCCGATCAGCCGGGTGCTCAAGTATCCAAGCCGGAATGGACCGGGCTTTCGAATTGATTCGATCGGCGCCGTGAATTGCGGGAAGGCTTTGCAAGCGTACTCGCGATGTACGTGGCCCATCAAGCGCTCGAGCAACGGCTTGACGTCCCTCGCCGCGTATGGCAAATAGAACAAGCGAGCGTAGATGAGTGCGTGGAATGCCAGGTTTGGGTCCGACTGGGTATCGAGGATACGCTCGAGGTGCGCGGTGAGATTCGCCCAGGATTCCTCGGCATAGTCGGTCGAGCTGTAGACCATGGGGAGGTCCAAGCCAAAGAGCGAATATAGAGGATCCGCCGCCGGTTCGGGCCCGCGCAAGCCGTGGTAAGCATTCTCGCCTCCGTAGGAGTCGAACAGCTTTACCGCACGGAGCCTGACGTCCCTTAAATCGGCCCGAAGACGGGCGTCGCTTTGTCGGGCCGGCCTGACTTCGAATCTTCTCGGCAGGCCCGGACGTCCCGCAAGAAAGTGCTGCAAAGCGGGCGCCAGTTCATACGTACCGGTCGGCCGTTCCGCCTCCTGAAAGCCTTTGACTGTGCCTTCGACGAGCTGGATGCATACTTGCGACTGACCCGGGACCTCCGGAATATCGAGGTCGGGATCCTCAAGCTGTTGCTTGCAGACGTCTGCGCTGTAAGAGCTTTTCGAGCGGCAATGAAGCGGACGGATCTTGTAGATGGAGCAGCGGCGCTCGTCGAGGAAAGGGCACTCGGCATTGAGAGACTGCTGCTCTCCTTTCCAATACACAGCGGCTTGGGCCTGGTACTTGACAATCCGGGCATCCAACTTCGCTCGACGGTCCGCCGGCCAAGCCTCGAGTTCGGTGACTATCGCCGCCAACTCGGGCAAAGTCGCCGTCACCAGACCTCGGCAGCAGTAATCGCAGCCCGGCTTGCATTCGCAAGGCGGGGCGGCCGCCTGCACGCTGAGAATCTCCTCATCCGCCAGGACATGCAGCCTTTGCGCCAATCTGCCAAACCGCTCGAACGACCCGCTGAGCGCCGCCTTCGCGGCCGATGTCTTGGCGATCTCCTCGAGCACGGTGAAGCTAGGTTACACCACAGGAAGAATCGGCCCATGTCGGGTGCGAACGAGCTGCAGGACGTGCCCGTATGCTCTTGCTATGATCCCCGCCGACGACCTCATGCTCAATCACGGGTCACCGATCAAGAATCGCCTATTTCTCGCGCCGATGACCAACTGTCAGAGCTACGACGACGGCACCCTGTCTGACGACGAATACCGCTGGCTAACGATGCGCGCCGAGGGCGGCTTCGGGCTGACGATGACTTGTGCCGCCCACGTTCAGGCGGTCGGTCAGGGCTTCCCCGGACAACTCGGGGTCTTCTCCGATGACCATCTGCCGGGGCTGACCCGGTTGGCGGAAAGGATCAAGGCCCTTGGGAGCAACGCGAGCGCGCAGCTTCACCACGCCGGGTCTCGTTCTCCGAAGGACCTCGTCGGGACTCCGGTTGCGCCCTCGGAGGATCCGGAGACCGGCGCGAGAGCCTTGTCCGAATCCGAAGTCGACCAGTTGATCGAGGACTTTATCGCGGCGGCCGTGCGATGCGAAAGGGCCGGATTCGACGGAGTTGAGATCCACGGCGCCCACGGCTACATCCTCTGCCAGTTCTTCTCGCCGGCGACGAACCGTCGAACGGACCAATTTGGCGGCAGTTTGGAGAATCGGGTCCGGCCGATCTCGATGATCCTTGATGGGATTCGGCAACGGTGTGCAGCCGAGTTCCAAGTCGGAATCAGGATCTCACCGGAGCGGTTCGGCGTGAAGCTACTTGAGGCGGTCGAACTTGCGCGGCAGATCCTGGCCGACTCTCGGTATGACTATCTCGACCTTTCCCTTTGGGATGTTGCCAAGGAGCCGGAGGACGAAGAGCTCAAGGGAAGGACACTTCTCTCCTACTTCACCGATCTGCCCCGGAACGGCGTGAAGCTTGGCGTCGCCGGCAAGATCGGGTCGGGCGCCATTATTCAGCGAATGTTGGATGAAGGCGCCGATTTCGTCAGCATCGGGCGCGCCGCTATTCTTCACCACGATTTCGCCAATCGAGTTCTCGCCGACCCGGACTTCGCGCAGCGATCCCTGCCCGCTTCGACGGAGTACCTTGCGGGCGAGGGGCTTGGGCCCAAGCTTATCGAGTATGTGAGCCGTTGGGATGGATTCGTCGAAGGCTAGTCGCAGCCAGCGGCTTCTGTCAGGTTTGTCAGTGGGGCCACTATACTTCGGTTAAGAACGATGCCAATGCTTCATGGTTGGGATAATTTCTTCGTCACGGCGGCGCAGGCGGGAGCGGCGCTGATCGGACTGCTGTTCGTTTCGGTGACCGTCGGCACCGGGTTCTCAACCGCGAAAATGGTGAAGGGGACTCGAGCCTTTCTCACGCCCACGCTTATGCACTTTGCGGGTGTGCTATTCCTTTCGTTGGCATTGCTTGCACCGTGGTCGTCACTATGGCCGCTAGAAGTGATTCTCGGGCTCTTCGGATTGCTGGGGATCGCATACCAACTCGTGGTTATCGGGGACCGCCGAGACATGGAACTTGTGACGATGTCGTGGGCAGAGTGGATCCCGTACGTGGTCATCCCCGTTCTAGGAAATGCAACTTTGATCGCGGGGGCAGCGGGATTCATTGCGAAGTGGGCCTACGCACCCTTCATTGTCGCGGGAGGAATCGCCACGCTCCTCTTGTCCGGAATCCTCGGCGCATGGGACCTGACCCTGTGGTTAGCTCGCAACCGTAACGGCAGTTGAAATTGCAAGGGCGGGCAGGGATCTCACGCCAAGGCGCAAAGTTCGCAACCGGACGGGTTGGGAGCGCGTGCCAGACAGTCGACATTGTCCTCTGGTAAATGAAAGTGTTCCGGTGTGTCCTTTGCGCCTTGGCGTGAGACTATCCGGTTCCTACGATGGCTTTCGCTCAACGTCCGTTGGGGCCGCTCCCCGCTAGCGTCCCTCTTCCGGACAGGAGCGGCTTCCCGGCGGAGAACCACCAGCCCAGTTGCCGCCGTAGCACCGGACTCAACCGTTGAATAAAGATGCGATGGCTGCGAACAGTGACCCTGCCCGGCAGCGGGCAGATGCGTTTTGTGCGGATTTCTGTCTTCGAATCCCGGTGTTGTTGGCTCCGATGGCGGGGGCTTGCCCGCCCTCCTTGTCGATCGCGGTTGCGAATGCGGGTGGGATGGGGGCTTGTGGGGCGCTGCTCTTGTCGCCTTCGGAGATTCTAGGATGGGCACAGGAGTTCCGAGCCGAAAGCGACGGAACGCTTCAAATCAACTTGTGGATTCCCGATCCGGCGCCGGTCCGGGATGCGGCCCGCGAGGACGCGGTCCGCGCGTTTCTGCAGAACTGGGGACCCGCGGTGGCGCCGACCGCCGGCGATGCGAGTCCTCCCGACTTTGCGGAACAGTGCGAGGCCTTGCTTCAAGCGGCGCCAGACGCGATCTCGTCGATCATGGGACTGTATCCGCCCGAGTTCGTTGCGCGAATGAAGGCGAAGGGCATCAAGTGGTTTGCAAACGTGACCACCGTCGATGAGGCACGACTCGCCGAGGCTGCGGGCGCCGATGTGATCGTTGCCCAGGGAATGGAAGCGGGCGGACATCGTGGCGCTTTTGATGCGTCCTACGCGGAACAACAATTGGTCGGACTGTTCGCCTTGCTTCCCGCCGTCGTGGATGCGGTCAGCGTCCCCGTCGTCGCCACCGGCGGCATCGCCGACGCCCGAGGGATCGCGGCTGCCTTAACGCTCGGAGCTTCCGCCGCACAGATCGGCACCGGGTTTCTACGTAGCCCCGAGGCGAAGGTCGCCCAGGCATGGGCCGATTCCATCGGACGTTGCATGCCGGAAGAAACGGTTGTCACGCGCGCCTTCTCCGGCCGCCCCGGGCGCGCCATCGCCAACGCGTACGCAAAGGCTGCGACATCGAGCGAAGCACCCGACCCTGCCCCCTATCCGGTTCAGCGGGGCCTTACCAAGGCGATGCGAGACTTGGCCGCGCAGACAAACGACATCGACCGCATCCAAGCTTGGGCCGGCCAGTCTTCGCGCCTTGCCAGAGCCGAACCTGCCGGCGAGTTAGCCCGGACGCTTTGGGACGGGGCAAAGGCCCTGCTTCCTTCTTAGGATCTCCCGGCTCTTGGTTTCATTGGTTACCGGCGCCAAGACGAATTCCGACTTCACGTACCGGTCCGAATTGGGTGATTCTGCGAATAGGCAATTGAGAACCATGCAACAATCTCTTTCCCTGGAAGCGGAGCCGGACATTCGCGAGACGCCCGCCCGGCAAGCCAATCCTGGCCCGGACCAACTTTTCGAAGACCACTTCGAAGCGGTTCACCGATATTTCTCGCGCCGAGTGGGATCGGCGGACGACGCTCAGGACCTCACGGCGGAGGCCTTCGCCGCCACGGTGGGCGCCAAGGTGCCTCGAAATGTGGAGCCCTTAAGCTGGCTCTATGGAATCGCCCGCAGGAAGCTTGCTGACCACCTACGCCGGCAGAAGCGATCCGCGGCGCTTCAGCCCGAGCCAGCGTCGGCGTCCACAAGGGCGGCCGCCGTCCGTGAGTGGGTCGATGCGCTGCCCGCAGATCAACGGGAAGCCCTCTTGCTCCAAGCCTTGGAGGAGCTGTCAGTTCAGCAGATCGCGCAGGTGATGCATCGATCGCCGGGCAGCGTGAAGGCGCTGCTGCAGCGAGCGAAGGAAAGAGTTCGATTGGAATCGCGCATGGAACTCGACACGGAGGAGACAAGATGACGCTAAACGAAGAACTCACACACGCATTCCCCGGCTTTGAGCCGACCGTGGATTCCCGGCGCGCCAGCCAATTGGCGATCGCGAGTCGCACGCTAGCGCTCCGAAAGACACGCCGCCTTCGGCGGACGTTTGCTCTCGCCGCGTTCACGGTGGTAACCAGCGCGGTCCTCATCGGGGTGGGACCAAAGGCGCTTGCCGTTTATAAACTGCACACGATCGAAGGTGCGGTGGACGACGCCAAGACCGCGGAGATCGACGAATACTCCGTTCAACCTGACGGTTCGCAGGCCCTGACCGGCCGCGAGCTGTACGACCAAGGAAAATGGCGCCTGGAGCGTGGTTCGTCGGTTCAGATTTGGCAAGCGGGAAAGCTCTGGCGCTTCGACCCTAACATGAAGCGGGTGACTGTGCAGTCTGCGCCAAACGGGCCGGCGGCCCACAATCCGAGCGGGTTCAGCGTTCGCGCGATGATTGCGGACATGACGCGCTGGAACTGGCACGATCGAATCGACGTCGGCGAGGGCCGCTTCGAGGGGACTGACGTTACTCAGGTGACGATCACCTCCAATGACCGAGAGAGACTCGTGGTGCTCGCCGACCACTCGACGTCGATGCCAATCGCATTCCGCATGGAGTCCAAGACGGTTCACGGCTGGCGCCTTTCCGGTTTGGCGCGGGCTCGATTCGACCGACCGGTCGATGCGGGGCTCTTCTCCACGCGCTTCGACCCATCGCTGCCAGTCGTCGACCTCGACCGGATGCGATCGGAATTCAAGGCTCGGATTGAGGCGCCGCTCGCCTCCTATCCTTGGAAGGGGAAGACGATCGCGATACGTTCGGTCGACGTCAATCCGAACGGGCATATCTTCGTGCTCTACACCGATGGAGAGACGCAGGCGGATCGGCAGCGGGAAGCCGACGAGATGCTGGCGGCGGGGCGGAAGATCAGCCGGTCGGTTCCCTTGTTCTTCAGGTCGCCCCACCCGATGATCGAGGTGACCTCGTCGCTAGGATCCGAGTACCTGGCGGGTGGGAGCCTCCAACCCTACATCGCCGGCCCGTCCGAGCGCTTTCGTTCCGGGATTGTGCTTCGCGACGGCGAGGTGCTGCAAGGCGCCTGGTTCATTCCGGCCAATGCCGCCCCTTGGCAGCCAGCGACGGTGAGCGTTCAGTTCGACGGCGACAAGGCCAAGACATACCGACGTAAGTTTGCGACGGCGTCGACGCCACTGCTGCCCGACTGGGCGCCACTATTGGGCTTGGGGCCCACCGTGGAGGAGGACGTGCTCACGGCGGAGTTGGAAGCCCGCCGCCCGGCACTCGAGCAGGGCGCCGATGTCGAAGCCCTGGTCGCCAATCTCGAACGAGAACTGGCTCTGCGGCACCAAGAAGAGTCCGAAGGCATTGGCCCCTGGGCCGAAGGAGACCTCTACTTCGACCTTTATCGGGCATATCTCAAACTCGGCGATCACGAAACCGCCGTGGGTTACTTGCGCCAAGCCGCCGACGAGTCCAATCCCCCTCCCGGTCTGGAGCAAGCCCTCAACAACGAGGGCCTGCGGTAGGGCGCCTGCCGCAGGTAAGGCTGAACTTCGAAAAGGAATATGCGTTAACGCATGCAATGATCGCCGCCCTGCTCGCCGCCTCGCTGCAACTGCGTCCCGAAACGGTCGCGTTGAAGATCGACGGCGTCGAGCGGACGGCGCTTATTTTCGCCCCGACGGTTCCGAGTGCGCATCCGCCGATCGTGTTCGCCTTCCACGGCCACATGGGCAACTCACGCCAGGCGTCGCAGTCCTACCAGATCCAGAAGGAGTGGCCGGAGGCTGTCGTGGTTTACCCCCAGGGTCTGCCGACTCCGATTCCGCTAATCGATCCCCAAGGCCGGTATCCGGGATGGGACATGGAGGGGGTGGAAACCAACCGCGACATCCGGTTCTTCGACGGCCTGTACCGCGAAGTCATGCGGCGCTACAAGGCCGACTCCAAGCATGTGTTCGCGATGGGCCACTCCAACGGCGGCGGCTTCATCTACACGCTGTGGGCCACGCGTCCCGACAAGTTCGCCGGCTTCGCCTCCGCCGAGGCGGCAGGCGCCAGGAGGTTCACCCTTCAGCCCAAACCAATCTTCGTAACCATCGGCAGCCAAGACAAAATCGTGCCTCCTGCGCTACAGCACCGGTCCTTCGACATCGTTTTGAAAGTGAACCAAGCCGGCGCTTCCACCACCCCCTTCGGCCTCAAAGGCGCCCTGTACAAAGGCAAAACCCCCGCCGTCCTCTGGCAATACGAAGGCGGCCACGCCTTCCCGCGAGATTCCGTCCCGTCGATGGTCGCCTTCTTCAAATCGCTCGACTGACGGTTTCTTTGACGTTAGTCTTCACCTTTCAATAATCGGTTTTGCCAGTCTCGGCGGGTGTGGAGCAAGCGGAGGATTTCAACGGTACTACCGTTCACTTGGTAAACCACATAGTGCCCATGGCCACCCTTGGATTTTCGAGCTGTAATGTACTGATACTGCTTCGCAAGCGGAACGGGGCGCCCGTCGGTGTAAGCGGCTTTCAGTTCATCGATCTTCTCAAGTAGAAATGCTTCGTAGTCATCCGCCCATTCCGTGTGACGATGATCCGCGTTCCAAAACCAAATCTGGTTAAGGTCTCGCTTTGCAAACGGAGCAAGGCTGACTTTTAGCCGGGGTGGGTTGCTCGCCATGCCGCGTTTCTGATTTTGGCTTCCGCCCTGAACTGGTCGAGGCTGACGTTATCCCCGGTCCTGGCGGCGGCAGCGGCCTCGTGGATCTCCGCGACGACCTCGGCGGTAAAAAAGTGATCGTCATTGTCGCTTTCCGGTTGAATGTCGTGACTGATTAGGTCGGCGACATAGGCGTCCATGCTGCCAAATCCGCCCGCCGCGGCGCTGCGTTTGGCCTCGCTGTAGAGCTGATCGGGAATGGTGACTTCAAGACGCATGGTGTTCCTTTCAGACGGATCAATCCATTCTAGCGTTTCGGGATCCGAGATTTCGAGGAGGACGGGCATCCGCCGTGGGCCACGCCGACGGCGGCGGGTTCATCTACACCCTTTGGGCCACACTCCCCGACAAGTTCACTGGCTTCGCCTCCGCGGAAGCGGCCGGCGCAAGAAAATTCAGTCTTCAGCCCAAACCGACCTTCGTGACCATCGGCAGCCAAGACAAAATCGTGCCTCCGGCGCTACAGCACCGGTCTTTCGACATCGTCTTGAAAGTAAACGAATCCGGAGAACACACCACCCCATTCGGCCCCAAAGACACCCTGTACAAAGGAAAAACCCCACCGTCCTCTGGCAATACGAAGGCACCCACGCCTTCCCCCGCGACTCCGACTCGTCGATGATCGCCTTCTTCAAGCCGCTGCTCTGACGGCGCAAAATGAATCGGACGGCATCTCATCGATGGATCGAAGGTACCGGCGCCGAAATCTCGGCATAGACGAGCGAGCACTCATCCGAGCGGTTTCGCTTGGTCGTCCTTGGCGGCTTGAAAGAGCGCAAGGGCTTCGACAAAGCCAAATGGGAGGAATCGCTTAGGATCATAGAGTCTTTTAGGGGCAAGCTTCCATCGCTGCCCGATGATGCATTCACAACAGACTCCTTGTACGACTGAGGTTCCTTGCTTGGCAAACCTGTTGTCCGTCCAATGCGGAAACCATGCGTCGCGTTCAAATCTCAGACGAGGCATTCAACTGTTCAAGACGCGCAGCGGCCGTCAACGGTCTGACGGTGTCCGATTACATCGAAACCTTCATCGTCCATGATTCGGAGAAAAACCAGGAGGGCCGAAACGTCACGCCAGAGCAAAGCAGCAAGGTTTGCGAGGGCGAGGATTTTGAGCCCAACGGGTCGCTTCTGAATTCCTTCGCCGGAAAAATCCACTTCGGGAGTGACCCGCTCGATGTCCAACGCGCGATGCGAGCCGAATGGCCCGACTAAAGTGTTTTAATACCAACCGAACCGCTCCACGTAGAGAAGTTTCATTGAACGGGCGAGGGGGAAGACGACCTGCGGCAAGCGGTTCAGCCGCTATTTCCGTCTCCCTGGTGGAATGGGCCGCACCGTCGCCGGTCGTAGCGCCGTCGAATTCATAATGGACACCACGGAAGGACTCAATGCTCGTTAGCGAACCTCCGCCACCGAACCCAAAGATGATTGCGTGGGCTCTCGAGCAATCGGGCTACGACATCGGGAGGGTAGCTAAGCGTCTTCAGGTGAAGCCAGAGCAGGTTCAGGGTTGGGAAACCGGCAGACCACCCACTGTTCGGCAACTCATGAACCTAGGGGTATTCCTGCGCCGCCCTCTTTCGCTCTTCTTCCAGTCCGAGCCGCCGCGAACTCGGCCGTTGGCTGCTGAATATCGCCGCCTTCCGGGGATCGCGGTTGGACACGAATCACCCGAGTTCCGTCAAGCGGTGCGAGACATGCTCGCACGGAGAGAGCTCGTTCTAGGCCTATTGGAGGAACTTGGGCATGACGTGCCGATTTTCGGCCTTACTGCGCACTTGAGTGAGGATCCGAGGACGGTCGGAGGACGACTTCGCGAAAGGATCGGAATATCTGACCAGACCCAGGCAGGGTGGACAGACAAATGGCAGGCCTGGCGAGAGTGGCGTTCGGCCCTAGAGGACTTGGGCGTGCTCGTTTTTATGTTCCCGAACGTTCCGATGAATGAAGCGCGGGGGGTTGCGCTGCTCCGAACGCCCCTGCCCGTGGCGGCTGTGAACACCAAGGAAATTGCGGAGTCCCGTGCGTACACGGTGCTCCATGAAGTTGTACACCTAATGCTCGCGAACGCCCGCGAGGAATCCACGGCACTCGCCGAAGCAAGGGGTCCCGAACAGTTCGAGCAACTCGAACGCTTTGCAGAGGTTGCGGCAAGCTACGCGCAGGCGTCTGAGCAGGCCTTCGAGGATGCGGTCGGACAAGCACCACCGATGGACATCCCCGGAATGCAGAAGCTTGCCAATCGGTTCAAGATGACGCCATTGGCGGCGGCCACCCGTCTTCGTGAGTCTGGCCGCATAAGCTGGGATCAATACAACTCTTGGCGAACTTCCTGGAGTCAGTTCGTTGGCGACATTCCGGGCTCTTCAGGTTTCGCAACGCCTGTGAGTAAGACTATCGGCAGGGGCGGACGCATGTTCTCGCAGCTTGTGTTCGAGGCCTTGGATTCTAACAAGCTGACCATGGCGGAAGCTGCCCGCGCCTTGCATCTTCGAACCGACCACTTTGACAAGTTACGCCACCGGCTCGTTAGTGGCTCGGCGGCGGAGGCTTCCGATGAGTAATGGCGTCGGACACGTACTTTACGTCTTTGACACCAGTGCCCTAATGGATTGGCATGATCGGTATTACCCGTCCGATATATTTCCCACGCTGGTCAATTTAGTCGACGGCCTCATTCGAGCCGGGCGATTGGAGAGTGTGGAATTGGTCCACGAGGAGGTCAAGAAGATGGGGTCGACCAGCTTGCAGAATTGGGCTAAGGCCCGACCCTCCATATTCGACCAAACCAAGAACCACCTATCCCAAGCCCTTGCAGTTGAAGGTCAGTTCCCGGCACTGAAAGATCCGAACGCTCAGTTCGACGAAGCGGATGCGTACGTGATTGCGCTCGCTCAAATAAGAAATGCCATTGTCGTGACGGCCGAAACGCCTGCCGCGACGAAGCGCAAGCCGAAACGCTCAATGTACATCCCGGATGTTTGCTCCGCGCTGGGCATGACGAGCATCAGTAACCTCGGCATGATGCGCCGCGAAGGATGGGCTCTCTAAATACACAGCCTTGAGGTCCTTGATGCCTCCTGCGAGGAGCTTCCCGAGGCGAGGAAAGGGTCATCACCGTACCATCTGCCGACATCGTCTAACGCACGGCTTGCCCCCCGCCTCGAAGGTCGACCGCGTGGGCCGGTATCCGGACCGGGATTTTGGGGGGAGAGACCAACCGCGACACCCGATTCTTCAACAGCCCGTACCACGAAGCAATGCGCCGTGTAACGCCCATCCCAACCATGTGGTCGCGATGGGCCACTCCAAAGGCGCCGACTTCATCCACAGCTGTCGGCCATGCGGGGCGACAAGTTCGCCGGCTTCGCCTCCGCCGAGGCAGCCGGCGCCAGAAAGTTCAGCCTCCAGCCCAAACCGATCTTCGTAACCATCGGCAGCCAAGATAAAATGGTGCCGCTCGCATTTCAGCACCGGTCCTTCGACATCGTGCTCAAGGTGAACCAAGCCGGGGAGCCCACCACCTCGTTCGGCCCCAGAGGCACCCTGTACACAGGAAAAACCCCACTGTCCTCTGGCAATACGAAGGCACCCACGCCTTCCCCCGCGACTCCGACCCGTCGATGATCGCCTTCTTCAAGCCGCTGCTCTAGCAGCCGCCTTACTCTCATGTCAGCGGAAACGCTAGAATGTTTTGATCCGTCCAATAAGGGAACCATGCACAGTGTCCCACTCTCAGACCAAGCGTTCACCCACGCAAAACGCGCAGCGGCAGCCAATGGTCTAACCTTGCCCGATTACCTGGAATCGCTCATCATCCATGATGCAGAGAATCTCGACGAGGGCGGGGGTCTGACGCCAGACCAAATCGCCAAGATTCGCGAAGGTCAAACCGACGTTAAGGCGGGACGGGTTTACACTCCCGACCAAGTCCGCGAGAACCTGCAATGCAGGCACGACGCATGGCTACAAGCCCACCCAGATTGACCGTTGTCTACACCCGCCGTGCACATCGTGACCTGGACGCGATCTGGGACTGGAACGCCGAGAGAGATGGCGCTGCTCAAGCTACCGACTACGTGCAGTTTCTCGAAACCAAGATCAACGGCCTAGCTACCACGTATTTGGAAGGCAGACGCGTAAAAGGCTTCCCGGAATTGAAGCAACTCGCCATGAGGCGAAGCCGGCAGGGGCATTTCCATATTGCAATTTACGAAGTTGACGAAGTCGCAGGAATCGTCAACATCCTGCATGTCTATCACGAGCGGCAAGACATTTCCGGCCGATTGGAGGAAGAGCGCGGGTAAGCGCGGTCGATATTTGAGAGTCTCTCGCAAGGTGTTCTACCAACACGTGCACCCCATTGCTTAGATCTGACATGCCTATCCCAGCCGATCAAATGGTTCTTGCCACCGAGCTGCTCCAGAGCCGGGACGACGTCGTTCCCATCGAGGTCCGCGAGATGGTCAAGTTGTGCCACCGGACCGAAGGAAACTCGATCGTCATGTTCCATTTCAGGAACAGCATCATGAGGCCTGGCCATAGGCACGAGGAATCCGTGGCGAAGTTCACGTACGTCCAGAGTCGGAACCGTTGGCGGCTATATTGGATGGACAGCTCTCTTAAATGGATCGGTTACCCGAACCTTCCGGAGGCCGGATCGTTCGAGGAGCTGTTTCGCAAGGTCGAAGCCGATCCCCTCTGCAGTTTTTGGGGATGACGGACGTTCGCGCAACGTCGTGCGCCGCTTTTGCGCCGACCCCAAACATGTATTCGCGATGGGCCACTCAAACGGCGGCGGCTTCACCTGCACCCTCTGGGCCACACGCCCGAACAGGCTCGCCGCCTTCGACTTCGCCAAGGCAGACCGCGCCAGAAGCTTCATCCTTCAGCCGAGGCCATCTTCGTAACCGTCTGCAGCGAAGATAAGATCGTGCCCCTGCACTCCAGCACACGTCGTTCGACGTCCTACTCAAACTGAACCAAGCCGGGAACCCGGATCGCCGTTCGGCCCAAAATGCACCCTGTACAAAGGGAGCGGCCCCGCCGTCCTCTGGCAATACGAGGACGTCCACTCTTCCCCCGCGACTCCTTCTGCTCGAAGGTCGCCTTCCTCAAATCCCTGCTCGTTGGGTCTTTCGGTTCTCGGCGCAAGGCGACTAGTTCTGGGGCATGACCCGCGCGAAGCCTCGAGTACTCGGCCAGCATCATTCTTGCGAGTCAGCCGGGCCGGGCAACGTCATCGACGTAGTCTTGAAGATAAATGAACAGCGAGCGTCGGGTGTCTACGCACTCGAAATACCTGCGCTGGACTTGATGTACCATGGTTCATGCGGACTAGCCCGTCGGTCTGGCGGAAGTGAACGATGAATGTCCAGCGACTCATCCGCTTTATAGAACAAGCAGACCTCTTGCGCATTTTGTATTCATCGCTTCAGGTTCTAAGACGCTGAAAGATCTTCCTTTTCCTGATCCTTCACAAATTGATTACGTAGACCGTCGCCACTTCATCGATCTCGTCCGCGAACGAATTGCGATAAGCGAGACAGGAGCAACGGAGATTGAGTCGCGGCTTAACTTAATGGTCGCCGACTTCTATGGACTTGCGTTTGACGAGCGGCGCCTCGTGGGACTCAACTAGTGGCCGATCTTATCCTCACAGATCGGGAATTGACTACACGTTCTAATCAAATTGGGGTTCTGTTGCGACCACTCCTGCGTAATCCGCGCATGATTGCTTGTTCTCGATTTAACTCTTCGCGCAGGATCGTTTTCGGAGCCCACCAGGGTCAGCGCCCGTCAGCTCCTCCGAGAGAGTGGTTCTTCCGCACGTCTGCTTCGGGCCTACGTGCTCAATACTTCGAAGAGTGGGATGAGCTAAGGGACGGCACAGCATTTTGGCTGCGACAATCCGCCCTCCACGTTTTCGAGGTGTCCACGACGGATCCGTTCGCGCGACGAATCGAGCTCTTGGCAGTTCATGCGGAGCCATCATTGCCCGACGGTGGCACCGAGTATAAGCGCGGGATACACGTTCATTTCAGCGAGTCAAAACGTTTTCAGCATGCACATATCCCTCTGTCAGATGGCTTTAATCACCACGTTTTGGAGTCGATCACAAGTTTTACTGAAGCACTGGAGCGTGCGATGGCACTCGTCGGC
>Ga0206874_1160_pt1 | contig 17283 bp, 13 predicted proteins | sample Alteio_BWOrgCont_12_FD_152629 | JGI IMG/M metagenome (GOLD analysis project Ga0206874, IMG submission 152629) | Enriched cells from forest soil in Barre Woods Harvard Forest LTER site, Petersham, Massachusetts, United States -... | ecosystem: Environmental > Terrestrial > Soil > Temperate forest >...
GGAATAACTCGATTGGATTTGGGGTTTATGCCGGGTCAGGCTCGGCCGAAAAGGTGACGGTTCAAAATAGTGTGGCGAATCACAACGGGCAAATTGGATTCGGCGGCTATAAAGCGAAATACATTCTCTTTCAGAATGACCAAAGCTCGTATAACAGTTGGCGCGGGGCTGAAGGAGCCTTTTATGAGGTTGGCTTCGACGGTTCCTACTTTTTCCTTTACCACAACAGCGATTTCAACACGTACAGCGCCTTCTACAACCAAGGCTTAGGCGTGCATTTTGATACTGACAATGCGACCGATCAGATAACCGGCATGCAGTCGGGCGCAAACAACCTCGACGGCCTCGCCATTGAAGCCAGCGAAGGCCCGTTCACCGTGCAAAACAGCAGCTTTTGCAGTAACGCATTCAGCGCCGCGAGCAAGACTGCAAATATAACCGTTGACGATTCGTCTTCCGTCACCCTCACGGGGAATACGGCGTATAACGGGCTAAGACAAGTTTACATTTTGGGAAACGGCCGCGCGGGCACGAATTGGGAGGACCCGACCGTCCCCATACTGCGCTTCAATCAATCTCTCACTGAAACAGGCAATACCTTTACTGGGACCGCAAACCAGGAGGGCTTCAATACGTACTATAAGGCTCAGCCATCGTGCAGCGTCGCGATCACAAATATGTGGCAGACCTTCTCCAGCACATTTTCCTCAAATTCAAACACTTGGGGTGACTCGGCTGCGACAAACTCCTCCTACCCGTTTTTCGACGCTGCGATCTTGAGTGGCACAGTTCCACTCTCAACCTGGCAAAGTCCGCCACCGGCGGGGGTTGGCCAGGATACCAATTCGACATTTGTCCCGGCAGCTCCCGCTCCGCAGCAGTGCGCGCTTCCCAAAGTAGACATTCCTGATTTCTGGCTTTTGCTCGGGCCACGCGGCGGAGCAGCCGCTATCGTCCCGGAAGCCGGAGGTCCGGCGATCCAGGTTAGTCTTAATCTTGTGTCTTTAGGCTTCACGGGAAATATTTCACTGAGTTTTGATACGAGTCAAGCGGGAGGATCTACGGTTCCTGGAATTACGGGAACTTTCAGTCCGCAAAGCGTGCCGCTCTCTCCGAGTTATCCGCTGACGGCGATCCCAAGCACATTGACGCTCACTACGACTTCAGCAACTCCCAACGGTTTTTATACTGTTACTGTGACCGCGACCGACGGCCAGAGCACGACGAGAACGGGAACATTTTTCCTGCAAGTAGGTTCGCCGTCCGGACTCCAATTTCTCGGTCCGACGACCATCCAGGCGGGATCGTGCGCGGAATTTGAAATTCACAGCGTGGATGCGAGCGGCAACCCCTCCGACGTTTTGACGAACACGTATCTGAATGCAACGGGGATAGGTTCGGGGCAATTTTATGCCGATTCAAGCTGTATTACCCCCGTCAGTTTTACTCCGATAAATCCCGGTTGCCCTGCTGGCATTGAGATCACCCAGGGAGACTATTCCGTCCATTTTGCAGGCTCAGGATTCATTTGGTTTATGGATCCGACGGCTCAAAATTTGAGTATCACGATCAGTGATGAGGCCAACGTACTAAAGCCGGTTACAACGCCGGTTCAGGTTCAATAGTGCGGCTGCGATGATGCCGGTGCTACGGTTTCGCGGTGAAGACTAGAAAGTAGTCCATCCCATCACCCTTAACAAAGTCATATTGTGACAGCAAGGCATAACCGGCTTCTGAGGCCTCTTTGATGACGATGTCGCGACCGACGCCGTGATTCTCTCCGTTGCCGTTGCGGTCAATGATCCCGACCTTGGCTCCGGATCGCAGCGAGGCGCGCAGGTTTTGCAGTAGAGCGACCGGCTTATCAACTTCGTGGTAAGTCTTCAGCAAAAGTACAGCGTCAATCTGATTCGCAGGCAGTTCCGCGTTATCGCTCTTGCTGAGAATTGTCTTCACGTTGCGTAGACCTTCTTTCGCAACCCTGTTCTCGACGTAACGCGTGGCATCGGGGTTGATGTCGACGGCGTACACTTTGCCGGTCTCTGTGACTCGTCGGGCGGCCCGCACCGTGAACCAGCCCGAGCCGGCGCCAATGTCGGCTACGCTCTTGCCAGGGCTGATCTCGAGGATGTCCATCACTCGATTGATTTGCAGCCGTTCATCCCGTCCTGGCGATTCAAAAATCGAGAGATCGCCGGTGTAAGGCGTGCTCGTCTTTCGAGGCTGGGCCGGCGGCGCAGCAGCTGCGGTTCCGCTCTGGGCAAGTAGAGGAAGCGAACTCGAACACACGATAAAAAGCCACAGCAGCAAAACGTGATGCTTACACATAGAGCGATCTCCAGACATATCCCCTCAGGATAGACTCGGAAACTTGGGATTGGTGAGTCGCTGCCAGGCCCCAGCACTCGCGGTGCCCGCTTGGTAGAGCGAAAAGACTTCTGCTACTCTGCTAAGGCTTCTTTAAACGAGGAAATCTTCAAAAGATGAGATGCCCGAACCTGTCCACTGTCGCCCTTACGCTTTCAATCTGTTTCGCTCTGCCGCTCTCGGCAGCCGACAAAGCCAAAACCAACTCCAGCTCGTCTGACGCCGGCAAGCCGTCTTACGAATTGCCGCAACCGGCAAAAGAGAATCCCGATCTCCGCATGTACCAGCAGATTCGGATCGAAGGTCTGGATCACTCGCATGTGATGGAATACGCCTCCGCACTGATGGATGGAATTGGGCCGCGGCTGACGGGCTCGCCGAATCTCAAGCGCGCCAACGAATGGACGCGCGACCAACTTGCCGCGATGGGCTGCACCAACGCGCATCTCGAAGACTGGGGTGAGTTCGGCATGGGATGGCAGCAGCTGAACACCTGGACGCGCATGGTTTCACCCGACACTGCTGTATTCATCACCCAGGCCGCGCCCTGGTCGCCCTCGACCAATGGTGTGATCAGCGGTCCGGCGATCTGGATGGATGTGAAGAAAGAAGAAGATCTGGATCAGTACAAAGGAAAGCTCGCGGGCAAAGTGGTGCTGTTCGGCGATATGCGCGAAGTCAAGCCGGTGGATAAGCCGCTGTTTGAGCGCATGGATGACAAGGAGTTGGCCAAGGAGGTTGAACACCCGCTCATTCCCGAGTCTGGATACTTCACACCCGAGCTCAGGAAAATGATGGAGCTGCGGCAGAAGGTTGCAGCGATGATTGCCTCGGAGCATCCGCTGGCCGTGATTCTTCCGAGCCGTGATGGCAGGAATAACGGCGGCTCGGGCGGGACCATCTTCGTCGACAGCAGCCGCGGTCTGGGATTCTTCACCTATCAGCGCGAACACATGTTACCGGTCCCGGTTGTGATCGCGGCGATTGAAAATTACGGGCGCGTCTACCGGTTGCTCAAAGCCAATGTCCCGGTCACCATCGAGATGAACGTCGATGTGAAGTTCACGGGTGATCATGAGCACGGCTTCGATACCATTGCCGAGATTCCCGGCACCGATCCAAAGTTGAAGGACGAAGTTGTCATGGTTGGCGGCCATCTGGATTCATGGGCGTCCGCGACCGGCGCGACCGACAACGGAGCGGGCACGGTAGTTGCGATGGAGGTTATGCGCATTCTCAATGCACTCCAAGTGAAACCGCGGCGTACGATCCGCATTGGACTGTGGACGGGCGAAGAAGAGGGCTTGTTCGGCTCTATCGGCTACGTCAAGCAGCACTTTGGATTTGTGCCGCTTTCGACCGCTCCCGACCAGCTCAAGTTGCCAGAGTGGATGCGTAAGCCTGCTGGTCCGATTGAACTGAAACCTGATCAACAAAAGATCTCTGGTTACTTCAACCTCGACAACGGCACCGGCAAAATTTTAGGAGTTTATTTGCAGGAGAATCTCGCCGAAGCGCCTATCTTCGCGCAATGGATCGAGCCATTGAAAGATATCGGAGTGACCGCGATTAGCGTGCAAAATACCGGGGGCACCGATCATGAGTCTTTCGACGCAGTGGGCATCCCGGGCTTCCAGTTCATCCAGGACAAACTGGATTACGGGTCGCGAAGCCACCATTCAAACATGGATACCTACGAACGGCTGCAACCGGGCGATCTTGCGCAGGCGGCTACCGTCGAAGCTATCTTCGTTTACAACACGGCCATGCGCGATCAAATGCTGCCCCGCAAGCCACTGCCGCATCCGGAGCTCGAGGACCAGCGCAAAGCGCCGCTCAAGAAGCTGATGCCGGGCGCTGTGGAGGGAACGACGGACAACCCGTGACGTTCACTTCCCGGCCTCGAATACTTTGGAATGAAATTCCATGACTTCTCCGATGTGCGCGCCGAAGTACGACGCGCTGTGATTTCCGGGGTAGAGATGGAATTCGTGCTTGATGTGCTCTTCCTGAAGTTGTTTGTCGAGAGCCGAAGCACCGGTTTCAAAATCGTATTCGTCATCGCGTCCGCAATTGAAATAGATGGCGAGCGCGCCGATGGCAACCTTGTTCTTCCTGGCTAGCAAAAAGGGATCGTTTTCTTTCCAATGCGGAACATTGATCGGATCGCCGAAGACCGATCCCAGTAACTTGGCCCTCGGCGTACCGGCGTGTAGCGCTGCATTCAGCTCTGGCGGCGAGTCGGTAATAAGAGCCGCGCTTTGCGCGCTCACGGCTGAAAACTTGCCGGGGTACGCAAATGCGAAGCGAAGCGCTCCATAGCCTCCCATCGAAATTCCACTGATCGCTCTCGCCTTGCGCTCTGCACGGATTCGATACTTGCTTTCAATATAAGGTATGAATTCCTGCAGGAAAAAATCGCTGTAACGGACTTTCCCGTCGGCCGAGTTCACGTAGAAGCTGGCTCTCGCTTCCGGCGTGACGATCAGAAAATCACTGACTTTGTGCTGCTGGCGCAGGTCTTCGATGAGGTTCCATCCGCCGGTTTTGAATAGCGTTTGCTCATCCTCGCCGAGCCCGTGCAGAAAATAGAGAACCGGGAAACGCTTGGCTGGCGCGGCGTCGTAGCCGGGAGGTAGCAGCACGCAATAGTGGACGGTGTTGGCGAGGATGTGACTCTTCAGAACGTTGCAGTCGATTCGGCTTTGTGCCGAGGCGGGGACGGTGAGTAACAACAGGAAGTAAAGAAACCATTGCAGCCGAAGCATGAACTACAGTTTACAGGGTGGGCATTTCTCGGCAGAAGAGCGACTTGGCAAAACTCTCGCGCGACGAACTGGCCAAATATCGCCTGCATACCGTTGGCATGGTGTTCCAATCGTTCAACCTGAACTGGATCGAGGCGCGCTGCGCGGCTTGCTGGATACAAACCGGACAGCAGGCTAACGACGATTGCAAACCCGATGGCACCAACCACTAGCCACCAGGGGACGAACCAGATTTGCTCCGGCGGAAAATGCTGGCGCTTCAAATAAACGTTCGTGCCCAGATTGATGACGCGCCCGATGGTCCAGCCCAGCGCCACTCCTACGAATCCGCCGAACACGCCCATTACGCCAGCTTCGGCGAAGAACAACCCCTTCACGTCGCTGTCGCTGGCGCCGATAGCTTTCATGATTCCGATTTCGCGGCGACGCTCTAAAATCGCCATCACCAACGTATTGACGATTCCGATGGAAGCAACCGCCAGAGCCAGACTGCCGAAGATTCCAAGAAACAGGTCGAGCACAGCGAAGAACTGGCGCAGGCTGCGGGTCGCGTCAACGATCGAAAACGTATTGAAGCCCATCTTCTTGATCGCGTCTTCGACAGTTTGCACCTGGGTGGGGCTTTTGACATGCACCTCGACGGTTGTATAGGCCTGTGTACCGTTTGCCATATTTGTAGTGTCGCGAAGATCGGAAGGTTGCATCACGTGCAGATTTTGCGCGAGCTTCAGCGGCAGAAAGATTCGGGCTCGAGCCTGCCCGCGCATGCTGTCGGGATCGAGATCGCAAACGCCTACAATCTTCAGCAGTATTTCGCGCGAGACTACGGAATAGGCGGCTCCTGCCGAACTATTGGTTTCGGGGGCTGCGTTTTTGCCACCGGCGTCGTTCGCGGGCGTAGCAATTCGCTCCGCGTAGCGCATAGTCATTTGCTTCCCGAGCAGAGGCTTTGCCAATTCTGTGACACTCGCCTCGTCGTCGCCCGCTTTGGGCGTCTTGCCCAGCAATTGCGCGACAAACGATTTCTGCAAGATGACCTCGGGCGCGGTGTCAGACGAGAAGAAACTGCCCTGCATTCCGTCGAAAGCATCGTTGTTCTTCGCGGAAAACGGCAGGCCAGCCATCATCGTCAAGTAGGGTTTGTCTTCGTAGCGCAGTTCGGTGATGAATCGGATGTCCGGGTAAGCCTCTACCACGTAGGGAAGCTGGGCGATCTGCTGCCGGGCAGACTCGGTGAGTGCGGGACTCTCGGCCGGAGCGGGTCCGCTTTCTTCCTGGTCACGGTTGAAGTTGCGTAAATCGCGACGCGAGGTGACGACGACCGTATCGAACAAGCCGGATTTCTGCAAACGTCGGCCAGCCAACTGCTGCAGGCCTATGCCTAACGAAAGCATGGCGACGAGCGAAGCCACGCCGACGGAGATGCCAACCGTGGTGAGCGAATTGCGCAGAATGGATTCGCGCAGATTCCGTACCGCCAATTCCGCCATGTCGTAGGTTTTCACAATCCGCCTTTATGCGTTTGTCCAGCGGAACCCGCCACTATATTTGTTTCATCGCCAACCAATTTTCCGTCCGCGAGAAAAATCATTCGGTTGGCATAGCGCTCCGCAAGCGGCCGTTCATGCGTCACCATGATCACAGTCATGCCCAGCGTTTGATTGAACTCGCGGATGAAGTTCATAATTTCCGTTCCCGTTTTGCTGTCAAGGTTGCCGGTGGGCTCGTCCGCAAGTAAAAACTGAGGTCGATTAATCAAAGCCCGAGCCAAGGACGCTCGCTGCTGTTCGCCGCCGGAAAGTTCGGTAGGGCGATGTTGCAGCCGTGCGCTCAGGCCGACCCGGTCCAATGCCGTTCGTGCTAAGCCCTCGCGCTCGCCTCGATCCACCTCCGCAAAGCGCAACGGCAACTCCACGTTTTCGAGCACGCTCATGCTGGGTATCAGGTTGAACGATTGGAACACCATGCCAACGGTATGCAGGCGATATTTGGCCAGTTCGTCGCGCGAGAGTTTTGCCAAGTCGCTCTTCTGCACAATGACGGTTCCCGAGGTAGGACGATCGAGTCCGGCAATGAGGTTCACCAAGGATGATTTGCCGGAACCTGAAGTACCGAGCAGCGCGACGAATTCCCCCGCGCGAATCTGAATCGAGATGCCATCGACGGCACGAATCAAGGACTCGCCCATGCGGTAATGGCGGCACACATTCTCCGCGCGGATCGCGATGGAACCGTTCACAAGGGACTCACCTGGGCCGGTGGGCATGGTCTTAACGAGTTTCTCCTCTTACCAGACGCAAGGTGTCGGCTAGGGCGGGATCGCCATTGCCGGTTGGCTTGGACGTTCCATCCCCCATCGAGACGGGCATAGTATCGCCCTCGCCGGGAGCCAGGAACAGATTAGTTTCAACGCCATGCTGTTTGGTGTAGAGATCGTAATAGCGGCCATGCAGGGCGTAGAGTTCTTCGTGAGTGCCGCGTTCGACAATTCGCCCTTGTTCGACGACCAGAATTTGATCGGCGCGGCGGATGGTGGAAAGCCGGTGCGCGATCACGAAGGTGGTGCGGCCTTGCATCAAGTACGAGAGACCCTGCTGGATCAGTTGCTCCGATTCGGAATCGAGACTGGAAGTCGCTTCGTCCAGGATCAGAATTCGGGGATCGGCCAGGATGGCGCGGGCAATGGAGATTCTCTGGCGTTGTCCTCCAGAGAGCTTTACTCCGCGTTCGCCCACAACGGTGTCGTACTTTTCCGCAAAGTTCTCGGCAAATTCGTCGACCCGCGCGATTCGGCACGCGCGCACGATATCCTCTTCGCTGGCATCCGGGCGTGAGAAGGCAACATTCTCCCGAATCGTACCGTCGAACAAAAACGACTCCTGCAAAACTACCCCGAGGCGTGTGCGATAAGAATCCAGCCGCACTGTGCTCAAGTCAACTCCGTCGACCAGAACCTTGCCAAGCGCGGGGACATGAAACGCGGTAATCAGTCCAATTATGGTTGACTTGCCCGAGCCGGATGGGCCGACCAGCGCGGTCACCGTGCCGGGCGCCGCGTGGAATGAGACATCGCTGAGAACCATGCGACTACCGCCGTAGCTGAAACTGACGCGATCGAAATCGACGTCACCACGAATCCCATCCAGGACCACGGTGCGCTTGGGATCGTGGTCTTCGCGCGCCACGCTCATAATTTCACGCGTCCGTTCCAACCCCGCCAGCGCTTCCGTGAGCTGGGTCCCAACCTGAACGATCTGCAGTATGGGTGTAACGAGAAACCCCATGAGAACCGTGTAGGTAAACAATCCGCCAATGGTCAATCTCCCCGCCTCGACCTGGCGCGCGCCAACGTACATGATTACGGCTCCCACCACCCCCAGCAGCAAACTGGCGGAGAGGCTCATCACTGAGGTGGCGGTCAGACTTCGTAGTACGTTATCGAGCAGACGATGCACGCCGCGCGTGAAAACACTCTCTTCGCGCTCCTCGGCGTGATAACCCTTGACCACGCGAACCCCTCCCAGAGATTCGGCGAGCCGGCCCGTGACCTCGGCATTGATCTTGCCGCGCTCGCGGAAAATGGGACGGATCGTTCCGAAAGCTTTGTAGAGCGCTAGAGTGAAGAAGGATAGAAATCCGAATGCGACAGCGGTCATAAGCGCGCTGATGCGGAACAATAATACCAGGGCGATTCCTGCAGTCATGAGGCCCCCGACCAAGTCCACCAGGCCAGTGCCGATCAAATTGCGAACACCCTCGACATCCGTCATGATGCGCGACACCAGGACGCCGCTCTTGGTCGAATCGTGGAAAGAGACTGGCAACCAGCCGATATGCGCCTGTACCTTTTGCCGAAGTTCCGTGATCAGCCGCTGCGCGGCTTTTGAAAGCAATTGGGTCAGAGAATACGACGTGACCCCCTGGACTAAGGTGGCGCCCAACACTCCCAGCACCAGTGGCTTTAGAAGCTGAGTGTTGTGCTTAATGATGACGTTGTCTATTAGATACTTGCTGGAGTAAGGAAGTACCAGCCCGGAGACGCGATTAATCACCATTAGAAAAAAGCCAAGGGCGAGTATTGCGCGGCGGGGGCGAATGAGTTCCCAGACCTGAGGGAGGACCGCCCTCAGCCGTTCGCGCGCCGGGGGCTTAGAGGCAGCTGTTTTCCTGTCGGGACTCACTGTGTTCATTAGACACTATTTGGCACGGATGGGTTCATTTTATGGGTCCGAGAAAAATTGACGGGCATATTCTTATGCTTAAGAATAAAGGAATTCTTACTGGCCGAGGTATCCGACCGGACTACTGGCACCTGTCAAACCTGCTACGGAATATTCCGTATTGCGCGGTGGAGGGATGTCCGCGTGAAATAAGTCTGAGGCGTTAGCATGACCTTTGTTGCGGGAAAGCGATGCAGACCCATATTGCTGTACGTTGTGCTGGTGATTATCGGATTTTCATTGGTCTACTTCGCGGTACATCGCGGCGGAGGGACGCTGCCACAAGTCAGCCACTAGAACAACGCCGGGCAAAATGTCATGGTGGGATTTGAGTTAGCCGATCCCACTTGCACTTATGCTTGACTGATCGGCGAAAAATGGCAATGTGATAACATCGCGAGAAATCAACAAATCACTCTTATGACAAATTCGAATGTAGAGCGCGGCAGTTGCCGCTTCAAGGCGATCCAGGGCGCAGATGGTAAGTTCGTTGTGCGGATGGAGATGTTCCACCAGACCGTGCCGCTACTGGCGGGTGCGACCTTTGATTTCGAATTGCTCAACGGAACCACGCTGGACCAGGCAAAAAAACTTGCCGAGTCTGTCAATGACAGAGTGACCGGAGTTCTGATTACTAAGTCGTGAGGTGTTCCGGTCCCACGATAAATGGACTTCCTCCGCGGTCGCAAACCATTTAAAATGATAGTCGCAATCTGAGCTGGTGCTTCACCTAGCTTAAAGGGCTGCGATCGATAAATGTTTTCTGAGTCCCCCAATCCAGGGTCTTCCGACGAGCAAAGACCCGACGTCACGAGTTCATCCGGCGACCAGGAACTCAATCTGTTGCTGCCCGAAGGCTGGAACCGTCCGTTGCGGAAGCGGCTGTTCGATGACTTGCATGACGTTATTTCTCCAGAACACCTGCCGCCTTTGCGCCTGACTTCGCGCCCAGTGGATGTTGGCATGCTAGCCGGCGACATTCTAAGTTTGCCGTGGTACCGCACCGTGTTCACGAATCTGGGCGACGTGATCTCGCCGGAAACGCTGCCGCCTTTGCATCTGGAGTCACGACCGGTCGATGTCGGCGAGTTAATCGGCGATCAAATGAGTCACATGTGGTGGACCTCGCTGCTGCGAAGTCTTGCGGATGCGGCCGCTCCGGAGAGACTTCCGGCTTTGCAATTAACCTCGGTGCCGGTTGACGATCCGAGTTTGACTCAAGGGGCGATGCAGTTGCCCCGGTGGTCGTCCGTGATCAGCACTCCGAAGGTGTTTTATCCCGACAAGCCAAAGACGCCCTTTGTGCAGGCTCCCCGAGTCGCCGAGCCGCCACCAAAGCCGGATCCGGCGGAGGTCGAATTCGTCCACGTTCTTGAGGCCGATTTAAAAAGAGACTTGCGGCGTTCTATTTTCCGACAACGGCTTTGGGTCTCTCTCGCCGTGTTGGAAGTGTTGGCCTTGATTGGCACTTCCATCTGGTGGAAGTAAAACAAGCGCCTCTGCCCTAACCTGCTAAGCTCCTGCTCCCGTGACATTGCGCGATTGTAGTAAGCTTTGCCTCTTGCGATGCTGTGTTTCAATATTTGTGAATGAAAGATTCGATGAGCGATGATTCGCGCGACCGCGGCTTGGGGATGACTCGAAAGATTACGCGGCGTGACTTCCTGGATGGAGTCGCGCTGACCGTCGGCGGATCGATTCTGGCTTCGAGCGCTCCGTGGCTGCGTGGTCTGGATTCCGCGAATTCGACTTTCGCTCCTGAGAAAGATCCCAATTATTATCCGCCGGCCCTGATGGGGATGCGCGGAAATCATGAGGGCACATACACCACAGCGCACAGTTTGCGGGACGGGGAATTCTGGGACTCCGCGGGCAAACCCGAAAGCATCGGGGAAAAATACGATCTGGTAGTGGTTGGAGGTGGCATCAGCGGGCTGGCGGCCGCTTATTTCTATCGCCAACACGCTGGGTCGAGTGCGCGCATCCTCATCCTCGATAACCACGACGATTTCGGCGGACACGCCAAGCGAAACGAGTTTCGTGCCGCGAACCGGACGCTGCTCAGCTATGGCGGAACACAATCGATCGAGAGTCCGGCTCGATATAGCAAAGTGGCGAAGGCGTTGATCACCGATCTGGGCATCGACACCCAGCGTTTTTACAAAGCGTACGATCAGAAGCTGTATTCGAAGTTGAACACCGCTTGTTTTTTCGATCGGGAGACTTTCGGCGAAGATCGCCTCGTGCTCGGCATGGGATCGACCCCTTGGCCGGAGTTCTTGAACAAAGCGCCGCTCTCCGGTCCGGTTCGTCGCGATCTGGCTCGCATTTACGCTGAGAAAGTTGACTACCTTCCCGGCCTGTCTAAGCAGGAGAAGTACGAGCGCCTCGCGAAGATCAGCTACGCCGACTACCTGACCAAGGTTTGCAAGCTCAACCCGGAGGCGCTTCCGTTTTTCCAAACTTATCCGCATGATTTGTTTGGTGTCGGCATTGACGCGGTTTCCGCTCTCGCGTGCTTCGAGAATGGCGACGACTACAAATCGTTCACCTATCCCGGCTTTGACGGTTTGCAACTGGACGAGGCGGAAAAAGAAGAGCCGTACATCTTTCATTTCCCTGATGGCAATGCATCGATCGCACGCCTGCTGGTTCGTTCTTTAGTGCCCGGATCGATCCCAGGCCAGACCATGGAAGACGTGGTTTCGGCTCGTGCCGATTACAGCCGTCTCGATGATGCCAAAGCTCCGGTGCGAATTCGTTTGAACTCGACCGTGGTGCAAGTCCGTCACAGCGGCCCCGCAGACTCGGCCAAGGAAGTCGAAGTCGCCTACATGCGCGGCGGAAAGTTGCAAAGTGTGCAGGCGAGCACGTGCGTTCTGGCTTGTTACAACATGATGATTCCGTACCTGTGTCCTGAGCTTCCAGAGAAGCAACGGGATGCTCTTCATTCTCTGGTGAAGACTCCGTTGGTTTACACACACGTGGCGATCCGCAACTGGACCTCTTTTCAAAACTTGAACATCCATCAGATTGTCGCCCCCAGTGGTTACCATACTTACACCGCTCTCGATTTTCCCGTCAGCCTCGGCCAGTATGAATTTCCCGGCAAGCCCGACGAACCTATGGTCCTGTTTATGCTGCGTACGCCCTGCAAACCCGGGTTGCCGCAGCGCGATCAATTTCGCGCGGGACGCGCCGAACTCATGCGTACGCCGTTCTCGATTTTTGAGCGAAATATCAGAGATCAACTGGCAAGAATGCTCGGTCCCGCAGGCTTCGATCCAGCACGCGATATCGATGGCATCACGGTAAACCGCTGGGCGCACGGCTATGCTTTCAGTCCCAATCCCTTATTTGATCCGGACTGGGCCGAGAACGAAAAACCATGGGTGATCGGACGAAAACGATTTGGCCGGATTGCGATCGCGAACTCCGATGCGGGCGCCAGCGCCTACACCGACGTGGCCATTGACCAGGCGTACCGGGCGGTGGGAGAGCTGGCGAATCAAAGTTGAAATTTTGTTGCCTGCTATTTTTGAGGCGGCGGCGCTTTCTGTCCGCTGCTGGCTTCCACTAACTTCTGAACCGATGGCGCGACCATGAGCAACAATTGCGCTTTTGGCTTTTGCGCCTGATCCAGTAGGACGAATTGTTGTTCTGCCCACGCGTTCGGCGGGCGCTCTGCACGGTCAATGTAGTCCACCGCCTGCAAGCCGGTTGTGGCTACCGCGGAAAGATCCTGCGACAAGGGAACGATTTCTTTCAGTAGGAATGAGTGGTCTTCCAGGGCCTGTAGATTGTTTTGATCGTCGCGCCACGCAGTTAGCAATGTTCGAACTTCTTGTTTGGCGCCGGCGTCTGCCGTGCCTGCGACGATTGCATTCACGAGGTCTGCAAAGTGCCGTGCCGTTTCGCTCTCGGGACGAGCCGCGTCGATAACGCGATTCAACGGCGATAAGCTCGTAGCCTCGACAACTGCACTCTCCTCCCGCGTATAGTCCTTCACTGGTTCGACGACATCGGTAAATGTGCGAAGGGCAGAAATATCGTCGGAACCCGCGATCCGTCGCAGCATGGGTTCGTAGCTTGAGTTGTGCGTGAGTCCGAGCCCATCCAGCCAGCGGCTGATTTGCTGCAGACGCTCATACATGGAATTCGCGTCGGTCATGCCTTGTGGCGACCACAGCCTCTCCGCGATGGCCGCAGCTCGAGGCCAGATGCGCGAGTCAATATTTTCCGGAGACACATATTCCGACCACATGCAGGCTTCGCCACCCAGGATTTGCTTCTTTTCCTCCGCAGTCAGGTTTGCCGCCGCGTCGCTCATGGGATCGACCGCGTAGTGCCTCGACGCGGGCCACATCAAGTCGAGATAGTAGCCGTAAGAAAGAATGCCGCGGTATCCCAGTTTGGCCGCTGCGGCTAATGAATCCTGTCCGCGCCAGGATTGCACGACGATGTCTTTGGGCAAATCAGGCCGCAGAATTTCGTCCCATCCCACCATCGTCTTCCCATGCTTGGCCACAATCTTTTGCACGCGGGTGTTGAAGTAGGCTTGCAGATCCTGATTGGTCTTAAACCCGTGGGCGCGCATGAACGCCTGAATCTTTGGATTTGCAGCCCATTCTTTTCCGTTAACTTCGTCTCCGCCAATATGGAAGTACTGGTCGGGAAAAAGTGCGGCCATTTCGCCGATGAAGGCGTCAAGAAATTTATAGGTCCGCTCCTCGGTCGGGTCCATTGCCGGATCGAAGACGCCCCACTTGCGTTCAATCTCATACGGCCCCGGGCCGCTGGCCAGTTCAGGATAGCCAACAAACCACGCCGTGCTATGCCCTGGCATGTCGAACTCTGGAACCACGCGAATGCCCCGCTCGCGCGCATAGGCGATCAGTTCGCGCACTTCATCCTGCGTGTAATAAAGATCGTCCGAACCCATCTCCTGCAGCTTGGGAAACTTCTTGCTCTCCACGCGGAAGCCCTGGTTATCTGAGAGATGCCAGTGAAATACATTCAGCTTCACCGCTGCCATACCATCCAGATTGCGCTTCAGCACGTCGAGAGGAATAAAATGCCGGCCCACGTCGATCATCAATCCGCGCCAGGGGAATCGGGGGTTGTCCTGAATTGCAATTGCCGGAGTTGCAAAGCCGTCGGCGGTAGTTTGCACTAATTGCAGAAATGTTTGCAGTCCACGCATGACTCCGAGCGGTGTAGCCGCATCGAGCTTCGCGCCCGCGGAGTTGATCTCAAGCGAGTAGGATTCATCTTCGCCAAGCTCCTGCACCCGTTTATTCTCGTGCTGGCTGTGAACGACCAGCTTAGCCTGACCGGCGTCTGTCAACTTCATGTCCAACGGAGCCATCCCAGTCTGGCGGCGAAGGTCATCGAGAAAAAGTCCGACACTACGCTGCACGAGGGCGTCAGTTCGGCCATCGATTCCCACTGTGAATGAAGTGTCAATTACAAGCTGCCCGGTTTTCGTTTGCACACTCGACGGCATCGGCATCAGATTCAGTTGCCGCGGTTCAGCCGCAGAGGAAGACATAAGCACGGAACCCAGCATCAGAATTACAAAGATTGTCTGCACGAAGCATTCTCCCGACGTGGAAGGGGCAGCATAGTGGAAAGCGTGAGAGGTCCGCAAATCAGGAGTAAATTTCGTGAGGAGATCTTGAGGAGTTAAGAATCAACAACTGAGAATTACGAATTAACCTTTTCCTGCGACCTGAGCGCACTGGAGCAAATTCACATCCCAGATGAACGGCTCCGAAGAGAGTCTTTCAACGCCGATTTCACCTTGCCGGCGGGTACCCTGCTTGCCTACCCACACGACGCGAAACTCGGCTTGATCCTCGTCATGCTGAATGTTGAGAATTCCACCTGCTCTGATCGGACGCACCATTCCCTGCAGCACGGCCCCACTTTCGCTGATGTTTCTGACCTGAGCATGCTGGGCAAAAGGCAGCGATTTGGCGTCCACACCCCATATCCGCACCGTGAAAAATGCATCGACACGTCGACTGCGACGACGATCCATAAGTCGGCCCCTTGAAAGACTGATGGGATAGTAGGGCATAGCGAGAACGATTGAAACTAACCGCGGTTACCAGGAAAAAGTGCCGAAAGTTACCTTCCCCATGGCTGTGGAAGCGCATGAAAACGGGAAGGATAGCGGCGTCAATCCATGTCAGGCATCGAGCAGGCGCCCGCTCCGCGGGGGTCGCCGCAACTCCCGCAGGCCCCCACCGAAGGGGTGGCGCTCGCGGAACCCTTGGCCGACATGGCAAACACGGAAAGCTGTTGGCTAAGCTTTTTGCTCTGGCATTTCGGGCACGCCGCTTTCCCGTTGCCATAAACCAAGGCTTCAAATTGATGATCACATTCCTTGCAGATGTATTCAAAAATCGGCATGGACAACTCCTCGCGATTCTAAGCTCCTATCCATTTAAAATCAGAATGTGGAGACTGCGCAAACCGTAAACCGAGAATTTGTGCCCCGGCGCGGCTTTCGTGGCGGACACCTTCAAACTCTGGCTAGTTTTTTTCTGCCCCGGCGCATTGCGACTCCTCCCGCCGAAAAGCGTCTGATCGAGGTCGAAGCCGGTGTGCAGGTGCTCTGCCACTGCCATTGGCAACTAAACCGTGAAAAAGCTTTGACTGTGATCATCGTACACGGTCTCGAGGGTTCCAGTGAATCTCAATACATGCTGGGCATTGCCGCGAAGGGCATGGCCGCGGGCATGAACGTGGTTCGCATGAACCAGCGGAATTGTGGCGGCACGGACGCGTTGTCACCAACGCTCTATCATTCGGGACGCTCCCAGGATATTGCCGCTGTAGCCGGGAATCTCATGGATCAAGACCACATCTCCCGGTTTGCTCTGGTTGGCTTTTCCATGGGCGGCAACCTCGTGCTCAAGCTCGCGGGTGAATGGAGAAAGGAGGGCCCACCCCAGTTTCGCGCTGTTGCCGCCGTGTGCCCGTCGATGAACCTCGCGGCCTCCGCCGATGCCTTGCATCTGCCCGCTAACCGCATCTATGAGTACTACTTCATGTGGCAGCTTAGAGCTCGTCTGCGTATGAAGGCGCGTTTGTTTCCCCAAGTGTTCGATGCGTCCAGGTTGCGCGGTTTGACTACCCTCCGCGAATTCGATGACAAAATCACGGCCCACTATTGCGGCTTCGAGGGCGCATCGGATTATTATGAGCGCTCGGCGGCTGCCAACGTCATTGATCGTATTGCTGTGCCGACCTTGATTCTGCATGCGGCGAACGATCCTTTTATCCGTATTCTGCCGGAAACGCGCCAGAAGACCCTGGCCAATCCCAACATTACTTTCGTCGAAAGCGAGGACGGCGGTCATTGTTCATTTTTGGCGCAACCCGACGGTGACGACGGACGCTGGGCAGAGCAGCAGGTAGTGGATTTTCTGCGCGCCTTCTGACCGCAACCGGCAGCCATTCAGTCGAGCGCAACCCGGTCTTCTCTCCTATACAATCACTATTCTCGAATGAAACTGGGCGCAAGAATCGCACTGACAACGGCTCTGGCCGCTTGGCTGGTTTGCTTTGTCCACGCCGAGCCGGTATCGCAACTGAAGCCGACGGATTACGTCAACGACTTCGCTCAAGTTCTCGATCAGAACACGATCGCGCAACTGGACAATGTTTGTCAGCAAATCGATCAGAAGGCGCATGCGCAGATTGCGGTCGTCACGGTGAAGTCGCTCGACGGCAACGATATCGATAGCTATGCTGTCGATCTATTCAAGCAGTGGGGAATCGGCAGCAAGTCCACCGATCACGGCGTCCTGGTTTTGCTGGCGACCCAGGATCATCGTTACCGCATTGAGGTGGGCTACGGACTTGAACCGATTCTGCCTGATGGGAAAGTCGGTGGCTTCGGACGCGAAGCTGTTCCG
>Ga0206874_1161_pt1 | contig 17276 bp, 12 predicted proteins | sample Alteio_BWOrgCont_12_FD_152629 | JGI IMG/M metagenome (GOLD analysis project Ga0206874, IMG submission 152629) | Enriched cells from forest soil in Barre Woods Harvard Forest LTER site, Petersham, Massachusetts, United States -... | ecosystem: Environmental > Terrestrial > Soil > Temperate forest >...
CAAAATTGGCAAAAGGTCCTCTATAAGGATGAAAACACCGGCGGCTCCGATATCGAAATGGATCCTTCGAATCCCGACGTGCTTTACGCGTCGTTGTGGGAGATGCGCGAAGGACCGTGGGAAGACAACAATCAGTTTCAAGGAGCGGGCGGAGGGCTCTTTAAATCGACCGATGGCGGAAACACCTGGAATCCACTAACCAAAGGCCTGCCCGGGAACCTCACGCAAATTAATGTGGCCATCGCACGCAGCGAGCCGAGCCGGCTGTATGCGACCCTGGCAACTACTGAGCGTGGAGAGTACGGCTCCGGCGCAGGTCTAGGCCTCTACCGCTCCGATGACGCTGGTGAAAACTGGCACCTGGCGACCAATGATGCGCGCCCGGCCATGCGCATTGGCGGCGGCGATCTTCCCATCCCCAGAGTGGATCCGAAAAATCCCGACGTCGTTTATAACGTCAGCATCGTAACCGTGCGGTCCATGGATGCCGGCAAAACATGGATGAGCATTCGCGGTGCGCCCGGCGGCGATGACTATCAGAACTTATGGATCAATCCAAATGACCCCAACATAATTCTCTTGGTCAGCGATCAGGGCGCGATTGTCACAGTCAATCGCGGACAGACCTGGAGTTCGTGGTACAACCAGCCGACTGCGCAGCTTTACCACGTCGCAACCACCAATACTTTTCCCTACCGGCTTTGCGCAGGACAGCAGGAGAGTGGTTCGGTGTGCATTCTGAGCCGCGGCAACGACGGCGAAATCACTTTTCGCGACTGGCACCCGGTCGCCACCATTGAATATGGGTACGTCGCGCCCGATCCGCTCGATCCCGATATTATTTACGGAGGCGGCCGCAGCGAGGTTTCGAAATACCACTGGTCTACCGGGCAAGTGCAAAATGTAACGCCCATTCCAGTACGTAGCGAAAAGTATCGCACCAACCGAACCGAGCCAACTCTTTTCTCGCCCATCGATCCTCACACTCTTTACTTCGCTTCCAACCTGTTGTTCAAAACCACTGACGGCGGGCAGAACTGGCAAGCCATTAGCCCCGATCTCACACGCGAAAATCCCGGAGTTCCGCCGAGCATCGGTTCACTGGCCGCCAAGAATCCCGAGGCAGGAAAACAGCGCGGAGTGATTTATGCGCTGGCTCCGTCGTTTAAAGAAATAAACACGCTATGGGCAGGCACCGACGACGGCCTGATCTGGATCACGAGAGATGGCGGGAAAAAATGGAGCAATATTACGCCCCCGGAGTTGACCGCCTGGAGCAAAGTCACGCAGATCGAGGCATCACATTTTGATAACCAATCTGCTTATGCTTCGGTGAGCCGCTTCCGCATCGATGACTTGCGTCCCTATCTCTACCGCACTCACGACGGCGGAAAGAATTGGAACCTCATAACAGCGGGCCTTCCGTCCGATGCCGCGGTCGATACGGTGCGAGAGGATCCCGTCCGCAAGGGCCTGCTTTTTGCGGGCACTGAAACCAGCGTGTACGTTTCGTTCGACGACGGTGATCACTGGCAATCCCTGCAGTTGAACCTGCCGCACACTTCGATGCGTGACCTCGCGATTCACGATAACGATCTGATCGTTGCCACTCACGGCCGATCATTTTGGATACTCGATGACATCACACCGCTGCGTCAGCTCGCCGAATCAATGATGAATTCCGAGGCATATCTTTTCAAACCGGAGTCGGCCTACCGCGTCCAGCGCAGCAACTACCCTGATACTCCGATGCCACCGGACGAACCTGCCGGCAAGAATCCCCCCGATGGCGCGATTCTCAATTACTTCCTGGCGCAACCTGCGTCGGGTCCGGTGACGCTGGAAATCGTCGATGCCCAAGGAAAGTTGGTGCGCCGCTATTCCAGCATGGACAAGCCGGAAGTGACTCAAGAGGAACTGGAGAAACAACTGATTCCGCTTTACTGGATCCGCATGCCGAAGATTCTTTCAGCGGGCGCTGGCATGCACCGCTGGGTGTGGGATTTGCATTATCCCACGCCGGCCGCACCGCAGTACCAATATCCGATTTCCGCGGTGCCCTACGATACGCCGCGATTACCGCTCGGACCGCTCGCGCGGCCTGGAGAATACACAGCGAGGCTGACTGTTAACGGACATACTTCCGCAGCGTCGTTCACAGTGAAAATGGATCCGCGCGTAAATATGCCTGCATCCGGGATCGAGCAACAATTCAACTTGGAGATGCATCTGGCCTCAGAGTTGACTACGAGCACGGAGGCGCTCACACAGGCGCGGTCGCTCCTCGATCAAGTCAAAAAGGCGAATGGTCAGCCCGCCGGCGCGGCTGCGGAGCCAATGAAAGCGTTCGAGGAAAAGGTTACAACGATTTTGCGAGGACCAAAATCAGCAGGCATGGGCGGCCCATCGACACCAACTCTGACTCGCGAGAACAGCGCGATCGGCGCGCTCTATGAAAGCATCGGACAAGCCGACGCCGTTCCGACGACTGCGCAAGTAAATGCTGTGGCGGACACCGAGCGCGACCTTTCCGCGGTCATGAAGGAATGGGACGAAGTCAAGAATTCCGATCTGCCCGCACTAAATCGCCAGCTCAAAGCCGCAAACTTGCCTGAGCTTCGTCTCGAATTAAAAATGTCGACGGATGAAATCCAAACCGACGTGGAATAAAGAACTAAGGATGACCGGCTCAAACGGCGATCAACAGGTTCTCCGCAAATGGCCATTCTTCGTCGATCCACTGGGCATCACTGCGGAATCCCGCTTCCGAAGCAATTCGGGACACTTCAGCGAGAGAATACTTGTGACTGCTTTCAGTCCAGATGGTTTCACCCTCAAGAAGCGTGACCGATAAGTTTGCCCCAGGGATTGCAACGATTTGCTTCTTCAATGAGCGAATGTGCATCTCCACGCTCGACACATCCGGATTGAACCTGGCGACGTGTTCAAAGTGCTCCAGAGCAAAGTCGGCATGAAGTTCGCGATTCATTCGTGACAACAGATTTAAGTTGAACGCCGCGGTTACGCCGAGCGGATCGTCATATGCCTCGAGCAGTTGCGGCAACGGTTTCAACAGGTCAGTGCCCAGCAGCAGCGCGTCCCCCGACTGGAGAATGTGTCTCACCTGTCGTAAGAACTTAACGTCCGCCGGATGTTCAAAGTTACCAATCGTGCTTCCCAGAAACAGCACCAGCAGCTGCTCTCCGGCCCGTCGGCGCGCCGCAACCTCCAGCAGGCCGTCAAGATATTCCCGCTCAAAACCTACAATGCTGACCGAATCAATATCCCCGAGTTCACGTTCGCACATAGTCAGCGCGCTCCGTGAAATCTCGATGGGGCAGTACGAAATGTGTCGATGGCGGCTCAGCGCTTCGAGCATGAAACGTGTCTTTTTCCCGCTCCCGCTGCCAAGCTCGGCCACGACAGTGGGAGGCGTGAGTCGCGCCACGACGTCCTCGGAATGTCGTCGCAAAAGACGCTCGTCGGCACGAGTCAATCCATATTCCGGAAGGAGGCTGATGACTTCGAAAAGCGCCGAGCCCACCGTGTCATACAAATATTTCGAGGGCAGTTCTTTCTGGCCGCGTTTGGTTAAGCCCTCGCGCACATCGGCCACAAGGTCGGAATTGATGTCAGCAGTGAAAGCGTGAGTCAGCATCTTGTCCTCCGGAACAGATCAGTTGCTCACGCAGCGGAAACCTGCATAAACATACTGGTAATGTGGCTGGAACCAATTGCGAAACGAGCGCCGCAGCATGCATTCGGCCGTGCGGGCTGATGCGCCTTTCATCACATAATGTTTGCCATCGAAGAAGTCCGCGGAGTAACCGGGATAAAACGAAAACCGCTGGAAACCAGGAAACGGTTCGAAACGACTCGACGTCCACTCCCACCCGTTGCCCAGCAAGTCGACAACACCGAACGCGCTTTGGCCTTCAGCGAACGCACCGACCGGCGTTGGATCCCAGCTGCGCAAATCGAAATTACCTTTGCTGGGCTTCGGCGGCGCACTGCCCCAGGGGAATTTCCTCTCCGTCGGATCTTCCGTTCCATACGCCGCCCGATGCCATTGCGCCTCGGAGGGCAGCGATTTCCCCGCCCAGCGAGCATATGCATTCGCTTCCGCGTGGCTGACGTACACTGGCCAATCGAGAGGCAAAGGAATTTCATCGAACATCGTTCTGTAGTACCACTGGTCGCGAATCCGGCTCCAAAACGCGGGATGACGAACGCCATTTGCCGCTCGCCAATTCCAATCCTCTTCCGTCCACCAGGCCGGATTCTCGTAGCCTCCCGCATCAACGAAATCGAGGAATTCACCGTTCGTCACTTTGTATTTGTCGATCTCGAATGCTGGCACATCGATGCTCTGTGATTCGTATTCGTTGTCCCATCCGAAAGCGCCCTCGTCGCGACGCGACAGACCAAGCGTCGCCCTACCCGCGGGTATCTCAATCATCTTCGGCGTGACTGGACCGACGACCAGTGCGGGCTTTCGCGGTCTGCTGACTTTTCGCTCCAGCGGCAACTGGTGAAGCATGTACGCTAGCGTCTCCGCATGCATAAGCCGATGCTCAATCGCCACGTTGAGCAATGTCTCCGCGGTAAAATCTTCCCCCACAGAAGAGTTCCAATCCGACGGACTCAGCGCCGCCAAGCCTTCATCGATGCTCTTGCGGATTCGGTTGACGTAGTCGCGAGTATCCGCGATCGAAGGCCAATCGACCGGGGTGTCAGACGGGAGCGCGCCATTCACCGGATCAATCCCGAAAGCAAATAATTTGTCGTACTCGGGATGGAAAGTCTTCAAGTCAAGAACCCGCTCTCGCAGCAAGTTCCAATCAAACGCTTCCAGATGTCCGATGTAAAAAATGATTCGATGCCGTTCTGGGATTGGCCGTTCGTAGAGTGAGTCGGGCCTGACGATACTAAAAATCTCATCCGTCCGATTCCGGGCGTCGATCAGACGCTCTAACAGGGCATGCCGGACTTCCGTCTCTTTTTGCGCGACGAGCATTTTCCCTCCAGGATCGCGTTCAAGCTTGCGCGCTAAATGCGCTAAGCCGTTCTTCGGCCAGTTCCATTCGCTCCTCCTTAGATGCCCGATCTGGCAGGTGGGTACAACGAATTTGAGATGAGGCCGATTCTTCCCAAACAGAGCGGCAAATGAACTAGATACGCGGCGATATTGGAAGTTATGCTTGCGCGGTTTCCGGTTGGCATTCCTCGAAGTGCAGTAAAATGTCTCCTCACATGAGGCGCATATGAACAGCATCGCACCTGAAGTCTGGCCGGAATTACCCCTCGAAGCATGGAAGGATACCTACGCCACCCTTCACATGTGGACACAAATAGTCGGAAAAGTCCGCCTCGCGCTGAGTCCCAAGGTCAATCATTGGTGGGAAGTTCCACTCTACGTCAGCTCCCTTGGACTCACGACATCGCCCATTCCCTACGACGGTGGAATCTTCGAAGTTGAATTCGATTTCCTCCATCACAAACTGTTCATCCGCACGAGCCACGGCACGGAAAAAATAATCGAGCTCGCACCGCGATCCGTCGCCGATTTTTATGCAGAATTCCTGCAGTCGATAGCCTCACTCGGCATCCGGGTGCGCATCTGGAAGATGCCGGTTGAAGTTCCCAACCCGATCGCCTTCGACCGGGATACGGAACACGCTTCCTACGATCCGGCGTACGCGAACCGGTTCTGGCGCATACTGGTGCGCACGGACGAAATCTTCAAAGAGTTTCGCTCCAACTTTATCGGCAAAAACAGCCCAGTGCATTTTTTCTGGGGCAGCTTCGATCTGGCGGTTACGAGATTTTCAGGGCGTCGCGCCCCCGCGCGCGAGGGCGCCGATGCAGTTACCCGAGAGGCATATTCTCATGAAGTGATCAGCGCGGGTTTTTGGCCCGGGAGCGGCGACATTAAGGGAGCGGCGTTCTACGCCTATGCGGCGCCGGAGCCGGCAGGTTTTGCGGAGGCGCGAGTGGGGCCGGCAAAGGCTTTCTATCACGCTCCGCTGCACGAATATTTTCTGATGTATGACGACGTTCGAAACGCCCCCGCGCCAAACGCCGCCGTTCTGGAATTTCTGCAGAGCACCTACGACGCGGGAGCAAACCTGGGAAAGTGGAATCGCGTAGAGCTGGAAAAGCCCGCAGCCTGATCTGCGTTTTATTCTTTCTGGTCCCTACCTAACAACTCAGCAGCAATGTGGAAACCCGTGTTTGCCGCCGGCACCCCCGCGTAAACCGCAACCTGTAGAAGAACTTCTTTCAGATCGCAGGGCTCCAGCTCGTTCATCAGCCCCGCACTCAAGTGCAAGCGGAACTCCTCCCAACGGCCGAGCGCGGCCATTGTGCTGAGCACCAGAAGACGCCGCATCCGTCGGCTGAGTCCGGGCCGAGTCCAAACCGTGCCCCATACATAACGAGAGATGAGTTCCTGGAATTCCCGGTTGAATTCAGTGCTCGCGGCCATAGCACGATCGACATATTCGGAGCCCAGCATGGCGCGCCGTACTTCGAGCCCGGCCTCAATCGGATCGCTCTTGCGATCGGCATCGTCAGCATCGGGGAGAAGAAAATCGAACAGCGCTGCGATGAAAGACCGAGGCCGCTCGATATTCGACAGATGGGCCGCAGGCAAATGGACCACCTGAGCATTCGGAATCTCTCGAGCCAAAATCTTGCCGGGTCCAGACCACGGCGTAGAGACGTCGCGGTCTCCAGCAATCACCAGAGTCGGAACTCGGATTTGCGGCAGCTGCTGCGTGTGGTCTGCGTCGCGCAGCGCGGTGCAACAGCCAGCGTATCCAATAGGATCGGTCCCTAGAAGCACCAGGCGAACGGCATTCGCGTAAACGTCGCCTCGGGCAAGCGTCTCAGGCGAAAAAAAACGCTGCATCGCCATTTCAACAATGGCCCCCATCCCTCCTTCGAGCACAGCTTTGCGACGAGCGTCCCAATGTTCCGACGGCCCGAATTGCGGGGCAGTGCTCGCCAGGACCAGGCGGCTTAGACGATACGACGCATGAATCGCCAGCCACTGACCGATGGCTCCCCCTAGTGAGAGGCCGCAGAAAGCAAACTTGGGAATCTTAAGCGCATCCGCCAAACCAAGAACATCGCGTCCCAACTCCTCAATCGAGTAATCGCCGTTCGGCGCGTCCGATGCTCCATGGCCGCGAATGTCGTAGCGCAGAACCTGAAAGCGCGAAACCAGGTCGGGCACTTGGAGCGACCACATCGCATGATCGGCGCCAATCGAGTGGGATAAAATCAGCACCGGCCCGCCTTCGATGCCCTCAAGGCGGTAGAACAACCGTCGGTTGTTAACGGTCACAAAGGGCACAATCGTCTCTCCTTTTCACTTTCTCTTGACGTTCTTCGCGCTTCGCCGCGTCAACTTGGCTTTGTTTTTTCTGGAACGATCCGTCTTTGACATTCCCATCTTGCGTCCTCGCGCCGAAGCGAGCAGCCGAATTCGAAATTCATCTGCCACGCCGAGATATCGTTCGGGTACTTCGAGTTCGCGCAGGATCGCGGAATCAAGATGCCTCACTACCTCTGGCATCTCAGCCAACGCGTCAGCCAAATGACGTTGCTGCTTGATGCTTTGCCGTGTGGCATCTTCCAGCAACTTGTGAGCCGCGTCCCGGCCGATTGTCTCGCCCAAAAGCATCATCGCTCTCTCCGCGAAAATGACCCCTCGCGTGGCTTCAATGTTGGCTCGCATCCGCGCCGCGTCTACAGTGAGCCCTTCAGCCACCTCCGCCATTGAAGCAATGGCCAGCCCCGTAGCCTGGACGATTCCAGAAACAGTGGGCCACTCCGCTTGCCAGCCGCCCACCGCGCGCTCATGCTCTTGCACCATCGCCGAAAGAAAACTGGCGACGAGACCCGGAACCCGTACCGCCGCAGCCAAAGTCAAAGCGCAACCTATCGGATTTCGCTTGTGCGGCATCGTGGACGAGCCACCACGACCTACTCCGCCCGGCTCCGCAACTTCACTGACCTCGCCCTGCATCAGCAGGCTAATATCCCGCGCCATCTTGCCCAGTGAACCGGTCAGAACGCCACACGCACAAAGCAATTCAGCCAAGCGGTCGCGATGAGCATGCCATGGAGCGTCAGGAAACCCAACGTCGAGTTCGTCAGCTAGCGCGCGGCCAATGGCAATTCCGTGCTTTCCAAGTGATGCCAATGTGCCGCTCGCACCCCCGAACTGTACGACCAAAACCTCAGCAAACGTGTCGTCAAGACGTTTGTGACTACGGCTAATGGCGCTCAACCAACCTGCAGCCTTAAGCCCAAACGTAGTCGGTGGCGCAGGCTGCAAGAGCGTTCGACCGAGCATCACGGTGGCATCGTGGTCGGTTGCTAGCCCTTGCAGCGCGTCTTCCAGGCGTCTGATATCAGAATCGAGAATGCTCCGCGCCCGCTTGAGTAGAAGTACCACCGCAGTGTCGGCAACATCCTGGCTGGTGGCGCCCCAGTGCACGAATCCCGCGGCAGCCGGATCGACGCTGCGCACGTGCTCGGTGAGCATTTTCACCAAGGGGATCGCCGCCGTTCCCGCTCTTGACACCGCCTCAGCGAGGACTGCCGCGTCGAACTCTTCCACCTTGGCTGCTGCCGCAATCGCGTCGGCTACCGATCGCGGCACAATCTTAAAACGTGCCTCGGAGCGAGCCAGCGCCACTTCGAAATCCAACATCGCTTGCAGGATCGATCGGTCCGAAAAGATCTCGGCCAGCGGCGCCGTGGTTGCCAGACTCTCGATCAGCCGCATCGCCATGCGAACCTTTTCTCCACCCCGCACCGACTCGCACCAAGTTCAGCCCAAGGCTAACGATTACCGCGGATACGTTTGTTCGGAGTAGACGCTGGCTCCGTTTCTGGTAAATTCGAATCTCAGATTCCATTCGCTCGGAACCGGCTGCCCCCCAACTTGCGGCGGATTGAATGTCCACTCTTGCGCGGCTCGGAGGGCTCGGTCCGCAAAATACCTGCTCGGTCCGCGAGAATCAAACTTCCCGACTACCACCTTGCCCGACGAATCCACCGTGACTTTGATCCGCACTTTCAGCTTTCCGTGAACGGTTTTATAGGCGTTGTGTTGCACGTCGGGCAAGACCTGATGTGCAACCGTGCCGTGAACCGTGCCACCGGTCGAATTGTTGGCTGCGGCATTTTTCGTCGCATCAGTTGCAGCAGATGAACTGCTCGACGCAACTGAGGCACTCGACCCTTGTCCCGTCCCTGCGGCCTGCTGTCCCGCCGACGACTCGACCGAACTCGAAGGGTTTGGTTCTGATCCCCGGTGGAAAAGCCTTGGGCCAAGCACGGCCAGCAATAATCCCACGGCAAGCACTGGAATCACGTAGCCCCATCTCGAAAACGAACTCTTAGGGTGGGCAACCCTTTCTTCTTCGAGTACAGGTCTAGTTTGCTGCAACCTGGCGGCAATGTCCGCGACCGTCCATCGCTGCTGCGGATTCCTTCGCAGGCTATGACTCGCGATATCGAAAAACGGCTCCGGCAATGTCTCCGGCAACACCAACTCCGTCTGCCCACTTCGTCCCGCGACTGGTGGACTCTGAGTCAGCGCTTCAACCAGCGTCATGCCCAGCGACCAGACGTCCGACGCCGGCGACACGCCTCCACCGTTCAGCATCTCAGGCGCCGCGTAAATACTGGGCGCGCCCAATACACGGCTCGACTCGCCCGCCCCGCAAAGCCGGTCCGCCGAAACTTTAATCTGATCCCCAACCGCCATTATGTTGGCCGGTTTCAGATGGCCATGCACGAATCCTTTGGCGTGAATGTAAGCCAGCGCATCGAGAAGAGGCTGCAGCGTTTCCCGCGCTTCCTCTGGCGTCAGCGTCCGATAAGGGAGGATCTGCGCTAAACTTTCTTCCGCATATTCGGTCACGACGTAGAGAAATTCCGTCCCGTCCAGTTCGCACCGGCCCAGTTGAAAGATACGCAGTAAATGAGGATGCGACAGTTTCGCAGCGAGCTCCCACCAGGAGAGCTGCAGTTCAGGATTTTCACTCTTCGCGGGGATAAGCTTGATCGCTACTTCCTGAGGTTCGCGATCGGTTCGCTTGCTCAGGAATACGGCGCTGTGCTCCGAGCCGCCCAGGTATCGCAGCAACGGAAACTCGTCATTGACGACTTGGCCTTCCCAACGTTTCCAAGTCTCGGCCATTCTCCTCCACCGCACTACCACTTATGCGGGACAAAGTATTGTAACCGAGCGGAGGATCAATGTAGGCGGGAAGTGAATGTAGACGCGAGCGCCCTCGCTCGTGAACGATGAACTGGCTAGCAATTCTAACTCAAAACATAGAAGAGGCGACCCCATCCTGACGTCGCGCTCTTCGACGTTAGGGTGGGAGGTGATAACACTCAGCTCAGTTGAAATCCGTGTCGGTCCGCGTTATGTGATAGCCGGGCTATGCCGCGCCTCATAAGCGGCAATCTCGGATTCATGCTGCAGAGTGAGCCCGATGTCGTCCAACCCCTCGAGCAGACAATGTCGTGTAAATTCGTCAATCTGAAATGTCGCAGATAATCCATGCCCGTCGTGTACCAGACACTGCTCGAGGTCGACCGTAACCTCGTAGCGATGCAATTCCTCCGCCCGGCGCGCAATCTCAGCAACTTCCGCTTCGCTCAGAACCACAGTCAACACACCATTCTTCACACAATTATTGGCGAAGATGTCAGCAAACGACGGCGCGATAAGAACTCGGAAACCGAAATCCTCCAGCGCCCAAACCGCGTGCTCCCGCGAAGATCCACAACCAAAATTCTTGCCCACCACCAGAACACCCGCGCCCGCGTGCCGCGGATGGTTGAGAACAAACGATGGATCTTGCTTGCCATCGCTCGTGCGCCGCCAATCGTAAAGCAGAAACTCGCCGAATCCGGTGCGCTCAATCCGCTTCAGAAACTGCTTGGGAATAATCTGATCGGTATCGACATTCGCCCGATGCAGCGGCGCAACCTGACCTCTGTGAACGCGAATGGGTTTCATTGGGTACCTCAATATTCCGAGACTGCCGTCCTTTGTGTACCTCTGTGTCCTCTGTGGTTGACGAATTTGACCTTTGCCAAACTTTTTTCAATAAAAACGCCAGTTCCGAATATCCGTAAAATGCCCAGCAATCGCCGCCGCCGCAGCCATCATCGGACTTACCAGATGCGTGCGCCCGCCGCGCCCTTGACGCCCTTCGAAATTGCGATTGCTGGTCGAAGCGCAACGTTCACCCGGTTGCAGAATATCCGGATTCATCCCCAAACACATCGAGCAACCGGATTCTCTCCACTCGAATCCTGAGTCCAGAAAAATTCTGTCCAATCCCTCCTGCTCCGCTGCCTGCTTCACCGCCTGCGACCCCGGAACGACCATGGCCCGTACCCTGCTGGCAACCTGATGTCCCTTCGCTACCCGAGCCGCAGCCCGCAGATCTTCCAGGCGCGAGTTGGTGCAAGAGCCGATAAAAACCCGGTCGATAGAAATGTCTTCAATGCGCGTGCCCGATTCCAGTCCCATATATTCGAGCATGCGTTCCACTGCAGACCGGTCCGTCTTCAAATCATCGACATTAGGAACCCGCCCATCCACTGGAGCAATCATTCCCGGGTTTGTCCCCCAAGTCACGAACGGTGCCAACTGCGAAGCATCCACTTCCACGGTCGCGTCATATCGCGCGCCCGGATCCGAAGCAAGAGCCCGCCAGCGGCCGACGGACTCATCCCAATGCCTGGGGACAAATCGCCGACCCTTCATATAAGCGAACGTGATGTCGTCCGGTGCGATCATCGCCGCTCGCGCGCCGGCCTCAATGCTCATGTTGCACAATGTCATCCGGCCTTCCATCGATAGCCCGCGCACCGCCTCGCCTGCGTACTCGATCACGTAGCCCGTAGCCCCATCGATTCCTATTTGTCCAATCACTCCGAGCGCGAGATCCTTCGCGCTCACTCCCTCGGCAAGCCTGCCGCGCACTTCGATCCGCATGCTCTTTGGTTTGCGTTGATGCAAGCACTGCGTCGCCAGTACATGCTCGACTTCCGAAGTTCCAATCCCAAATGCCAGCGCGCCAAACGCTCCGTGCGTGCTGGTATGACTATCACCGCAGACAATAGTCATGCCCGGCTGAGTCAACCCCAGCTCCGGACCAATGACATGCACAATCCCCTGGTCGGACGAATTCATGTCGAACAGAGGCACGCCAAACTCTTCGCAATTCTGCTGCAAGGCCTGAATTTGCCGCGCGGCGATAGGATCGAGTATAGGCGTACCGCGAGGCTCGGTAGGAATGTTGTGGTCGACCGTCGCAACCGTTTTCTGCGGCTGCCGCACCTTGCGACCTGCCAGTCGCAATCCCTCGAATGCCTGAGGCGAAGTCACCTCGTGCACCAGATGCAGATCGATGTAAAGTAACGGCAACCCTCCAGAAGGAGCACAAACCACGTGCTCGTTCCAGATTTTGTCGAACAGCGTCAATTTCTCAACCATCGTTTTACTCGTCAGACCCGAATCAAGACGCGACTCTGCGTCTCGCGTTCTCCTTTACTGCGACCGCAACCTTGCGTCCCATTTCACTGGTGCTAATCGCCGGCTGCCCAGCCTTCGCCAAGTCACGCGTCCGATTTCCCGCGTCAAGAACCGCGCCCACTGCGCTCTCAACGCAATCCGCCTCCACATTCAAGTGGAACGAGAACCGCAGCATCATCGCTATCGAAAGTATCGCCCCGAGCGGATTCGCAATGCCTTTTCCGGCAATATCCGGAGCCGAGCCGTGTATCGGTTCGTAAAGCGCCACCGGGCCCCCGATGCTGGCCGATCCCAACACTCCAATCGAGCCTACGATCGCGCCGGCCTGGTCCGACAGAATGTCGCCAAACATATTTTCAGTCAACAACACGTCGAAGTCCGTAGGATGCGAAACCAGCGCCATGGCTGCCGAGTCCACGTAGGTATGGCGGAGCCGCACTTCGGGATATTCCCCCGCCACTCGTGTGACCACTTCTCGCCAGAGCCGCGAAGAATCGAGCACGTTGGCTTTGTCCACAGATGTAACTTTCCGCTTGCGTGACTTTGCCATTTCAAACCCCACGCGTGCAATGCGCTCGATTTCCGGTTCGCTGTAGCGCATGGTATCGATCGCGACGCGGTTGCCGGGAGCGCCCTCAGTTCGACGAGGCTCGCCAAAATAAACTCCGCCAAGCAGCTCCCGCACAATCAGGATGTCCGTACCTCGCACGACTTCGGGTCGAAGCGGCGAACAATCGTCCAGCGCCGGAAAACAAACTGCCGGCCTGAGATTGGCAAACGCGCCCAGCTCTTTTCGCAGGCGAAGCAATCCTCGCTCGGGCCGCAGTTCTTTCGAAACATTTTCGAACGCCGGACCGCCGACCGCCCCCAGCAACACGGCCCCAGAGGCGAGGCAGGTTTGCAAAGTTTCTTGCGGCAGCGGGTCGCCACTGCTCGTGAGTGCAGCCCCGCCGACGTCTTTTTTGTTCAGCGTGAGCTCGTGTCCGAAAGTTGCAGCGATGGATTCCAGCACGCGTACTGCTTCGTTCGTCACCTCGGGACCGATACCGTCCCCGGCAAGAATCGCGATCTTCAACTGCATGCGGGTCTATTGTAATGCGCCGTAGAAACCGACCGCCGAGAACTGGCGACTGATTTTATGATTGCGTTTGTCCTGAAGGTAAGCACCTCCGGTCGGCTCGTCATACTCCCCACAAGTAATCTTCCTGATCAACGTGATGTTCCGCCAGCGCGTTCAGCGCCAGATGCGCACCTCCCGTTCCATTTGCAGCAGGCATCGGACGCAGAAATTTAGAACGCGCATGTCCGTTGTCTGCTCCCGTAATCGGGCCCGCAGCAACTGCAAACGAACGCATTCCCACTTTACTCTCGTCCGAAGCCGAACGCTCTCCCTGCGCCGCCGCAATCAGTTCCACCAGATGATAATCCTCGACCTGCTTAATCCGATCCGCCAGCACAACGAACTTTCGATAGATTTCATCCAGCTGCTGCCGGTCAAACTGATGTCCTAACTCCTCACAACGCAAACCCAGCGCGTGACGTCCCGAATGTTTGCCCAGAACCAGTTTCGAATCCGGCACTCCGACCGATTGCGGAGTCATGATTTCATACGTCAGCGGATTCTTCAGCATGCCATCCTGATGAATCCCCGCCTCATGCGCAAACGCGTTGCGCCCAATAATCGCCTTATTCGGCTGCACCGCAACCCCGGTTATCTCGCTCAGCATCTGGCTCGCGGGAAACAACTGCTCACTGATGACTTCCGTCTCATACGCCAGCCGGTCGGGCCGCACCCGCATGGCCATTACAATTTCTTCGAGCGACGCATTTCCCGCCCGTTCGCCGATGCCATTAATCGTGCATTCCACCTGCCGCGCTCCGGCCGCGATCGCGGCCAACGAGTTTGCCACCGCGAGTCCAAGATCATCGTGGCAGTGCGCCGAAATCGTAACCTTCTCGATCCCTCGTACGGTTTGCCGAATAGTCCGAATCAATTCCCCGAATTCCGCCGGCGTCGTAAATCCAACGGTATCGGGAATATTCACCGTGGTCGCTCCCGCCGCAACCACCGCTCCAACCACCTGACACAAGAATTCAGGGTCCGTCCGCGTAGCATCTTCGGGAGAGAACTCCACATCGTCACAAAAACTCTTCGCCAGCCTCACCGCCTCCGCCGCCTGCTCCAAACATTGCTGCCGCGAGATCCGGAGTTTGTACTTCAAATGAATATCGGACGTCGCCAAAAATACATGGATCCGTGGCCGCGCCGCCCCTCGAACCGCCTGCCAGGCGCATTCAATGTCTTTCGCGCACGCCCTTGCCAGCCCAGCAATAATCGGACGCCGTACCGCCGCGGCCACCGCCTTCACCGCGTTAAAATCTCCCTCCGACGCAATCGGAAATCCCGCCTCGATCACATCCACGCCCAGCCGATCCAACTGATGCGCCATGCGCAATTTCTCCGCCACATTCATGCTGCAACCCGGCGACTGCTCGCCGTCGCGCAAAGTCGTGTCGAAAACCGTGATCCGTTCCATGCTGTCCTCCTGGGAATATGACCCCAATCCTACGTAGACAGCCATATTAAGCAAGCTTATAATCCTTAAATTATCATTAGCTACAGTAATACTCATAAGTGTAGCTAATAAGTCGTTAAGTTCCGCTAAAGGATGCCGCAATGGATCTCGCGCAACTCGAAGTGTTTCTCGCCGTCGCAAAAGAAGGACGCTTCTCCCGCGCCGCCGAGAAACTTTACCGCACCCAATCCGCCGTCAGCCAATCCATCCGCAAGCTCGAAGACGAGCTCGGTGAGCCGCTATTCGACCGGTCATCGCGCGAGGGAGTCCTCACCGACGCCGGCCGCGTCCTCCAGGAATACGCCGAACGATTGTTGAATCTGCGCTCCGACGCCCAGGAAGCTCTGGTCGAACTGCGCGAGCTGCAAAAAGGTAAACTGGCAATCGCCGCCAACGAATTCACCGCTCTTTATCTGCTGCCCGTGCTCGCAAAATTCCGCCGACTCCACCCCATGATCCGCATCACCGTCCGGCGTTCGCTCGGCAGCCACATCCCCGACGACGTCCTTCGCCACAACGCCGAACTCGGAGTCCTCACCTATGACCCGCAAGAGCGCCAGCTCTGCGCCACCGTCGTCTATCTCGACGAACTTATTTTCGTCGTCCCGCCCAGCCACCCTTTGGCCACGGCCCGTCAAGTCAGCATCCGCCAGCTCGGCGCCGAATCGTTCGTCGCGCATAATGTCGCTTCACCGTATCGCGAAAAAGTGATTCAAGCTTTCAAACGCCATAAAACCCCCTTGCACATGGATATCGAACTCCCCACTTTGCAAGCCATCAAACGCTTCGTCGCCATGGGCAACGGCGTAGCCTTGCTCCCCGAGATCAGCGTCGAAAACGAATTGGCCCGCGGCGAACTGGTTCGCATCCCCGTCCGCGAATTGCGCCTGCACCGCAAACTGCGATTGATCTATCGCAAATCCGCCAGCCTCTCCCACGCCGCGAAAGCCTTCCTCAAAGTGGCGGAAACCATCGCCAGAGAACACCGCGGCCGATATCGCTTTCAACGTGAATAGCAATGCCTTCCTCCGTGAACCTTTGTGCCCTCAGTGGCTCAAGCATTTCTACTTTGTCAGCACAGAAGATAAACGCCGATGAAAGGATGTAAGCAGATGGAAGGAAGAGGCCGCCTATTTTCGCGCAAAACAAAACGCCCCAGATTTATTAGTTCTGGGACGTTCGTCGAAGCAGCCCTCCCCCGAAGTCTGCTCGAGAACCAATGTAGCAGTACCCCAGTCAGGCGGGAATGGCACTTTCGGGCTATATGAAAATCTATGGTAACCGCAAGCAGATTCTAACGCGCTTCTTCCCACGAACCAGAAAACGCTCGAATCTTGTCAAGCCCATTTTCGCCACAATTTCCCCTAACCGACTGATTCCACAGCCCAAATAAAGTTCCCAAACGTGTCCTAATCACCCTCGGAGTATGTTACAATATATCTATAAGTTGAAACAAAGGCGCAGCCCATAGCTGCGCCTTTTCTTTTTCCACCCCGAAAGGCACTGACTCATGAAACCAATAATCGCCGCTCACCGCCTGCCGACAAGCCCGCTGGGAAAGCTACCGCGAAGCCTGGCACCTCTTCGAATCCGATCCAGAAATCACGTAGCCGGGAGACGACCGACCGTGTGGGGCGGACACTCCTGTCCGCCGCCGTTGACTTCGAAACGTAGAACCGATCATCCCCGGGCCTGGCCCATCCGTACCCCAACACAAAACAGGATGCCCCACCCGTGGCAGTTTCACGGGTGGGCCGCTGCAAACTTTCCCGCACGTTATCCGTCCCAGCTGAATCGCAGCCGGTTGTCTGACATCATTTCCATTGGCCCACCCTTACTCTGAAAGGTGCCCCGTTCAAGCTCCGCTTGGGCGGGGCTTTCCTCGACCCGAACCATCCCCGCAGCTATCCATCCCTCGACACCATCCCCGAAGCCTCCGCCTCCGCATACATCTTCTCTATCCGATCCATGTACCGCGCCTCGACCACCCGCCGCCGCACCTTCATGCTCGCCGTAAGCGCACCGTTCTCTGGAGAAAATTCCTCCGCAATCAATATCACTTTCTTCAACTGCTCGAAGCGCGCGAGATTCTGATTCAACTCCGCGACAATGCCCTCATA
>Ga0206874_1162_pt1 | contig 17171 bp, 6 predicted proteins | sample Alteio_BWOrgCont_12_FD_152629 | JGI IMG/M metagenome (GOLD analysis project Ga0206874, IMG submission 152629) | Enriched cells from forest soil in Barre Woods Harvard Forest LTER site, Petersham, Massachusetts, United States -... | ecosystem: Environmental > Terrestrial > Soil > Temperate forest > O...
TAGTGGTCTATTTCTTTATCGGCGACACGTTCGCCCCGCTTCTTTTGAATAGTCACTAAATTAACAGGAATAGATTTTGGCGAAGATGCCGCCGAATCGCCGGCGGTATCCTGCACGGCAATTGAGTAGATGATGGGATTTGTCATGTTCGCATGAAGAAATTGCGTCCCATTCAATTCCCAATCAACAGACGGCGGTACAGGTGAGGAACCGGAAAACGTTTGGCTTATCGCCGTGCTGTCCGTTGCTGGCAACGACCACGATGAGACGCCTTTCGGCGCGGTTACATGCGTTTGGAAACGGATTTTCTCAGGTGATACATTGACTACCGTATCACGCGTTATAACGGGCTGGACTATTTCCCATGTATCGGAAGTAATCTCTGCGCGACGATTTTCCTGCACCCCATCTGCAACGACAATGTTTGAGGAGTCCACGGGAAGGTTGCGCGTTGCGACATTCATGCGGCGATACGGAATATTCCACACAGTTGCAAGATAATCGCGCACCGATTCCGCGCGCATGCGGGAGAGATACGTGTTCCCTTTTTCACCGCCGATTGCGTTGTTGCATCCCGTTACGGTAATCACCGCATCCGGGTGATCTCGCAAACGTCGTCCAATGATGTTGAGAACGTTATAGTACAATTGAAGCGTTTCATAGTTGTGCAACTTATCAACGAGAAACGAATCCGTTTGCTCCCGTTCAAGGCGAACGTACCGGCTTGGCAACGTGGAAGAATCTTGATCAAAAAATACAAAGTTAAGAAGAGGGCGTATTTGCAGAGATTGAAATTGTTCAACACGAATCGTAACATCCGGATGGATTGTTCCGCGAGCATCAACTCCCACGGCTGTTACGGTTGCTGCGAGCGATGTTACTGGAAGCGGCGCCGGGGGAGGTGGCTCAGGGGGAGATGGAAGTGGCGGCGCCGGCGGAGGAATAGGCGGCAGATATTCACCCATTGACATTTTGTCTACAGTATCCGATTCCGGCATATATCGAAGCGATACTCCAATCCGAACGACGTTTGCATTCCACGAGAGTCCAGTAACAAGCGGGGTAAGCCCTAAACCGAGTTGAACTTCCGGCGCGAGAAAAGTCGTATGCGCTCGATTCATCGGGAAATCGTAACTAATACCCGACATAAATGAAAGATGAAATTTAGTACCTTGAGGCAGTGCGCCTGCATAAACATTGCGAGTCCGCTGGCTATCGGCATACGTACCATACGATGGTTGTGTTATTTCCTCCTGTTGACTGAATGTATTCTGTACAACGTAACCTGCGCGGAACCCCACTTGTGCAGAAAAGCGGCGAAGGTTGTATTTGATATACGGTTCCAAACCAATCGTAGCGATATTGCCATTAAGCGTATAGGTAAATTGGCCTGGTACAACTGCATTATTAACAATGAATGTCGTCGGTTCGGTTGCCGTCAGTGTCGCTCCGTCCCATGAATATCCTGCGCGCAATTGCCATGTAAAATGGCGGGAAATAGGATGCTCGTAAAATAATCCGAAAGCTTCGCCGATTCCGCTGCCGCTTTGAAATCCGGGACAGCAATTCGGCACATCAGGGAGCTGTGTGAAGTTTGCCGTATGCCAATTGAGATTGAGATCACCATACGCTCCGTAACTCGGGCGTTCTTCATCGTTGACATAGGGAAGGAACGGCTGTTGCGCAGAACAGACGATTGCGCCTGTCATAATAAAACTTGTCAGAACAGAACGAATAATTTTAGCTTTAAGGCTCATTTGAACGATTGTGCATTATAAGAGAACTCGTTTGACTTTTTGCATTTGAAGATGATCATTGGTCAGGAAACAATAATTTTCCGAATATGGTACAAACCCCGTCAAATTCAATGTTTGCAATTTACCACTTCTTAAAAATTGAAATGGCTGGTATCCATACTGTTGCAATTCTTGGATAATATCAATAGATGAATAGCCTGCAGTATTCATCGCCTTTTCAAACATCTCTAAAATCACAATTGGTTTATGTGGTGATGCGAGCGTTTGTTTCATCCCTTGCAAAGCAAATAATTCCGCACCCTCAATATCCATTTTAATCAAATCGATATTCGGTTTACCCTCGGAATCCATAAAATCATCGAGCGTAATAGCGTCTATGGCTACCGTTTGCAAATTTGAACCTTTTTCGATAATGGTCGTAGCTTGCCCTGAATTATTTGAAGAAGGGATTGTGAGATTGAGTGTACCCGGTTTATTGCTAAGAGCCTTGGCAATTATTTTGACTTTATCTTGGATATTATTCAACTCAATATGTTTTCTAAGACTTGTGAGCATTGCAGGCGATGGTTCAAAGGCGTACACTATATTCGCGTTCTTCGCAAATAGAAGCGCATATTGGCCAATATTAGCACCAATATCTAAGACAACATTTGTATTTTCTGTCAATGAGTTTATCACACGCAGATAACTCCATTCGTACATATTGTAGTATAGCGTAAATTGCGACTCATCCTCAAGGTCCAAAATCATAATTCCGCGATCCATAGTTTTTACTTGAACAGTAATCGGCTCATGCAGATATTTGTGCAATGCCATCATGAGCGGATAACGACCTTTCGTTATAGGAGTGTACGTTAAATATGTTCGTAATAATTTTCTAGTGACGTTTTTCAATTTCAAAGACATGAATAAATAAAATTGATAGTAATGCAAGATGTCATCACTTTACGATGACCATTGTTTTTCGTAACAATTGGGATGGCGTCTGTAAAATATAAAAATAAATACCCTCGGACAAACCATTGCCGTTGAAGTTAACGTTGTACGCACCCGGTTTGATATAACCATCCATGAGCATCGCCTGCCGCCTGCCCAGCATATCCGCTACCCATAAACGGGTCTGCCCCGTTTCCACCGTTCGGAAGTATATCGCCGTCGTCCCGTTGAACGGATTCGGTTCGTTCTGCGAGAGTACAATCCCGCTGTCCGCAAGATAAAGCCGCGTGCCCCCTTGTTCGCATAATCCCGTCAATGTGAAAACCCCGTCCGTGATACCCGATTGTGTCGTGCAACCGCTCCATGCCACCGTATCAATGTGTATCGCCGTCCCCGTCGCATCCCCTAACCCGACTATACATACCAGATATGTGGTATCGGCGAGGTTATTCACCGTAAACACGGCATATCCGCTGCCGACCGTGTCTATCGTACCCCCAATGACGCGGATAGGAAGTAATATGCTTGCGTCGTAGCTTACACGCACGGTATAGGAAAGACCAGCCAGAAGCGTTTGATCGGGTGAATACGCGATGACAGGCACATACACCGTATCGCCCGGACTTCCGGAATCCGCGATAATCGACAGCGCGGCAGATATATGCGTGTATGTTCCGGTAATGGAAAATGTTGTTGTGAGATTGCAGGGCTGCCCGGTGATTGTCGCCATGGCGGCAATGCCGGATGCGTTCATGGATGTATCCGAGAGAATGTTCACGGACAACAGATATGTTCCTCTGGGCGGTAGCGCAAGGGGCAGTTGCAGTCCGGGGAAGGTAACCCGAGCATCACTTATTGTGATGCCGGTAATCGTTTCCGTATCGGTTGTTGGATTCGTGAGGAGTATCGTCGTGTCCATGCCCGCGCAGCCGAAGTTCGCATTCAACGAGTTTGCGTCAATCACCGGCGCCGCAATATGTGCAAGCACAACCGCCTGCTGTGTTCGATGGCAGATCGTGTCCATAAACGTCACCGTGTCGGTGTAATCACCCGCCGCTGGGGCAATGAACGTCATGCCGGTTTTCTGCGCACGTTGTGTTGTATCAAGCATCCATGATGCATGCGTGAGTATGACAGAAGATTGCGATGAGGCGGTGACGGCGATGTTCGTGCTTCCCGTGTTCATAATAAGGGAATCAATTGCAACGGTATCTCCTACACAGAGCGTTCCGAGATTATCGACAGCGGGCACATTGACATAAAAACCCACACTGTCCTTTCTTGCGGTCATCACGATATTCCACGGGTTATGCCCGATGATCGTGTCGTTGTTGATAAGTTGCAATGTATCAGTCAATTGTCCCTGTGATTGGGGCGTGAATGCGATGACAAACATGATTGAATCGCCAGGCGTAATGTCTGTCGGTATTGCCGGAGTAATCTGTGAGTATCCCAAATACGCATTTGTGAATATTGCTTGAGAAATATGCAACGTTCCAGTGCCGACGTTATGGACAAAGATAGTATCGAATTCCTGGGTTTCACACAACAAGCTATCAAGCGTCTGAAGTTGCAAGGACGCAATCACGGGTGGTTTAGTTTGACGGATGCCGGTGACGACAGCCGTAAGGGGTGCGCAACTTGGAGTATCGGCAAAGAGCAGCGTGCCGGAGTAGGAGCTGTCTTTTCCTGGGTTGTTGAATTGCACGAGCACTATGCCGGTATCACTCGGCGGAATGACGAGCGGGAAAGAGGTTATGACGGCGAAGGGCACAGCGGATGTGAAACTGGCGCCGGTTAGAGTGATTGCAGTCGTGCCGGTGTTAATCACGGGAACTGTATCTATCACAGGAAATTGCTCCGCATTGATAACGCCAAAGGTACCCCCCTCTGTGTTAGCATGGATTATTTCTTTATCGCCGCTAAGGGGTATTATTAAAGAAGAGTTATCAAGGGTATTACTGTAAACAGTCAATATTGCGGATTTTTGTCCAAAGAATGATGGTGCCAAACGGACATGAATAATGGTATTTTGTCCGGGTTCAAGTACAACAGGGTACGATAATATGGTTATGATTGAAAAACCTTCGTTGTTTTGTGTGAGGCGAATGCTATCTATTTGTAATGAACTGGCGCCGACGTCTGTGATGGTGATTTCCGATGTATCGGATGAATCACAGATAAGTGTATGAAAACCTTCATTTTGGACTACGATTTCACTGACACCTCCTACATGCAGGATGTTAGCCGCCGATTGAGAGAGCACCCATGATGGCTCCATGGTGTATTGCGAAGTATCCGGACTCGGTACCTCCTGTGCAGCAATGAGAAAATATAACGAATCATTGCCGGGCAGCGTGATTGTTTTAGACCATGTGTTATTGGAATAATTTTGAATGGAATTTTCTAATTGCCATGTTCCTGATTCCGGCTTCAAATAAATGTTTATCAGTTCGCCGTTTCCGGTTCCAGTTAACATAAATGTTCGAGAAACATACGAGGACGTATCGGTTGAAGGACCGGTATAATACGAGGCGTCGTTCGGCGAAACGTGTGGCGATGTGATAACGGGACCATCCACCCGCACGCGCCCCGAACCGCCGCTGCCGCCGTTTTGATAATCTCCGGCATTTGTATTGTTGGGTGTCGCCACTCCGCCGGTTCCGCCGGAAACGACAATGCTATCAGATGCAAAAGAAAGTTTGGACATCATAACGATTCCGCCACCCGACCCCCCGCCACCCGCGCCGGTATAACTGTTTTCCGAGGTTTCCTCCAAGGTTGAATTTCCGCCGTCCATTCCCATAGAACTCATGCTTGCGCTATTGGAAATGATGCTGTACAACGCCAGCGCACCACCACCGCCGCCGCCCATACCCGTTACGCCATACCACGGGTTGCCACCCGCGCCGCCGGAGCCTCCGCTCACGGGTACTAACATTGAATTGCCGCTTATTTTTCCACCGCCGCTCGTCGTTGAAGTTCCCGCGGTTGCATTGCCGGCGCCCGCGCCGCCAAACGCGGTTTTATAGACATAGGAGCAGCAACATTCACTGCTGCCGCTGCCTCCGCTGTATCCACCCACGGTATTGTTCTGAACGCATCTATTGCTCCAACCACCTGCTCCGCTTGTTCCGAAAGGGAAACCTGAACCACCGCCAGTCCCTTGTGAGCCGGGGAGTGGATAATACGTCGCCCAGCTCGGTATTTCTGCGCCACCGGGCATTCCATTCAGACTTATTCCGCCTTTGCTGCTGTCGAAAACGCCTTCGCCGCCGGAACCACCTCCACCGTCATAATTCGCTCCGCCTTCGCCGCCTGAAAATCCGCTTCCTCCCGACGTCGGCGATGCAAGCCCAGTGCCATCGTCATAAATGCCTCCTCCTCCTCCTCCGCCAGGTCCGCCGTTCATGCCGTTGCCATCTATGGCTAATTTCGCATTAGACCCAACCCGGATGGCGCCGATGCTGAGAAATGTTACGGGCAAATACCCCTGATTGCCCGGTGTTATAGGGTCGCAATCCGATGTATCGAACGTATATGCACCCACGCCGTTCAAAACCATGCTATCGACAATCATTGCGCCGCGTCGCGAGCGGAATCCTCGGGAGCCGCCCGAGCCTATTGATCCGGGTGATGAAGAAATGATTGCCGATTGCGGTTTGACGATATAAAATGTATCTGGAATTGCAGTTACGGAGCCGCCTATGATTACATTCAATGGAATCTTGTACGTGCCTTGCAATTGTTGCCAATCGTTGGAATTTGGCAATAAATCAGGCAAAACAAACATCTGGGTGGAAATCATTTTCCCGTTCCAACTTACAGCAACAGGACCGATAACAATTTTATTCGTGTCCGCCGGATTGGCGCAAACAACGCGAACGTTATCACCGGAATTGTTAAGATAAAAGCCATCTGTGCCGAAATTGCCGTTTTGGTTATATGGTCCAATAATCTCCATATAGGTATTCATACCAGGCGTTCCGATGTCGGGTATGATATAGGATTGACTTAAAGAAGTCACACTCTGCGGACGTGTAATATGTAGGATGTTTGCTGCTGCTTGCGAGAGTACCGACGAAGGCTCCATTGTATATTGTGCTGTATCCGGACTCGGTATCTCCTGTGCGGCAACGAGGAAATATAGCGAATCATTACCGGGCAGAGTGATTGTTCTAGACCATGAATTGTTCTGATAATTTGAGATCGAATCTTCCAGCTTCCAGGTTTCAGATTCCGGCTTCAAATAAATATTTATTGGTTCGCCATTTCCCGTTCCCGTTAACGTGAAGGTGCGTAAAACATACGAAGACGTATCAGTTGAAGGACCGATATATTGGGATGCCAGACTGGGGGCAATACTTGGAGCGGAGAGAATCGGTCCATCCGTGCGTACTCGCCCTGCTCCCCCGGAACCACCGCCATTATTTGCATGAGGTGAAATTCCCCCTGCGGCAATTATATTTCCAATATTTGAGACAAGTTTATTTGCGATGTTGATTCCACCACCGCTTCCTGCCCCTCCGTACGAACCATGATTTACACAGCCAAATCCGCTCGTTGTACCAACCGCTCCGTTTGATGTTACGGAATCAATTGAAATACTTACACCGTAACACAACAACGCCCCGCCACCGCCGGCGCCGGTTGCACCGGGACCTGATGGAGCATAGGAGCAAAATTCATTTCCACCTCCGCCGCCGCTGCCTCCCATCAACGGAACAAGCATCGGATTCCCATTAACGATTCCGCCAAGAAATGCGTCTGTTCCAAGAGACATTCCAATAGCAGTTTGACCGACAGACCCGAATCCGCCACCCGGTCCATCGCCGTCATGCCAATTCATGATGATTGCGGGAACCACACCGCCGCCGCCCATTACAAATGGATTACCCGAACCTCCCGGCGACTGACAGCATAAGACATTGCTCGGGCTCCCGGGTAAACTGTCCAAACCCATTCCTCCAGCAAGTTCGTTACCTACACCGCCTGTGCCATCACCCCCAGTCGCTGGACGGCTATGCTGCTCACCTGCACCACCTCCGGTATATCCCAATCCACCAATCTCATCGGGTGGGCCATCGCCCAAACCGCCGCCACCCCCGCCTGGACCACCGTTGATCCCACTTGAACTAATACTCAATGTTGAGGAAACATTTATTTTTATCCTACCTCTACTCAATAAATTGAAGGGCAAATATCCTTGATTGCCCAAATCTACCGGATCACAATCTGATGTATCGAACGTATATGTTCCTGCACCGTTGAGAATCATGCTATCGACGATCATTGCACCACGACGTGATCGGAAACCCCATGCACTCCCGGAGCCAATTGATCCCGGTGCGGAGGCAATGATAGCAGGTTGCGATTGTACGACATAAAATGTATCCGTATTGGAAATATTGCTATTGAGAATCACTTGCAAGGGGATTCGAAATGCGGCGCTTAATTGTTGCCAATTGTCTGAATTTGGCTGCTCGCCCGATAAAACAAAAATTTGGGTCGAAATCATTTTCCCATTCCAACTCACAACAATTGGACCGATAACGATTTTGTTAGTATCCGAAGGATTGGCGCAAATTAGGCGAATAGTATCGCCGGGGTTGTTAAGATAAAAGCCGTCCGTGCCGAAGTTGCCGTTTCGATCATAGGGCCCAATGATTTCCGTATATATATTCATTCCCGGTGCGCCTATATCGGGTATCAAATAGGAAATTATGGGAGATGTCAAACTTGTAATATTTTGTCCCGACTTTGATATTGGATCAGAAAAGATATTTTGTGCTATCGCGGGACTATTCAGCAGAAACAATAAAAAAATGGAATATCGCCCCAATAATGTCATCATTTTTCTATAATCAAAGTTTTTGTCAATGATTGCGAAGGCGTTTGGAGGACGTAAACATAGACGCCGCCAGGCAAACCATTGCCGTTGAAGTCAACGTTGTAGGCGCCCGGTTTGATGTATCCGTCTATTAGTGTAACCTGCCGCCTGCCCAGCATGTCCGATATCCATAACCGTGTCTGTCCGGTCTCCACGGTTCGGAAATATATCGCCGTAGTCCCGTTGAACGGGTTGGGTTCGTTCTGCGAGAGCACGACCCCGCTGTCCGCAAGAAAAAGCCGCGTTCCGCCTTGCGTGCATAACCCCGAAAGCGTAAACATCGCATCGGTTGTCGTGTAGATCACCTCGCAGCCGAACCACTCGACTGTGTCAATATGCGCTTGTGTTGCAACTGAATCACCCAAACCGACGATGCAAATAAGCCATGCCGTATCCGCAGCGTTGGAACAAGTGAAAACAACGTAACCGGCTCCGATGCTGTCTATCGTTCCATTGACCATTCGTACGGGAAGGAGAATGCTGCTATTGTAACTGACTCGCGCAAGGTACGATACGCCCGCCAATTGCACCAGCGGCGACTGCGCATGCACAACAACGGGGATACGTGCGGTATCACCGGGGCTGGCAGTATCATTCGCGCAAGAGACATTTACCGTAAACCGTTGCAAGGTATTTACAAAATCTATCTTCCACGGGTTATGTCCGATCGTTGTATCGTTACTGATGAGATTAAGTACTGTTGAATCAACAACCGGAAAAGAGGAAGAAAATTGTATAATAAACCGCCAAGAGTCTCCCGGTGGAATGATTACCGGAAATGTTACAGGCGATGCAAGGCGATAGTATTGCGTCCCACCATTGAAATAGGATGTATAAATCGTCAGCGAGGTATCACCGGTATTGTGTATATACAAGGTATCTGAAACAAGCGTATCGCAATATGAATTATTGATTACTTGACTTTGCGATGAGCTGACAGTAGGGGTTTTGGGAGGAGCACTACTGTGCAATTTTGAAAGAAATGCTTGCTCCGTACCGTTCGTACTTGTCAATTGCGTTGCGTCAAAATTAATTGCATCCGAATAGAAACCTGCCAAATAAAAATTACCCTGTTGATCCGGTTGAATGTCATGTCCAAGGTCAGGATCTGGACTTCCTGCAACTAATACAGTATCGAATGCACCGTTAGAATCATACTCAGCAACAAAAATATCTAGACCGCCTACGCTATTCACATTCATATTTCCAAATGTAGCCGGACTTGAAGAGTAGGCACCTGACATATAGCAATTTGAGAAAGGATCAACAGCAATACCAAATCCATAATCATCATTTGCTCCACCTGCATCATCGATCCAGCGTATGTTACCGCTAGTATCAAGTTTCATGAGAAATGCGTCATTATTGTCAAAACCTGTTATTGTGGTATCCCCAAATATTGCATTCATTCCCCAAAAATATCCAACTGCGTACACATTCTTTTGCGCTGTATCAAGTGCTACTGCTTGTCCGCAATCAGAGTTCGTGCCACCACCCCGAACAGCCCATAGGACATTACCTGAAGTGTTCAGCTTAGTAACAAAAATGTCCTGATCACCTGCACTTATAAGAGAATCATTGCCAAAATATGATGTGCCATTAAATTGCCCCGTCAAATATGTATTGCCAACAGCATCAGCGATTAGTTCAATCCCTCTATCGCCTTGATCGTATCCATAACCAGGAGGGTCGCCATAGCCACCTAATTGTTCCGCCCATAATATCTTACCCGTTGGGTCGCATTTCATATCAAAAGCGTCTTGATTGCCTCGGCTTGTCAACGTAAATTGCCCGAAGGTAGCCGTTTGAGTGAATAAACCTGTTGTATAAATATTTCCTGCCGTATCCAACGTTACACCGTGCGCTTCATCATACCCAAGCCCACCGGCTGTTGTGAACCAGAGTACATTTCCATCGCTATCGCACTTGGTAATGAAAATGTCGCGGTCACCTTTGCTTGTTGCTGAAAAATTTCCGAACTGCGTTGTTCCTTCAAAATACCCCGATATGTAAATGTTATTCTGCCTATCTGTTGCTATGCTTTCCCCCTCTTCGCGGTTTGGCCCTCCATACCGTTTAGCCCATAAAAGGTTTCCATTTGGATCATATTTACAAACAAAAACGTCCCAATCACCCACGCTCGTAAGGGTTGTTCCACCAAAACTGATCACGCTGCCAAACCACCCTGATACATAGACGTTCTTGCTACTATCGATTGCTACCCGCCATGGACCACCTTGCCCTGTTCCACCTGCGCTTCTTGCCCATGCCCATTTTAATGACGGCGTCGATGCGACGATTGGAGTGTTTGCCTCTTTTGCATGTGAATTGGCTTTCGCATCGCAGACAATTAATAAAACTCCACACGAGCAATATAATATCACAAGAAGCCGCCAGTATTGCCCCGTATAGTGGACAGAGAATGTCATTTCATTCCGCTTCATTCGTTTTCAGTGGCTATCTTTTACACCAATTGCAAGTATTCTGTCACCGAATATTCCTAGCGATTTTGTGATCCAATAATTCGGGTATTGTGTTGTTTTTTTAGCGAACCTGTCAAACATACTGCCTCGCAATGTAATCGTTGATGGCTTTTTAACACGTTGTACAATGCGATTATTTGTATATCCCGCAACTTCCAATGCCTTTCTAATTGTACTCGGCGTAAATTCATTTACATGGTATGGCGGTAATTTCATAAAACGTTTTTTCCCTTGCATATTGTAAACGAGTGTTGCCGCTCTGCCAACCATAGAATTGAATGAAGATGGCACTTCTGCCGCAACAATGCCGTTCGGACGTAATAAGACCCGAATCCGTTCAAGTTCTTTTATAGGGTCAACCATATGTTCAAGTACATCTCCTAGAAAAACAACATCGAACGAATTGGCTGGAATTGCAACTGTATCTAACGATCCTTGTTGAACATTCAAGCCAAATTTTTCTTGCGCGGCTTTTGTGCCAAACGTCGAGAATTCAACGCCGCTTACTCTAAAACCGTTATCTCTTGCAAATTTCAAGAAATACCCCATGCCACATCCAATCTCAAAAAAGTCCCCTGTTGGGTGATACCGTTTTATCCACCCGAGAATTTCAGGAAATTTAACTGAGCCCTTTATGGCAGCAGTTTCATAATCAGTAGAAGAATGCGCTCCATGCTCGGAATCGTCGCCGGTAAAATAGTCTTCGGCATACATCATATTCAATTCCTCTACCGTCGGCCGAGGCGAGAGAAATATGAAACCACAAGAACGGCATTGTTTCCCATTGAACGAATGACTATTGAAAGTATAATAAATCGGAAAATCCGATTGCTCAATACTTTTGCATAGAGGGCAAGAAATGTTCATTACGAAATCTGAAAAATTATATATCAAGGATTAGGTCGCCCGCAGACATGAAACATAAAAGGTTGCTGCACGCCATGACAACCACACGAGCCAGTTTCTAAGATTTTCACAGTAAAATAATTACTGTGAATGGGAGATGCCGTTATAATATCAGCAGGTTCACAGTTTGCTGACTCTAAAGTGGCAGTTACAGCACCACCAGCTAAAGTACGCGGATTGCCAGTATATGGATCGACAAGATTGAGATGAATGGTATATGTCCAATCCGTCGGGCAACTTGGATTTCCAACAGCAGAATCCACGCTTACGCTTCCTACACCGAAGTCATAATTAATACCACCACCAGCTGAAATATCTCCCCATGCATAAATTGTATTGTCCTCATATCGTGCACCAATAATAGCACCATTGACTGCACCTGTGCCATTAGTGTGATAGACAATCGAATGTCCATTATTGGAGACCTCGAATGCGTTAGTTTGTGTCGTTGGATTTCCATTCCCAATAATTAACAATCGATCACCTACGGTCATAGAAGAATAAGACGAGCTTGAACCTTGTGGACGATTATAATAGCCCATGACTGTTTGCGCATAGCTCTGTGCTACAAGATTTTGACCACAAACTACAGAAGCGTAAGATTCATTATGGACTAAATTATTTTCGCCCCCCCCTATAAAGGAATAATTTGCATAATTAATTGTATTACCGTATCCACCCCCTATGAAAGAATAGCTACTAGAATCCATACTATTCCACTGTCCTCCTCCAATTACTGAATAGTTTGCACCGAACCAAAGCGCATTACCGTATCCTCCTACGATTGTATTATCGTAGCCCCAGATACTATTAGAGTAGCCACTTCCAATGAATGAATAAGGAGAAGAGAAACCAACTGTGTTTGAATCGCCCCCAGCAATTGCAGAATTATCTGATTTGACAGAATCATCCCATCCTCCTCCAATAAAGGAACGATTCCCAGATACATAATTGGCATGCCCGCCAACTATTGCAGATTCATTACCGCTAATTAGATTAAGTTCGCCCGCCCCATCGAAGCCATCGTCACCGGTGGCAGTATTTTTATATCCTCCAACGACAGCTTGATAATATTGATTATCTTCATTATTAATTCCAACTGTATTGCCAATTCCACCTCCGATAAATCCCCAATTGTCATTTACAATATTGGGATAAAAAGGGCCAGTACCCCCCCCGCCCCCGCCGCCACATATCGTAGCACCAGTGATTGTTGTTGCGCCTATGTTATTTCCACTATACCCACCAATGATATTAGGATCATAGTAAGAAACCCCTTGAATCCGTACGGCTCGGGCACCAGCAACATGTATTTCAAATGCGGCACCATCAGTTGTTCCTATAAAATTAGTTGTTGGATTGGTACCGGCATTACCAACTGTGCTCCAATACGCGAGAGGAGTATTGCTACTTGAACCTGTACCCCCATTTACAATGGGAAGTACACCATTAACTTCGGCAGTCGCAAGATCAACTGCATTTGACGTTGAACCAGTTCCAATGAACTCATTGGCTACAACAATACCGCCGCTACCATCAGGTTCAAGAATAGCACCATTTCCAACTGTCATTGTAGCTGTCGTGTTTGTCCCTGTAGCAATTTGATCGAACGTCAGTGATTGAATTGTTGGATCTCCCCCTTTTAGACCGCTCACATCCAATGCTTTTTGAAACATTATACTTTGAGAAATCGGTTCGTAAGATACATCAATACCGTTTCCGCTTTGCAGATTCAACGCCGTACCAGCACCGGCAATTTGCTGTCCATTCACAGAAATTGAAGCAACATAGTCCGTTCCAATTTTATCCGAAGTTACAGCCCCGCTTTTGATTTTTGAAGATGTCACTGTACTATCGGCAATGCTCAGAGCGTAAGGCGATGAAGTAAGCATCGTACATGGTCTCATTTCAGGGTCGTTCCCTACTTTTATACCTATATAAATCGGCTGGTTGAACATTTCGGCGTCGGGTAGAGCATATGTGCCGCTTCCTAATAGCAGGTTAAAAAGCCCTTTGATAACAACTACTGAATACTGCCCCTGCCAAATCCGATTTGTTGCATTCTGATCAGTGTATAAACTTACTGTCAGGTTGTATTGACCATCCGCAAAAGATGTACCGTCTGTAGCATTCAGGATGCCCTGATAGCTAATTACTTTAGGTACATCGGTTACGGTGGGTTGCTGTGCATTTCCAATGCTGAAAACAATCAGAGTTAGAAATACTGTCAACGAAATCAATAATGCATATCGATTAAACATGAGAATACCTTTCTATGAAATATGAATAAAAAAGTGACTAATACAAACACTCAAGTTTAAACTTTTTTTAACAACTATTAAATTCAAAAAACTTTTCATCTTCCAATCCATTTCTCCCACCAAATTGTAAAATTAAGTATTGTCCAGATCAATTGCCCATTATTCTTTCCTTTCGCATTCCGTTCAAACAATTGATTGATAAATTCATAATTGAACAGTTTTTCGTTTTTCAACCGTGAATTGAAAATCCGGTCGCGGGCATATTTTTCCAATGGTCCTCGCAGCCACTCGGTCATCGGCGCATTGAACCCCTGCTTGGGGCGGTATATAATTTCGTCGGGGATAATGCCTTCTACCGCTTTTTTGAGAATGTATTTCGTGACGCCGTTTTTCAATTTTAGGGACGACGGGATCTTCATTGCGTACTCAACCAACCGATGATCGAGAAATGGAACGCGTGTTTCAATCGAATGCGCCATCGATATTTTGTCAACGCGCATCAGGAGCAACTCCGGCAATCGATTGCGAAATTCCCAAAAAATCATCCGTTGTAAAATGTCGCTTTGGGGTGCGTAAGAACGGAGTTCCTGCGCTCGCATGCGCGGAAGAGCATGTGTGGAACTGAACGAATGCCCGCCATTCAGTAGATATTTTTTATGTGTTTCGGAAAAATCAATCGTACCGCCCCACGCAAATTCTTCTTCCTCCGCCGCACGGCGGAAATATTCCAATTCAGTATAGCGATGTTGCGGGCTGAAATAGAGCGAGGCAAGCGAATGAACGCCGCGCTTCATGAATTGGGGAAGGCGCGAGAACGGAGACCAATATTTATTGTAAAACGCCTTGTCGCGAAGCATATACCCGTATCCTGCAAATTCCTCATCGCTGCCTTCGCCGACTTGCAGCACGATAGTCCCGCTATCGCGTGCGATTTTCGAGAGGAAATACAAAGGTATGCACACAGGATCGGCGTTCGGCTCGTCTTCGTGCCACACCAACGTATCGAATATGCCGATTGCGTCGTTATGGTCAATCAAAACTTCATGATGATTGGTTCTGAATTGTGTGACAATCTTATGTGCCTGTTCGAGCTCGTTGTATTTCTCCAATTCCTTGAAGCCGACAGTGAAAGTTTGCACGGGACGGTCCATTAACTCCGCCATTAACGCGACGTTGACGGATGAATCAATGCCGCCGCTGAGGAAAACGCCGAACGGCACATCGCTCATCATCCGGTCTTTTATTGACTGACGAAGCAGGCGGATTATCTCGCTTGCGATTTCCTTCTCGTCAATGTTGTCAGGCAGTTTATCCGCATCCGAACAATAATCAAGCAAATCCCAATATTTTTCATCCTTATGTGTCCCGTCGCTGTTGATGACGAGCAAATGTCCGGGCTCCAATTTATTGATGCGTTTGAACATCGTACCCGGCGCGGCAGACATGAGGAACGTGAGATAATAATTCAAACCTTGTTCGTCCAGTTCGGCGGATATTGCCGGGTGCTGAAGAATAGATTTTATCTCCGAACCGAAAAGAAATCGTCCATCTTGAAACGTATAATATACCGGCTTGACGCCGATACGGTCGCGCGCGCAGATGAGTTGTTTTGTCCGGCTGTCCCAAATCGCAATCCCCCACATCCCATGCATCCGCGTGAAGACTTTCGTTCCCCATTCCATGTAGCCGTAAAGAATTGTTTCGGTATCGGAGTGGGAGCGGTAGCGATAGCCTTTTTTTTCTAATTCAGCCCGAAGTGCAAGATGGTTGTATATTTCACCGTTGAAAACGAGCCATACAGCGCCGGAAGGGTCCGACATAGGCTGGTGTCCTGCCGGAGAAAGATCAATGATGGCAAGTCTGCGGAATCCTAATCCAATTTTTTTGTCCGAAGAAATATACGCACCCGCATCATCCGGTCCGCGGTGCGATATGACGTCCGTCATACGCCGTAACAACGGCTCGTCTATGCCCGTCTCACCATGCGAGTAATCGAATATTCCGCAAATTCCGCACATACGTTAATGAGTTTAAAATCCGGCAAACGATGAGTAATACTTCTATAAGAAAATTACGAAACAAATTCAACGCGGGCAAGGCTTTCCGAGGATTATTCCCGTAAGGGTGCGCATTGTATGTGATGATACGAATTACAAGGATTTGGATGCTCTGTTATTCGCGCGAATTTTCAGCCCTTAATTCCCGCTGTTATAAAACCTTTGACAAAATATTTTTGTGTGAAGAGGAACAGCACGAGGATAGGGATGATGCTCAAGGCTGCGCCCGCCATGAGCAGATTCACGGGAACCGTATCGTGTGAGGATTGTAGGGACGCAAGACCAACCGTGAGCGTCATTTTCTCATACGAAGAGAGGTAGATCACCGGCTGTAGAAGGTCGTTCCATGAGCCCATGAACACGAACAAGCCGAGTGCGGCAAGCGCCGGTTTCGCCAAAGGGAGCATAACGTGCCAATAGATTCGAAGTTTGCCCGCGCCATCAATCGTTGCGGCGTCTTCCAATTCGCGGGGAATTGTTTCAAAAAACTGGCGCATCAGGAACGTCCCAAACGCTGCGCCGCCGAATGCTCCGCCGAAATAATTCGGGACAATCAACGCGGCGTGAGTATCCGCCCAGCCGAGTGTGCGGATAACATAGAATACAGGAATCATCGTTACTTGATATGGCACAATCATCGTAGCAAGCAACAGCACGAATAAAGCGTTCTTTCCGCGGAATTGCAGCCGGGCGAACGCGTATCCAGCAAGCGAACAACTTATCAACTGCCCCAGCGCCGAGAGCAGCGATATTTTTAGGCTGTTGAACGTGAATAAGGCGAATTGAAATTTTTCCGCAATATCAGGGTAGTTCTGCGGAACGAATGGATGAGGTATCCATTGGGGGGGAATGGCGAGAACACCGGCTGTCGTTTTCAATGA
>Ga0206874_1163_pt1 | contig 17097 bp, 10 predicted proteins | sample Alteio_BWOrgCont_12_FD_152629 | JGI IMG/M metagenome (GOLD analysis project Ga0206874, IMG submission 152629) | Enriched cells from forest soil in Barre Woods Harvard Forest LTER site, Petersham, Massachusetts, United States -... | ecosystem: Environmental > Terrestrial > Soil > Temperate forest >...
AGCCTTATCCTGCCGTCGTAGCTTAGTTTTTGGTTACTCATCAATATACAGAACGATTGCTCGGCCCCGCGCCCCACACGCCCCCGTAACTGGTGCAATTGTGAAAGGCCAAAGCGCTCGGCGTTTTCAATGATCATAACTGATGCATTCGGAATGTTTACGCCCACCTCAATAACCGTAGTAGCTACCATAATTTGTGTTTCGCCCTTTACAAAGCGCTGCATTTCAAATTGTTTTTCGGCGGGTTTTAGTTTGCCATGTACAATGCTTACCTGATAATCAGGCCGCGGAAATTCATGCGCCATTACATTTATGCCATCTTCCAGGTTTTTTAGGTCGAGCTTTTCACTTTCCTTTATCAAAGGATAAACCACATAAACCTGCCGCCCTTTGGCAATTTCCTGCTTCATAAAACCAAACATGCGCAAGCGCTGGTTCTCGAAAAAATGAACCGTTTGTATCGGTTTTCGGCCTGCAGGTAATTCGTCGATCACTGATATATCAAGGTCGCCATATAAGGTCATGGCTAATGTACGCGGGATAGGAGTGGCCGTCATCACCAAAACATGGGGCGGTATGGCGTTTTTTCGCCATAGTTTGGCACGCTGTTCTACGCCAAAGCGGTGCTGTTCATCAATCACTACGAAGCCCAGATTCTTGTATTGCACTTTATCTTCAATAAGCGCGTGGGTGCCTATTAGTATTTTCAGGTCGCCGCTTTCGAGCCGCTGATGTAGCACTTTTCGTACTTTTTGCGGGGTTGAGCCGGTAAGCAGGGCCACTTCAATAAAATCATCACCCACTAAGCTTTTTATGGTCGCGTAATGTTGGGTAGCCAATATTTCGGTAGGGGCCATAATGCAGGTTTGGAAACCGTTATCAATGGCAATAAGCATGCTCATTAACGCCACTACGGTTTTGCCGCTGCCTACATCGCCCTGCAGCAAACGGTTCATTTGTACGCCCCGCTGGGTATCCTGCCTTATCTCTTTTAATACTTTTTTCTGGGAGTTGGTGAGTTCAAAAGGTAATTTATGGTGATAGAATTCATTGAATAAATTACCTACCGTGCCAAATATATTGCCTTTGAATTTTTGCGTATGTAGTACCTTATTTCGTAACAATTTAAGCTGCAACAGGAACAATTCCTCGAACTTAAGCCGGTGCTGTGCTTCATTTAATGCTGCCGGGTCTTCGGGGAAATGAATATTACGATAAGCGTTGGCCCGCGGGGTTAACTTAAACCTATTGATGATATATAAAGGTAAGTTTTCGTGTATGTCCTTCACGTATTGATCCAGTAGGGTAGCTGTAAGCTTTTGCAGGCCCTTGCTGTCCAAACCGAACTGTTTCATTTTTTCGGTTGAATTGTAGGCAGGCTGTAAGGTGGAGTTGCCTTTATTAAGGAGTGCGGCAGGCGTATACAACTCCATTTCTGGATGCGCCATTTGGGCCTTTCCGTTAAAAAAAGTGGGCTTGCCAAAAATAATATAGGCTTTGCCGGGTACAAGCGCCTTTTCCATCCAGCGTATCCCCTGGAACCATACCAGTTCCATTACCCCGGTATCGTCCTGTGCTTGTATAACTAATCGTTTGGTGTGCTTTTCACCAAGCAGCTCCTTGTGTGTAAGGCGCGCTATTACCTGTACATAGGGCAATTCGGGTTCAATGTCGCGTATTTTATAAAACCGCGTACGGTCGATATACTTATAAGGGAAATGGCGTAAAAGGTCTTCGAAAGTAGTTATACCCAATTCCTTTTTTAAAACATCCGCCCGACTAAGGCCAACGCCTTTCAAATACTCGATGGGGGTTTGAAACGGGTTCAAATTAAACTACTGGATTTTATGCTTTAAATATCAGGATCTTAGCGCGGTAACTGAAATTTCCACATTCACATTCTTAGGCAGGCCGGCTACGGCTACAGTTTCGCGTGCAGGGAAATTAGTAGTAAAATACGAGCCGTAAACTTCATTAACCTGGGCAAAGTTGCCCATATCCTTCAAAAATATAGTGGTTTTTACAATATGGCTAAAATTAATATCTGCCGCGGTTAATATGGCTTTAATGTTTTCCATTACCAAGGTGGTTTCGGTTTTAATATCATCAAGCACCAATTCGCCTGTCGCGGGGTTTATAGCAACCTGGCCCGAAACAAATACAAAATCGCCGGCTACAACAGCCTGGTTATAGGGGCCAATAGGTGCAGGGGCATTAGCGGTATTAATTATTGTTTTCATTTAGCTATATTTTAAAAGGATAATAAGTTATGCGGGGGAGATATAAATACTTTTGGTTGTAGAGGTTCTATTTTTTCAGAATGAACCAATCGATCAGTTTCCAGATAATGCCCAGTAAAAACACGGTTATGGCAATAGCATTTATAACATGCATTACCTTCAGGTTAAAACTGGTTGGCCGGTTAGGGTCCTTTTTTCTGAAAAAGTACATATACAAATATAGGTAGAAAAGCAGAAAGCAAAAAGGTGAAAGGATAAAGCTTTTCGCTTTAGTCTTTTCGCTTTCTGCTTATTAAAGCAAAAAAGGCTTCCCGATGTGGGAAGCCTTTTGGCTAATATTGTTTTAGAACAGATATTAATTAATGGAATTCAACACGACGGTTAGTGATACGACCTTCTTCAGTTGAATTGTCAGCTATTGGGTGAGTTTCACCGTAAGCTTTAATTTTTAAGTGTTTAGCTTCAACACCTGAGTTAACTAAGTAAGTTTTTACAGAGTTAGCACGGTCACGTGATAAACGCATGTTGTGAGCTGCAGTACCTTCAGATGAAGCGTAACCAGCTAAAGTGATGGTTTTACCAGTTGACCTAAGATCAGCTGAAGTTGCATCTAACACAGGGTAAGATGAAGTCCTTAATACTGAACTGTCAAACTCAAACTGGATGTTAGTGTAAGCAGCAGCAGGAGCTACAGCAGCAGCTTTAACAGTATCTTTAGGGAATACGATAACGCAACCAGAACCGTCAACTACGCTACCAGCAGGAGTGTTAGGGCATTTGTCGAATTGATCAGCAACACCGTCACCGTCTGAATCTTTCTTAAGATCAGCAACTGCAGTTTCAACATTGGTTACACGGCCTTTTAAAGCTTCAACTTCCTGACGTAAAGCTGCATCATACAACTCATCATACATCATAGCAATTGGGTTCACCCAATCTACGTTCTTTTTCGAGCTTGGACCGAAAGTGTACTCTAAACCAGCATAGCTGTATGAGTAATGATCGAAGTATGGATAAGTGCTGGCGCCAGTGAAGTTATAACCCTGGATGAAGTTAACAGTGTAACCAACATTCAGCGCTAACGCGTCAGATAATTTAAATTTGATACCTACGCCAATTGGTGCAACCAATTCTTTTGTAGTGCTACCGTCATTAGCAGGGGTAAATGCGCCGCCTGCAGCAGCTTGTGTAGTTGGTTTGTAAAAAGCCAAACCTGCACCTGCTGATCCGTAAAAATCAACAGAGTTGTTGCGGTGGCCAAAGCTAACACTACCAAAATCAAGTATACCGTTTAAGGTAACCTGGTTGTTTTTAGTAGAAAAGCCGTATTGGTCATATTTGGTGCCATATTTATAGCCATCATCGTTACCTTCAATTTTTCCGCCATTGTAGTTTAACTCTAAGCCGAAGAAGTGAGATAATTGGTCTCTAACAGAGATACCGTAGCCCAATTCAGGTTGAAAATGGGTAGTAGAGTTATGACCGAAGTTAATAAGGCCGTTATTAACACCTGCGTTAATACCAATACTCCAATGATTGTACTGTCCAATTCCACCAAATACCTTGGCAGATGACGTTTCAGATGACATTTTAGTTGAATCTGTTGTTGACGTTTGTGCGTTTGCTGCACCAAAAGCCATCAAAGCTACAGCTGATAATGCTACTGTTTTCTTTAATGTAGAATAATTCATAGTTTTAAGATTAAACAATTTAATTGTGATTTTTTTTCAAAATTAGTAATTATGTTTGAAACCAATACCAAATTTTGTTCCAAAAATGTAATACTATTACAAATAAACTGAAAAAATTGTTTAAATAAAATTAATAAATATATAAATAATGAAATATCTACCTGTAAATGAGCATCTTTTTACAAATAATAGAAAAAATTTCGTTTCAAGAATAAAACCGGCGTCTATAGCTATATTTAATTCAAATGACGAGTTTCCACGCAGTGGCGACCAATCTTTCGTTTTTAAGCAAAATGCCGACTTTTTTTATCTTACCGGTATTGACCAGGAGCAAAGCATATTGATTTTGTTTCCTGATTGTCCTAATTCACTATACAAAGAAGTACTATTTTTAAGACAAACCAACGAACACATTGCTGTATGGGAGGGACATAAATATACTAAAGAAGAAGCAAGGAAGACCTCGGGGATTGAAGCCATATATTGGCTGAACGAATTTGACGCTATTTTGCATAGTATTATTAACTATGCAGATAATGTATATATAAACACTAACGAAAATGATCGCTTTGCTTTTTCAGTGCCTTACCGCGACCTGCGGGTGCTTGATGAACTGCGCGTAAAATATCCGTTACACCATTATGAGCGTTCGGCGCCTATTATGCGCGACTTGCGGGTTATAAAATCAGACATTGAGGTTGAACTGACCAAAAAAGCCTGCGCCATTACCCGCGATGCCTTTATCCGCACGTTGAAATTTGTGAAGCCGGATGTTACAGAATATGAAATTGAAGCGGAAGTTACTCATGAATTTTTAAGGCAGCGCGCAACCGGCCATGCTTATACGCCTATAATAGCATCGGGTAAAAATGCTATTGTGCTGCATTACATTGAAAATAACCAGGTTTGTAATGATGGCGATGTGATATTGCTTGATTATGGCGCCGAATATGCCAATTACAATGCCGACATGACCCGCTCAATACCTGTAAATGGCCGTTTCACTAAGCGCCAGCGCGATGTTTATGACGCGGTATTGCGTGTGATGCGCGAAGCAACAAAGCTAATAGTGGCCGGGGCCGTATGGAACGATTACCACGACGAGGTTGGAAAAATTATGACCAGCGAGCTGATCGGCCTTGGTTTACTTGATAAGCACGATGTAGAGAAACAGAACCCTAAAATGCCTGCCTATAAAAAATACTTTATGCACGGCACCTCGCACCATTTAGGCTTGGATGTGCACGATTTTGCCAGCAGGTACAAACCATTTGAAGTAGGTAATATACTTACCTGCGAACCGGGTATTTACATACCGCAGGAAGGTTTAGGCATCCGTATTGAGAATAACATATTGATAACGAAAGACGGAAACATCGACCTGATGGCTGATATTCCGGTTGATGCGGATGAGATAGAAAGCATTATGAACAGCTGATCGTGGTTCAATATTTTTCAATAAACGCATACAAATTGAAGCCGGGGTTAGCCATTGCCCCGGCTATTTTTTTGCGCAGTTCGGCCTTATCAATATTGCGCATCCGTTTTTGCCGGATAAGTTTATAAGCTTTATCGGCCAATAAAAACTCCATACGTGTGTTTTTTATGCCTTGGGCCGATGTTATAAAAGCGGCTATTTCATCAATACCCGTTGCCTGCGAAGCTATGGTTTTGAATACCGCTATACCGTCGCCTTTTTGCTGGCTTATTTTTTTCAGGTTATTGGCGAAGGTATCAGCACCATCCCGGTCGGCCTTATTTAGAATAAAGGCATCGGCAATTTCCATCAGTCCCGATTTTATATGTTGTATCTCGTCACCGCTTTCAGGCACTAAAACAACCATTGTAATATCGGCAAGCCCGGCAATTTCAACTTCAGACTGGCCAACACCCACAGTTTCAATAAATATATAGTCGAACCCTGCAGCACGCAGCACATCGCTCATTTCAATGGTTTTGGCAGATAAACCGCCCAATGAACCACGCGTTGCCAATGAACGGATAAACACACCCGGGTGATTAAAATGCCCCGACATGCGGATGCGGTCGCCCAGCAAGGAGCCAAAATTAAACGGCGAAGTAGGGTCGATAGCCAGCACCGCTACTTTTGCACCATTATTTATTAAATTACTTATCAGGGCGTTCACAAGTGTGCTTTTACCTGCGCCCGGCGGCCCTGTTATGCCTATAATAGGTGTTTTTTTTGTAAAGATCAGCCCCTTTAATAGTTCGTCGGCACCTGCAAGCTCGTTTTCAACAATGGTTAATGCCCGTGCAACCGTTTTAAAGCTGGTGGTATTTAAAGCTGATAAAATGCCCGGTACAGTTTCCAATTGATATTTTAATTATTTGCTGATGGCTAAAATTAGCACAAGATATTTAATATTTGCACCCAAATACCTTGTTTCAATAAAAAAGCGAATATTTACAGCATAAAAATTATACAGTGGCAAAACCCTCCATACTGCTTACGTTCGATTCAATGAAATACCCAAACTCGGGCTTTTTTTCCTTCGGGAAAAGCCTGGGCGATGCAATAGTGGAGCAAAATCGGGACAGGTATAACCTGAATTACTACGTGCACAAGAGGTCGACCTATTTGTTTAATAATAAGGTTGGCTTGGTGTACCTTTCAAAGCTGCATAAACTGTTTTTCCCGGGGCGTAGTCGCTTTGCACTGGTGCATTTTACCGACCAATACTGCCGCCTTAAACCGCAGAAAGTTACCGGGAAGAAGATACTCACCATACACGATATTAACCCGGTCCACGAGCTGCGCAAGCCAGCCTATAAAATTGAGAAACACTTAAATAAGCTGCGTGGCTATATTAATACCTGCGATAAAATTGTAACCATATCGCATTTTGTGGCTAATGATATACTAAAATATATCCCCGAAGCGAAAGACAAAATACGGGTAATATACAATGGCGCCGACCAACTGACAGTGCCTCCCAACCACACACCGGCCTACCAACCCAAACGCACTTTCCTGTTTACTATTGGCTATATAGCGGCCAAAAAAAACTTCCATGTTTTGCCGGCACTGCTGGTGGGTAACGATCATGAACTCATCATATCGGGTGTTGAAACCCCCTACAAAGGCAAAATAATGGAGGAAGCCGAAAAGTTTGGCGTAACTGATCGTGTTAAAATTACCGGCACCATAAGCGAGGACGATAAAGCCTGGTATTACAAAAACTGCACGGCTTTCGTTTTTCCCTCAATAGCCGAGGGTTTCGGGCTGCCGGTTATTGAGGCCATGCACTTTGGCAAGCCGGTATTCCTGTCGACCCATACCTCGCTGCCCGAGATCGGCGGCGATGCCGCCTTCTATTTCCCAACCTTCGAATCCGCCGATATGCAGGCCGCGTTTGCCACCGGCATGGCCGAATTTTCCAAAAACAATATGCGCGAAAAAGTCATAGCCCATGCCCTAAAGTTCGACTGGCAGCAAACCGCAAGGGAATATTTAGCCTTGTATGATGAAGTTTTAAGCTAACCTCTGTCTCATGAGACAGGTGAGACACTTGAGACAACAGGGTAAAACATAGCGTCAAAATGCTTCAAAATCAACCGTTTTATGCCTGTTTTTGGCCCGAAAATGCTGAAAATAGCATGCAAAAACGCCTTGTTTTGCCCCTTTTAGGCCTCAAAAATGCCCAAAATCATTAAAAAAGCGACCAAAAAACGCTGAAAAACACCCGATTTTAAGGCTAAAAAACAAAAAGGTTGTCTCATTATGAGACAACCTAAAAATTTCCATCATGCTAATTAAAAGCTCCCCCTTGCGCCACCGCTAAAGCTAAGGCGACACGCGGTCAGGGGGGTGGGGGATTAAAACTTATACCTCACAAACGCTTCCATAGCCGCGTACTCAGCTAAGCCAAGCTCGTCATAGCAACGGGCAGTTTCACGGTTGCGGTCCTCGGCACGCACCCAGAACTCGCGCGGATCATCGCCCGGGAATACCGGTATGTCCTTTTGCGACTGGTGCTTGAATATCGCCATGCGCTTACGCAGCACCTCTTCCGGCGATAATGGCACAGCCATCTCTATCTCGTAGGTCGCAAACTCAAACCATGCGCCGCGGTACATCCACAGCCAGCAATCCTGTACCCAGTCTTCGGTAACTTTCAACCTGTTAAGTGCTTCAAGAATAATTTTAAAGCAAACCAGGTGCGTTCCATGCGGGTCGGCAAAATCACCTGCAGCGAATATCTGCTGTGGTTTCACCTTTTGCAATAATTCCATGGTGATCAGCACATCTTCTTCGCCAACCGAGTTTTTCTTTATTTTGCCGGTCTCGTAAAAAGGCAATGCCATAAAGTGGATATGATCGTCGGGCAAACCGGCGTAACGCGCGCCAGCAATTGCCTCCGTTTTACGGATAAAACCCTTTACATCGCGTATCTCCTGCGTATCTATCTGGTTCGGTTTCTTTTTGGCAATAAACGCACGCATATCGCCGTACAGGCTTTTCAGGTGGTTGTTGTTTTCGCCAATACTGTGATTAAAATCAATAGCAAATTCCATATAGCGCAGCACATCATCGTCCCATACAGCGGTATTACCCGATGTTTGGTAGGCCACGTGTACATCATGTCCCTGGTCAACCAGGCGGATGAAAGTTCCACCCATCGAGATCACATCATCATCAGGGTGCGGCGAAAAAATGATCGACCTTTTCTTGGCAGGCAGTGCCCTTTCAGGCCTTTGGCTGTCATCGGCATTGGGTTTGCCGCCCGGCCAGCCGGTAATGGTATGCTGTACCTGGTTAAATATATCAATATTTATGTTGTAAACCGGGCCCTGCTCAACCGCCAGTTGTGCCATGCCGTGGTTATTATAATCTTCTTCGGTAAGTTTTAATATCGGTTTCTTTACGGTTCGTGCCAGCCATATTACGGCTTTTTTCTTCAGCAGGTTGTCCCACACACAATCCTTCACCAGCCATGGGGTATCAAAACGGGTAAGCTCGCTTGCCGCGGCTTCATCCAGCACAAAATCCACATGGTCGCTCAGTTGCAGGAAGGTAGCAGGCACATCGCCCGATATTTCGCCTTCAACAGCTTTCTTAATGATCGAAGCCTTCTTCTGGCTCCAGGCCATCAGTATGATTTCGCGGGCCTTGAATATGGTGCCCACACCCATGGTAATAGCTTTGGTAGGTACGTTTTGCTTACCACCAAAATCGCGCGACGCATCGCTGCGGGTCAAATCGTCCAACGTAACTAAACGTGTACCCGAATTTGGCGCCGAGCCCGGCTCGTTAAAACCGATGTGACCGGTACGGCCGATCCCTAATATCTGCAGGTCGAGCCCGCCCAGGTCGGTAATTTGTTTCTCATAGTTCAAACAAAAGGCAGCCACTTCTTCCTGCGGCAGGGTACCGTCAGGTATGTGGATGTTCTTTTTCTCAATATCAACATGGTTGAATAAATTTTCATTCATGAAGGTTACGTAGCTCTGTACAGCGGTAGGCTGCATCGGGAAGTACTCATCCAAGTTAAAGGTAATAACGTTGGCAAAGCTTAAGCCGTCCTCGCGGTGCATACGTACCAGTTCGGCATATACGCCAATGGGGGTTGCACCGGTGGCAAGGCCTAAAACGGCTTTTTCGCCTTTTTCGCTTTTTCTCCTGATGAGCGCGGCTATGCGCCCTGCTACGGCAAGTGATGCTTCCTTTTGATTTTTGTACACCGTTACCGGCAGCTTCTCATAACGTGTTTCTTCGAGTAAATTTAATCGGGCCATGTTGTTTTGTAGAGGGTTGTGTGTAAATTTTGTAAAGATATATAATATATAAAGGATGTAAATACTCAGATGCACGTTTACACAAACGATTGTCCTTAATTTTCATCAAGGGGCCGAAACAATATAAACGCAACATGATACACATAAATAAAAAATTCTGTCAAAAAAATCCCCGCCTAAGCGGGGATCTTAATCAACCTAAATTAACCTAAATTAACCGGTCACTTGTTTTTGATTGCATCCAAAAACCAGGTGATCAGAAATTCTTCGGAGTAGCTTGCCCCTTATTGGTATCCCACCATACCGGTGTTCCGCCTTTATCAGGGCCGCCAAGTAATTGTACGCCCTGGGCAACGCCGGCGGCATTGCCAGTATATTCGGTTGATGGATACTGTATCCTGCGTATCTGCAAATCAGTACTAATGTCGCCGCCGCTATTATTCACTACAACAGGGAACAGCCTTGGGTAACCCGTACGGCGGTACTCTGTCCATGCTTCCCAGCCACCTGTAGGGAACATCGCTATCCATTTTTGCGTAATAATACGCTCCAGGTTCTTTTCGGGAGTTGCGGCAGCATCCCATGCTATAGTAATAGTTGATACCGCTTTTATACTTGCATTAGGCGCTGTAGTTGAAGGCGTTTGCGGATCTACATAATCAGCTTCTGTGCTCGTATTGTCAGTCAGGTAACTGCCTGCAGAAACTCCCCATTGCGACATAGAGGTGTTAATACCGGTTTCGTAATCTGTTTGGGCGCTTTCAGTGGTCCATCCCCGTAAAGCAGCTTCAGCTTTTAAAAACCATACTTCCGAAGCAACCATCAGGTACATTGGTGTGTACTGGGCTGTATTGTTAAAGTTTGGCAGCGAATAACCATTATAGCCTGGCTTTGCACTTACCGGCGTTCCTGAACGTATACCTACATATTGGCCGGCAATACTGGAAGGTGAAGTTGCCGGTGAGATCATTTGTGATTCGCGCGGATCTTTATATCCGTTCAAATATGAAGTAAGCGATGCATTTACCGCCAAATCTGTCCAGCTGGTACCTATTAACCATATAGGGTTGTGGTAACCAAATCCGGTAATACCGGCATTATCTGTATTTACTGTTATTAAACCACCCGGATCATTTATGGCTTTAAGTGCCTGTGCTTTAGCCGTAATAGGGTCAATATTAACAATATGCATGGCAAGCCTTAAGCGTAATGAGTTAGCGTACTTGATCCATTCCGTATAATTACCGGCATAAATCATGTCAAAATTGGCGAAAGGTTCAGCACCGGGGTTAGCCTTTGTATAAGCTTCAAGGGTGGTTACCACAGTATCCAATTGCGTAAAGAACTGGTTATAAACCGATTGTTGCGAATCATAAGGCGTAGTCGCTCCCTGGCCAACCTTGCTATAAGGTATAGGGCCGTAATAGTCGGTAACCCTGCTCATGGCTTGTACCTGCAGCATTAAAGCTATGGCCCAAAAGTCAGGGGTGCTGGTTCGTGTACCCTTTTTTTCAATAGTTTGCACCACGCCCATAATGCGGGTATAATATACAGTGTAAATATCCGAGTTCCAGCCATCAACTAATGAATAGTCTTGATTGTTGATATTACCCCTGAATGGGTTTGGCGACATATAGTAACCTGCGTAACAGTCTGAGTTCAGGTTCTGTATAAGCTGATAATCGTTTTCTTCCCCAAAAATGTTTTGCTGCATACCCGGATAGTATAACCCAATACTGTTGTGGTTAGGTATTAACTGAGAATCGAGGATACCGGTGTTGTTCGTGTTCATGTTTTGGAAGTTCTTGGTACACCCGCTTAACACGAAGAGGCCGACCACAACCAACGCGCACTTACAAAAAGTGCGGATAATGGTTGAATTATATCTGAGAAAATTGATCTTTTTCATAACTAACATTTTATTATTAACTATTATTAAAATGTAACATCTAATGAGGCTCCAACGTTCCTGGTGCTTGGCGCGTTAAATACGTCTACACCGCCTAAGCCATTGCCGGTTGACATGGTAACTTCAGGATCATATGGTGCTTTTTTGTAGAAGTATATCAGGTTACTGCCTATTAAAGACAATTTGAGGCTTTTTATCGCACTGTTTGATATTGGCCATGTATAACCCAACGTGGCAGAACGCAAACGTACAACCGTAGCGCTATACATATAAGCTTCGCCTATACCGCCACGGTTACCAACAGTTGAGTACCATGCGTAAGCATCAGTTTTGGTTACGGTTTTTCCACTAGGGTCAACACCGTTAACCACAACACCGCCGGCATCACGCGCAGCACCTGAAGCAGCCGAAACGCCATAACTATCCAGCAACATTTGTGTCATTGATAGCACCTGTCCGCCAAATTTGCCGTCAACCAGGAAACTGAGGCTGAAATGTTTATAATCGAAAGAGTTACCCCAGCCTATCTGGAATTTTGGATTTGGATTGCCGAGCAACTTAGCAGTGCTGTTTTGTATTGGCGCGCCGGTTGAGCTAAGTTCGATCTGTCCTTTTGCATTCCTTTGGAATGTATAACCGTAAATATCGCCATATTGACCGCCGGTTGCCAGTACAGACTCGTATGCGTTGTTGCCAAAGCCTGTTAATACAACTGGTGTAGTGGGATCAGCCGGGTTTAGTTCAATGATCTTGTTATGATTGAACGAATAGTTTAGGTTGGTATTCCACCTGAATGCGCTGCTTTTTACAGCATCAAAGCCCAATAACATTTCAATACCCGTGTTTTGAATGTTACCGGCATTCAGATAGCCTGTTGTATAACCGGTTGATGCTGGTGGTGTGTACTGTATAAATTGGTTGTAACTATTTGACTTGTACCAGGTAAAGCTATAAGTAAGCCTGTTGTCTAATAAACGCAGATCCAGACCGGCCTCTTTTGATTTGGTGTTGGTAGGTTTTAACAAAGGGTTAGGGTATACGCTGTTAAAGGTAACTGAACCGGCATTTCCAAAAGAGTTAATGGGGTTAGTCGTATATTGGCTTACCGGGGTAGCAACCTCAGCATATGATCCGCGTATTTTAGCATAAGTGATCACATCTGGCAGCTTGGTCATATCGCTCAGGATCAATGACAGGCCAACTGAAGGATAAGAATAAGAATCATTAGGTGTGAATGAAAGTGTAGATGACCAGTCATTTCTTTCAGTAACAGTTAAATAGGCCCAGTTTTTGAAAGAAAGGTTTACACTACCGAATAATGATTGTATTTGGCTGTGATTACTTGGTAAGGTTGAAACGTTACTGCTTGCACTGGCTAAACCATTAGAAGTTACAACATTTTGTTCGACAAATATGTTAGGTATGTACAAACCTAAACCTGCGCCATAAGCCTCACCAACGGTATTATCGTCAGTTATACTTGCGCCAACCAATCCATCTACTTTAAAGTCGCCCTTAAGTGGTATTTTAAAATTGGCAATGAAGTCGGAGTATATTTGTGTTAAAGTTTGCTGATTCATAGTAAACGAACCATTGCTTAAAGGTGGAGCAGGAGGATGAAGGCTAACAGAAGGGCTTAATACAGCATTAGTAGTGGCGTAATCGTTCTGCTGGTACGAATCTGCAACACGGTCAACGTTACCACGGATCTGGAAGTTCAGCCAGTCATTCACCGTATATTTTGCGGTTGAGTTTACAATGAGGCGATCGCGATTGGTAAAGTTTGGATTCCTGTTTACTATCCACCATGGGTTTTGCTGAATATCTTCATTTGCATCCCAATTTTGCTCATTCAGATTTCTCGTTGGATCAAATACCTCGTAGTTTTGTTTATACGGAGTTATGCTTTGGCCTCTTGGATATAAATACAAACCGGTAAGTGCATTGTAGTAAAAGCCTTCGCCCGGTGCATCCATAATTTTCTGGTTAATGTAGTTGGTATTTACATCAACGATCAGCTTTTTATTCAAAAATTCGCCCGTTTCCCTAAAGGTAAAGTTATTACGTTTCAGGTTGTCGCCCGGATCCACGCCGTTTGCCATTGTATTGGCATAAGAGAAATAACTTTGCGCTAACTCCGAACCTGCTGATAAACTTACAGAATTGGTAAAGTTATTGCCACTCCTGTAAAAATCCGAAAGGTTATCTTCCACAACAGGGCTTGATAACTTGTCTCCCCAGCTTGTAGTACCTTTCAGATGCGTAGTAGGATCTACTGTTACGCCGTACTCATTTTGAAAATCAGGCTTGTATGAGATGGTATTGTTGGTGTAAGAAGAAGACAGGTTGATAGTAGCCGTGCCTTCTTTACCTTTTTTAGTTGTAACCAATATAACACCGTTAGCTGCCTGGCTACCATAAAGTGCAGCAGCCGAAGCGCCTTCCAATACCGTAATGCTTTCAATATCGTCGGGGTTTAAGTTCGAGATACCGTCGCCACCATCAGGCGAGCCACCATAAGTACTGTTTGGCTGGCCATTGTAATTTGAAGTATTGGTCATTGGTACACCATCAATTACATATAACGGTTGGTTAGTACCTGTAGCGCTTTTGCTACCACGCAAAATTACTTTAACCGAACCGCCCGGGCCTGAAGTGCTTGGCGAAATATCTACGCCGGCAACTTTACCGTTAAGCGAGTTCATTAAGTTGTCGGTTTTTACAGCGGTAAGCTCGTCACCCTTAACCAGCTGGTTTGCATAAACCAATGATTTTTCTGAACGCTTAACACCCAACGCTGTAACAACAACTTCGTTCAGGCTTTTTGTGTTCGAAGAAATAGTAATGGTTAGGATAGTTTCGCTGCCAAGGGTTATTTGTTTGCTTGTATAACCAATGTACGAGATCGACAAAACATCGCCTGGTTTTGCATTCAGGGTGAATGCGCCGTTTACATCAGTTTGTGTACCGGTATTTGTTCCTTTTATGGCTACCGTTACACCTGCTAATGGTGTTCCTGTTTCATCTTTCACCACCCCTTTTATGGCGGCTGCATTTGGCACATTCAGGCTCGTGCCTGTTTTTGTGCGGGTGGCCACGCGGGCTTTCTGGTGGCTGTTTGCCCCAAAAGCAATGCATGGCACTAATAAAATTAGTGGTAATAATTTTTTCATTTTAATTTGAATTAGTTTAGTGTTAATGAGTTTTTTTGGGTTAGTTTTTTGTTGCTTTCTCCATAGTTGCTTGTTTAGTGGTTAATAATTGTGTTTTATTGTCTTTATCAAAATTTTACATAACCAGTACAGCCGTTCCTGTCAGCTCGGCATTAAAGCCAAGGTCTGATATTAATACCTGTGTGCTGCTCACCAGCCTGGGTATGCAATATTTGTTTAATGCCTGTTGTATGGGGGCCATTAAAATTTTACCCACCATAGCGCCGCGACCGCTTAATACAATGCTTTCGGGGTTCATAATATGTATCAGTATGGCCAGGGCCTTACCTATCTTATAACCCGCGTCTGATAATAATTCTATCGCAAACTGGTCGCCATTATTAGCGGCCTCCATTATAGCGTTACCAACTACTTTCGAGTGGTCCTTATCAGTATGTTTTAAGCTTGATATATGTCCCTTTTTTATGCCCCGTATCGCCTTTTCGGCCACCACCAGCATTGATGCCTCAGCCTCCAGGCAACCGCGCTTGCCACAGGTACAAAGCGTACCATCGCCTTCTGATAAGGGTATATGGCTAAACTCTCCCGCAAAGCCGTTATGGCCATGGTATATTTCGCCGTTGATGATCATGCCCAGGCCAATACCCCATCCCAGGTTTATCACCATTACATCTTTCTGCGCCTTGGCTATGCCAAACTTCTGTTCGGCCAAAGCTATAAGGCTCGAGTCATTCTGAATATAAGTGGGTACGCCGGTTTTAGCGGTGATCATCTGCGTCAAACTCTGCCCGCCCGAATCAAGATAAGTATAATTTATACCCTCGCGGGCATTAATAAAGCCGGGCATGCCAATGCCAATACCCGCTATCTTATCTTTAGGTATACCCGTCGAAATAATATAATCATTAATATACGCTATCAGGTGAGGAAGCGCGTGCGGGTTATTCAGCAGTTTAAGCTCGGTCATGGCTATTTCCGAAACCGGGTTGTTCAGCAGGTCAACCATCTGTACGCGGGTGGAAAGCTGGTCCATGGCCACTGTCAAAATGTACAAGGCCTGGGGCCTTAGCGAGTACATCAGTGGCCTGCGCCCCCCGCTCGATGGCGCGTAGCCCTGCTCAACAACAAAGCCTTCTTCCATCAGCTCATTTACCGCTTTTGATATGGAGGGGATACTTTTATCTAAAATTTCGCTCAATTCTGCACATGAAAGCGCCTTATCAAAGTAAAGACATTTAATAATTATGTTCTTTAATTCGGCGCTTTTAACAATTTTAGTTTTAAGTTCCATGCAAAAAAGAAAATTTTGATTTTGTTTTATCAAACTTAATTAAAACAAACCCATAATTCCAAATACTTTTTAAATTTTTTTAATAAGTAGAGGGAGTTAGCTAAATTATCATTGTAAAGAGTAAAACTTAACATTAAATAAAATTTATGTTGTTAAAGATAATTTAGAAGTGATAAAAAGGATAACCGTATTTTTAACAGTTTTGTAACAGGAAGTTTACAATGGAAACAATTTTAACTGGTCGGGCCATTTTTCTTCGCGCGGCTTCGTTTCCGGCTCATTAAAATTTGAGATCGAGATGCCTAACAGCCTTATTTTCTTATCCTCCGGGTCGGTGGCAGCCAACAATTGTTTGGCAATTGATGCAATGGTTTCCAGGTCGTTAACCGGCGACGCCAACGACCGGTTGCGTGTTATCTGCCTAAAATCGCTATACTTTATTTTTAGGGTGACCGTCCGTCCTTTCAGCTGATAACGTTGCAGGCGTCCGCATACTATTTCAGCTATCTTATCCAGTTCGGCCTCCATTTCTTCAGTGGTGGTAAGGTCGTAAGCAAAAGTATCCTCCGCTGCTAACGATTTCGTCTCCCTATGCGGCTGCACTTCCCGCTCATCAATACCCCTAACTATCCGGTAATAAAAATTACCAGCCTTGCCAAAATGTACAACCAATTGCTCTTGCGATAACTGTTTAATATCAGCCCCGGTAAACAGGCCCATCTTCTTCATCTTCTCGGCAGTCACCTTGCCCACGCCGTGGAACTTCTCCACCGCCAGCTTCTCCATAAACCCCTCAATGGCCGATGGCCCTATAAACGTCAGCCCATCCGGCTTATTCATATCCGACGCTATCTTCGCCACAAACTTATTGATGGATACCCCCGCCGAGGCCGTCAGTTGCAGCTCATCCTTTATCGCTTGCTTTATCTGCTTCGCAATTTCAATGGCTGAACCAACACCTAACTTATCCTCCGTAACATCCAAATAAGCCTCATCCAGCGATAACGGCTCTATCAAATCGGTATATCGCCCAAAT
>Ga0206874_1164_pt1 | contig 17039 bp, 11 predicted proteins | sample Alteio_BWOrgCont_12_FD_152629 | JGI IMG/M metagenome (GOLD analysis project Ga0206874, IMG submission 152629) | Enriched cells from forest soil in Barre Woods Harvard Forest LTER site, Petersham, Massachusetts, United States -... | ecosystem: Environmental > Terrestrial > Soil > Temperate forest >...
CTTTTCCCCACATGCCTATGCAGATAAGGATTGATGAAGTTATAAGTTATGAGTTATAAATTATAAAGGCAGAAAGGATTGCTTTCCCACGCGGAGTTTACACTGAGCACAGGCGAATGTGCCTCTGGACAGGCTCTATTCGCCGTTAGTTCATTCCTCGCAATGACAGGGGTGGGCTTCGTGAATACACTCGCAAGCCAACCATCCCGCTCCCGGGTAGTGGGTCAGTTTGTAAATTGTCATTCAGAGGGAAGCACATTCGCTGTGCTCAGTGTAAACTCCGCGACCGAAGAATCCATGTAGCGTACTTGTGTAATCACGATGGATTCATCGCGGAGTTTATCCAGAGCGAATGCGAAGGACCAAGAATGACATCTTTGTAGTTATAGCATCTATTGAAACTGACCCACTATCCGCCCCCGAAATGGTTTTGCTCCGGCGGTATTTCTTTGTATTTTACGACTCTTTTTCAGAATTCCGACTTTATCTATAATATAATAGCACATGGCAGTACGGCATAAATCAAGCATCAAACGGGCGCGCCAAACGGTGAAACGCCGCCACAAAAACCGCGTGAAACGCGAACAAATCAAGGAAGCCATCAAAGGCGTTCTCAACGCGAAGGGCGCTGCCGATACGCAGACGGCATTCGCGACGGCGGAAAAAGTCATCAGCCGCATGGCGGCAAAAGGCATGCTTCACAAGAACACCGCGGCACGGCGCAAATCGCGTCTTGCAAAGATTACGGCGAAACGCGCTGCACAAACTGTTGCGCCAGTCGCAGCACCGGCTGCAACCGCACAGGCGGAATCATCCGCTGCAACCGCACAGGCGGAATAAGCCGCCTGCTGAGCGGTGTTTTTTCTGATTTCCGAGTTTACTTGACTGACGTCCGGCGCTCCGCTGCCCGCGGAGCGCCGTTGTTTTATACGCCTTGAACGCCGCCGCCGGTATCCCGCACGTTTTCCCTTTGGAATTCCCGCCCGGCAAAGTATATTTGCGTTTTATCATTTCCACAACATTATTATCATTGAATGTCCATGAATCGTATGAATAAGGAATCCGCCTGATGCCTGTTATGAGCAAAATGCGCGAGGCAATGCCGGTTTTCATCATCGCCTTCATCGTTCTGTTTGTCGGGTTTATCGTGTTGAATTGGGGCATGGATATTACCGGTATGCACCACACAGGGGTAGAGGAGAATATCGGCGTTATCAACGGCACGAACATTCCGTACAAAGATTTTGAAAAGCAAGTTAACACACAGGTTGACCAGCAGAAGCAACAACGCGAGCTTACCGAGGACGACGAAGCGCAAATTCGCGATATGGTATGGGAGCGGGAGGTTACCAATACCATGATGTTGAACGAGCTCAACAAATTGGGGCTTTCCGTAACCGACCAAGAAGTCCGCGACATGCTTCTGAACGACCCTCCGCCATACTTGAAACGCGGCTTCACCGATTCAATGGGTAATTTTGACATCGCACGGTATCAATCGGTGCTGCAAATGTACGCATCGTACGAGCCGACGGGTGAAGACACGGCAAAAGACAAGCACATGGATTCGGTCTATAACGAATTGGTGGAAGTGACGCAAAATATTCGGGAGACTAAAGAACAAGGGCTTTTTGAAAGCGCGCTCGGTGCGTGCGCCCCCGTGACCGACGAAGACATCCACGAAAAAATATACAACGACAACTCCCACGCCGACGCAGCATATATCCAGTTCGATATCAGCACGATTCCCGACAACAACGTCGTTGCGCCGGATGATTCGATAAAAGCATACTACGATAAAAACCCGGAGGAGTTTCCGCAGCAGCCATCGCGCAAAGCGAAGTATGCATTTTTTAACATGCAGCCGTCGGAATCGGATTCATCGTCGGTGATGAAAAAATTACAGGTGCTGGAAGATTCGCTCCACACGATTCAGGATACGGCGCGCAGGAACCAATATTTTCAGCTTGCCTCTTCGCGTTACAACGAGTTAGAAACGCAAAACGACGCGTTCCAGACGTTCAAGGATTTAAGCGGGCCCAAAGGAACGGCAATTCTTTCAACCCCGCTCAACGGATATTCGGAGGTCGTTCCTTCGTACGACGGGTTTCACGTATATCACGTTCTTGAGGAGAAGCCGGGCGAGACCGAATATATTCGCACCCGGCAAATCTTGATTGCCTACGGCAATAATAGGGATTCCGCGCGATCATTCGCCGACACTATTATTAAAAAATTGAAAACGGACAGCAAAGCGCATATCGAAGACGCCGCCAGAATTCTTTCCGCCGACCAAGTGACCGCCCAAAAAGGCGGAGACGCGGGCTACGTGGCAAAAGGAACGATGGCGCCGGCGCTGGAAAAAGCGGCATGGAGCGCTCCGATCGGCGAGGTTGAAGGACCAATCGAGACCGACCGCGGATGGTATATAATAAAGGTTCTTGACCGCGGGAATCGCGACGTGCGCGTGTATGATTTGAAAATACAAGTCCACATCAGCACACAGACGAAAGCCGCCATTACGCATCAAGCGCAGTTCTTCCGCGATCGCATTCGCAAGGGCGAAAACGTTGATACGGTGGCTGCAAATATGAAAATCCACGTTTTTGAGTCGCAGGCGCTAACCCGCGCAACGCCGATGCTCGGCTCGACGGATTTGACGCAATGGGTATATTCCTCCAAATTAGGCGACGTGAGCGATCCGAAAAAGGTGCGCGGCGGCTCTATTGTGGTATTACAATTGAGCAGTGTGAAGGAAAAAGGGACAAAACCATTCGACGAGGTGAAGTCGTTGATCCGCCAAAAAATTCTTACGATGCGGAAATTAGATAACCTTGTTGCAAAAGCAGAACCGGTTATGCGGATTTTGAACGGCGACAGCCTTGAAAAAGCGATGCGTTACGATACGACAATCAAGGTGCAATATGCATCCGGAGTAAAGCCGTCGGGTCCGATTCAGGGGCTTGGCACGGATTACAATTTCTCGGCGGCGCTGTATTCATTGAATAACCCCGGGCAAATTGCCGGTCCCATTCGCAGTTCGCGCGGCGTGTTTATCATTCAGTTGCGTTCAAAAGCGGTGCCCTCTGATTCCATGTACGCCCTGCAAAGGGGTGTTGTTCTCACCTCGATTATCACGCAGGAGAAGAGTTCGTTCGTGCAATCGTGGATTGCGAAGCAAAAGGAGAATGCGATTATTGACGACAAACGCGAAACGTTTTACCCGAATTTTTAATCCTCTTTATTAGTCCTTTACGGGGGCGGGCGATTTCCGTCGTTCGCCCTCTTCTGTTTTGTGTGCATCCAACGGCGTAAATTTGTTCATGCCGCGTTTCATTTCACGTACGATCCCCGCCCCGCCCGCAGTGGCATTTGCCCGCCTGATTTCCCATGTTTTTTCCCCCTCGCGCAGTCTCACGCGATTGATTGCCGTGTTCGGCATTGTCATTGCGTGCGCCGGCGCGTGCCGTGCGTGGGAGCAAGGCGCCGATTACATTATTACCGTAACGCTCGATACGACGGCGCATACGATTGGCGGCAACGAGAAAATCACTTACTACAACAACTCCTCCAACCCGCTGCCCGATCTATATTTGCATCTATATTGGAACGCGTTTCAGCCGGGGAGCATGATGGAAGAGCGGATGCGGGAATCAGGAGCGAAAGGGGCTGCCAACGCCATCGCATCGCTTGCGCCCGATGAGTGCGGCTCGGTGGATATTCAGTCGCTCGCCGTTGAAGGCGCCCCCGCAAAAACGGAAACGCTTGGCACGATTTTGCACGTCATCCCTTCGCATCCGATTCAACCGGGCGCCTCCGCTGCAATCGAGATACAATTCGTTTCCCACGTTCCGAAGTTCATCCGCCGCGCGGGATACAACAGCCCGGACAGCGTGGAGTATTCGATGGCGCAGTGGTATCCCAAAATCTGCGCGTACGATGAACGCGGGTGGCATGACGACCAATACTTGGGGCGCGAATTTTACGGCGTTCGCGGGCGCTACTTTGTGAATATCACCGCGCCGCGCGATTACGTACTTGCCGGCACCGGCGAGGTTACTAATCCGTTCGAGACGGGCTGCGGCTACGGGCTGGCGTACGACGCGTACCTGCCAAACCCCGCCGCCCGCGATACGATGCGCATGAACGCGAAAGGGCAATTGATAGACACCGCCGCATACCGCACGTGGAAATTCGAGGCGCAGGGAGTCCATGATTTTGCGTGGGCGGCAGACCGCGATTTCGTGCACCGCATCATTCATATCGGCGGGGCGAATCAACAAGGCGGAACCGTTCTCCACGTCCTCTATAAAAAGAAATTCCACAGCGGATGGAATTATGCGGACAGCGCGGCGGTAAAACTGCTCGATTACTACGGCGTGGAATACGGAAAATATCCGTACAAAAATTTCACGGTAGTGCAAGCGGGCGACGGCGGCATGGAGTATCCGCAAATTGTGTTCCTGCGCGGCGGCGCGCCGCCGCTCGGCACGCTGGCGCACGAGATGGCGCATCAGTGGTTCTATGGGATTCTTGGGAACAACGAAACCGGCGAAGCGCTGCTTGATGAAGGCTTTACGACGTTTGCGTCCGGCGAGGCAGCGGGGGCGCTGTTCCCCGCGAAGCCCCCGCGCCGCGATTGGCTGGAGTATCTGTTTGCGCCGCAGAACGTGCGGATAGCCCCCTATTATTTGAAATTGGCGGCGGACGGCATGGACGAGCCGGTATTGGAGCACAGCGATGCGTTCCGCGAAAACGCGACCTATAATTTGGTTTATAACAAGACGGCGGCGATTCTTGAAATGCTGAAATACACGGTAGGCGATTCCGTGTTTCAGAAAATCATGCAAACGTATTGCAGTCAATATTGGCTGAAGCACCCGACGACGGACGATTTTATCCGCGTCAGCGAATCGGTTTCGGGTATGAATCTCGGCTGGTTTTTCGACGAGTGGCTCCGCACGACGAGAACCTGCGATTATTCGGTTGACGGCGTCTCGTCCGTTGCGTCATCGGGGGCAGCTCCCGATAAATCTGATAAATCCGGCGGCGCATACCGGACGACCATTTCGCTTTCCAACCGGGGCGGGATCGCGATGCCGCTCGATCTGCTTTTAACGTACGCCGATGGGTCGCAGCAAACGGCGCTTATCCCCGTGAGTTGGCGCGCAAAATCAGTTCCCAACGGAATTGTTCTGCCGCTATGGGATCCGTATCTGCATTCGTACACGAGCACGTTTGAGACGCCGCAGCGCGTTACAGGCGTGGTTATTGACACCTCGCACCGGCTTGGGGATATCAACTGGCTGAATAATGCGAGCGGTTTTTTCCCGCCGTATCGTTTTGGATTATATACCCAATATCAAGCAAACAACGAAGCCAGTTCGCCGATGGACGCGTATGCGGTGTCGCTCTCGCCGCGGGCGTGGTACGCGCAACAGCAAGGCGCGAAAATCGGTTTTTCACTCGACGGCAGTTATGCGTATTCGGAGTATCTGGCAAACGCGGGCGCGTATTTCAACACGCTGAACCATACGGCGGATTGGTGGCTGGAATACCGCACGCCGATTGCGCCAATGCTGAACCTTTTTGGCAAAGCCTCCGAGGAATACGGGATCGGCACGGGCGAGATTGGCGCGGAAAAGGTTTTCCGTTTGATGTACAGCTCGCCGTTTTCGCAGACCCTGCAATTGCGCGTGCAATATACGCGCCTTGAACAAGACTTATACCCGTTTTATGACCTGTATTGGAGCAAGGGCGAGTTAAATACGGTGAGATTTTCCTACTCGCTGGCGTGCAACGGCACTTCGCAATGGCATTTGCACGCGGAGTATGAAAGTTCGTTGATGCGGGAAACGGCATTTATTCGCACGAAGATTGACGGCGGCGGAACGCTGCCGCTCACCTCGGTTTTCGATTTTTCATTTCGCGGCATCGTGGGAACCTCCGGCGGCGACGTTCCGGTGCAGAAATTATTTTATCTTGCCGGGGCAAGCCCGCAGGAGCAGTTTGAAAACACCGTGTACCGCGGCATAGCGGGCGTGAGCTATGCGATGGATACGGCGGCGCACATGCTGCTGCCCGGCGGCGGCAACCTGCCCGGTTATGCAGACCAATACGCGGCGACGGCGGCGCATTCGATTGCAGCGGGTGATATGGAATTACGCGCGCATATCTTCCGGGGTTCGGAGAATTTTTCGGTTGCGGCATTCGGCGGCGCGGGATGGCTGAGCAACGATACATGGACGCCGTTCACGGGAATAGGTATTCCGCGATTCGACGCGGGGGGAAGCCTGCGGTTTCAATTTACAGGCTCGGACGCGGGCTTGTTGCAATCGTTTTTTGAGACGCGTGCGCCGCTGCAGTTGGATTTGCTTCTACCGGTTTTCGTGAGCCAGCCGCTTCCCGGCGAGCAGAAGGTCAAATTCCGATTTGCAGCGGGGATTTCGTCGGGGATATGAGGTAAGGGAGATTTTCCCCTCACCCCCTCCCCCGCAAGGGGGGAGGGGGAAACACAAACGTCACACGCCCCATTTCGTTTCGCTAATACCTTTTTCGTTGTTTTCGTAACGCGCAAGCACAAAGAGAAGGTCGGAAAGCCTGTTTAAGTAAATCACTACCTGTGCGCCGATGTCCTCATGCTTTGAAAGCGCGACACATGCGCGTTCGGCGTTGCGGCACACGGTGCGCGCAAGATGCAGGAATGCCGCCGAGGGCGCTCCGCCCGGCAGAATGAAATGTGTAAGCGGCGGCAGCTGCGCGTCAATCTCGTCAATGAACGCTTCCGCCGTTTGAATATCGCGCCCGGCGATGCGGGGGATGGCTCCGGCGTTTTTCTGGGACTGTTCGGTCGCCAAGTCCGCGCCGAGACAGAACAGGGAATGCTGGATGGCACTTAAAATGTCGTTCGTGCGGAGCATCGGTGCATGAGCGCGCACCACGCCGATAACGGAGTTTAACTCATCCACAATGCCGTATGCCTCGATGCGCAGGGCGTCCTTATGCACGCGTTTGCCGCCGAACAGGGCAGTCGTGCCGTCGTCGCCGCCTTTTGTGTAAATCTTCATGGTGCAAAAATAAGACGAATAGGGCGAATTGCTTGCCTCTGTCATTGCGAGGAGCGAAACGACGAGCAATCCACCTTCGGAGAACGTCTATGTATCATGATTTGACTGCTTGGCGGGTAGATTGCTTCGCGGAGTTTACACTGAGCACAGCGAATGTGCTCGCAATGGCATCTTTGATGTTTACAGCATCTCTTGAAATTGAGATACTACCTTCAAAGCACGCCATCATCGTTTTTCGTGTAATTTTGCAAAACACATTACAACCAACGCATAAATTACATGAGGCGAATTATTCCGGCGCTTGCCGCCGCCGTTCTGCTATGTTCCTGTTCGCATCAACGCCAGAGCGCATCGCGTCCGGCGCTGGGCGGCAAACAATATGGCGGCACGTTTCACATCAATATGGTGCGCGGCAACCCGAACGGTCTCGACCCCGTTATCATCAATTCTAAACTTGCCGACGATATCGCCTCGCAGATATACGACCAGCTTATCGCGCTCGATTCAAACCTGAACATTACGCCGGAATTGGCGACGCGGTGGGAACTTTCGCCGGACGGCAGGACATATACGTTCCACCTGCGCACGGATGTTCTCTTTCAGGATAACGCCTGCTTCCCGGGCGGCAAGGGGCGGCGCTTCGTCTCGTCGGACGTTATGTATTCGCTTGAGCGAGGCTGCGACCCCGGCACGCGCTCCGTCGCCTATTGGGTGTTTCAGGATAAGGTGGAGGGGGCGAACGATTATTTTAACGCGCGCGCCGACTCTACGAAACAGGAGAACATTCCCCGCGTAACCGGGTTTGCCGCACCCGACGACAGCACGTTTCAAATAACACTGATTAAACCTTATGCGCCGTTTATGTACTATCTTGTTGAGAGCGTCGGCGACGTGGTGCCGCACGAAGCGATAGAGTATTACAAAAAAGATTTCTTTCAGCATCCCGTCGGCACGGGTGCGTTCGTGTTCGACCATTGGACGCCGGACGTGGAAATTGTTCTCACGCGCAACCCGCATTATTGGCAGCACGACGCATTGGGTAACTCTCTGCCACTTTTGGACGGCGTACAAGTGCAATTTATCAAGGACGACAAAATACAGTTCAACGAATTCAATCAGGGCGCGCTCGATGAATGCTATCCTTTGCCAACGGAGAATTTTCCGCAGATTGTCGACGCCTCTACGAAAACGCCGATGCCAGACTATCAAAAATACGCCTTGCAGCATACGCCCGCGCTCTGCACGTGGTTTCTGAATTTCCAGACGGCGAAGCCGCCGTTTGATAATGCGACGGTGCGGCAGGCGTTTTCGTATGCGATTGACCGCGAGAAGATCGTGCGGTACGTGCTGAAGGGTCAGCCCTACGCCGCGGGGACGCACGGCATCGTGCCGCCGGCGTTTAAAAAATATCCCATTGATTCCGTTGCCGGATATACGTATGACGCGGTGAAGGCGCAGGCGCTGCTGACCGCCGCCGGTTATCCGGGCGGCAAGGGATTCCCCGACGTGACGTTCAACGTCTATCCCGATCCGCGGCTGCTGCAAATCGCCGAGGCTGTGCAGAACATGCTGAGCTCGACGTTGAACGTGAATATCCATTTGCAGGTCGTCCAATTCGCGCAATTGATGGACGAAGCGGAAGCCGGAAGCCTGAGTTTCTGGGGAACGCGCTGGTACGGCGATTATCCCGATCCCGAAAACTTCATGAATTTATTTTACGGTGCGCTCGTGCCGTCAACGAGCAACGTCCCCAGCTACCCCAACGACACGCGGTTCAAAGACGCCGCATTCGACGCGATTTTTGCCCGCGCATTGGCAACCACCGACGAAACGGAGCGGAACGCACTCTATGCCGCCGCAGACCGCGAGGCGATGCGCAACGCGCCTTCTATCATACTCTTTTACGAAGAGCACTACCGGCTGGTTCAGCCCTACGTGCGCGATTACCCGCTCGACGCTATGGAGCGCATTGATTTGAAGTGGACGTGGCTCGGCGCACATTGAACTTTTCCGCTTCCATGCGAAGCAAGGCGGACAGCGTGCAACGCGTAGGCACAGTACGTGATGCCGTTCGGATGCTGTGCGTTGCGGGAATTCTTCTTGCATGCGCAAGCGCGGCATACTGTCAATTCACCGGGCAGGTCTTCACGGATAACGGACCTGACAACAATCCCAATCAGGCGCCGTCGGCGGTGGGGGACATTGTCGGCACGCATTCCATTTATATCGCCGATTCCATCTATCTTGGGAAAACGTATTTCCTGCCTTCGTACAATTTTGTCTATAATTCTTTTGTTCATTATCCGGTGAACGATTATTACCAGCACAATCTTGAGCTCGATTGGAACCACCCGGATTTGTTTATGCCGACAAGCGTCACGCTCGCGATTAAACAACAACGCGAGCAAGAAATACAGGACTCGATAAAAGAAGCAAACGAAGAAGCGGAATCGGGGGATTCCGTGAAAAATAATCTTTCAATTCAGTTGCAAGGATATGCGGCGGTGCTGCTGAACGCTGATTTTAACGATGGCGGGGATACGAACGCGGTGAAAACGAGCGCCAACGCCACGCCAGCGGCGGCAGATGCAACTCTTGATACGACGGCAGCGGAGGAATCCGACACGACGGAAGAAGAAGCCGACACAACCGAAACCGATACGACAGCGGCTGCTGCGGATACGACAAAAGAAGAAGCGGATAGCTCCGAGGAAGTGGAATCGCCGCGGGATATCTTAAAGGATACTCTCGCAGAACGGCTCTCGGAAATCGCCGTTGGTTTTAATGCGGCAAAAGGTTCGGATAGCACGAAACGCGCAGTTGCGGACTCCGTCAGGAATTTTCAACGCATTTTACTTGCCGCGTTTCCCGGGGAGCAGTTTGTGAAAACGACGAACGACTCGCTTAATGTGTTTCTCCATGCGCTTCAGTTGTATAATCCCGGCGTGAAGCCGAAACCGCCTGCTGAGGATACATCCGCGGAAGAGGATACGACGATTTACGTCGCTCTCGCAGTCCCCCGCTCAACGATGTATCAGTTCTCGCAGAGCGATCTGCTGTTGGAAACGATAGATATAGACACGGCGTCATACGCGCTGACAGTGAGCGCCATCTACAACTATCTCTACGATACGTCGCCCGGCGACAGCCTCGGCTCGTCAAGCACCGGCGTCAGTCTCCAAATGAATCAAGCCCCTGCGAAGTGGTTCAACATTTATGAGAACGTGCAGGTCAATACATCCAACTATGCTGAATTGGATACGCTGAACAATACCGAAACGATGTTTTCCGTCCAAACCCGCTTTCAGAACGAACATATCATGGGTTTGTTCGAGGCGGGGTACGGAGTGAAGTCATATTCACTGCAAGAGCAAGACACGGTGCGAAAGGCGGTGGTCGTCGGAAAGAAAACGAAAATAGATACGACGGTTGCAAAATCCGCCACAGTCACATCGCAAGTAACGCTCGGTCTGGCTTTGTTCTGGCGCCCGTTCACGGGCACCGCTATCGGCGGCATGTTCTACTATTTAGACAATCCCCAAAATAATGCGCGCGTCGCCTTAACCGCATATTTGGACCACCGTTATGGATTCAACGACCTGTTCAACGACCAATTCAGCTATCAGGGACCCGACTGGCGGCTGTATCTGAAGCAATACCTATTCGATAAAATTACGCTCGGGTTCAATTTCGAGACGGAGGGGATGAATTATAATCAAGCCGCGTACGCGCTTGTGAAAAAGAAACTCACGACGTATTTGCGCAAAGACCAGCAAAAACTTTATGAGTTGCAATTTTACCGCCAATTTGATTTTGAGCATTCGTTCATCAAGGAATTTACCACCGAGATACTTGTCGGGAGCCTGATGAATACCTCCAATGACCCGACGTTCCGATTCCACGAGGGATATGCGATGCTGAATTTGATGGTGGATTTTTAAAGGGCGGGGTGAACCAATTTTTCATCGGATGTAACAATTTTGGCATTACCGTGATATTAGTAATTATCCTAATGGTCTCAAAAGAGATAATCAGGAAATCTTACAACAATCGCTCTGTAATAGAGATTTGCGCATAAAACCGGTGAAATGGCTTGACATTGCTCTTGAGAAATCAGAAATTTACTTCAGCCTTGCTCAATACATTTACGGGAATAATTATCATATCATTTATTTTTTATTAGAGGAGTACACAATGCATCGTATGATACTTGTCATCGCCGCGATTGCACTCTCTGCAACTGCCGGCTTGGCTCAAATATTATCGTGGCAGTACACCGGCTCGATGAACGAAACGCGGTGGCTCAATAACCTTGTTGTTTTGCCCGACGGGACTGTCTTAACCGCCGGTGGTGTTGACCAGACCGGTCAAACATTGTCGTCTTGTGAAATTTTCAACCCTGCGACTGCATCGTGGTCGGAAACGTCGCCGATGTCAACACCGCGGCAAACACATACGATTACAGCGCTGCCGGATGGGCGGATCGTCGTGACCGGAGGGCAGATTACCGGTGAATATGACGGCGCCGTTGAAACAAATTCGATAGAAATATTCGATCCGACGTCACATACGTGGTCGAATGGCGGAACGATGATGACGGCTCGCCAAAGTCATACCGCAACGTTGCTTGAAGATTCAACGATATTGATTACCGGCGGGTACAACTCGGCTGGTGAATTTTTTGTTGATTCTTCCGTAACTCCTTCCGGCTCTAATAACGTACTTGCTTCATGTGAGATTTACAATCCACAAACTCTTACAAGCCATTATGTTACACCATTGATTCTTGGAAGGCACGATCACTCTGCGACACTATTGGGAACCGGAGAAGTGCTTGTTGAAGGCGGCAGAAGCGGCGGTTCGAGCAGTATCTACATGAACGAATGTGAAGTCTATAATCCGGTTAATAACACGTGGCGTGTGATTGATCCGATGTCACAGCCGCGCATCATTGGCTGCCTGACGACGTTTTCAGACGGAACGACACTTGCTTCAGGCGGGCGAAATACGGATGCAACCTGTGCGCCCGGCTCGGAAATTCTCGATCCGACAACAATGATGTGGAGCAACACTGATTCCATGAAACAGCCCGTCCATTGGCCCGCGAATGTATTAATGCCATTTGATAATTTCCTTGCAACGGGAGGGCTAACCAGCGGGGAATTATCGTCACAGATTGATGTTAACGGCACGGCAACGTGTGAGTGGTATGACAAGTATGACAAAGTATGGTACTATGCACCGCAGTTGAACCAAGCACGCTGCAAACATGCGGCGGTGTATTTGCACCAGGAATGTAATTTGTCTTTGCCTATTGAACTTGTTCTAGTTGCCGGTGGATTAACGGGTAATAATACTTTTACAAATTCATGCGAAATACTCGATATCGGCTCAAGCGCGCTCGCTGATTATAAGACCGAGTTGAATCCTGCCGGCACGATGGCTGTGCCGCAAAAACTTACTGCAGGCGCCAATGTTTCACTTGCGGTGCTTGGCAATACAGGAAGCGAGCCTGTGGTCATTTTCTCGCTCGATAGAAATGAAAATGCCAAAGTAGAAATTGTCAACTCCGTCGGTAACGTCGTGGATGAGGCTGTAAATACCTTATTCAGCCAAGGAGTTCACGATATTACCCTTAACACGTCAAATTTGCAACCGGGAGTCTATTTCGTGAGGTTAGAAGCAATGTCCGGCAGCGCGTTGGGGAAGTTGCTTGTGGTAAAATAAACATGTTGGTTGGCAGCCGAAGATCGTAAAAAGTTAAGAGGACTTGTTTATCACGAGTCAATAATATTGCATGACAATGTTGGGCAGGCGGTTATTTCCGCCTGCCTTTTTTATTTACACAAACGCGAATATCACGCCTGCGATAACAAGCGCGCCGAAACAGATGATGACGCGCCGCCGAATTGCAGGGCTGCCGAGCACGAGCGTATAACCGAGCTTGAGAAGATTATTGCTCGTGATGGCGTTCAACACCGCCATGACTATCACCGCGTCGGCAATGTTCCATTTGCTTTGGAAAAGATTCAAGATGAACGGGTCAATATCCGTGACGCCAACGACGAACGCCATCATATTCACGCCGGTGCTTCCAAACGCGGTAATCACATATCCCGTTACAATCCCAAAAATAATGAACAAACCGCCGAATATGAATGCGGTCTTGAATTCCAACGGATTGGTGTGCGTTTGCACCGGCATCGTGATTTCTTTTTTTCCGGCGCTGGGTGCGGCGCGGAGAAAGTACACTGCAAGCCCGATGGCAATAACAATGAATACGACGAACGAGCGCGCGAGACTCGCGGCGATTGCGCCGTTGAAAAACACCGCAAGCACGTAAATGCGGACGTACATCATTGCGGTCGCAAGCATGATTGCCGGAACGATTTTTGCGCTTCCGGGGTCTTCTTTGCTTTTCCGCGCAAGGATGACTGTTGTTGCCGTGCTGCTATACAACCCGCCGAGAATGCCCGTCAGCAACATGCCGGCATTCGGAAAGACAAACTTTTTCAACAGGTAGCTTACGTAGGAAATAGAGGAGACGACGACGATTGCCAGCCAGAAATGGAACGGAGAAATATTTATCGTCTGCGAAATCGGCGTATCGGGAAGCAGCGGCAGTATGATGCCCGCAAGCACGATGAATTTTGCAAGGGTGATGAATTCGGCGTTGTCGAATTTTTGCGAGAACTTAAGCAGGTCGTCTTTTATTTCGGTAATGATGAGCACGCAGACGACGACGGAGAGGACGAGCCATTTCGGCTGTGTGGCGGTGAGCGGACCGAGGCAATACGTTATGAGCCCCGTTACCAGCGAGGTCATGCCGAAGCGGTGCTGCTCCTTTATTTTTTGATAGTAATCTATACCGAGCAGGATGGCAAGCGCCGCGCCGCCCCCGAGGAAGGGAACGAGCGTTTGCGTATTGAGGGCATAAAGGATATAGCCGAATATCCCGATAAGCGTAAACGTGCGGTCGGTGCCGAAGAGCGATTCAAATTCCTGTTTGATGTTGTGGCGCCGCTGTTCCAAACCGATGAGCAAGGCGAACACCACCGTCAAAAGGAAGTTGATAAATTCAATCGGAATGTACCGGAGGATTTCCTGCGTCATTCATGCATCATAGTTGGGGAGTTCAATTAGAGCGGCGCACATTCGCACGGTTTCTTCTTCGCTTTCATTAAGCGTGCAAATTACAAATTTTATGGAGATTCGGTAGTGTCTCAGTTTGAGTGAGGTAACCGAAAATCGTCTATTGTCATTGCGAGGAATGAGCCGAAGGCGAATGACGAAGGCGAATGACGAAGCAATCCTTTCTGCTATGGCATTCGGGGAAAAGATTGCTTTCCCACGCTTCGCTCTGGACAGGCTCTGCTTGCGCTCCTCGCAATGACAGTATGAAGATGTTTGTACCCCGTTACCCATATTTCGCCGCTTCGCGGCTCGATGGTGTTCAACCTTTTATGTGCGTATATTTCCCTTTGCGTAATTTCCGTGAGCATATTCCCTCTCATGTAATTGCTTTGCTGAAATTTACAGAATGAGATTGCCTCGCTTGGCGCTTCCTGCCACTAGTGAAAGGCGTTTCCCGCACCCCTGCGCAAAACGCCTTTCAATTATGAGGCTCTCCCCTACATTTAGGTACAAAACACTACGCGTTCCAACCGGATTCCATCCGCTTCAATTGATGCGCTTCGCGATGACGCTGCCAAAAATGCCGATCTTGGAGGCGAGCAGGATGTTATCGGTGGATAATAGTTTGACGCCGTTGCGGGTGTATTGCGCGATGTTACTGCTGCCCGGCTCCACAATAACGCCGTTGATAAGCGACATGAATTGCCTGTAATGCTCGCCGTCCAAATTGCGGACGAACGATTCATTCACCCGCACCACAAGCACCGCGTTGTATAACGGCGAGTGCTGCGCATAGAGCGCTTTCGCCTGCGCCAATAGCTCAACAACGGTATTCTCTTCGTTCGGTATATAGGGCATTTCGTACGGGTTGCCGTGCTGCGCGATACTGCGGAGATCAACGACAAACCCGTCGAAACCCGCCTGCGCTAACTGCTGAATCATCCCTTGGTTTTCCACCGAAAGAAATATCTCGGAGAAATCATTCGTCTGAATCCCCTGAATCTTCCCGAAATCTCCCTCGCCGGCAATCAGGTATTTGCAGTTGGTGAGGACCTCACTGACTATAATATCGTATTCATCAACGGGCAATGATTGTTTGTTTGCCAATGAAATATACTCAAAACACTATCCTTACCATACATGAAGCACTTCATACTTTTTGTTCTGCTATTGTGCGCCGTTGCGGCGTTTGCACAAAAGATTGAGGAAGTTATGAGTTATAAAGGCAGAAAGGATTGCTTCGCTTTGCTCGCAATGACAGGGCAAGGCTGTACACTACATGGTTGTCATTGCGAGGAGCGCGGCATTGCTTCGCTCGCAATGATAGGGCAGGGTATTACCGCAAAACCCAATCGGTGTCATTCAGAGGGAGCGCCGCGACCGAAGAATCCATGCCGCCTACGTGTGTAATCATGATGGATTCATCGCTTCGCTCTGGACAGGCTCTGTTCGCCTTCACCTCACTCCTCGCAATGACAACCATTTAGCGTATTCCCCCATCCTATTTTTAACCGCACTGGTTCAATATTCCACCATTCGCATTTCACGCCTTAAAACCCTTGCGAAAACCGCCATAATTATACAAAATCATGCTTTCGGTGCTTTGGCATAATATTTGATTATGGAGATATAAACGACTAACAAATATTGCATGACTTAACATAATTGGATATAGACTGATTCCACCGTAACCTAAACACTTCATAAATCATCACCCAAAATGGGGTTCATTCCCTTCCTGTTTATCTTTCTCTTTGCCCTTTATTCCGAATCCTTCTCGCAGCCGGTGGATAGCACAGCGCCGCCGGATGGCGATATCCCCGCGCAATTGAACGTCCGTGACGATATTGAAAAAGCAATGTGGGTTTGGAACACTATCAATATCGTCTATGACGTCGGAAGCGCAAAAAACGATTTATTCCGTTTTTGTGAGCATGAGCATGGCGCATACCCCTCCACAACGCAGCAATTTGCGAATCGCCCCATTAATCGCCTTTTTTTCTACGCTCAGGGTTTTTTATTCGGCGGGAAGGACGAGTGGAATGCCCTGCGCCCCTTTTTGCGCGAGTCGCATGCGCGGGGCATCGCAGTTGATTATTTGGACGGCGAGGCAACGTGGCTGACGAAGGACAGCGCCGAGGCATTCCGCGCCGTTGAAAGCCTTCTGAAATTCAATGCAACCGGCGAACCCGACGAACGTTTCGACGGAATCCAGTTGGACGTTGAGCCCTACACCCTCCCCGGATGGGGCGACTCCGCGCTGTGGAACAATTATGTTTCATTCCTTAAAAAAATACGGTCGCTGGTTGATAAATCCGGATTGTGCCTTGATTTTGGATGCACTATTCCCCGTTGGTATTGCCTGACGATTGGCTCCGAGCGATTGAAGGAAGTATATAAGCAGGTTGATTACGCGGCTATTCTCGATTACGTGAACGACGAACCCCGCCTGATTAACGACCCCGCCGCGGAAATCGCGTTGGCGGATACGATGCACGTCCGCATCTATATCGGCGTGGAAACGCAGAACAATCTTCTCCCGACGCTTTCGTTCTTCAATTTGGGCTGGCTGCCGTTGGAACATGCCGTTGCGACCTTGAACGAGTATTACGCCGATTTCAAAAATTATTCGGGCGTCGCGATTCACCACTACGACTCGTACGCCTCGCTGCCCCGTGCGTTTCGCACGATTGACGGCGTTACGCAGTGGGCGGAGATAGAATCGCTGGATACGGCTGCGGTATATCCGGATAATATGAATCTCGTCGTTGTGCGAGAACCGATGATGCCGGGCAGGCTGATGGCGGGCGCCGTGCGGCGAACGCAAACGGGCGGCGG
>Ga0206874_1165_pt1 | contig 17019 bp, 12 predicted proteins | sample Alteio_BWOrgCont_12_FD_152629 | JGI IMG/M metagenome (GOLD analysis project Ga0206874, IMG submission 152629) | Enriched cells from forest soil in Barre Woods Harvard Forest LTER site, Petersham, Massachusetts, United States -... | ecosystem: Environmental > Terrestrial > Soil > Temperate forest >...
ACTTTCAACCGGCACAAGGTCAACTACCACCCAATTACGATCGGTTGTAGTTGGGTCCTGGTAAAATTCTTTGTCTACTTTAGCTATACCCACTACAGCTTTACCTTCGTTACTGTGATAATACAGCACCAGGTCTCCTTCCTTCATTTCACGTAAATTATTACGGGCCTGGTAGTTGCGAACACCATCCCAAAAAGTACGGCCTTCTTTATTGAATTTTTCCCAACTATATTTTTCGGGTTCTGATTTTACGAGCCAGTATTGCATGTATGCTGATTTTGTGTGGTGGTAAAATTGTGAAAAAGTGGGGAGAATAGAAAATGGAAAGTTGGAGTATTACATTGCTAATAAGGAAACGAAATTAAACAAGAAACCCGGGCGCGTTAATTTTTTATATATTTAGCCATACAATTAAAGTTAATGGTTAAGCAGCAAAACGGGCTAATAATTATCTTATTAGTTTTCCTTATCATATTATGCATAAGCGGTAAATGCTATATGTTAAACAAAATCTCTTTTGGTATCGATCAGATTGATGCAGAGGTGAAACCAGTGCAAAAATATATGCTGCCGGATACGCACATTGGTTTCGATACCACTATAAATGACTATGCCCTGTACCTGGAGATAAAATCAATAATAACCCCTCAGCAATTTCTATTCAATAAAAACTTCGATACATTGCTTGTAGTTCAGTTTAAGGATAAAAAGCCAAGGCAATTTCCAAATTACAGGTTGATTTCAAAAAATGAGGACAAGGATTTAATCGTATCACTTATAACCAGGCTTAAATGATACAATTTGCCATTGCTTTAATAAATATAATTTTACTGCTAAACGGCGTTGCCGCAATAATCAACTATTTGTTACCAACAATTTCAAAGCCGCTTCAGCTATTTGCAACTATTATACTTTCAGTAACTGTACTCAGCTTTATTTATTTTGTGGGTTTGATCTTAAAACAGGAGTTTAATATACTGTTGATCCTCTTCACCGTAATTAACCTGTTGCATTTGTATTGGACGTATCCCTGGTTGCTAAAACGGTTCAATTTAAAAAACCTCACAGTTCATGACACTTACGATATTGTTCCCATAGCTGCTGTTTTGCTGATGACCGTCTTTTTTGTATTTCATGGCAGTAAATATGGCGACTTTGATGCGTGGGCCCTATGGAACACACATGCTAAGTTTCTTTATCACCCCACAACATGGACCCGTATGTTTGAAGATCCAACAATCATGTCACATGCGGATTACCCGTTAATGCTACCTTCCCTGGTTGCATTTTTTTGGAAGATGGTAAACAATACATCTTTTATTGTACCTATTTTATTGTCTTTTTCAATCATAGCTACTATACCATTGTTATTATATTATGCTTTAAAGGCTGAATTTAAAAACAGGTTTTACGCATACTTTGGCTTGTTGATGCTTGTTGCTGATTATCATTTTCAATTGCTAAACAGTGCCCAATGTGCTGATACACTGCTTTCGTTATTTATACTATCAGCTTTTATAATTCATCATTATCTTAAGCAGAGCAATTTTACAAATGCGGCTTATGTTTTAGGATTTATTTGTGCCTCATGCACCTGGATTAAAAACGAAGGCGAACTCTTTTTTGTGGTTTTTACTGTTATTTTCTTCATCAGTAATTATAAAAATACTCCCTATATAAAAAAATACTTAGCAGGCTCCATCCTGCCAATTATTGTAATCATTAGCTTTAAAGAATTTTTTTCACCGGTAAATGATCTTATAGCAACAAATAACAATCGTATCCCGAAGCTTATACATGATATAAAAGATGGGAGCCGTTATATCACCATTGTAAAAATGTATGCAACAACGCTTATCGATAACTTTTGGATGGCTGTTATCCTGTTTTTATATATGATGTTAGTTAACCGGGGCTTTTTTAAGTCTTTTGCTCCAGTAATTTTTTACCTGATGTTTTTGGGATTCACCATTATTTATTTAACAACTCCTTACGATTTGAGTTGGCATATATACACATCATTTTACAGGCTATTATACCAGGTATATCCTTCATTAATTTATACCGCAATAATTTCAGTTGGCTATATACATTTAGAAACCAGTGCCTGTTTAACTCTTGAAACTGCAACAATTACAGAATAAACAGTTTAGTTGTAGAGAAATACAAAGAATTTGTACCCGCCGTTAAATATTCTATTAATTGCTGAAGATCACAAGTATTATCCATATCAGTTATAATCCGCCTTATTGCATCCCACAGTCTCAAATCCTGTACTTCAATTAACGCTCTCAAAAGAAACAATAAATTATTTTATTGACTATCAGATATTTACAAATAATATATATTTATTATAGAACTATGTATTGCATATTACCATCTTAAACATATATCTTTGAGTAACAGACTAATATTTTATGTATGCCTGTAAACAATTAGTTTTTAACTCAAATAACCTGTAAAATGAAAACAAGCTTTTTTATAGCCTTAATATGCTTACTGGGCCTAAGCATATTTGTTGGATGGTCAAAATTTGAAGGAAACAATCATAACACCTCAATTTCCATTAGCGAAACTGACGATACCTACAAATTGGCGGCATCCTTCGATGTAAACCATACCGCTAAGGTTTGGCGATACGTTAATAATTTCATTGCACCAAATTCACTCGGTAAATCAGAAAACGACTATTTTGACGTAACCACTTCCCTGCAGGATAAAACAGAATTTTACATCAAGGAATCGCCGGGGAGGTTAAAAATAGAGTTAAATAAAAAGAAAAACACAACTGCTTCATACCTGCGGATAAAAAAAATGTGCGAAGGTATAAAGGAGCTTTTAGCAAACAAATAATCAATTCAAAAAACTCACAAACAATTTAAAACATGAAAACAATTATCCTTAGCCTTTTACTGGCTATAGCAGGCTGTACTGCCTGCTTTGCGCAATGCGACAAAAACGTGGTATTAATCACATCGAAAACAGAACATCTTGATGCAAGTGGGGCCATAACACGAACTGATGATGAAAAGGCAGTGATTGAGATAGGCAAAGCAAACTTAACCATCACTATAAATGACGACCATAAGCTTACAGGCACTATAAAATCAAATACCTGTAACTGGGCGGTACCCTTTAAAAGCGGCAAAACAGTTATAAAAGCATTAATAAGCAGCGACGGCGGCGAAGACAGAAATGTAACCATTACCATTGAAGGTAAGGATGGCAAAGTAACCCTTCTATATGAATCTGAAAATGAGCCGGATGACAGGATACGGGTTGGGATAGATAAGTTTGAGGAGAAAGGTATGTAGTCAGGAAGTCGGAAAAGTCCGGAAGATAAAGACGATGTATAAGACTTACGAAGTTTAACTCGCAGTATCAGTTTTTAAAGACCTCGTTGAAGGCTGCACCGTTTAAAAACTTCGTAAGTTTCTTGATTAGACATCAAATTGTATAGTAAATTCTGTCCCTTCGCCTAATTTACTTTTTATGCGGATGGTTCCGCCTAGTGCCTCAACTTGTGTTTTCACCATAAAAAGCCCCATTCCTTTGCCTTCCATCGTGGTATCAAACCGCTTATATAGCCCAAAAAGCTGCGAGCCGTTTTTGTCAAGATCAATGCCTTTGCCGTTATCCTTAAAACACAATTCTATTTTGTCCTTTAATTTATAACTGGCGATAGTAATTACAGGTGCAACGCCGGTTTGACGGTATTTAATGCTATTTGAGGAAAGATTATAAAAAATACTATAAAGATAGCTCCTTATAGTGAAAATGGACTCGACCTCAATAAAGGAGCAATTAAATTGTACTTTTTCATTTACTATGGTATTATGAATGCTTGTTTTAATGGCATCTACCAGTTCTTTAAAGTTAACCGTTTCTTTTTGTTCATTTACCAGTTCCCTAACCTGCAAAATATGATTAAGGTCCTGTATAACGGTATCGATATTTATTATGGATTGCGAAACCCTTTCAATTACTTCATTTTTTAATTCAACATCAAGGTCAGGTTCTTTAAGCATATCAGCAAGGCCTATAATGTTAGCAACAGGCGCACGCAAGTTATGTGATATGATGTAAGTAAATTGTTCAAGGTCCTTATTATGTTGAATCAGATCGGCAGTTATCCGTTCCCGCTCAAGGGCTGCAGTTTTTGTCTCGGTAATATCTTTATTGGTTAAAATAAATCCCCAGTTCTTATTTTCATTGTTTTTTACGTTGAGCCATCTTACATTATTCCATTGCACAGTTCCATCATCTTTTTGGTAGCTTAAATCATAGCTAACCATTCCGCCTGCGGCTACTTTATCAAGCAACCCTTTAACAACAACCCATCTTTCCGGCGAAAAATAATAATAAGCGCTTTTATTTATTTCCAGCTTTTTACCGTTCTGTTCTTCCGAATATTTTTGAGCCAAAGCATTAAACGAAATAATTCTCATTTCGGCATCGAACAGTATATAGGATGAGTCGGTGTTATCAAAAATAGTGCGCAGGTTGGCTTCCGATTTCTTAAGCGCCTCTTCATCCAGTTTGCGCTGGGTAATGTCGGTAACCATTGCCAGCGAACCTTTATACTTACCCATTCCGTCAAAAATCGGATTTGCTGATATATTGGCCCAAACATGTCTGCCATCTTTAGTAATATACCTGATATCTAAATTTTCCTTTGCCCCTTTTCTTCTTCGTTCCATACAATCTATGGCATAGGCCTTGCCTTCCGCATCCATAAAATCGTAAAGTTCCTTCCCCATCATCTCGGCAGGTGTATATCCCAGGATATCGCAAATCTTCTTATTTACAAAGTTCGTTTTCTCGTTTTCATCTATTGTCCATATCCCTTCCTGTGCAGTTTCAACAATCTGGCGGTATCGTTCTTCGTTTTGCCTGTTTTTTTCTTCAGCTTCCTTACGGGATGTAATATCCCAGGTTATTCCGTCAATCCTTATCCACCTTCCTGATTCATCAAACCCCGGGGTAATTTTATTTTCAACCCATCGCACAACATTGTCTTTACGGATGATGCGGTATTGCTTATTTACGTTTTCGCCGCGTTTCAATAGCTCATCTTCATCACTAACAATATGCTTGTCTTCCGGATGTATCAGTTCAAACCAAAGCCTGTTATTGGCCAAAAAATCAGCAGGTTTATAACCGTACAGCTTTTCGCACCCGTTTGATATTTGTATCACCTTTAAGTTAACCGTATCAACCGAGAAAAAAACCTCGTCCATCGCATTGAAAAACACCATTAATTCCTGGTGTGCATCTTCCAGTTTTTGTATACTGTTTTCTGTATGGGTGGGGAGCGGCATGTAGTAGTTTATGTATAATTTTATCTTCTATAAATATAAGGCTTTGATTAACAAATACTAACCCAAAAAAGTTTTACCACTTCAACTGTATTCCCATCAGCCGGGAGTTGGGACACCGTAGGTATTATGAAGGTGAATCTTCTTCAGCAAATAACTCATGGGTTGTCATGCTGAAGCACTCTTTTTTTTTCCGGACACCCATTGTTAGAACAGAGCCTATCACAGTTTAACTGCGCGAAACCGTGCGGTTAAGTATCAAAAGCGTACGATTCCGGATAAGGCAATTATATAAATACCTAAAAATCAATTAATTAAAACATGGCAGAATGATTGTGCAAGCTATTATCTAAATTATATTACATGAAAAAGAAATTACTTTTATTAAGCGTTTTTACTATTTTTTTAGCCGCTACAGTTTTTGCACAAAGCCAGAAAGAAATGTTACACAGTAAAAACACTACACTTACCAAAAACAAAAAATTGGTTTATGATTTTTGGCGCGAAGTTATTGAAGGTGCCCATCTTGACCTTGCTCCTCAATATATGCAGGAAACTTATATTCAACACAACCCGAATGTGCCAACAGGCAGGCAGGGATTTCTTGATTTTTTTGGAAAATTTGCTAAACCACACCCTATTGTTGATACTATCCAGGAACATTTAATTAATATAGTGGCAGAGGGTGATTTGGTAGTGCTAAGTTTCAGAGAGCAACATCCCGACCCAAGAGAAGCCGGAAAGCAATACACCACAACCTCGTTTGATATGTTGCGCATTGAGAACGGAAAGATAGCGGAACACTGGGACTCGTCGTTGAAACAGTAAACCTCACAGATCCACACAGAACATATCACACAGATTTGACAACTTTTTAAAAGTTGTCAAATCTTATTCAATTTAATGTAATATCTTAAATACCAGCTCTTTCATCAGGCCGCCATGGTCGGTAGTTGAATCAACACCCTTACTTTTCAAATCATACTCACGCAGGTAGCTGATGATCTGCATGGTTTTACCATAGTTATAGCTTCGTGCGGCCTGCTCATAATCCTTTACAAAATAAGGACTGATGCTTAACTCGCGGGCAAGGTTTTGCTGTGATTTATCTTTCACGTAATGGTAAATGAGCACCTTACTGAAAAAATTATTCAGGTTGCCAAGCACCAGTACTATAGGGTTGGCTTTGGGGTTAGCTTCAAAGTAATTGATAATCTGGTTAGCTTTAAAGGCATCTTTTCTGGTTAAAGCTGTCTGCAGCTCAAAAACATTATATTCCTTGCTGATGCCTATATTATCATGAATGTGCTTTAGCGTTATCTCCTGCCCCGCTGTTACATTTAACATCAGCTTTTCCAGCTCATTGGCTATTTTCGACAGGTCATTTCCCAGGTATTCGGCCAGCATCAATGAGGCCTGCTGATTTATTTTATATCCCTTTTCGGCAATAAAACCTTCTATCCAGGCGGGTACTTTACTATCATATAAAGTGCCCGATTCAAAAATGAGCCCGTTTTTTTCAATGGCCTTGTAAGTTTTCTTCCGCTTATCAAACTTGCCGTATTTATAGCAAAAAACAAGTATGGTGCTGGGCAAAGGGTTCTCCAGGTAATTCAGTAACGGGTTAATATTTTTTTTATCGGTATCATCACTCCCCCATTTCATATCCTGGGCCTCTTTTACCAAAACCACCTGGTAGTCGGCCATCATTGGGTACCGTTTCGATGCGCCAAGCACGGTCATTACATCCGTATCCTTACCATACAGCACAGTTTGGTTAAAGCCCTTTTCAGCATCGCTTAAAAGCTTATGTTCTACAAAATTGCTAACCAGGTCAATATAATAGGGTTCATCACCATGCAATAAATAGATGGGTTTATATTTTTTATGCTGAAGATCTTTTATAATATCAGTGGCTGTCATTCGTGATGTAAAATTACGGTTTTTAGTGAATGGAAGATTAGAGGTAAGAGATTAATTAGAGTGAGCCTAAACGGTTTTTCTTATAGCTATAAGAAAAGCATTGCAAACTGTAACAATTATCTTACCCCAACTCCTTTGTTGCTAAGTTTAATAAATATAACTAATTTAGTTAACCATTATAAACCAATGCATCCTAATACTATTCAGAATAACCAGGCAGGCATGGGTATGTTTTTATGTCAAATAATTTAGCTCAAATTAATAATTATGATTAAAAAAGTGATCCTGAAAGGCTTATGCTTAAGTGTTGGTCTTTTATTTTTATTGGGGTATAATGTAAAGGCCCAGGGAGATATTACTAAAGATACCCAAAATGGCTGGCGACAGCTTTTTAACGGCAAGGATTTAAACGGCTGGAAGCAGGTTGGCCCCGGCAGCAGATATGTTAAAGATGGTTTAACCGGCAGCCATGGCGGCATGGGCCTTTTATATTGGACAAAAGAAAAATTCAGCAACTGCACTATCCGTGTGGTTTATAAAATGCAAAAGTTTAACAGCAACTCGGGCGTATTTATCCGCATTCCGCTTGAGCCACGCGAACCATGGATGCCTGTATTTTATGGATACGAGGTGCAGATTGACAATCATCCTGAAACTTCTGGCGAAAATGATTATCATGTTACCGGAACTTTATACTCAATAAGCAAACCATTGGCTAAATCCGGCAAACCCGGCCCGGAATGGAATACCATGGATATTACACTGGATGGCCCACGCACTATTGTTGTTTTAAACGGCCAAAAGGTAACTGATTATACCGAGGGGCAGCCGGCACCGGCACGTAAGTTTGATTATGAGCCCTATCGCGGCCTGAGGCCAAATGAAGGCTATATAGGCCTGCAGAATCATGGTGATAATGATATAGTTTTTTTTAAGGAAGTTGCTGTTAAACCGCTTAACAAAAATTAATTACAGCCATGGAAGAAAAAAAGGATGTTAATGATAAAAACGCCATAAGCCGTGGCGATTTTATAAAAAAAAGTGCCATCGCTACAGCGGGTTTTTACATTGTTCCACGGTTTGTACTGGGCGGCAAGGGGTTCACCGCGCCGAGTGATAAATTATACATAGCGTGTGTTGGTACTGGCGGCGAGGCCGAAAACGATATTCATCATTATGCTGCTGCCCCTAAAAAAAACGCAGAAATAGCCTTTTTGTGCGATGTTGATGAACGCCCTGCGGCAGCCAGGAGGAAAGAATTTCCGAAGGCGAAATTTTACCACGACTGGCGCGAAATGTTTGAAAAAGAAAACAAAAATTTTGATGCTGTTACTGTAGCCATTCCCGATCATAACCATGCTATTGTGGGGCATAGCGCCATGCAGATGCATAAACACCTGTACCTGCAAAAACCGTTAACACACGACATTTATGAGGCCCGCGTGCTCACGGAGGCCTCTAAAAAATATAAAGTGGTTACCCAGATGGGTGATCAGGGTGCATCATGCGATGGTATGCGCACCATGCGCGAGTGGTTTGAAGCCGGGCTGATAGGCGATATTGAAAAGGTATACTGCTGGACGGATCGCCCGGTTTGGCCCCAGGGTATATCATGGCCAACTGCCAAACCACCTATCCCTAAAGAACTTAACTGGGATTTATGGTTAGGTACCGCACAACATACCGATTATATTGATAACCTGGTACCATTTAACTGGCGAGGTTGGTGGCAGTTTGGCACCGGCGCTTTAGGCGATATGGGTTGCCACATTATGGGGCCGCCATTTAAATTACTCGGGCTGGGTTATCCTACCGAAGTATCGGGCAGTGCAAGTACGGTTTATACCGGAATTTTTAAAGAAGGTATTTTTCCCGAAAGCGGACCTGTTTCCAGTTCGATAAAATTTCAATTTAAACAAAAAAACGGCAAGGATTTAAACCTTTACTGGATGGATGGCGGTATTACGCCCGAACGCCTCGCAGAACTTGACCCGGATGTGAATATGAATGAAGCATTGGGAGATATCCCAAGCGAAAAGGATTTTGAGGGTTGTACTTTATTTATCGGCACTAAAGGAAAAGTTTCGTGCGGCTGGGGTGGCAGTCACCCAAGGTTGTTGCCGCTTTCGCTGAATAAGGATGTAAATGTTCCTGAAAAGTATCCCCGTATAACCGGTGGTATGGATGGCCATTGGTGGCAATGGGTTGACGCCGCTATTGCGGGATATGGCAATGCCGAAGTTGACTCACCATTTGTTGGATATGCCGGTCCGCTTACTGAAACGGTGTTATTGGGTAACCTGCTTTTACGCAGCTTTGATATCCAGGAAAAGATTAAACGTAATGACCCGGTTTACGGCAATATGGAAGGCTATAAATTCAGCGGGCGATACACCGGCCTTAAGTGGGATGGCGAAAATATGAAGGTTACTAACTTTGAACCGGCAAACCAGTTTATCCGGAGAACTTACCGGGAAGGTTGGGGAGCGTTAACGTTGTAGGCATCCCTTTATAGGCATCCCTTTACCGGCCCGTCATTGCGGGGTACGATCCGCCAGCTGGCGGACTGAACTGTGGATCAACGCCATACAAGTTGGGGATTGCTTCGCTTACTTATGAATGTATTATAAATAAAAAGTGGGTGTCATGGTGAGCCTGTCGAACCATAGTGGGCAAAGGCCCATACGACAGGCATTACCGCCAATGCAACGTTAGCGATGCCCACCGCGCCGTGCTTCGACAGGCTACCCATGACACCCTTTTTTTGTCATTTCTCCTTAGAATTCGCAGAATTTGATAACTCGAAATGATGCAGGGAGATATAATTATTGATTAGGATTTTCCCAATAAAATAATGATTTTAGTGCGATGGATGATCTGCTGGTGCCGCTACAATTGCCTCCCTACCCTTTTAAGATCAGTGATCAAAACGGACAATTAACCCTATTTGATGTAATCAGGAAAAAAAACATTGTTATTACTCCTGAGGAATGGGTGCGTCAGCATTTTGTGCAATATCTGATCAACCAAAAGCATTATCCTAAAACATTGATAAAGCTCGAAGGCGGGCACAAATTACATGGAATGGCCAAGCGATCGGACATTGTGGTTTTTAACTCTTCAGGCGGCAAAATTTTATTGGTTGAATGTAAAGCTCCATCCATCACTATCGATCAAAAAACATTCGACCAGGTGGCGCGCTATAACATGGTGCATAAAGTGAATTTACTGGCCGTGAGCAATGGCCTGCAGCATTATTATTGCCGGATTGATTTTGAGAAAAGAGATTACCAGTTTATTGAAGAACTCCCTGATTATAAAGAGGCTTAATTTAATTCAAAATTCAAAAACCAAAATTCAAAATAAGTTTCTCTTTCACTAAGCCACTTGTGTAACCAGGTGATGAATTTTTTCTATTAAGTCTTCAGGTTTAAATGGTTTTGATACATAATCATTCATACCTGCGCTAATTACCTGGTCTTTAATATCATATAAAGCTGCTGCTGTTAAAGCAATTATCGGGATACCTGCTTTTTTAAGATCAGGCAGCTTACGGATCTCTATAGCTGCATCAAAGCCATTTAATACAGGCATCTGCAGGTCCATCAAAATAATATCAAAATTGCCGTATTGTAAAATTTCAATGGCGCGTTCGCCATTCTCGGCTATGGTAGGCACTATATTCCATTTTGAAAGCAGCTTTTTCATCAGCAAAACGTTTACCGGATTGTCTTCGGCAATAAGCATACGTAAATTGCTTAAACTTTCATTATCCCTTAATAACGGATGCTTTTCGCCCACCCTGTCAATGGTTTCTGTAGATACCGGGAACTCCATATTAAATGAAAACTCCGAGCCTTCACCAATCTTGCTGGCTACATTCATGTGCAATCCCTGCAGCTCCAGTAAACGTTTAACAATGGCTAAACCCAAACCGGTGCCCCCATACTGCCGCGTTGTGGTTATCGATTCCTGAGTAAAAGGCTCAAAAATACTCTCCAGGTTACTTTTTTCAATGCCAATGCCGGTATCCTTTACGGTAAAGGTCACCGTTACTTTATTGTGCCTGTTTTCGCTACAATATGCTTTTACCCATATATTACCTTCCCTGGTAAATTTTATTGCGTTGCTAACCAGGTTAAAAAGAATTTGTGTAACCCTTACCGGGTCGCCAAAAAGCACCTTATCGCTTAAAAATGGATCAATTTTAACGGTACATATCAGTCCTTTTTCTTCGGCTTTTATAATTTGAGCCCCGCAAATATTTTGCATCAGCTCAACCAGGTTAAACTTCACATTCTCGAACACTACCCTGCCCGACTCGATTTTATTAAAATCGAGCACATCATTCACAATAGCCAGCAGGTTATTTGCAGAGAATTTTAATACTTTCAGGTTTTCTTTTTGATCGGGCCGGGGGTTTCCCATTATCATCAGGTTACTCATACCAATAACCGCATTGAGCGGTGTACGTATCTCGTGAGACATGGTAGAAAGAAACTCCGACTTTATCCGGGATGATTTTTCGGCTTTTTCAATTGCCAGCTCCAATTGCGTATTGAGCTTAAGCTGTTCGTCGCTGGTTTCTTTTAATTGCTTTATATTATTGAAAAAAGCACTGTAAAAATGGCTGTGAATAAATATAATAATAATAAAGTTTGCAAACACACTGATAATAATGGTTGACTGGTCAACCTTTTCGGGCCTTAGCGGGATAAAGTAATTCCCGTTATATTCCAGCACCAAAAACGCCAGTACCGGTATAAGGTTCAACAGTGAATAAAATAATCCCCAGGTTTGCCCCAGCATGTAGAAGCTAAACAATATAACTAATAATATAACCTGGATAGTAATTATATCAGCACTTTGAATAGCAACAAAAACATTATTTAAATTGACAACTGTTGCCATAATAAGCAACGCGTGTGATATTTGCCGCCAATTTGGCCTGTAGGTTAAATATTTAAATAAACCGGCGATACAAACCAATACGATACCTGCAGTAAAAGTGAGTAAAACCTGGCGCTGAAAATAAACGCTGACAAGTAATCCGGCTACGGCAACAAATACTATCCAAAAACCATAATATAACAAACGGATGCGAGCCTGATCAAGAATTGACTGATCCTCTGAAAGTATTCTGTTGATTGAAAAGTTAAAAAAACCTACTTTCTTGCTCATTAATTGTGCTGCTTTACTACGCCAACTATAAATAACAATAGTATGCAACGGCAAAATTGCCACGCCCCGTATTGATCATTTATAATTTATCGTAAATCTATATGCAATTAACCAGCCAAAGCAGATAAGTTCTCATTCAAAATCTTCAGTTTCGCTTCGGCATCAGCCTTCTTTTTTAACTCAACTTCAATTATACCAGGTTTTGCATTACTCATAAACCGCTCATTCTCTAACTTTGAGTTAACACCTTTTAAAAAGCCTGTTAAGTATTCTTTTTCTTTTTGCAGCCGGGCAGTTTCAGCAATAGGGTCTAAGTTTTCATTCAACGGCACATAAAACTCATCTGTTGATACCATAAAGCCTGCTGCACCAATTATCTTATCAAAAACAATATCCAATGTACTGATATTAGCTGATTTAGCAATGATTAATTCATAATCTTTATACGAGATTTTTGAATTTGCTTTTACCGAAAGCGACAAGGTTTCTTTAGGTGAAATTTGTTTGCTGTTACGAATATTTCTAATTTGGGTAATAACCTGCTTCACTGCTTCAACCTCGGCCAGCAGACGTGTATTAATTTTCCCACTATCCGGCAATTGGGCAATTATGCAACAATCATATTCTGCCCGTTTCCCAAACAAATCTTCATGCCATAGCTCCTCCGTAATAAAGGGCATAAACGGATGAAGAATTTTTAAAATATTTTCAAAAAAACTGATAGTGCATTGGTAGGTTTCTCTGTCAATAGGCTGCGGTTCGCCGTTTATATAACCCGGCTTTACCATTTCCAGGTACCAGGCGCAAAAATCGTCCCATATCAACTTATAAGTGGCCATTAAAGCCTCCGAAAGGCGATACTGCCCAAAATCATCCTCAATTTCGGCCAAAGCCTGGTTAAACCTGCTTTCGAACCATTCAATGGCCACCTGGTTATTATTTTTCAGCTTGTCATCAACCTCCCAGCCATTAACCAATTTAAAAGCGTTCCATATTTTATTGGCAAAATTACGTCCCTGTTCGCAGTAGCTTTCGTCAAACATCAGGTCGTTACCGGCAGGCGAACATAGCAGCATGCCTACCCTAACGCCATCAGCACCAAATTTTTCCATCAGGGCCAGCGGGTCGGGCGAATTACCTAATGATTTTGACATTTTACGGCCAAGCTTATCCCTCACTATACCGGTAAGGTAAACATTTTTAAACGGAATCTCCCCCCTGAACTCATGCCCGGCCATGATCATCCTGGCTACCCATAAAAATAAGATTTCAGGAGCTGTCACCAGGTCGTTGGTTGGGTAATAGTAATTAATATCTGCATTGTTAGGGTCCTTAAAACCATCAAATACAGATATGGGCCATAGCCACGAAGAAAACCAGGTATCCAAAACGTCTTCATCTTGTACCAGGTCTTCAGATTTTAAATCTGAGATTTGAGATTTGAGATCTTTAGCTTGTTCAAAGGCCTCTTCCCTGGTTTTTGCAATTACAAATTGTCCGTCTGGTAAATACCATGCGGGAATCTGTTGTCCCCACCAAAGCTGGCGGCTTATGCACCAGTCTTTTATATTCTCCATCCAGTACCGGTAGGTATTGCCAAATTTTTCAGGGATAAGCTTAATGTCCCCCTTCAAAACATAATCCAACGCCGGTTTAGCCATTTCCTGCATGTTGCAAAACCATTGCATAGAAAGTTTTGGCTCAATAACCGCATCCGTACGTTCAGAAAAACCTATTTGTGATTTATAATCTTCTACCTTTTCAAGGTAACCGTCTGCTTCAAGCAAAACAGCTATTTTTTTTCGCGCTGCAAACCGGTCCTCTCCTACCAGTATCTGCGCCTTTTCGTTCAGCGTACCGTCATCATTTAAAATATCAATTACTGGCAGGTTATGTTTTAGCCCAAGCTCGTAATCATTCAAATCATGCGCCGGGGTAACCTTCAAACAACCGGTACCAAAGTCCATGGTTACATACTCGTCCAAAATAACCGGGATCTCCCTGTTGATCAACGGGATCAAAACCTTTTTGCCATGCAAATGAAAATATCTTGCATCATTAGGATTGATACAGATAGCCGCATCAGCCATAATAGTTTCAGGCCGGGTGGTTGCGATGGTGAGATAGTTGGTTAGTATAGAGTCGCTAGTATCAAGTATCAAGTCCTTACCATCTCCCGATTCTTGATACTCACTACTTGATACTTGATACTCATCCCCCGATAAACGATACCTGATATAATAAAGCTTCTGATTAACCTCTTTACGGATCACTTCCTCGTCGGAGATACCGGTTTTTCCCTGCGGGTCCCAGTTTACCATGCGGATGCCGCGATATATCTGACCTTTTTTATACAGGTGGATAAAGGTATCTATTACAGCATCCGAAAGATCGTCCTCCATGGTAAACCTGGTACGATCCCAATCACAGGATGCACCAAGCTTTTTTAATTGCTCCAGTATAATACCGCCGTATTTTTCTTTCCATTCCCAGGCATATTTCATATACGCCTCGCGGCCGATATCTTTTTTGGTGATACCACGTTCTTTAAGCATGGCAACCACTTTAGCTTCTGTTGCAATACTGGCATGGTCGGTTCCCGGTACCCAGCAGGCATTTTTGCCTTTCATCCGCGCACGGCGGATCAGCACATCCTGTATGGTATTGTTTAACATATGCCCCATGTGCAGCACGCCGGTAACATTTGGCGGCGGAATGACTATTGTATATGGCTCACGTTCGTCAGGCACCGATTTAAAAAAATCGTGTTTCATCCAGTAGCTGTACCATTTTTCTTCAGTCTCTTTCGGGGCGTATGTTTTAGCAATATTCATAGGGTGCAAAAATACAATAGTTCATGGTTCATAGTTAATTGTTCATAGTTTTTTTGCCATGGACCATAGTCGATGGGTCCATGGATTGCGGTTCATGGCCGATTTTCTGCCCTTTGAACTTTTTACTATGGACTATGATCCATGAACTATAAACCTTCACAATATTTTTACAATTAAAAAGTTATCTTAATAAACACCCGCCAGGCCATGAGAACGTTGCCTTTAAACAGATTTTTACAGGAGTTATTCAAAAAAGCAAAATCTTCCTTTTTAATAAAATGGTTTAACCGTTAGTACGCTGCCTGTATACTTATGCGCTTTGTACATATTTTACTAACTTTAATTTTTCAGTAAATAATCATGAAACAAAAATTTACAAATTTTATGCTGATAGGTTTATTATGCCTGTCGGTTAATGCTTTTGCTGCTGATGGCGGAAAAAAGGAGAAGGCTAAAACAAAAAGTGCTGCCATACCTCCTAAAAAGTTTATCGATCCGGCAAATATGGACCTGTCTGTTAAGCCAGGAGATAACTTTTTTGAGTATGCCAATGGTACCTGGGTAAAAAACAATCCTATACCGGCAAAAGAAACCCGCTGGGGCAGCTTTGGCATTTTGCACCAGGATAATACCGAAAAGCTGCTTAATCTGCTGGCTGAAGTGGGTAAAACAACACACCCCAAAGGCAGCCTTGAACAACGCGTTGGCGATTTATACGCCAGCGGTATGGATAGCCTTGCTATTGACAAACGCGGTTACGAGCCTATAAAACCTGCACTTACCCGTATCGATAAAATTGCTGATGTTAATGGCGTGATCAGTGAGGTTATTTTTGAGCGCACACATGGCGAAGGCGATCCGCTGTTTCGTTTTGGTGTTACTGAGGATTCCAAACATCCTACCAAAAATATTGCAGAGCTAAGCCAGGGAGGTACAAGCCTGCCCGACCGTGATAATTATTTAAAGAGTGATGCCCGTACACAAAAAATACAGGATGCTTATAAACAATACATTGTTACGCTGTTTACTTTAACCGGCACCGGAACAGATGCTGCTGCTAAAAATGCCGCTACTATTTTAAATATTGAAACTGCATTAGCTAAGGCACAGCTAAGCCGTGTTGCCATGCGCGATCCGCATGTAACCTATAACAAATTTGCTGTTGCCGATTTTAGTAAAACTACCCCGCACTTAAATTGGGTTGAATTGTTGCCAAAGATGAAAATTGCCGGACAGGATACTTTACTTGTGGGACAACCAGACTTTTTTAAGGCAGAGGATGCACTTTTAACAGCAACCCCTATTGAAGACTGGAAGGTCTATCTTAAATGGAACATTTTAAAAGGTTCATCGTCGGCATTAAGTGCACCTTTTGTAAAAGCCAATTTTGCTTTTAGCAGCGCTTTAAGCGGCCAAAAAATACAAACGCCGCGCAACGAACGGATCTCCGGTTTAGTTGATGGCAGCCTGGGCGAATTACTGGGACAGTTATATGTTGCCAAATACTTTACACCTGCCGCCAAACAGTACATGGTTAACCTGGTAAATAACCTGAAAACCACCCTTGGTGAACGCATTCAAAAACTGGATTGGATGAGCGATGAAACAAAAACCCGCGCTCTTAAAAAATTAAATGCCTTTACTGTAAAAATAGGCTACCCTGACAAGTGGCAAACTTACGATGGACTGATAATTGACCGCGATGACTACTTTGGAAATTTAAGAAGGATCTCAGAATGGAGATATAACTATTCGGTTAGCCA
>Ga0206874_1166_pt1 | contig 16908 bp, 9 predicted proteins | sample Alteio_BWOrgCont_12_FD_152629 | JGI IMG/M metagenome (GOLD analysis project Ga0206874, IMG submission 152629) | Enriched cells from forest soil in Barre Woods Harvard Forest LTER site, Petersham, Massachusetts, United States -... | ecosystem: Environmental > Terrestrial > Soil > Temperate forest > O...
AGGCGTAAGTAAAACGGGTAGTTATTATGGCGATATTTCCGATTTGATTATTAGCGGAACAGCAGTAGCATCGGGAGTGCAATATGCTAATGACCCCACAAATTTTTATTGGTCAAGAAGAGGCCCTTCCGTGCACCTTGGATATACTGCTCCTGCCAATTCGCAATGGTTTTATAATGAAGTAACTGTTCCGACCGGCCAGGATCCGATAGGAACCTATTGCATGGCAGATGGATTTACGGAGGGCTATTTTGGTATGCAGGTGAAATCTGCAACGGAACGTTGGATACTTTTTTCAGTTTGGAACCCCAATACCGGAACAACAACATTTACAAGAAAAGGCGCCAATGTGGTTGCACAAAACTTTAGTGGAGAGGGCTCTGGTGGACAAGCTTATTTAGTTTACAATTGGAAAGCAGGTAATACCTATAAATTTTTGACAGAGGCATATCCGGACGGATCAGGAAATACCGTTTATTCAGGTTGGTTTTATGCCCCGGAATTGGGAGCATGGACATTTATTGCAACCTGGTCACGACCCAACACCAGCACTTATTTAACAGGTTGTTATTCATTCCTGGAAAATTTTGTTGACACAAACGGCTACCTGGGCAGGCAGGCACAATATGGCAATCAATGGGTTTGTAGTTCAAGCGGTACATGGACCGAATTAACCAGCGCGTATTATGATGGTGATGCTACAGTGAATAATCAGCAGAGAATGGATTATGCAGGAGGACTTAAAAGTGGACAATTTTATTTACAAAATGGCGGCTTCTTTTCCAGCTACGTTCCTGTAAATCAAACATTCACAAGGCCTGCTACAGGTACTGCACCATCAATAAACTTTACAACCTTACCTTAACCTTATACAATTGCGAATAAAAGGGGGGCTGTCTCAAAAGGACAGCCTCTTTTTTTGTAGATAAAACTTTAAAATGAGTCACCGAATTACGCATTTTTTTGTAACGATTCAGTGAATAGTATGGTCATTTAACCCAAAAAACAAAAGCCTGATAAAAATAATTTTATCAGGCTTAAAATTAAAAATTCGCTTAATCATGCGAATTGTCGCCGTAGCGACCGAACCCCTCCTTCGCGACCTACTGGCGGACTTTGTCCGCCGTAGCCCGCTTCGGCGGGCGAAGGCGGAGAGGGAGGGATTTCTATAACTCCAAAACCGAATTGAACTTCAATATGTTAGGTGGATTTAATTTCTTACTCACCGAAATACGCACCACTTTTGAAATATAGACTAATTGCAAATCGTATAGCACAAATGTACAAATTATAATGCTTATTCATCTAAATTCAACAGTTCATTTTAGTTGAATACACGGATATAAACGAATAAGATTGTATCTCGTTAAAGTTTGTAACTACCATATTAGCTTTTAGAAAAATGTTTTTTTCTTGTTGTGAAAGCTTTAGTGGCGGAGTGGACTGTATGGCTTCCATAACAAGAATGCTATTGTCAAGCAGCAAAAGCCCAACATTAGGGTATGAGTGAGCCGTACAATGGGCTCATTATTAGCTGACAAGTCTGAAATTTCTCTCTCATAAACAAGCGGATGTTGAGAAACATTGTGCTTCGTTATTGATCGAGAGCGTGCCAGACTTGCAAGCAGAAATCTCTTAGTTGGTTTATCGCATTGATTTTGTTATCAATTAGGGTGTTTTCACGGTTGCAAGCCAACACCCTTGTACATAGCTTTATATATATAATAACATCTTTATTGTAATAAAAATATTACATACACTTTTTAGGAATATATAAAAACTTTTATCTTAATTTTAATTAACCGTTAATCACCAAATAACCTTTAAACAATAACTATGAAAAACTTTTTCACTTCATCTTAAACGCAACAATGCGTTTCTAAACCCGAATACGGGTGCAAAAAGGAATTCTTCCTAATTTAAAAGCATAAACGTATTAGCTTGTAATTCAATTTATGTGCTTTTAGAGGCCATGCCTTGATAAATTACATCATCAGCTTAATCACCATCACAAAAAAACAAATAGCAGGTGTTAAAAGTAAGGATCAATAATAGGTCATTTGTGAAAGAAATTATTTATTATTTCTAATTAACCATCATGAAAAAGATAAAACTCATTTTCGTTGTGCTTATTGCAACCGGTTTGCGTTCGTATAATACATTTCCAGCAAGCGGAAATGTGGGTATCGGAACACTTTCCCCGACTACCTTTTTGGACATTGAATTTAATTCAAACGGGACACAGGGATTGTTCCTAAATAATGCCAGCACAGGTTCATCCGCCAGAACAAGGCTGCAGGTATCTAATGGAAGTAATAATGCTGGTTTTAACCTAAATGGTTCCGGTTGGCCAACGGATCCAAATGCATTGAGCATACTTTCCCCCAGCGACATTATATTCACTTTATTTGGAAGTAATTTGATGCGAATAAAAACAAACGGCTTTGTGGGTATTGGCACACAAAGCCCGCAGGAAGTACTTACCGTGAGCGGCGGAGCTTTATCATCGCTTGGATTGTACAGGTCACTTACAGGCGGAACTGTAAGCGCAGGAGGCGCTATGGCTCAAATAAAACTCGGTGTAATAAATCAGACCAATTCCACGGAGTATTTTGGCGCCCAAATTACGGGGATACCCACCGAAAACTGGACACCAGGTTCGGCCCAGGGAACCGCCATAGCATTTAGTACAACACCTAACACCACAACCACGGCATTAGAAAGGTTGCGCATTGATAATAATGGCAATGTACTTATTGGCCAAACTACACAAAATAACACTGCGTACAAATTAGATGTAAATGGTAATGTTAGGGCCAATCAAATTGTTGTTAATACTACCGGTGCCGATTTCGTTTTTGAACCCGCTTATAAATTGCTCTCACTTTCAGCAGTTGATCTTTATATTAAGCAAAACCATCACCTGCCCGATATTGCTTCTGCCAAACAAATGCAAGCCGATGGCTTGAACCTGGGTGAAAACCAAACCAAGCTGTTGCAGAAAACCGAAGAACTGACGCTTTACCTTATCGAGAAAGACAAGCAACTTAAGGAACAACAAACGCAGATTGATGCGCTGCAAGAACAGGTTAAGACACAAAATGATAATCTTAAACTGTTGGTTGACCAATTAAAATTACAACAGCAAGAAATCAAATCCTTAGCCAAACATTAAATAATTACAACCAAGAAATCAGTAGAAAAATGTATTTATCTCGCACGGGTATATTTTTTATAATAGTTTCTATTTGCGCGTTTAACGCCAACTTTTGTTCTGCGCAATTGAGTGGGGCTGCTACTGCTTCAACAATTTACTCTCCCCCATCCCCAGAAGCTTCGGCTTTACTCAGATACGCGAACGTACCGGTTGATGAACACACGGGGATACCATCAGTGGTCATGCCTATCGATCAGCTTTCGGGCAGGCAATTATCGGTTCCCATCACGCTCAGCTATCATGCGGCGGGAAATAAAGTGCAGGATGTTGCTAGCAATGTCGGTTTAGGATTTGTGCTCAACACCGGAGGAGTAATCACTCGTGTCATGAGAGGTTTACCCGATGAATCACCCCAAGGCTACCAATATCAGGGAACACGCGTGAATTCCGGTCATCTCGATTCCGCCTATCTCAATGCAACCATCAATAACAAGATCGACGGAGAGCCGGATATGTTCTATTTTAATTTTTTGGGACATGCCGGAAAAATGGTTATCGACACCAATGGCAACGCGCAGTATCTACCCGACCAGGGAATAAGAGTAATCAGGCACCCCATACATAATAACCCGGATTCTACAAACAATCCGTGGATATTAAAAGATCTCAACGGCACGACTTATGAATTTGGGCTGGACACATCTTCGCGTGAATTGACTGTGGTAAATACGGTAGGAAAGCTATTATCACAAGCGATCACTTATACTTCAAGCTGGTACCTGGCTAAAGTGATTACGCCGGACGGAAAAGAAACTGTCAGTTTCAACTATAGCTCCGGGCCAAATTTAAGTTATGAGCAATACAGGAATGTTACTACTTATACCATCCAGGATGATAATACAGACACCCGTACCGGGATTTTTTCAAGCCACGTACGCCATACCGATTCTTACTCTGCCATAAATAAAAATACCTATGACGTAAGCACAGTCATTCAGGTGTTGAGCCCTAAATATATCAGCAGTATTCAAAACGATATGGGTTCGATCGCTTTTTCGTACAATAGTCGGCAAGATCTCGCGGGTGGTCTTGCATTAAATCAAATCAAAGTTTATAATATAGACGACAGCGCTACACCATTGAAAACATACACCTTCAGTGAAAGTTATTTTCTGAGCCCTGTTCCCGATCCGGCCCACCCGTATGACTCGAAAAGGTTGAAGCTGGATTGTGTCACACTCCAGGGCCGAAGCGCGGAAACAAAGCAGTTGTTTGTGTTTACCTATAACATGCAAACGCTTTTACCGCCGCGCAACTCCGATGAGTTTGACCATTGGGGGTATTATACCACCTTAGATAAACGGGCAGGCTTTCCCCCGGTCAATCTAACTACCGATAAGTATGGAAACTATGTGGACGGCTTCGATGAACGTAAAGCCGATTCAGTACGAATGAAGGCTTGTATTTTAACAAAAGTACGAAACGTAAACGGCGGCTATACCAACTTTTATTATAATATCGACCAGTATAAATTTGACGGCACGACAAGTATCGGCGGTGGGTTAAGAATAAGAACCATTATCCAAAATGACAGTTTGGGGCAGGTCGTTCCTTTGGTAACCAACTATCAATATACGCTTGATGATGGTACCTCAAGCGGTATGATTTATAACGCAAAACCTTATTATATACAAGGACTGGCCAATTACCAGGCAGGGACTGTTGTACCACCGTTGCCAAGCTTGCTCAGCGTAGAAGTAAAGGATTTAACCAATCCATTAACCATTATTTCTACCACAGTTGAAGTCGCGCTTACTATTGCTCAGCTTAGTAGCCCCGTAGGATTGATAGTTGACGTAGGTATCACACTTTTAGCTCCTGCCGTTGGGGATGCCTACCAATTCCTGTTTCATCGTACCCATAAGTATCCCACATATAGTCCACCATTTACGATTTCATCTACCCCGTTGAATAACCTGTTTGATATTAATGGAGCGAGTGTAACATATAGTGAAGTAGAAGTAATCAACGCAGATGGTGGTAAAACGGTGAACTATTATACAAGTCAGCAGGATTACCCGGATAGCTCCAGTTCCGGGCTTTTTAATATTCAGGCACAATATATCAAAACTATTTTTGGCAATCAGGGATCATATCCGCCTTCTACATCATTTGATTTTGAAAGAGGCTTATTAAAACAAAGCTTGACTTATGACAGTAATAACAACATAGTAAGCTGGACTACTAATCTCTATCAACTAACTCCTAGGGTAAGCACAGTGTATGCCCAAAGTCCGTCGGTAGGTGCTTATGCAGCCTTGGCCAATGGTAACTTTCAGATCATAACGTATAGAATCGGTTTATATAGAGAGATCTCGCAAAATATTCAGCTGGTTTATAGTTCGACCCGTTTGTTCGACCAGGATAACAGCGGGAATTCTTTGGTAATGCAGCATTTCTACAAATGGCAGCCGGCCTACCCGACATTGATGCACTCGGAAACCATCGTAAGAAGCGACGGGAAAACCCTGGGTAATTACCTAACCTATCCGATGGAGTATGCCCCTGGAACCACATTCCTGGACGATATGGTAAGGCACTACATGCTGGCTACGCCGATTGAAAGCGTAAGCACCTTGCAGGACGCTTCGGGTATTTCAATCATAGGTGGTATAGTTAGCAGGTACAAATCAGGTGGCCTTGGCCTTTTGGACACGGTATTTTCCGTGAGCGCTTCCAACCCTATCCCATTGGCGAATTTCAAATTTTCTAATCAGCTCACCGGTCAAATGAACGGGAGTTATCAGCCTTACAAGATTGATAAAAGTTATATCGCAAAGGGATTTTTTCAGACTTATGATACCAAAAACAACCTTATTCAATCACAAGCCATCGGTGAACCCGCGTCAAGCACTATATGGGGATATAATCAAGACGTGCCGATTGCCAGTATCAGCAATGCGACAGTTGATCGGGTAGCATATACCAGTTTTGAAACTAACGACCAACGATACTGGACGTTCACAAATTCAGGTCGCGACTCTTCTAATCTTGCAAAAACGGGTAAAGTTCGTTATCAACTTAGCGCAGGTGCCGTGAATACAACGGCTAACCTCCCGGCGGGCAGCTATATATTATCATTATGGACACAAGGCTCCAAACCAACAATTGCGGGGACTACTGCCGATGTTTCAATTGTAAATGGTGAAAGCGATAATCATGGCTGGAACTTTTATATGGACAGGGTTACGGTCGCAGGAGGAAATAAGATCACGCTCACGGGCAGCGGTTTTATTGATGAGTTGCGACTGTACCCTTTTGGAGCACATATGAGCACCATTACGATGAGCCCACAAGTTGGAACAACCTCTACCGCTTCACAGGACGATAAAGTTAATACCTATGAATTTGATGCACTCTTACGTGCTAACACGGAAAGGGACGATCAATTTAATATTTTAAAGAAATATAATTACTCGAATGTCGCCCCGGTGCCCTGCGGAATAATACCTGATACCTGGAAAGGCACCAATCCGGTTTGTTATACCGATTCCAACAACGTTGTTCCCGATACGATCAATTATTCCGCTGCGGCTTATAATAGCTATGGTACCATCATCTGCAACTTTACCCGGATGGTAACAGAGCTTTCTTATCTCGCTAAAATAAACTTCACCGTTCATTTTACCGACCGCACAACCTATACCAGCACGATCCTGATCCCTAATGGCGACGCAAGTACATTGATGGGATTACCATTGGTCGGGAAAACTGCGGAATCCATCGCAGGGATTGCCATAGACACAATTATAAACCTTTCAAACGATTATGGTTTAAGTTACCAGCGGTTCCAAAACCGGCAGCGTGTCAGGGATGGGTACACCGAAGCGAACACCTTGACGGGCGGATTAGGCCCATATATAGCCCCTGTTCAAAGCGCTAGCGGTTGTCCTGCTTTGTTTACCAGCCAGGCACAAACCAATTTCTATAAGAATGATTGCTCGACGGGCGTCGGATCATACGTGCCTTATGTGGTGCCAGCCGGTGCAGCTACTGACTCAACCCAAGCAGGGGCCGATTCTCTTGCCAGGCAAATCGGACAAACCTATGCAAATTTACATGGTAATTGCAGCGCCGTTGATACGTCATTCGTTGGAACAAATCCATATTGTATCACCGGTACCGCTGATTCTGGTACGCCAACCCTGAGCGCTTATAGCGTTACGCTTGGAAGTATATTCCAGTTCTATGTGTTCAACGCACAAATAGTGCGTACATCCGCAGAAGCTGCCCACGATGCTACGGTGACCTATCAAATGGGATTTAATGACGGTAGTTCCGCGACCTACACAACGTCAATGTATAAAAACCAGCAGGTTGTTTACCTCTCGCCTCCGACCGGTGGATATGGGCCAAACAACATTATATCCATCAAAATTACCAATGTTGTTTACGCTGCGTTAAACAGGTTAGCCTACGCAAACCGCGAAAGACTCATCAATGGCGTGCCTGATGGTTATACGGAACCTAACGCTGCCGGCACTTATTATTTAGCACCGCTTGCCGATCCAGGTGCATGTAATACCTGGTTTTATAATACAGCGCAAACAGGATTCTACAAAAATAACTGTTCGGGTGGCGCGATTGGGAATTTGATAAGCTATACCGTGGCTGCGCATTCCGATAGTTCGATGGTGTCGCAAGCTTATGCCGATGAGTTGGCTCGTTTACGGGGACAGGCTTACGCTAATACAAACAGTGGTTGTAGTACTGAAGGTTATGTAATTACCTATGCGGGTAACGGCGCAGCTGGTTATGTAAATGGCGGCTTATTATCTGCGCAGATCGCTGTTCCGGGAAGAATGGTTATGGATGGCACCGGCAATATATATGTTAGCAGTGATAGTTATAGTAGTGTTATTAGAAAAATTTCTGCCGCTGGCATAGTTTCTACAGTTGCCGGTGACACTACTTTAGGTTATGTAAATGGGGTTGGCACACAAGCTAGGTTCAATAGTATTGAAGGCATAGCATTAGATAGTTTCGGAAACCTTTTTGTGTGTGATGCTGAAAATCATACAATTCGTAAAGTCACGCCAAACGGAACGGTTTCTAGTTTCGCAGGCAACGGTACAGCTGGATATGTTAATGGCAATGGTATCGCAGCGAGATTTAACTTTCCTGCTGACATCGCAATTGATAAAAGCGGCAATCTATTTATATGCGATAGGGATAATTCTGTTATCCGTAAGATAACCTCGAGTGGCGTGGTAACAACATTTGCCGGAAATGGTATTTCTGGTTATGTAGACGGCAATGTAAATATTGCTGAATTTCAACAACCTATAGGAATTACAATCGATCCAAATGGAAACATATATGTTTTTGATATTGGCCGTATTCGAAAGATAAGCAACGGGGTAGTCACTTCAATCGCCGGGGACGGTACTCTGTTTGGATTCCAGGATGGGACAGGCACGGCGGTAAAATTCGGCTTGATCGAGGGTATGACTATGGATGCATCGGGCAACATTTTAGCGTGTGACTGGCAGAATAACTGCATACGGAAAATTACATCCACCGGAGTTGTCACGACATTTACGACGCATGGGAGTTATGGATTTCAAAACGGCCCATTGTCAGTAGCATTATTTGCATTGCCAGACGGATTGGCTATCGACCCTAATGGCAATATTTATGTTGCCGATCAACTTAGTTGCTTGATAAGAAAAATAATTTTTCCTACATCTCAATAAGATAATGCTAACAAACTGATTTTACTAACGACTCGATAAACCCAATCTCAACCGAAATGAGTTTTTTTAAAAGGTCTAAAAGATTTATATTTCTCATTTTCATATTGATGGCAGTTTGCCATTGCCTGCCAAGCTTTGCCCAAACATCCGGCACTAACTATGTGCGTACCCGTGAGCCACAAATACCTGTTACGGATACTTCGTTATTGGATACGATTCCTGCTCAACGCCAAATAGTAAAAATAAAATATAGTGATGGCCTTGGCCGAACGTTGCAAACAATACAACTGAAAGGCTCGCCAAAATACAATGATGTAATTATGCCTTTTGCATATGATAACATGGGGAGGGCGTCAACATATTACCTTCCTTATGTTGATGTTAATACGACTAACTCAACATCAGGAACCTTTAGGTTGAACGGCACCACCAATTCTATTAACTTCTATAATCCAACAAATCCACGAGCTCCCAAGATACCTACAGATTTGGCGCCATATGCGAAGACAGTTTACGAAACATCACCAAAAGGTAGAATACTTGAGCAAGGCGAAGTAGGCACTGTATTTCAACCTGGATCTGGCCACAGCTTGAAAGCCATTTATAGCATTAATGCTTTGACAGATTCCATTAATAATTATTCCAATATAGTGGAGGGAGTTTCTGTAAATATAACTCCATTTATTGCAGGGGTATTAACAAAAACGATTATAACAGATGAAAATGGCCATAGAATTGCTATATGGCATGATTTACAGGGTAATGCAGTTACCAAGAGACAACTTGACGCACCATCTCAATTTTACAGTACCGACTATATTTATAATGATTTAAATGAACTAGGCTATATTGTAACTCCGGCTGACAAAAAAGCCTTAGCAACTTCTGAAGGATCTTTTCAGGCAGGATTTGAGAACCAAACCTATATGTTTCATTATGATTCAATAGGAAGAATTGTCGAAGAAAAAGTTCCGGCCAAAGGTTGGGTGCATCTTATTTATAATCGCAGTGACGAGGTGGTGCTTTCGCAGGACTCGAACATGCGCGCTAAGAAACAATGGTTATTTTTTAAATATGACGCAGAGGGGCGAGTAGTTGAAACCGGGATTTATGTCAATACTTCGGTTACAAGCAGACAAGCAATGCAATATTATTGCGACAACAGCTTTTCAATCTTATGGGAGACGTGGCAACCCGGAATAGGCTATAGTAATAATGCATTCCCGCAACAAAGTGTTAACCCCAGTTTAGTGCCTTTGAATATTTATACCATATTTTACTATGATGATTATTCATTTACTGAAGCGTCTAGTAAACCCTTTCAAACGAACATATATAATACGAGCCCAACTGCTCGAACTATGGGAATGATAACGGGAACGTCTGTATATGTTTTGGGTTCTTCAAATCAGCGACTTGTTACCGTTAACTACTTTGACAAACAAGATCGGCTCATACAGCGAATTTCGGACAATCATTTAGGACAAGTCGATATAACAAATTATCAATATAATTTTAATGGAGGTCTCGCCGGCAATCAAAGAACAGTGGTTCCTATTCCGGGACAGCCTTTTGTTATAAAAGATCGTTTTGTATATGACCAGTTTAACAGGCTATCTGATACCTATGAAAGTTTTCAGGGTTCAGCGGAGGTTGATATTTCACATAACGTTTACAATGAGATTAGTCAAAAGGTAAGTGAGGGATTACATTCAACTAGCTACAATGGCACGGACACCATTCAATATTTAGGTACTGGACCGATGCCGTCAACCATAACCGAAAGTACAACTATAACTGGCAACAAATCCGATATTGCCGGGACGAGTGTTACATTAAATCCAGGATTTTCTTATACGCCCACCGCTACCAATTCCTACTTTGCTGCAATTGGATACAGTTTCGGTCAGACGCAAGAGTTTCGCTACGATATACAAAATGAATTGACCAGTATAAATAATGGAACGCTTACTTATGATAATGGGGTGACCCAAAGCGACCCTAATGCCCTTTTTGGTGAATCTATTACCTATTTCCAAACTTCACCATTGACTGCGTCGCCTCAATACAATGGAAATATTTCGGGGATGACTTGGCGGAACAAAATCGAACATACCGGCTTACCGTATGTAGTTACGGGCGGACAAGGCTATACTTTTACCTACGATAACACTGATCGTTTAACTCAAAGTAATTATTACACGAGGCCTAGTTCAACCTGGATACTAAGTACGTCGAATGCCCTAACTGAAAAGGCCATTGGTTACGATGAGATGGGCAATATCGATAGTCTACAACGAAAGGATAAGTCAGGCAACATTTTAAATAAACTTAAATATACCTATCAAGCCCAGGGGAATCAATTGGATACGATACATGACACGGGGTCACAAAATATAACTGGTACTTTCAGCTATGATGGAAATGGTAATATGACGAGTGATTCAAGAAAGTCGATTACAATAACCTACAATTATCTCGATTTGCCTGATACAATTAAACAAGGCACAAATAGACTTGTGATTACCTATGATGCTTCAGGTAACAAACTTTATAAACAGTTGTATTCCGCAGGCTCTATCACGAGTCAGCGACATTATATCGAAGACGCGGAGGTTACTGCTACCACTTCTATTTCCTATGATGGGAAGGTAGAAAGCATTGGAATGGCTGAAGGCCGAATAGTTAATTTAGGATCGGGGAATTTTCAATATGAGTACTATTTACAGGATCACTTATACACAAATCGCCTAAATTTTAGAGTCAATACAGACGGCACTCTTACCGTGACTAAAATACAAAATTATTACCCTTTTGGTGGTGAAATGGGCGACTCAACAATTAACTATGCATCAGCTCCACCGAATAACTATCGCTACGAGGGAAATGAATTGCAAACGGAACTTAATTTGAGTATTTATGACGTTGGAACCAGGTATTATGATCCTGTTTTGGGTCGATGGATGGGGGTAGACCCGATTGCTGAGGAATCTGATGATTTGTCACCTTATGGTTATGTTGAAAATAATCCCATTAATTTGATTGATCCTGACGGACTCCAGCCTTACGCAAACGGATACCAATTTGGATTTCCAATTGGTAGTGGCACAAGCGGATTTGGTTCGGGCGCATGGGGTTTGGGCGGGGACTTGGGCGCTGCAGGGATTAGTGGTATAATTCAAGGGGTAAACGCAGCAAAAGCTTTTGCCTGGAAAGATCCCATCAAAACAGATTGGAGTAAACTACCTAAACCGGAAGAGCACTGGTTCGATGGAATGGACCCAGATGTTGCCATGACATTAGGAAGTTTAGCACAAAATTTAGGGGAAAGCGCTGATAACTTGAACAAGTTTTTCAAGGGCGACCCTCAAAAAGAGATAGATGGTTTGATCAATTCATTAAACAATGGTTCATTGCAAAAGCACGTTTTTCATTCGGTTGTCAAAAATGTCGTCAAATACGCAACTGGTACTAACGTCCAAAAAGATGAGGTTTTAGGAGCAACAATAAGTCAAGGTTTGCAATTATTAATTGCGCCTGAAGAAGATGTTGTGTCACCAGCAAACTATATTGAAGGCGCCCCTTTAGAACAGGAGGTTACAAGTGGTGAAACTGCAGCTACAAATGGCGAAACCGCTGCGACAGCTCGAGGAAAAGCAATGCATAAAGCCTACAAAGCAGGAGTTGCCGATAATGTTAACACTTTTAAAGAATACAATGGAATTAAAGGAATTCGACCAGATTTTGTAGATTTCAAAACTAGAACTATTTATGAACTAAAACCCAACAACGCAAGGGCAATAAAATCTGGTGAAGCTCAATTAGAAAACTATCGAAAGATTTTTCAAAAGAAATTTCCTGGAAAACGGTGGAAGGTCGTTCTAGACAAATACTAAAATTCTAAAAATGCAAAAAAAAGAACTGAGTGACATCCTCAACGGATTACTTGTCCAAATAGGATTCAAAAAAAAAGGCAACAATTGGATAAAAAATGAAATTACTTTTGCTAAAATAGTAAACCTACAAAAATCCAATTTTAGCAATGTGTTTTATATCAATTATGGATACATTATAAATTCACTACCATTAGATGGTATGAGAATGCATATATACAATAGGGTAAGTTCTAACAACGAAAGCGAAAGGATTGCCATTGTTTCATTATTAGATCTTGATAATCAAATTTCTGATGAGGAGAGGGCAAACGCCTTAAAAATAATACTTCAAGACTGCCTAGTTTCAAAATTATTGTTTATTCAAACAGAAACCGATTTACGTGAGCAATTAAAAACGCGCCCTCATTTAAATGATATAGTTCCAGCAGTCAAAAAATATTTGAAATTATAATTGATTGGTGTTTGAAAAATATTCAATTTGTTATTGAAAATAGTTGTTGACACATATTGAGGTTTATTTTATATGGATGCTAGAGAATTCAAATTAATGTTTGATTCCGTTTCGAAGAATTTTGGCTTTGCTAAAAACTTTGGGGGGTGGTTTAAAGAAAGTTCGGAATGTATAGTTGTTTTAGATCTTCAAAAATCTAATTACAGTAATTCCTATTATTTAAACATTAAGGTATATATTCAGGGGTTTTTTGGTGTCACATATGTTATGAACAAGTTTTTGGTGAAAAATGATGTTGGTATAGTATCTACAAGATCTCCGAAAGAATATAGAGACATTTTCGATCTTGAAAACCAATTAGAAAATATTAATCGAGAAGAAAAATTGCATAAACTATTTATAGAATTTCTGATGCCATTTACTAATAAAGCCTTAGTAAGATCAGGTATCAAGAAATTAGCGGAAGATGATGAAATTTTACTGCAACCTGCTGTTCAAAAAGAATTGTATTCCACGATGTAACAATAACCAATTAGTTTTACTTTTCTTAGGTATAAAACAACAAAGGAACTATCAAACAAGATAGCCTTATTTCAAAGCAGCAGACTATCGTTAACAGAAATGTTTAAATAAAATATTTTTAAAGCAATAAATCATTCTTCAGATTATTAGACAATTCTTTATGAAATATTTAATGGCCTTTATTGTATCGTTTTCAGGCCTTTTACCGTGCAACGCACAGCATTTGAAACTGTATTTAAACCTCACCAGGGGGAATACCTATTATATGTCAGGCACCTCGAATACAGCAATTCTACAAACCATTAACGGGCAGGAGAATAAGATTACTACAACACTTTCATACACTATAGCCTTCAAAGTATTGGCATTAACAGATTCGGTTTATAAAATGGAAGTACGTTATCAAACACTTGATATGGTTGTTAAAGTGGGCGGAAAAGCAATTGAAATGGACTCGAAAAAAAACGATAAAACTGATATCCCTTCAAGTATTATCGCTGCAATGATGAATAAGCCTTTTACTATCCTGTTAACTAAAAGCGGCAGAGTAAGGGCAATTGATAATGTTGAGAAAATGATTATTGGGGTATTTGATAGTTTTCCGCAGATCGATCCTGTAAAAAAGGAACAAATTGAAAGTCAGTTTTTGCAATCTTTCGGTGGAAATGCATTTAAGGGGAATCTGGAAATGCAAACCGCTATCTATCCTGCGACGGCAGTAGCTAAAAATGATAAATGGGCTGTAAATACCAAATTAGAAAGTACTGTTAAAGCAAACATTCACACAGCTTACCAATTAACCGATATAAAAAGCGGTTATTACCAAATTCATGGGGAGGGTACGATGATAAGTGAAAAAAGTTTGAAGCCCACCCAGATAAATGGGATGCCTGTACAATACGATCTTTCAGGAAAATCTACCGTAGATATTAAAGCTGATAAAACTACTGGATGGATAAGCGAGGCCAAATTGAAACAAGTAATGAAAGGCAATATTGAAATACTCGATAATCCTAAAGTGCCTGGAGGCACGAAAATACCGATGGTTATTAATACGGATGTGACTACTATTCATAAATAATTGGAATATGAAATAGTCAAGACTTAATCTAACAGTTACAGATATGTTGATTATTAAACATTCCATTTACCAGCCACGCATCCTTATCCCGTGGCTTTGCTTCTGCTTTTGTTCTCTTTCTTGTTGTAATTTAAGTTCGCGCTCCAGTTCGAGTTTTTGCTGTTGCTTTTGTTCCTGTTCCTGTTTTTCCATTTCCTTCATTTCAAGCTTTTGTTCATAACCGCCATGTTTCAGCGTATTGGCATAAGCAAATGTTTCTTTAAGTTCCCGGTCATAACCAAATGCTCGGTCGAATACCTGCTCTGCGGCCTGCTTGAACGCCACCCGGTCAAACTGCCCGACCTTGAGGCTGTGCGCTGCATTTTTCCCGCGTGAATTGTTCATCGGGCTTAAACGGATGCTATCAGTTATGTCCTTCCGGCTGACAATAACCTGTACGTGCATCTGTTCACCCGGCTTTTGTTCCCCTCGTTTGGCAAGGCCCTGTTTTACTTCTTCGTCCTTATGGGTGTAGTATCTATGGTTTTCTACTTTACCATAATATAAGATGTCCTTATTGCTTTGTACTTTATCCTTTTTAAAGTTTTTAGCATAATCATCCATTACTTTATTGGCATATTGCTTTAGTTGTTGCCTGGCACCCTCCTCGCCAAATTCTTCTTTCAGAAACAACAATTCGTTTTCGCTGGGGCTAATATTGACCAGGAAAAATTTAGCTTCGTCTCTCGATAGCCTGTCGGTATTATGGTCAATATTGTACCTGACCTGGTAAGGTTGTATTTCCTGGCTTTCGTGGTTAAACCAGTATTCCGGTTCCCGTTCCGGGTGCTGTTCGTAAAGCAGCCGGTTCTCTTTTTCGAGATAGGCGACCAGTTGGCCGCTGCTTCCTTTGTTGTTTCCAGTTTCACTTTTGCTGATATTGATATGCATATACTCCTCTCTAATCTCCCCAAAGGGGAGAAGCTTAAATTTTAAGTCATCATTTGTAATTCCATGCGTGCCTGATAAGCGAGGCTATCTTTTTCGGCCTGCTTGGTCATCATATTCATTTGGTCACGCTCCTTGATATATTTCTCCAGGATTTCCGAGAAACGCTTTTTTAGTCTTTCCCGGTCAACTGTAGCTTTTTTACCAGCCATCAGGTGTTGCCATATTTCGTTGAGCACTTTTACTTCCTCTTTATTGATGGCTTCCTGCTTTTGGGCAAAAGGCAATAGTTGCTTGTTCAAAATATCTATGGTAGTCGCCTGTAATTTCAAGTGCCTTTCGCCGTCTTTTTTAAGGGGGATCAATAGTTCGCTCTCCTGGGTTCTGATAAACCCGATGATGTTATCACTACGTTTTACCAGTTCTTTTTTTAACAACTCATCGTTCAGGTCGCGCGGGTCTTTCTTGCTTTTATAAAAATAATCCACCATCGAGATAAAAAAATCGATCTTGGTTAAGCCGGTCTTTTCAGCCATTTTTTGCAGCTTATTACCCGCTTCTACCGGGAACCGGATGGTTTTTATATTGGGATCAGTTTGTTTGTTCATTATCCTTTAGTCATTGTCAATCAATATGTTAGCACATCGGTATACCTGCCAGTATACTAAAAACGGCCTTTACAGCTAATTCCAGGGGGTAAAATATACTTCCGGTGTACTGGAAACAGCCTTTAAAGCCCCGCAGGGCGAGCTGGGTCAGGTGCAACCTGACCCCCGCTCGCTCAAACAGTTTTTCAACGGCTCGACCCTGCGGCTTGGTTAAATCTGCGTTTAAGGTGCCGTTAAGGCACTTTTTAGTAATCTTGAAATGGGTTTTGGCTATGCCGAAACTGCTGCGATTTATAGTTTTATTAATAAAATTCATATTTGGTTGTTGTTTTTGGGTGATTTGAGATAGCTGAATATATAGCTATAATGATATAAAATCGTCCTGCATAAGCTTTACAATGGGTCTTGTTTTGGCCAATAAACGAGGCTGCCTGCCTTTGGATTAAAGCTCGGCGCATATTTGATGTAGCCCAGCCTGTCCAGTTCTTTGATGCACTTGTGATAAGTGGC
>Ga0206874_1159_pt2 | contig 16844 bp, 6 predicted proteins | sample Alteio_BWOrgCont_12_FD_152629 | JGI IMG/M metagenome (GOLD analysis project Ga0206874, IMG submission 152629) | Enriched cells from forest soil in Barre Woods Harvard Forest LTER site, Petersham, Massachusetts, United States -... | ecosystem: Environmental > Terrestrial > Soil > Temperate forest > O...
CAGAATTTGGTTTTGACGAGTATGATGATAAAACAGGGGCGTTTACCCATCATTTTCATCACTCAAGCCTCGGAAGCTTTTTTAACGAAGATGTGTTCAGGGATATTTTAGAAGTAAACCCCGGAGAATATTACCTGTCGACCGATGCAGGGCTTAAAATATATAACAGCCATACCAATACCTTCACCCACTACTATAATCAAAAGGATAATTTACATTCGTTAAGCAATAATCACCTCTATTCTGTTTTAAAAGATGCCGATAATAAAATATGGATAGGGACAGAGGGCGGTGGCTTAAACCGGTTTAACCCGGTCACCAAATTGTTCGACAGGTTCATGGCCAATGATGGTAAGGAAGGGTCGATCAGTAATAATAATATTCATGGGCTGTTTTTGGATCGCGACAAAAACGTTTGGATATGTACCCAGGACGGGTTAAATAAATACGTAAGAAAGACCAATAATTTTATAAGCTATTCAAAGCAGGATGGCTTCGCGAGCAATGTTTTTAAGCAAATAACCGATGATGGTAACGGCACCCTTTGGGTGGTTACCGAAACAGGCGTTTCGGCTTTTAACCCGCGGACAATGAAGATAAAAAACTTTGACCAGGGCGACGGCGTGTTTGCTAATTCGGTAATTTATAAAGTTAACGGGAGCAAATTGCTTATGGCGGGAAGCAGCGGGCTGGTGACGTTCGACCCGCTGCATATGAATACCAATACCATTGTTCCCCCGGTTTATATATCGGGCCTCGAAGTTTTGAGCACCCCGGTTGAGCCGGGCAAAAAAAGTGTATTAAAATTACCGATCGAGAACACTGAAAAAATCCGGTTAAGTTATGATCAGAGCCAGTTTTCGCTGGAGTTTGTCGCCCTTAATTACACCCATACCGAAAAAAACAGCTATGCCTACAAATTGGAAGGTTTTGATAAGAATTGGAACTATGTTAAAGAGCAACGAAAGGCAACCTATACAAACTTAAACCCCGGCGAATACACTTTTAGGGTTATAGCCGCTAATAATGATGGGATATGGAACAACCAGGGGGCAACATTAACTATTGTTATTACGCCGCCATGGTATTTAACGTGGTGGGCGTATATTATTTATTTTGCATTAGCTGCGGGAGCGGTTTACGGCTACATAGTTTATAACGACCGCCAGGCGAAACTGAAATATGAAATAAAGCTAACGCATATTGAGGCTGAAAAGGAAAAGGAGCTGCATGAGAAGAAGCTATCGTTCTTTACCAATATTTCGCATGAGTTCAGGACACCACTTACCCTAATTATTAATCTGGTAAAAGATATATTATATGCCGGGACAAATAATGTTGATCAGCAGGATCTGAATACAATTAACCGCAATGCAAAAAGGCTGTTGAGTTTGGTCGACCAGCTTTTGCTATTCCGTAAAGCCGATGCCGGCGCGGATGAGCTTAAATTAAGCCATTTTAATATGGTCACTTTATGCCGTGAGGTGTTTTTATGCTTTGCACACCAGGCAAAAACCAAACAATTGGAGCTTGAATTTTTGTGCGATAGCGATAATATCCAGATAATAGCCGACAGGGAGAAGGTGGAGATAATTTTATTTAACCTGTTGGCGAACGCTATGAAATTTACAGATGACGGCGGCCTTATACAGTTGAAGCTTAGGGACGATAATAACTTCGCTTATGTTGAAATAATAGACAGCGGATGTGGTATTTCTGAAGTAGCCGGCGATAAACTGTTCAATAAATTTTACCAGGAACATGGCTATGGGAAAAATGCGAAGGGTGGCCTTGGCATAGGGCTTTACCTTGTGAAAAGCTACGTTGAAGCACATGGGGGCAACATTGCTTATGAAAGCGAAGTGAGTAAAGGCACTAATTTTAAGTTAACACTGCCTATAGGTATAACTGAGGCTGATAAAACAACAGTATATGCCGAACAGGTTGATAGCTCGGTGTTTTTTAAGGAGATAATGGACGAACAATTGGGCGAAGATGGTCCGGGTGAACAGGAGGAACAGGAAATGCCTGATGCCGAACTTGCTTCAGAAAAAAAATCGATGCTGGTGGTTGAAGATAATAAGGAGATAAGCGGCTATATAAGGCAGGTTTTTAAATCGGAATACCTGGTGTACGGTGCCGATGATGGCGAATCGGGTTATAAAATGATACTGGAAATAATGCCCGATATTATTATAAGCGATGTAATGATGCCCGGAATGAGCGGAATAGAATTGTGCAATAAGGTTAAAGAGAATCCGGAGCTTAACCATATCCCTGTTATTTTGCTTACCGCAAGTACATCGCCCGAAATTAAGCTTAAAGGTATAGAAGGCGGCGCCGACGATTATATAAGCAAGCCATTTGAAACCGAGGTGCTTATGGCGCGGGTAAAGGGTATATTAAAAACCCGGAATAATTTGCAGAAATATTTCTTTAATGAAATTACGCTTAAATCCAACAATCTCAAAATATCACAGGAGTATAAGGACTTCCTGCAAAAATGCCTCATTATTGTTGAAAAACATTTGAATGATAATGATTTTAATATTAAAACGCTGGCAGGCGAAATTGGGATGAGCCATTCCAATTTATATCGTAAAATAAAGTCGATTTCGGGGCAATCGGCTAACGGGTTTATACGCGTTATACGTTTAAGAAAAGCTGCGGAAATAATGCTCACCTCGGATTGCACCGTATATGAGGTTGCCTATAAAGTAGGTTTTAACGACCTGAAATACTTTAGGGAACAGTTCAGCAAGCTTTTTGGAGTTAACCCATCTGACTACATAAAAAAATACCGCGATTCATTTCACAAGGATCAGAATGTTGTACGCCACGTTCAAAAAACATCCTGAACAAAAAACTCCCAAAATCAAGATTTAGGTTCATTTAAGCTTGTTTTGCTCAATTTACCCCTGCCAATTGCATAGTTTAACCCTCATTGGGGTGTTTTAATTCATGCAATTTAGCAAAACCAATTACCAGTATAACCGACCTTTTTTCAAAGCAAAATTCACACAACAGGCCAAACTCCGCGGTAATGGCTTAATTGTCTGAACGACAGCTAACAGAGAAGGATACTAAATTATTAAACCAATTAAACAAATTATATGAAATCAAAATTACCAATTACGCGCTCCCCGCATGGCATAAAAGGTTATTGCCGTTTGCTATTGTTTACCGGCCTGGGGTTAACTGCATTATGCAGCACATCAATGCCGGCTTTGGCAGGCGTGAAAACAAACGCTGTTGCGGCCGCAGCTTCAAAAGTTACCGGTAGTGTTTTAGATGAAAGAGGCGAAGCGTTGCCGGGTGTAACAGTTACGCTTAAAGGCACTACAACAAATACAAGTACCGATGTACATGGCAACTTTAGTTTAAACCTTCCCGATGCATCGTCGGGTACATTGGTTTTTACCTTTGTGGGATATGCCCCGCAGGAAGTAGCTTTTAACGGGAATAGTAATTTAACGGTTCATCTACAGCCCGACAACAAATCACTTAACGAGGTGGTTGTTGTTGGTTACGGTACACAGAAAAAAGCAACACTAACCGGTTCCATCTCTGTTATTAAGGGTGCCGATATGGTTAAAAGCCCCGAGGTGGACCTTTCCAACTCATTTGCAGGGCGTGTATCGGGTGTTGTTGCTAATAACACATCGGGCGAACCAGGTTATGATGGTTCGAGTATAGTAATAAGAGGGCTTGCAACCTACGCTAATACCAGTGTATTGGTTGTTGTTGACGGTGTGCCCGGGCAGATAGGCGGTTTGGAACGCCTTGATCCGAATGATGTTGAAAGCGTGTCGGTATTAAAAGATGGTAGCGCAGCTGTGTATGGCAGCAGGGCGGCGAATGGCGTTATCTTAGTTACCACAAAGCACGGTAAAACAGGCAAGCCTACGATTAATTATAGCTTTAACCAGGGATTTGTTTCGCCAACACGGTTACCGAAAATGGCCGATGCTGCTACTTACGCGCAGATAGTTAATGACATTAGCTATTACGATTCGCCAACCAACGGCATGAACCAGGTGTATAGCGCCGCGCAAATACAAAAATTCAAAGACGGTTCAGATCCGATTAATTACCCGAATACCGATTGGGAAAAATTAACCTTAAAAAGTGTGACCCTGCAAAACCAGAACAGCCTGACGTTATCGGGCGGGTCTGATGATGTTAAGTATTTTACATCGGTAGGTACGGTTTACCAAAATGGTATTTATGTTGATGGCGCAACCAATTATCATCAATATAATTTCAGGTCGAATATTGATGCTAATGTTACTAAAGGATTAAAAGTTGGCCTATCGTTATCGGGCAGGGAAGAAGACAGGCAGTATCCTACAACAAGCGCTGCTAATGTTTTTCGCGGGATCTACAGGTCATATCCCACCTCAGCGGGTTTTTACCCGAATGGTGATCCTACCACCGGGATTGACCAGGTAAACCCGGCGCTTGTTGGAACCGATATTGGAGGGACCAATATAAATCCAACTTTAACTTTTAATGGAATTCTAAAGGCCAGTTATGATATACCAGGAGTTGTAGGCCTTTCACTTGATGGTTTTTTTTCCGTAGATAAATCAGGAAATTCTGATAAATCTTTCTCTGTTCCATATACTGTTTATAGCTATAACAGCACTACTAATATTTATACGCCAAGTATTGAAGGCGGCGGGCCAAATGGCCTGGCTTCGCTTTATCAATCACAGCTTAATGAATCCTTAATAACATCGAACATAAAATTGAATTATGCCAGGCAATTTGGCAAGCATGATGTAAGTGCTTTCGTGGCCTTTGAACAAAGCAAAACCGCTTATACTTTCTTTTGGGCGCAACGGAATGATTTCCCTACAGCTACTACCCCCGAATTATCTGAAGGTGGTACGGCAGCTTCAGATGCCACAAATGGTGGCAGCAGCAGCGACAATAACGGGAATTATGATTACACCCGCCGGAGCGTAATTAGCAGGGTAACTTACAATTATGACGAAAAGTACCTGTTGGAAGGGCAGTTCCGTGCTGACGGTTCTTCGTTGTTTGCACCCGGTCATCAATGGGGTTATTTCCCTTCAGTGTCTGCCGGTTACCGTATTTCTAAAGAAGACTGGTTCAGCAAAAATTTCAGCTTCATAAACGACCTGAAGATCAGGGCATCGTATGGTGTTTTGGGTGATGATTTGGTTGCCCCTTTCCAATATTTTGATAACTATTCCTTTAGTAACTACTTTGTGTCAGATAATGGTAACGGTGCTTCCGTTCAGCCGGGTATTAATTTAACTAAGCTGGCAAATGTTGATGCTACATGGGAAACTTCCAAGAAAACAGATATAGGTATTAACGCGACTTTTTTAAATAATTTCACCCTTGAGGCTATTTATTTCAGGCAGGTAAGGTCGAATATATTCACTTATCCAAGTGCTTCCATTCCGGCAACATCCGGCATTGTAAACCCAGCCGGTGGCGATATTGTTCCTCCGGAAAATATAGGTAAGGTGAACAGCAATGGTTTCGAAGGTACATTAGGATATAACCATTCCGGTAAATTTAGCTGGGGTGTATCCGGAAATTTTACTTATGCTAAAAGCAAGATCGGTTATATAGATCAGGCTGCCGGTACTTTATCCTACCAGTCGCAAATAGGCGGGCCTTTAAATAATTATTTATTGTACAATGCTATCGGGATATTCAGGTCGCAGGCACAATTAAACAGTACGCCTCACGTACCCGGCGCGCAGGTTGGCGATTTAATATACCAGGATTACAACAAGGATGGCCAGATAACGGCTGCCGACCAGGTGAGAACCAAATATGGTAACATACCACAAATTGTTTATGGCTTTACATTTACTGCAGGCTACAAGAATTTCGACCTGATGATCTTATTCTCAGGTCAGGCCGAAGTAAGCCAGTATATACTGCCTGAATCGGGTACCATTGGTAACTATTACAGCACCTGGGCCGATAATGCCTGGAGCCCAACCAATCCTAACGGAACTTATCCAAAGGTATCCGACAGAGCTTCAGATGCGGTAAGCGGTGGTTCGTTCCCAAGTACTTTCTGGTTACAGAATGCTGCTTTTTTAAGGCTCAAGAATACGCAACTGGGTTATACGTTCCCGGCGTCCTTAACCTCAAAACTTCATGTTGCAGGTCTTAGGGCATTTGTTGGCGGGTTCAACCTGTTCACACTTACCAAAATGAAAGATTACGACCCGGAAGGGAACAGTGGCTCGGGAGAGTTTTACCCCCAGGAAAAAATTATCAATGTAGGCGTAAATGTTAAATTATAAAATAGATATAATGAAACCGATAAAAAAATTATCTGGCTGCTTGGTCCTTATCGGGCTATTGTTTTCAGCTTGTAAAAAAGATTTTCTAACTACAATTCCAACCGACAGGTTAACGGAATCATCAATTACCAGTGATACATCGCTATTTGAAGATTATGTAGTAAATACATACATAGGAGAAACGATAGGTGCTAATGAAGGAGAAGGATCGCCTCCGGGCTTTGGCAGGGGCTTTGAATATGCCATGGCGAGTTCTATAACCGATGAATCGATGTACAATACCGATAATGGTTCATGGCTGATTGAGCAGGGCCAGATGGCCGCTAACAATACAGGCTTTTTAGGTAGTATATGGGCCCGCAGCTATGCAGGTATACGGGCTTGTAATTACGCGCTGAGCATTATTAATGGGCTTAATATGAGCGCGGAGCATAAAACCCGGCTTATAGGTGAGCTTGAATTTGTACGTGCTTACCGTTACCAGGACCTTATCCGTAACTATGGCGGCGTAGTTTTAGTTGGCGACCAGGTTACACAGCTAACAGACAACCTGCAAAACCCGGCGCTTTTTAAACGTGCAACCATAGCGGAATCCATTAACTACGCTGTGGCGCAGCTGGATGATGCGGCCGCAAAGTTACCGTTAAACAATGGCTCCACCTGGGCATTAGGCAGGGCTACCGAAGGTGCTGCACTGGCGCTTAAATCAAGATTGTTGTTATATGCGGCCAGCCCTTTGTATAATGCAGGTACCTGGCAGGCTGCTGCAGACGCTGCAAAAGCAGTAATGAATTTGAACAAATATTCATTATCACAATCCGGGTATGGTCAACTGTTTTTATCGCCTAACGATAACGAGATCATTTTTGAACGTTTATTTGTAGTAAATGTCGCTCGCCACGTGTGTTTGGAAATAGCAAACGGCCCGAATGGTTATGACGGCTGGGCAGGGAATACGCCATACCAAAATTTGGTTGATGCTTACCCGATGAATAACGGCAAGGCAATTACCGACCCAACATCGGGCTATGACCCTCAAAACCCTTATGTAAACCGCGACCCGCGTTTCTATGCCACCATACTTTACAATGGTGCCCCATACAGGAACAGTACGGTACAGGTGTTTCTTCCGGGTGGAAAGGACAGTAACCAGGGCCCATCAAACTGGAACGCCAGCCAGACAGGATATTACCTGAAAAAATTCATGAATGATGCCTATCCTATTGATAACCCATGGAGTGTGGCAGGTGGCCAGCCATGGATATATATGCGATATGCCGAAATACTGCTCAATTATGCCGAAGCGCAAAATGAAGCGTCGGGGCCTGACGCGACGGTTTATGCTGCTATCAACAGCATCAGGGCAAGGGCATCGGTAAATATGCCGCCGCTACCCGGTGGCTTATCGCAGGATGATATGCGTACTGCTATTCAAAACGAAAGGCAAATTGAACTTGCTTTTGAAGAGCACCGTTTTTACGATGTGCGCAGGTGGAAAATTGCTATGCAAACTGAAAACGTACCAGCTTATGGCATGAGCGTAACTGTAAATGCTGCAAATCCATCGGGCTATACTTATACTAAGAAAATAGCTTTGGCTAACCGTTCTTTCAAGCAGCAACATTACTGGTTGCCAATACCATTAACTGAAATACAGGCATCGGGTAACCAGCTTCAGCAAAATCCAGGCTATTAATATCATTTTAAGCGGGCTGTTACCAAACAGCCCGCTTATTAAAATTACAATTTTATCTATTTAAAATAAAGAAATAAACACCATGCAAAGGATCATCCTTTTGATTTTGTGTGCCGGATTTTTGACAGAAGGGTGTAAAAAAGAGGCAGTTAAAAAAAACATTACGCCTGCGGATACAACTTCTACTGTTATAGGAAATTTGCCGGCTGTGCCCGCCGATTCGCTCCGTGGGGTGAATTGGGCGTGCGATGGCGATAACTTTAGCGATGGTATTTTAGTACTAAGCGGTTTAACATCATCAGACAACTATGCCACAGTAACTTCAAAAACAAACGCTATACTTTCGGGTATACAAACCACTACCGGGGCCAATACCATCCGTATCCCGGTTAACTATCCTACTGTAACAACAAGCTGGTGGAACGCTTATACCGGCGTTATTGACGCCGCTACAGGCAAGGGGATGAATGTTATATTGGGTTGCTGGGAGAGCGCGTCATCAAAAGACGGCCAGGTAGATAATGGTGAGCAGTTTTGGGCAATGTGGCAAATTGTTGTAAACAAATACAGCCAAAACCCGCATGTTTTTTTCGAGATATTTAACGAACCACATGGCTATACACTTTCAGACTGGACAGCCGTTTGCGCCAATTGGCTTAGTAAATATCCTTCAGCATCGCAAAACCATGTGCTGATAGACGGTACTTCTTATGCCCAGGATATTACCGGTGTAGGCGCCGACAGCCGTTTCAAAAACTGTTTATTGTCTATTCATGATTATGCCTTTTTTAGCGACGGTTCGCTAACTACAGCCGCGCAATGGGAAAGCCGTTTGCAAGGCAATGTAGGCAATTATGGAAGCCGGGCGGTACTTACCGAGTTTGGCGACACGATGAACACCGGAATAAACTATACCGGGGCAATAGGGGGCAGTGCTGATATAGCTTCGATACAGGGCCTAACTAACGAAGTAAGGACGCTGGGTATGGGTGCTGTTTACTGGCCGGGCGTTCGTAACGGAGATGGCTACGCCATGCTACAAATTGGCGGCAATGCTATAAGCCCAACGGTTACAACTACCAATGCATCGGGTTTAAGCCGGTTACAATATGCCTGGGGTGTAGGCACCGGTGGTACAGATGTGTTTTATCCGGGTGCTTATTACCGCCTGCTTAATATAAACAGCGGCGACGCGCTTGATGTAAACGGCGCTTCTACAGCCAGCGGAGCCAATGTTATCCAATGGCCGCAAAAAGGCGGCAATAACCAGCAATGGATAATTACAAGCAGCAGTGGCGGTTATTATACCCTTACCAACAGGAACAGCGGTATGTTGCTGGATGTGAGCGGCGCATCAACCACACAGGGCGCTGGTATTATACAAACGGCTTCAAACGGTGGTAATGACCAGCAATGGCAGCTTACGGCCATATCAACAGGAGTTTATGAAGTTACTAACCGTAACAGCGGCATGGTGCTTGATGTAAGCGGAGCGTCAACCGCTAATGGCACAGGTATCGTCCAACAGTCGTGGAATAGCGGCAAGGATCAGCAATGGCAAATTGTACAACAATAAATTTTTTATACATGTTTATATTAAATAGAAAATCATATATCCTTTACCTGCTTATTGCGTTGCTGTTACCCCAGACATTAAAAGCACAAAATAATATTGGCGCCCCGGGTTTATTTAATAGCAACTGGCTGTTTTATAAAGGTGATATAGCTGATGGTAGCACAGGCGGCCCTGCCAATGTAAACTGGGAGCACGTACAGCTGCCACATGATTGGAGCATACATGCGCCTTTTAGCGAAGAATGGGCAAGCGCGACCGGCTATTTACCGGGCGGGATAGGTTGGTATAAAAAAACATTCACCACCCAAAAAAGCTGGGCCGGGCAACAGGTTTACATTTATTTTGATGGCGTTTATAAGAACAGCGAGGTTTGGATAAACGGGCATTACCTGGGCAAGCGCCCAAATGGGTTTATAGCATTTCAATATGAAATAACGCCATTTTTGAACCACTCAGGCAATAATATTTTAACCGTTAAGGTTGATCATAGCGAATTTGCCGATTCGCGCTGGTACACGGGTTCCGGGATTTACCGTAATGTGTACCTGGTTGTTAAAAACCCTACGCATTTTAATTTATGGGGATTGGCGGTTAGTACGCCCGAAGTTTCTGCAAAAAGAGCTACGATAAGTGTGAAGGCCAGCATCATCAGCAAAACATCGAAAGAAAAAATAGCCGTTAAGATAAACTTATTAGATAATTCCGGTCGCTCAGTTCTATTAGCCCAAAAAGAATTGCTAACCGGCGATAGTAATGCGATAAAAATTGACCACGATCTGCCCGCACCTAAGCTTTGGGATACGGAACATCCTTATTTGTACACTTTGGTTGCCTCCTTAGTAAAAGATGGGAAGGTACTTGATGTGGTAAAACAGCAGATAGGTGTGCGGTCCATCAGGTTTGATAAGGATAAGGGATTTTTCCTGAATAATATCAGCACAAAATTAAAAGGGGTATGCATTCACGATGATGCAGGTGCCCTGGGCGTTGCCGTACCTAAAGAAGTTTGGGTGCGCAGGCTGAAAATTTTAAAGGACGCGGGTATTAATGCATTGCGCCTTAGTCATAACCCACATGCCGATTACCTGTATGACCTGTGCGATCAAATGGGTTTCCTGGTTATGGATGAAGCATTTGACGAATGGGAAGTCGGCAAAAATAAATGGGTTAACGGCTGGAACGTTGGCACCCCATCAAAAGATGGTTACCACGAATATTTTAAGGAGTGGGCCGACAGGGATCTGCGGGATATGGTTTTGCGTGACCGTAACCATCCATCCATCATATTTTGGAGCATAGGTAATGAGATAGATTACCCTAACGATCCGTATTCAAATCCAATATTAAGCACCGGTAGAAATCCGCAAATATATGGTAAAGGCTATTTGCCCGATCATCCACAGGCCAGCGAGATAACCGGTATTGCCAAACGGTTGGTTTCCGATGTTAAAAGTGTTGATACCAGTCGCCCGGTTACAGCCGCGTTGGCAGGGGTCATCATGTCGAACGAGGTTGGTTACCCGGAAGCGCTTGACGTGGTGGGGTATAATTACCAGGAATACCGTTATGCCGACGATCATAAAAAATATCCAAACAGGATAATTTACGGCAGCGAGAACAGCATGCAAAGCCAGGCTTGGGCGGCTGTTGATACCAATGAATATATATCGGGCCAGTTTTTGTGGACGGGCATTGATTATATGGGCGAAGCGGGCAAATGGCCGCAGCGCAGCAGTGGCGCAGGGTTGATAGACCTGGCGGGGTTCAAAAAACCGGAATATTTTTTCAGGCAAAGCCTGTGGGCCAGCAAGCCAATGGTATTTATTGGTGCAACACCCATATCGGGCAAGGAAGATGGGGGCCTGTGGAGCCACCGGAGGGTACAGCATAACTGGAACTGGCCCGCAGACAGCAAAGTGCGGATAGAGTGTTTTACCAATTGCGATGAAGCGGAATTGTTTATTAACGGAAAATCGCAGGGGAAGCAGACGAAAGCTGATGATGCCTCAAAAATACCACATTGGGATGCAGACTTTCAAGCAGGCGTTGTTTTGGTTAAAGGATATAAGAATGGGAAGGTTGTAGCCACGGATACCATAACAACCGCAGGTGACGCATCTGCATTAGCGGCGCATGCCGATCAATCCATATTTAAACCGGGTTATATGGGGCTTAGTCAGGTAGAAATTAAGATCACAGATAACAACGGCAACCAGGTGTATGCCGCCAAAAATGAAATACAGGTAACGGTTGAGGGCGCTGCCCATTTATTGGGGCTTGAAAGCGGCAGCACCAGCAGCCACGAAAGTTACCAGGCAAATACCCGCGAGGCCTTAAATGGCCAGTTGCTCGCCTACATTCAAACCGATGGTAAGCCGGGGCCGGTTACTATAAAAATCACTTCTGCCGGTCTTAAGCCGGTTACCCTTTACCTTACTATTAAACAACCTAAATAAACCATATCAAAACAATTAAAAAGCATCTAAAATTTATATGAGGTATATAAGACTAATTATCGTTTTTACATTTCTATTTATTTATAATAACGTAAACGCACAACGGCACACGCACACTTTCAGCCTGAGCGACTCCTGTTTTTTGCTCGACGGGAAACCGTTCCAGATGATCTCGGGCGAGATGCATTATCCCCGTATCCCGCGCGAAGCCTGGCGCGCGCGTATGAAAATGGCAAAGGCAATGGGTTTAAATACCATTGGTACCTATGTGTTCTGGAACCTGCACGAGCCCCAGAAAGGAAAATTCGATTTTTCAGGGAATAACGATATAGCAGAGTTTGTACGGATCGCCCGTGAAGAAGGGCTATATGTTATTTTGCGCCCAAGCCCTTATGTATGTGCCGAGTGGGAATTTGGTGGGTATCCCTATTGGCTGCAAAACGAAAAAGGTTTGGTAGTACGCAGCAAAGAGTCATCGTACATTAAAGAATATGAGAAATATATTAAAGCGGTAGGCAAACAGCTTGCCCCCTTACAGGTAAACCATGGCGGTAACATCCTGATGGTGCAGATAGAGAATGAATATGGATCGTATAGTAACGATAAGGCATATCTTGCGTTGAATCAAAAATTGTTTAAAGAAGCCGGTTTTGATGGCTTACTGTATACCTGCGACCCTGCGAAAGATATAAGCGCCGGGCATTTACCCGGTTTGCTGCCTGCTGTAAACGGGATAGACAACCCGACACTGGTTAAAAGGCTGATCAGGGCCAATCACGATGGCAAGGGGCCATTTTACGTGGCCGAATGGTACCCTGCATGGTTTGACTGGTGGGGTGCGCCACATCATACTGTACCTGCCAAAAATTATGCTGGCAGGCTTGATAGTGTATTGGCTGCAGGCATCTCGATCAATATGTACATGTTTCATGGGGGTACTACGCGCGGGTTTATGAACGGTGCTAATTTTAACGACCAAAATCCTTACGAACCTCAAACAAGCAGCTATGATTATGATGCCCCGCTTGATGAGGCCGGAAATGCTACGCCTAAGTTTATGTTGTTCCGCAAAATTATTGCCCGGCATTTACCGGCAGGTACTAAATTACCGCCCGTACCATCGCCGAAGCCAACAATTGCCATAAACAATATCAGGCTTACACAAAGTGCAGGGTTGGCCACGATATTGCAAAAGCCTGTTTTTAACCGTGTGCCTTTAACTTTTGAGGATTTGAACCAGGATTACGGCTTTGTGCTTTATCGAACTGAATTAACCGGTGGAAAAGCAGGTGTTTTGCGGCTGGATGAATTAAGGGATTACGCCGTAATAATGGTTAACGGCAAGCGCATAGGTGAACTGGACCGCAGACATAACCAGGACAGTATGATATTGAAATTACCTGCCGGGAAAGTTACACTGGATATTTTAGTGGAGAACCTTGGCCGTATAAATTTTGGCCCATACCTTTTAAAGAATAAAAAAGGGATAACCAAAAAGGTGCTTTTTAATGGAAAGGAAATTTACGGATGGAATATGTACAGCCTGCCATTTCATAACTTAAATGGTATAAAATATCAGCAGGCAAAAAACTACGATGCGCCGGTTTTGAAGAAGGGCATTTTCAGCATAAACAAGGTTGCTGATACCTATTTGGATATGAGTAACTGGGGTAAAGGCGTGGTTTGGATAAACGGACATAATTTGGGCAGGTATTGGCAGGTAGGGCCGCAACAAACTATTTATGTACCCGCCGAGTGGTTGAAAAAAGGCACGAACGATATAGAAATATTTGAACAACTGAAAACCAACTTATCGGTTGTGAGCAGCATTAAACGGCCTATATTGGATAAATTATTTAGAACAGATGGTGTAGCTATGAATTGATATTAACTAGTTAATAAGCCATAGTAAACTTAGCAATGACAAGTTTTTTCGATTGCCGTTTGGCTTTAGCCAACGGAACTCATGAGTTGAAAAGGTAAGGCTTTAGCCAAATATGATGCGTATCTTTTGGCTAAAGCCGTATATCATGTCTGTCATTATCCGTTGGCTAAAGCCAAATGGCTATATATATTGTGCTTATAACAAATCTTGATTCAGTTTTAAACAGCTTCTACGTGGTTTATTGAAAATAATATTGGGTGTTGTGAAATAATACAATAATGTATTATCTTACAGCACCCAAACTATTGACAATCAGACCCACACAATGGCTAAAGCCGTAATTAAGCTAAAAAAAGTTTTAGGTGTTGCCTTTGGCATATCAATAATTGTTGGCAGTACTATTGGCGCCGGTATTCTCCGTACGCCCGGCAGTATAGCCGCGCTGCTGCCAAACAAACCGCTTATACTTTGCTGCTGGCTTTTAACAGGTTTATATATTTTGTTGTGTGCAAGTTCCTATGCCGAGTTAACATCCATGATGCCTAAAGCCGGTGGGGCCTTTAACTACATTAGACGGGCTTTTGGCAACTATGTAGGTTTTGCTGCCGGCTGGTTCGATTATATATTGAATGTGGGCGCGCCTTCGTTTTTTTGCGTTGTTTTAGGCGAATATACGGGCCTGCTTTTCCCGCAGGTGCAAGCTTATGGTAAGCTGATAGGCATTGGTTATTTAACCTTTTTCACCTTGCTGAATCTTCCCGGTATTAAAAGCGGCAGCACCACACAAAATATTACCAGCGTGTTAAAGGTTATTTTGCTGCTGATATTGGTAGCGGGCTGTTTTTTTGCAAAACCGGTACAGATTCAAAGGTTATCGACTGAACAAACTACTGTATTTAGCGGCGCATTGGTTATTGCTTTTTTTAGAGCGATGCAATTGATATTGAGTACTTATGATGGATGGATGGCGGTTTCGTTTTTTGCGGAGGAGGATGAGAACCCCGGAAAGAATATCCCCCGGTCGTATTTTATTGGCGCTATCACTATCATTATTCTTTATTTGCTCATCAACGGGGCTGTGCTGTATGTTTTACCGTTGAGCGAAGTAGCCAAATCGCCCCTGGCAGCATCGGCGGCTGCGGCTGTTGCTTTTGGCAGATGGAGTTCGACCTTGATCAATATTATCGCCATTTTTTCGATAATGAGCATATTGAATGCTTACATGATGATCCCTTCACGCATCCTTTTCGGCTTAAGCAGAGAAGGATTTTTCATAAAGCAGGGGGCAATGGTAAATAAGGGTGGTACGCCTTACTTTGCATTGATCATTTGTTATGTAGTAACTATCATTTTTATACTGTATAATACCTACGAACAGCTTTTCTCATTAGCAGCTGTAATGCTCACTGTTGTAACGGCCTTTTCGTTTGCTTCACTGTTACAGCTGCGGAAAAAGGAACCGGGTCTTTATCGACCTTACAGAGCCTGGGGCTATCCTTACATGACCATTTTGGCATTAACCGTTACTGTAGTACTATTTATCGGCTTTGCTATAAGCGACCTGAGGAGTTTTTTAATGGTAAGCGTATTGTTTATTGTATCGTATCCTTTTTATGTAGTGATAACTAAATTAAATGGTGTTAAGGCTGAAGGGCTATAAATGCTTGTTCTGCCAAATATTAAATGTGCATTTAATTATATATCTTAAAGTTCTGATATTAAACTAAATAATTTTGGAAACTAACCATACCAGCGAGGGCCTTAGGCGGGTTATAGGTGTGCGGGGATTTGCGGCCACTATTATAAACAACACCATAGGTTCGGGCATTTATGTGTTACCGGCAATTGTTAGTATACAAATGGGCGCGGCCGGTATATTGGGTTACCTGTTTTGCGCCGCAATGCTGGTAACCATTATGCTTTGCTATTGCGAAATAGGGAGCAAAATAAGCGCTACCGGTGGGTCATATATTTATGTAGAAACCGCCTTTGGGCCGTTTGTAGGGTTTGTGGCGAATTGCCTGTTCTTTTTTGGATGGGGGATACTTGGCAGCGCGGCCGCGATAAATATAGTAGCCGACTCATTGGCCGGTATATTCCCGGTTTTTGTTAACCCGGTGGCGCGTGGTTCGATTTATGCTGTGCTGCTTGGCACTATGGCAATTATAAATATACGGGGCGCAAAAGAAGGTGTGCGTTTTGTGCAATACATAACCATTATAAAGCTGCTGCCGCTTTTTGCTATAATACTTTTCGGGTTCAGCCATATCCATACTAATAATTTACAGTTTACGCATTTACCAACGCTGAAAACATCGGGAGAAACTTTAGTTGTGCTATTTTGGGCCTTTGCCGGGTTCGAAACATCGCTTAGCGTAAGTGGTGAAATAGAAAACCCGAGGCGCACCATACCCCGCGGTATTTTGCTTGGGGCAGCCATTGTATTTATATTTTATGTGCTTATACAAACTGTGGTTCAAGGTGTGTTAGGTATACAAACAGTGCATTTTAAGGATGCACCGCTGGCTGCTGTGGCGGGCAGCCTTGTGGGGCCGATCGGCGCAATGGTGATATTGGTAGCTACTATGATCTCAACTTTTGGCAATATCAGTGGCGATGTAATGTCAACGCCGCGTTTGTTATTCGCCGGGGCTAATGCCGGGCTTTTCCCGGGGCCACTGGGGAAAGTTCATCCAAAATTCGCGACACCATATGTAGCCGTAATAATCTATTCATTGCTGATATTTATTTTTGCTGTTGCGGGCGGCTTCGAGAAATTGGCGGTGTTAGCAAATGCTACATTGCTACTTGTTTACCTGGGTGTTGTTTCGGCAACCATTACGCTACGTTATAAAAAGACGCGAGGAGATGAAGGCTCATTTAAAGTCCCGGGTGGATTGATCATCCCATTTATGGCCATTGCAGCAATTAT
>Ga0206874_1167_pt1 | contig 16750 bp, 14 predicted proteins | sample Alteio_BWOrgCont_12_FD_152629 | JGI IMG/M metagenome (GOLD analysis project Ga0206874, IMG submission 152629) | Enriched cells from forest soil in Barre Woods Harvard Forest LTER site, Petersham, Massachusetts, United States -... | ecosystem: Environmental > Terrestrial > Soil > Temperate forest >...
GCGAACCGGTGAAGGCGATCGAATTCTTGAACCGCGAAAAAGTCGACCTCATCTTCCTCGACATCAATATGCCCGATATCAGCGGAATGCAGCTGGTGCAAACTTTATCGCCACGGCCAATGATCATTTTCACCACTGCCTACAGCCACTACGCTGTGGAAAGTTATGACCTGAACGCGCTCGATTACCTGCTGAAACCCATTACATTTGAGCGTTTTCTTGCCGCAATAAATAAAGCCGCGGGGATACTGTCTTCAAAAAATGGTGCAAGCAATGAGGATGAACCCACTGTGTTCATTAAAAGCGGGCCGCAAACCTATCAGGTTAAGATAGGCGAGATATTGTACCTTGAAAAAGACGGCAACTACGTCACTGTTCACCTGAAAGGCAAAAATATCATGATCCGCGAAAATATGGGTGATATTTTTGACCTCGTACCTGCAGCGGATTTTATGCGGGTGCATAAATCGTACATAGTGGCCATAAAGCATATTACCATGATCGAAGTGCATCAGCTCGTTATTAACGGCGAAAAAATCCCCATTGGCAGCACCTACCGGGAGGCTTTACGCAACAGGTTGGGACTAAAATAGCACACCTTCAAATAATTTTTTAAAAACCGATAGTACCATTGCCTGCTTTGTTCGACTACCAATAAAACAAACGGTAGATTGGATATATATCAAATTAAAAACCTGCTCGAAAAATACCAGAGGGGAGCCTGTTCATCAACAGAAGTTAAACTTATTGAAGACTGGCTTTCAGGTATCAAAAACGATCGCCCTGATCACTTTGACGACAAATTTATAGAAGATCAGCTTAGTGTTGCTCAAAGCAGGATAAATGCTATTATAGATCAGCAAGCGGTTTTTGGCCCTAAAAAGCAATATAACTGGCTGGCCATAGCCGCGTCAATATTGGTGGTTGCTACCGTTTCAGTAACGATTGGCATTTTATACTTAAAAAAGCATCAGGGTAATCAGTTAGCCGCCCAGCCTGGTGTTAAGCAGTATATAAGCAACGGCTACGTTTATATACAAACTCAAAAAGGTATAACAGATCATATTAAACTTCCCGATGGCAGTTTTATCACGCTTAATTCTTCAAGCAATTTGCGTTATCCTGTTAAGTTCATTAATCATAAACGGCCGGTTTACCTCGACGAAGGAGAAGCGCTTTTTGATGTAGCCAAAGATAAAACAAGCCCTTTCACCGTATATACTCCAAAATTTGCTACTACCGCACTTGGCACAGCATTCAATATCCGTAGCTATGCTAAAGAGCACAAGGTCTCTATCTCATTAATCCACGGCAAAATAAGGGTTGATGATCTGCAACATTCGGCAAAGCCTGGTGCCACTAAAATATTACTGCCGCACCAGCAAATTGTACTTAACAAAGTATCGGGCCTGGTAGTGAAAAGCACTTTTAAAGATGAAACACTAATAACAGCATGGAAAGATGGTATCCTGTCGTTCCAGAATGCTACAATGGATGAAGTGATCAACTCCATACAAAACCGGTTTAATGTAACTATTACAAACCGCAGCAGCCGCACCGACTGGAGCTACACCGGCACTTTTAAAGATGAATCGCTTAACGATGTATTAAAAACCGTGTGCCTTACCGAAGGAATATCCTGTACTATAAATCAAAATAGCATTACCCTTAAATAGCAAACTAATTCAAACAAAATATGAAAATCACTTTACAAATTTTAAAGATCTGCTGCGTAGCGGTACTCCTGGGCCCCGTGGGTACCATAGCGCAGCCCGAAACCCTAAGCACCGTAAATGATGGAAGTGCAACATTGACCATAAATGTTGTAAAAAAACCATTGGAAAGTGTTTTAGCCAGTGTAGGTAAACAAACCGGCTTAGATGTTCATTATGATCGTAATGAGTTTAACAGTGAAAAACTGATTACCATTAATTGCAAAAATTTACCGGTAAAAGATGTATTGGCCGAAATAGCAGGTCAAACAGGTTTACATTTCGAGCTGTTTAAAAACAAGCTGATCGTTTCGGCCAGTTCCACCTCATCGGCTATCCTGCAAAAAGTGCAGGGAACCGTAAAAGATTCAACAGGGCAGGCGCTTATCGGTGTATCAGTATCTATAAAAGGTACTACTACAGGTACGCAAACGGATGTAAATGGGGCATTCACTTTAAATGCCAACCCAACTGATGTGTTGGTGTTCACCTACATCGGGTACCAGAGAAAGGAAGTTCCCGTTGGTACAAATACTACATTTAATGTAGTTATGAGCACTGCTGCAGGCACCCTGCAGGAGGTTGTTGTTACCGCTCTTGGTATTGTAAAAAGCTCCAGGTCATTAAGCTATGATCAGCAAACCATTTCGGGCAAGGAACTGGAAGTTGCCAAAGATCCAAGCTTTGTAAACAGCCTCGACGGTAAAGTGTCGGGCCTGCAGATCACTCAAAGTTCATCAGGGGCGGGCGGCTCAACCAAAGTAGTTTTAAGGGGTAATAAATCCATATTCGGAAGCAGCAATGTTTTATACGTGGTTGATGGTATTCCGTTGCAGCCGCTTACAAGCGCACAGCCCAGCGGTGTATTTTCTTATGCTCCCGATGGCGGTGATGGTATCTCAAACATCAACCCTGATGATATTGAAAGCATCAGTGTACTAAAAGGTGCATCAGCTTCGGCGCTTTATGGCAGCGCAGCAGCGAATGGCGTAATATTAATAACCACCAAAAAAGGTAAAGCTGGCGAAACAACCGTAACATTCAACTCAAATACAACTTTTGATAAGGCTGTTAAAACGCCAAAACTGCAAACCGAATATGCACGCGGAGATAATGATACGACCAATAACTCCTCGCTAAATTCATATGGCGCAAAAGAAGCAGCCGGCAGCCCGAACGGCCAGCCTTCAGATTTCTTTCAAACCGGTGTTACTACAATAAATGCTTTTACATTAAGTACAGGAACGGAGAAAAACCAAACTTACGTATCGTATGCTAATACCCATGCCGACGGTATAGAACCGGGTAATATTTTCAATAAAAATAACATCAGCATACGCAACACTTCTAAACTGATGAAAGATAAATTAACACTTGATTTAAGTGCGAATTATATTTTTCAGAACACAACTGACCGTCCCGCTTCAGGTACCTACTTTAACCCGTTAACGAGTGTTTATTTATTTCCGCGGGGCACAGATTTTAACCAGTATAAAAATTACGAATCATTTGACGTAACACGTAATATTAACCTTCCAAATTGGATTGAACCTTATACAAGTCCGTCAGGAGATGATACAGAAAACCCTTACTGGATCCAAAATCGTAACCCTAATCACCAGGGATTGAATCGTTTATTAGCAACAATATCTGCAAAATATGATATCAATAGCTGGCTTAATTTGCAGGGGCGTGTAAAAGTTGATAAAGCCGATCAAACAACCGATCAGGAACTATATGCAGGCTCTACCACACTCTTATCGGGCATGGCTGGAAATTATGCCTATAATACAAGCGGTGCCAACCAGGTTTACAGCGATTTGTTACTGACTGGCAACAAGGACATTTCTCATGACTTTAATATCAACGGTACCCTGGGCGCAAGTATCCAGGATAATCAAAATAGCTCACTTGGTTTTGGCGGTCATTTAGGTAATATTGATAACTACTTTAATGTAAGCAACGTTATACTTACCAATGGCGATCCGTTTAATCAAACCAATAAAACTGAGGCTCAAACACAATCGCTTTTTGCCAGTGTAGATTTTGGTTATAAAAAGTATTTATTTTTAGATGTTACTGCACGTAATGACTGGTCATCAGCATTAGCATACACTGCAAGTAATTCGTTTTTCTACCCATCAGTAGGTTTAAGTGATGTGCTGAGCAGCATGTTTAAAATGCCTGATTTTATCAGCTATAGTAAAATTCGTCTTTCATACACCGACGTGGGTAACAGTATCCCTGCATTTGTGAGCACGCCTGCACAGTATACATTGAGCAGTGGCTTTTTGAATCAAAGCTTAACAGAACCGCTTGGATCATTAAAACCAGAAATAACCCACTCGTTTGAAATTGGTACTGAATGGCGCTTTGTAAATGACCATATAACTTTTGATGCGACTTACTATCATACAAACTCTTATAACCAGCTTTTCAATATTGCTACATCTGGCGCATCGCAGTTTACTTCCAGGTATGTTAATGGCGGTAATGTTCAAAATGAAGGTTTTGAAGGGAGCTTAGGTTACAATGGTATTATAGGCAGCGGTTTAAGATGGAACTCAACTTTTACATTCTCATTGAACCGTAATAAGGTAATTGCATTATATACCGACAATTCAAGTGGCACATCAACTGTAATTAACCAATTCACTTTCCCTAATACAGTTAATGGCTATCAATTAGAAGCAGTTGTAGGTAAGCCTTTCGGCGAAATTTATGCAAATGATTTTAAAAGAGATGCAAGCGGCAATATTGTAGTGTCGGGCGGATTACCTCAGTTGATCAATAATGCTAACGATTATAAGGACGTAGGTAACTCCAATCCAAATTTCATGTTAGGATGGACCAACTCTTTCAGATATAAGCAATTTGACCTGGCATTTACCGTTGATGGTCGTTTTGGAGGCGAGGTAGTGGATATGACCGGCGCTTATTTAGATGCTTACGGTACATCACAAGCTTCGGCAACGGCCAGGGATAATGGCGGCGTAACAGTTAATGGCACCAAAATAGATGCGCAAGCTTACTATTCAGTTGTAGGCGGACGTTCGGGTGCTATAGCTGAATACGCTTATTCAGCAACTAACATACGTTTACGTGAAGCTTCTTTAGGTTACAATATCCCTGTTAATTTGTTTCATGACAAAGTAAGCAGCATAAGGGTAGCATTTACCGGGCGCAATTTATTCTTCTTTTATTTGAAAGCTCCGTATGATCCTGAAACAACTTTATCAACCGATAATACATTACAGGGTCTGGATCTGTTTGGCCAGCCAAGCACACGGTCTTTAGGTTTCAACGTATCAGCAAGATTTTAATCACGAATGATAATATTAGTTAATATGAAAACGATATATAAAAAAAGCAGAATATTATGGGTATTTGTGCTGGGCCTTTTTGTAATGAGCTCTTGTACAAAGAATTTTGATGCCCTGAATACCAATCCAAGTAAGGTAACCCAGGCGCAGTCTTTAGGTGATTTTCAGTACATAGCGGGATTTCTTCCGGATATGGAAAAAAATATTGCCAGCCCTACTGATTACATTTACCAAACTCAGCAAAACCTGAATGCCGATATTTTTTCCGGTTACATGGCATCGCCTGATTTTGGATTTGGACCAAACAATGCCAATTATTTTATGCGTTACGACTGGAACAACCAAGCATTTGATACTGGTAATCAAAGCATTATGAACGATTGGTCGAAAGTTGAACAATTGGCAAGGCCACAGGATTCTCATTTTGTAGCCATAGCGCTTATTTTAAAAGTGGAAGGTATGCACCGTGTAACTGATATTTACGGGCCTATTCCTTATTCAAAATATGGCAGCAATGCATTTTTTATACCTTACGATGCACAACAGGATATTTATACCCGTTTCTTTACCGAATTGGATACAGCGGTAAATACACTTACTGCTTATATAAAGGCTAACCCGGGTTCACAGCCATTTAAGCCTTACGATTATTTTTATGGCGGTGATTACAAGCAATGGCTTAAATTTGCCAACACATTAAGGCTTCGTTTAGCGATGCACATAGTTTACGCTGACCCTGCAACAGCTCAGAAACAAGCCGAAAAGGCAGTGGCTGATCCTAATGGGTTATTAAGTACAGCAAGTGATGATGCCCTGTTAAACCAGGTAAACGGCTTAACCTATCAAAACTCTTTGTGGAACATCACCAATGGCTACCAGGATATTAGCATGGGAGCGCCTATGCAATCCATTTTGGAAGGCTATCATGATCCGCGCGAGGGTGTTTATTTTCTTAAGTCTACCGATGCTGCAAATACGTATGAAGCTATACGCAGCGGTCTTACCATTACTACTCCCATATATATCAAATTTTCGTTGCTAAATGTATCGGCAACTACGCCAATGCAAATATTTAACGCTTCCGAAAGCTACTTCTTGAGGGCCGAGGGTGCATTACGCGGCTGGAACATGGGCGCCGGTACTGCACAATCATTTTATGAGGCAGGGGTTATGGCTTCCTTTGCAGACAAAGGCGTTTCAATGCCTGCCGGTTATCTTGCTGATGCTACCAGCGTAGCACAGCCTTATGTTGACCCGGCAGATGGCTCGAACAATATACCCGCAGGAAATCCATATTTAAATAATATAACTATAAAATGGGATGCCGGTGCTAGTTTTGAGCAGAACCTGCAAAGGATCATCACTCAAAAATGGTTGGCCATTTATCCTGATGGTGAAGAAGCATGGACCGATTTCAGACGTACAGGTTACCCTAAGCAATTTATTGTTAAGGTAAACAACAGCGGCGGTACCATAAGCACAACAGGCTATGTACGCCGTTTGCCATACAGCACTTCCGAAAATCAAAATAACCCTAAAGGAGTAGCCACAGGCGTTGCTGCCCTTGGCGGCCCTGATAACGGCGGTACAAAAGTATGGTGGGATAAAAACCCGTTAGAACCAAAATAAAAACAAAGTTGATTGATTGTTTAAGAAGCCGTCTCTAGTTAATTCAGGAGGCGGTTTTTTTATAAAAGGATGACGCCTAAACCATCTCAAATTAGCACCTTAGATGCCGGTAACCCGGTATTAAATCAACAATAAACCTATTTAAAAAAACACTTTTCAAATATCATATTTATCCTTACATTTGCGGGCTAATTGATGCTCATTGAAATCGCTAAGAAATTATTCGATTCCTTATACCGGCCTGAAACTGGGGAAGCACCAGTTTACATATGTTATTACAGATGAGTTTTTTGACGGGTTTGAATATTCGTTAGTTAAAAAAGCAAATTTGAAATGCGAGGTTGAGCTGGAAAAACAGGAGACAATGATCATCCTGAATTTTGAGATCACCGGTACAATAGATGCTAACTGCGACAGGTGTTTGGCGCAATATCCACAGCAGGTGGATATACACGAACAACAGGTTGCTAAGTTTAGCGAAGAGGCGTTAAGTGACGATGAAGAGATCATCACCCTTACTAAAAATGATCATGAGATCAATATAGCGGGGTTGATTTATGAATATATAAACGTTGCCATGCCTTTTATAACCGTATGCAATGACGAGGGGAATACCCCATATTGTGATAAAGAAATGCTGGAGAAATTAAATAATCTTTCAGCAAACAACGAACAAAATGAGCAGACAGACCCACGGTGGGATGCGCTCAAAAAAATTAAATAATATAAAAAAACAGGATTATGCCACATCCAAAACGGAAAATATCCAAATCGAGAAGAGATAAGCGTAGAACGCATGACAAAGCTGTAGCTCCTACTTTAACTACCTGCAAAACAACAGGCGCTGTACATTTACCGCACAGAGCTTACACTGTTGATGGTAATGTTTACTACAACGGTAAATTATTGATTGAGAAGGCAGCAGTAGCTTAAGTTAATTTTCTGCAATGAAGATTGGCTTAGATATTATGGGCGGTGATTTCGCTCCCGGGGCAACAGTCTTAGGGGCAATTTCGGCATATAATGCTTTATCTGCCAGCCAAAAACTGGTGCTTATTGGCGATAAAGAACAAGCTGTCAGCATTCTGCAGGAAAACAACTTTAATCCCGATCACTTCGAATATGTTCATACTACCGAAGTAATCGGTATGGCCGAACATCCTACAAAAGCCATCACCCAAAAACCTGGTTCCAGTATTTCATTAGGGTTTAAACTCCTTAAAGAAGGCGGCATACAGGCTTTTTCGTCCGCCGGTAACAGCGGGGCCATGCTGGTAGGCGCTATGTTCAGCATAAAAACCATTCCCGGTGTGTTGCGTCCGGCAATAACAAGCATTATCCCGCAGCTAAGCGGCAGTTTGGGCATTTTAGTTGATGTTGGCGCCAATGCCGATTGTAAACCCGAATTTTTACCACAGTTTGGTGCGCTGGGAAGCTTATTCTCTCAGCACGTTTTTAATGTGAAAGAACCGCGGGTTGGCCTGGTGAACATTGGCGAAGAAGAAGGTAAAGGCAATATACTTTGCCAGGCGGCTTATCCGCTGATGAAAGAAAGCAAGTTATTTAATTTTGTAGGTAACATTGAAGGGCGCGGCATGTGTTATGACAATGCCGATGTTTTGGTTTGCGATGGGTTTACCGGTAATGTTATTTTAAAGCTTGCTGAATCGTTTTATGAAATCGCACACGAAAAGGGTATAAAAGACGATTTCTTTAAATTGTTTAATTACGAACAATACGGAGGCAGCCCTATTTTAGGTGTAAATGCACCCGTTGTTGTGGGCCACGGTATATCAACCCCCGAAGCTATTAAGAACATGGTTATCCTGTCGAAAAACATGGTCGAAAGTTCTCTCGTTGATAAAATAAAACTGGCTTTCCAGTAAAAATATTTTGAATGAATAAAATTCATGCTGCTATTACAGCGGTACATGGTTATGTACCTGATTATGTACTGACTAACCACGAGCTTGAAACCATGGTTGATACCAACGACGAGTGGATTACCACCCGCACAGGTATTAAAGAGCGCCGGATACTTAAAGGCGAAGGTTTGGGCACATCAGATATGGCGGTTCCCGCTGTTGAGGGCTTGTTAAAAAAACGAGGCATCGGCGCTGATGAAATTGATCTGATTATTTTTTGTACTACCACCCCCGACAGGGTATTCCCGGCAACGGCAAATATACTGGCCAATAAAATTGGAGCTAAAAATGCCTGGGGCTATGACCTGCAGGCCACCTGCTCCGGATTTTTGTTTGGCTTAACAACAGGTGCACAATTTATTGAAAGCGGCAAGCATAAAAAGGTTTTAGTGATTGGCGGCGATAAAATGTCGTCGATGATCAATTACCAGGATCGTGCTACCTGTATTATTTTTGGTGATGGCTGCGGCGCTGCCCTGTTGGAACCTAATGATGAAGGTAATGGCCTTATCGATTCCGTCTTAAAAAGCGATGGCTCGGGTGTAGTCTATCTGAAGCAGGAAGCAGGTGGCTCTGTAAAACCGGCCTCGCACGAAACTATTGATGCCCGCGAACATTTCCTGTACCAGGAAGGACAGGCCGTTTTTAAATTCGCTGTAACTAATATGGCCGAAGTAGCTGCCGAGGTTATGGAACGCAATAGCCTAAAGGCCGATGATATAGCCTGGCTGGTACCGCACCAGGCCAACAAGCGTATTATTGACGCAACAGCTACCCGTACGGGCGTCACTCCTGATAAAGTAATTATAAATATTGAAAAATACGGCAACACCACAAACGGAACATTACCATTATGTTTATGGGAGTGGGAAAGTAAATTTAAAAAAGGCGATAACTTAATATTAGCAGCCTTTGGCGGTGGATTTACCTGGGGTGCTGTTTATTTAAAATGGGCTTATTAGAAGATGTGCAGATGATAGATGTGCAGATTTCAAATGTGCAGATGTTTTGATTTTTTAATCTGCACATTTGAAATTTGCACATCAATACACATCTGCACATCAATACACATTTGCACATTGATTTATCAAATATGTTTTGTTAATTTACTGACCATCATTTAACTTAGAATAATATACTTCATTCAAACTCAATTAACCCCGAAGCTATTAAGAACATGGTTATTTTATCAGGAAACAGGATTGAAATTTCTACAACAGGTAAAATGAAAACCAATCTTTCTGTAAAAATTATAAAATGAGTAAAATTCACGCTGCTATTACCGCCGTACATGCTTACGTACCCGATTATGTGCTGACCAACCAGGAACTGGAAACAATGGTTGATACTAACGACGAGTGGATTACCACCCGTACAGGTATTAAAGAACGCAGGATATTAAAAGGTGAGGGTTTGGGCACATCAGATCTGGCCGTACCGGCAGTTAACGCTTTATTGAAAAAACGTGGTATTGGTGCTGATGAAATTGATTTGATTATTTTTTGTACTACCACACCCGATAGGGTATTCCCGGCAACGGCAAACATACTGGCTGATAAAATTGGGGCTAAAAATGCCTGGGGCTATGACCTGCAGGCAGCCTGTTCAGGATTTTTATTTGGCCTGGCTACAGGTTCGCAATTTATTGAAAGCGGCAAGCATAAAAAGGTTTTAGTAATAGGCGGCGATAAAATGTCGTCGATAACCAATTATGAGGATCGGGCTACCTGCATTATTTTTGGTGATGGCTGCGGCGCAGTATTGCTGGAACCAAATGACGAAGGCAACGGGATTATCGATTCCATTTTAAAAAGTGATGGATCGGGCGTAGCTTATCTGCATCAAAAGGCAGGAGGCTCTATTAAACCGGCATCGCACGAAACCGTTGATGCCCGCGAGCATTATGCCTACCAGGAAGGCCAGGCCGTTTTTAAATTTGCCGTAACCAATATGGCTGATGTGGCCGCCGAAGTGATGGAAAAAAATAATTTAAAGTCGGAAGATATAGCGTGGCTGGTACCGCACCAGGCCAACAAGCGCATTATAGATGCGACAGCAAACCGTACTGGCGTAAGCGCCGATAAGGTGATTATAAACATTGAGCGCTACGGTAATACCACTAACGGAACAATACCCCTGTGTTTGTGGGAGTGGGAAGATAAATTTAAAAAAGGCGATAACCTGATATTGGCAGCCTTCGGTGGCGGCTTTACCTGGGGATCGATCTATTTAAAATGGGCCTATTAATTTGCAGATTTCAAATATGCAGATGAATTATGCTAAGATGGTTTAGAATTCATTACTTTGCAGCTTAAATCGTTTGAACATTATTAAATATGTTTTGTTATTTATTGTTAACTAACTATAACCAAATTAATTAAATTATTGCACATTTGAATTTGCACATAAGCACATTTGAAATCTGCACATTATCATATAACTTTATCTAAAACCAATTAACCCCCGGGCATGGATATTAAACAAATTCAGGATCTTATACGCTTTGTTTCCAAATCAGGAGTGAACGAAGTTTCAATAGAGCAAGAGAATTTTAAGATCACTATTAAAACCAACCAGGTTGCTACCATTGTTAATGCAACAATACCAGAGGCAGCACATCACGCAGCAGCTGCATCTACTGCTCCGGCTGCCACAGCTACCCCGGTTGCATTGGCTGTTGAGCCGGCTAACGATACATCAAAGTATGTAACTATAAAATCGCCGATGATCGGAACGTTTTATCGCTCGGCGAGTCCCGACAAACCACTTTTTGTTAATGTTGGCGATGAAATAAAACCAGGAGCCGTACTTTGCATTATTGAAGCCATGAAATTATTCAATGAAATTGAAGCAGAAATTTCGGGCCGCATCGTAAAAATACTGGTTGATAATGCATCACCGGTTGAGTATGATCAGCCATTGTTTTTGGTTGAACCTATGTAATTTTGGTTGATTAGTTGAGTGGTTGATTAAGTGAATAGTTAACTTAATCAACCACTCACCCAATCAACTAATAACTAATTCAAATCATGTTTAAAAAAATATTAATAGCTAACCGAGGTGAAATTGCCCTGCGAATTATTCGTACCTGTAAGGAAATGGGTATTAAAACCATAGCTGTATATTCCACTGCCGACCGCGATAGCCTCCACGTGCGTTTTGCCGATGAAGCTGTTTGCATTGGCCCGCCGCCCAGTCGCGATTCGTACTTAAATATACCCAACATTATATCAGCTGCCGAGCTAACCAATGCCGATGCTATACATCCCGGTTACGGTTTCCTGTCTGAGAATGCTAAATTTTCGGCCATTTGTGCCGAGTATGGCATCAAATTTATTGGCGCTACTGCCGATCAGATCAACTCCATGGGTGATAAAGCTTCGGCTAAAGAAACCATGAAAAAGGCAGGTGTACCTACTATTCCTGGTTCCGAAGGTTTGTTACAAAGTGTGAAACAGGGGATTGAAATCGCCAAAAAAATAGGATACCCTGTTATATTAAAAGCTACTGCCGGTGGCGGTGGCAGGGGCATGCGGATTGTTTGGAAAGATGAAGAGTTTGAGGCCGCCTGGGATTCGGCCCGTGCAGAGTCAGGCGCCGCATTTGGTAATGATGGCATGTACCTGGAAAAATATGTAGAAGATCCGCGACATATCGAAATACAGGTTGTGGGCGATCAATATGGCAAAGTATGTCATTTATCCGAACGTGATTGCTCCATACAGCGCCGTCATCAGAAACTGGTTGAGGAATCACCTTCGCCGTTTATGACTGATAAGCTTCGTAAAAAAATGGGCGATGCCGCCATAAAAGGTGCAAAAGCCGTGAAATATGAAGGCGCCGGAACAGTAGAATTTTTGGTTGATAAAAACCGGAATTTTTACTTTATGGAAATGAATACCCGTATACAGGTGGAGCACCCGGTTACCGAAGAGGTGATTAATTTCGACTTAATAAAAGAACAAATAAAAGTAGCTGCGGGCATCCCTATTTCCGGTAAAAACTATGAGCCGATATTACATGCCATAGAATGCCGGATCAATGCTGAAGATCCGTTTAATAATTTCCGCCCATCACCGGGTAAGATCACTAACTTCCATTCGCCGGGTGGCCATGGTGTGCGTATTGATACGCATGTATATACCGGCTATGTAATACCGCCAAACTACGACTCTATGATAGCTAAGGTTATTTGCGTGGCACAAACACGCGATGAAGCTTTGAGTACCATGGAGCGTGCCCTGAGCGAATTTGTGATAGAGGGCGTAAAAACAACCATACCTTTCCATTTAAAATTATTGCAGGATCCAAACTTTCGCGCAGGTAATTTTACAACGAAGTTTATGGAAACTTTTGAATACAGTGAATAAAATAAAACTGTTTCTTAGTAATTAAGCGTAATTACCATTACCTGGCATTACGCCGGGAAATTTATATTTAACAATGAGCTTATTTAGCAGGTTTACCAAAACGATAAAGGAAAAAAGCGAACAAATGGGGGCTGAAATGTCATTTTTTCAGCACCTGGAAGCTTTAAGATGGCATTTGGTAAGATCAGGCCTGGCAATATTGGTGTTTGCCATAGTTGCGTTTATCTATTTTGATGATATTTTCGCTTATATCATCATGGGACCCACACATACCGATTTTTTTACCTACCGGATGATGTGCAATATGGGTAACGCGCTTCAAAATATGAGTTCGTTTTTTAAGGCAGACAGTTTCTGTGTAAAAAGCATCAATGTAAAATTGATAAATACCGAATTAGCCGGGCAGTTTAACCTGCAGCTTAATTCGTCTATAATGATTGGTTTGATTGCGGGTGTTCCATATCTTTTATATGAAATATGGCGGTTTATAAGGCCGGCCCTGCACGAAAAAGAGCGCAAAGCAGCAAGCGGCTTCGTGTTTTACTCATCTTCTTTGTTTGTACTGGGCGTACTCTTTGGGTATTTTATAATTACACCCTTATCTATCAGGTTTTTGGCCAGCTATACGGTAAGCTCTCAAATAGAAAACATGTATAGCAGTGATTCTTTCATTTCATCCGAAACAATGCTGACTCTGCTTGCAGGTTTGGTTTTTCAACTGCCAATTGTTATTTATATACTGGCAAGCCTGGGTATAGTTACGCCCAAGTTTATGCGCGATAAACGGCGTTATGCCATAATAGCTGTGCTGGTATTAGCTGCAATTATAACACCATCGCCAGATGCACTTACCATGATGATTGTAGCGATGCCATTGTATGTACTGTTTGAGTTTAGCATACTGGTAGCCAGCTTTGTAGAACGCAGGCGCAAAAACAGGGATGATGAATTAATGGTTCAATAAGGCGAAAGCTGAAAGGTAAAGCCTTCACGATAAACCAAAAGCCTTCCCAAATTGGGAAGGCTTTTTTGTTGAAAATGTTCCATCCTGAAATATGAAATGATTGATTATCAGCAAATTGCATGATGTTCCCGGAAAAACTAATTTTTATAGCCGTTGATTATCAGTCACTTAGAAGAGTTTGGTAATTTAGTAAAAAGCAAATCGATTGATAATGAGCATGTTTCACATTGTTCCGGGTGTTCCGTGCGTAAAAATGGAACACTTGCATCGCTGCCCGTTCAGCGTTTGAACCGGCGGGAAATTAAAGTTTTATCTTATTAATGCTTTTAAATGCTGCTGACTTAAGACTCAGGACTTTCAACTTAGGACAAAGCATCAATTCATAGTTTACACGACACCAGCTTGAATTTAGATAGAGCCACTGATACAATTTCCTGACAAAAACTTTACCTTAGCCCTTCAGAATTATTTATGAAAAAGGGACTAAAAATAGCCATAGGAGCCGACCATGCAGGGTTTGAATATAAACAAGCGCTGATTGAAAGCCTGGATGTGTCGGAGATTAAAGATTTTGGAACTTACACCTCCGAATCTGCTGATTACACTGATTTTGCTCATCCTGTAGCGCTTGCTGTTGAAAACGGTGACTTTGATTACGGCATACTGCTTTGCGGCAGCGCCAATGGCGTGGCAATTACTGCCAACAAGCACCAGGGAATAAGAGCAGCAATATGTTATAATGAAGAAGTAACCGTCCCGGCCAGGAGCCATACCAACGCTAATGTGTTGTGTATCCCTTCCCATTTTGTTACTTTAGAGCAAGCTAAAAATATTGTTGAAGTATTTTTTACTACCAAATTTGAAGGTGGGCGGCACGCCAGGAGAGTAGATAAGATTGCTTGTTGATTGAAGAGGTTAGTGACTGGAGGTTAGAGATTAGGCAAGAAGCACAAATCAATTAGCTCATTAGTTTGTTACTTTCCGACAGGGCACCAATGAACTAATGAACAAGTAAACCAATGAACTAATTATGGGAAGTACTGCAGAAGAATTCCTGGTTGCCTCAGAAGATAAGGCATTTGATATGGGCCATCGCCGCATTATCAATTATAATATTGGTAAGTACGATGCTGCGGTTGACAGGGGCCTGTCAAAGTTCATTAACCTTGAAAACGCCAAACGCAAAGGGCACGTACTGAAGTGGAAGGTGATGGAGAACCTGGACAAGTTTTTGCCGGAGTTTGAAGCAAATTTTCAAAAACGCGGCGGAAAAGTGATATGGGCCAATGATGCTGAAGAGGCTAACCGCGAGATACTGAACATCCTGAAAAAGGCCGGGGTTAAAACCGTTGTAAAATCAAAATCAATGGTTACTGAGGAGATTGAGCTGAACGAATTCCTGGAGCATAACCATATTGAGTCGTTAGAAACCGACCTGGGCGAATACATTGTGCAGTTGCTGGGACAAAAGCCTTACCACATTGTTACGCCGGCCATGCATCTGTCCAAAGAAGACATTGCCAAGTTATTTCATGAACGTTTTGGCACACCGCTTGATTTTACACCCGAACAGCTCACCCAAAAAGCCCGCGAATTACTCCGCGAAAAATACGTACAGGCCGATGCAGGCATAACCGGCGCTAACTTTTTAATTGCCGATACGGGCAGCATCGCGATAAGCGAAAATGAAGGCAACGCACGGTTAAGCACCTCGTTCCCTAAAATACATATTGCAGTGGTGGGTATCGAGAAGATCATCCCTTCAATGGCCGATCTGGATTTGTTTTGGCCCATGCTGGCTACACATGGCACAGGGCAAAACTTAACGGTTTATAACACCATTTTAAGCGGCCCGCGCCAGCCCAATGAAACCGATGGCCCCGAAGAAATGTATGTAGTGTTGCTGGATAACGGGCGCACCAACCTGCTTGCCCAAAAGGACCAGCGCCAGGCTTTATATTGCATCCGCTGCGGCGCTTGTTTAAATGCATGCCCGGTTTATAAAAACATCGGCGGTCACACTTACGAAACTACTTACAGCGGCCCTATAGGCTCCATCATAACGCCGCATATGAATGGCATGGCCGAGTTTAAGCACTTAAGCTATGCCTCAAGCCTTTGCGGCAAATGCACCGAGGTTTGCCCGGTAAAAATCGATATTCATAAAATGCTGTTGCTTAACCGTAGGGATGCGGTAAGCGAGCACCTGGTAACCACCGCAGAAAAATGGGGCTGGGCGGCCTGGAAAAAAGGCATGCTAAGCCGTAAGCTGACGGACTACTTTAATGGCAAAACAAAAAACTTCCTGCTCCGCAGGTTCTTCAAAAAAACATGGGGCCATTTAAGAGAAATGCCTAAAGTAGCTGATAAATCATTCAGCCAGGAATGGAAAGAGCGGGGAAAGTGATTAGAGGTTGGAGAATTAGAGATTAGTTGAGTTTAACGCAAAACTCATGTCATTTCGTTCGAAATGACATGAGTTGCTAAATCCGAAATCGAACATCCGAAATCCGAAATCAAATTAATGTTTATTTCCAAATCCAAACTCCTTATAGGTATTCGGTAACTCATTCGAGCTGCTGAAAGGGAAGGTAAACGATGCCCACCAGCTTTCAAAATCGGCATCTTTATCTTTAGTGGGCTCAATATGTACACTGCGTAACAGATAAATACCTTCCCTGGTCATGGTAAATGACACCTCTCCGGTTGCATCGGCAGTTAGGTTTTGGGTATAAACATTTCCACTGGTCGATTTTATATATAACGCTACTATGGCTCCGACTGCGGGCTTTCCTTTAAACCTTACTATGGCCGACATATCATCACC
>Ga0206874_1168_pt1 | contig 16692 bp, 21 predicted proteins | sample Alteio_BWOrgCont_12_FD_152629 | JGI IMG/M metagenome (GOLD analysis project Ga0206874, IMG submission 152629) | Enriched cells from forest soil in Barre Woods Harvard Forest LTER site, Petersham, Massachusetts, United States -... | ecosystem: Environmental > Terrestrial > Soil > Temperate forest >...
AAATGTATAGTAGCAGTATAGTTGGTACCACTGCCGGGGGTTATGGTTATTGCTATAACATATTCATTATATAATTTCTTACCACTAACATAGGGGGATATTACCCCGCTTGGTACAGTGTACAATTTGTTTGCCACAGGAGCAATTTTTGCATCAGAAATGTTAGTAAACAGCCCGCTTAAACAAATAAGCACAGCGCAAAACACAGGTCTAAAAATCTTTTCCATGATTTTGTTGAGTTTTTAGGTAAATAAATAATTGGTTAAATCGATTTTAGTAAATCGATTAAGCAAATTAATATTTAATTATTGGTTACATTAAATAATGTCGTAACTTTTTTGTTACAACGCGCTAAAATTTGCAATATGGAAGAAGACGAAACAATATTGTAGTGTGAGAGAATCTTATTTTACCAGCGTTCCAATAGCCTCGCCCTTAGCTATCTTCATAAAATTACCTTCCTTGTTCATATCAAACACAATAATGGGTAGGTTATTCTCCTGGCAAAGCGTTATGGCTGTCATGTCCATTACGTTCAGGCCTTTATCATAAACTTCCTGGAATGATATTTCATCGTAGCGGGTCGCGCTCGGGTCTTTCTCCGGATCGGCAGTATAGATGCCATCAACACGGGTGCCTTTCAATACCACATCGGCTTTTATTTCAATAGCGCGCAGCGATGCGGCAGTATCGGTTGTAAAATATGGGTTACCTGTACCCGCGCCAAATATTACAATTTTGCCCTCCTGTAAATGGTGCATGGCACGTCGACGGATATATGGCTCACAGATCTGTTCCATTTTTATAGCCGATTGCAGGCGGGTTTCAACACCTATGCTTTCCAGTGCGTTTTGCATGGCCATACAGTTAATAACGGTGGCCAGCATACCCATATAATCGGCCTGGGCACGTTCCATGCCCGATTTTTCGGCACTCAACCCCCTGAAAATATTCCCCCCTCCTACAACAACTGCAATTTCAATACCCTGGTCATGTACATTTTTTATGTCTTTTGCGTATTGCAATACCTGGTTGTTATCAATACCGTATTGCCTGTCGCCCATAAGGGATTCGCCGCTTAGTTTCAGGAGGATTCTTTTGTATTTCATTGAGGTGAGTTTGTCAAAAATATAGAAATAAAATTATTAAGCACTAATTGGTCCGAATTTTTTCGAATTACACGAATTCTTAGTTTGTGCCATTCGTTTTAATTCGTGAAATTCGTGTTCATTAATTCCCCTTTAAACACGGTACCCTGCACTTCAAATGCATCGTTAAAAACAATAAGATCCGCGTCAAAACCAGCGGCTATCTTGCCGTTTCTTTCCAGTGATGCCAATTGCGCCGGGTATAACGAAGCCATGTTAATAGCTTCGGCCAGGTTAATTCCGGCTTGTTCAACGCCGTTTTGTACGGCCTTGAGCATGGTAAGGCATGAGCCTGATAAGGTACCATCGGGCATTACGTAACGGTCGCCGGTAAATTTATGTTTGTAGATGCCTTCATTGGTTGAAGTAACTGCATCGGTAATAAAAAATAGCTTGTCGCCTAATTCGCGTTTGGCTAATCGTACCATGGCAAAATCAACATGGATGCCATCGGCAACTATGCTGGTGTACGGCCTTTCCTCAAATATGGCAGGGATATAACCGGTATCGCGGTGATGCATGGGCGGCATGGCATTGTATAAATGCGTAACTGCCTTCACCGGGTTATTTAGGAATGATTTACCTTCCTTATAAGTAGCATTACTATGGCCGGATGATAAAATAACACCATGGTCATTTAAATAATCTATTACTTCCTGGTCCTGTAACTCCGGGGCGATGGTCATCATTTTTATTACGCCATCGGCGCTTTCTATCCATTTGCGCACCAGTTCAATTGTTGCTTCTTTAATATATTTTTCGGGATGGGCGCCTTTGCGTATAGGATTCAAAAACGGACCTTCCAAATGCAGACCTAAAAAATTGCCTCTACATTTGTCGCGATATATTTTGGCCGATTCAATTCCCTGCTCAACTATAGCGTCACTATTGGTGGCTATGCAGGCAAAAAACCCGACCGTACCCTGCGTTAACAGGTCATCTTCCATTTGTGCAAGCGCCTCAACTACCGGTGTACCACCAAATAGTTTGCCGCCGCTGCCATAAATTTGCAGGTCTATAAATCCCGGGGCAACATTTGCACCGTTTAGATCAATAGACTGAATATCTTGCGGAATTGCGGTATCATCAATAATATCAATGATCCGGTCGCCATCAATTAAAATGGCTTTGCCCCTGGTTATAAAACCATCGGAGATGAGTTGCAGGTTATGGAAGGCAGTTATCATAGTAATACCCCTTTGCATTATTTGTCATTCTGAGCGATAGCGAAGAATCTTCTTGATACGCAAGTGGAAACATGGTGTAGAAGATTCTTCGCTATCGCTCAGAATGACAAGGTTTTTTACAAAAACAATATCGCAAAAAAAAATCCCTTTCGAATTAACGAAAGGGATTAAAATATTTAAGCTCCTAAAGCTACCCGCTTAAAGGCGGTTACCGTCAGGCCCTTTTCAACAGTGCTCAAAAACTGGGCAACGTTTTTCGATGGGTCCTTTACAAACTCCTGGTTTAGTAAAGTTGAGTCTTTATAAAATTTGTTCAGCTTACCTGCAGCAATTTTTTCAACCATTTCTTCAGGTTTGCCTTCGGCGCGAATTTGCTCTTTAGCAATTTCAAGCTCACGCTCAATAGTAGTAGCATCAACACCGTCTTTATCAACAGCAACAGGGTTCATAGCTGCAATTTGCATAGCAACGTCTTTACCTGCTTCATCAACACCGGCAGCGTTAGCGCTTAAAGCAACCAATACACCTAAACGGAAGTTACCATGTATATAAGCAACAACTTTTTCGCCTTCAACAACTTCGTATTTTGATACGCCTATCTTCTCGCCAATTTTACCTGTTTTATCAATAGTAGCTTCGCCGATAGTTACACGTGAATTTTCAACATCAATTGTTAACTGGCTTAGTTCTTCCAATGATTTTGGATTAGCTTCAACCGCAGCGTTTGCAATTTCGTTAGCAAAAGCAACAAACTCAGCGTTTTTAGCCACAAAGTCAGTTTCACAGTTTAACTCGATGATCACACCGCGTTTGCCATCTTCACTTGTACGTGCTATAACAACACCTTCGTTTGATTCCCTGTCCTGGCGACTGGCGGCAACTTTAGCGCCTTTTTTTCTTAAAAAATCAATAGCAGCTTCAAAATCGCCATTGGTTTCAGTTAAAGCTTTTTTGCAATCCATCATGCCTGCACCGGTTTGCTGGCGCAGTTTGTTCACATCAGATGCAGATATTTGTACTGTAGACATTTTGTTTTAGTTAAAAGTTTAAAGTGAAAAGTATAAAGTCGTAAGGTGTAAGAATTAACTTTCAACCTTCAACTTTATACTTTCAACTAAATATTATTATTCGTTTTCAGCCGGCTCAGTGCCTGTTTCAGCAGCTGCTTCAGCAACCGAAGAAGCTTCAACTTCAGCGCTTACTGCTGATTTGCGGCTTCTTTTGCCACCTTCGTTGGCCGAGCGGTCAGGAGTGATAGCTTCAGGAGCATCAGCTTTAGCTTTCGCTGCTGCTGCTTCTTTTTCAGCTTCGTCTTCTTTTTCGCGTTTGCGCTCATCCAAACCTTCTTCAATCGCTTTGATGATGATACCGGTGATCAATGAAATTGATTTGGTAGCGTCGTCATTCGCAGGGATCGGGAAATCGATGTTTGAAGGATCAGAGTTGGTATCAACCATTGCAAAGGTTGGTATGTTCAGCTTTAATGCTTCCGAAACCGCGATGTGCTCTTTCTTAACGTCGATCAGGAACAATGCTGCCGGTAAACGGTTAAGATCCGCTATACCACCTAACAAAGTTTCTAATTTAATACGCTCGCGCTGTATCATCAGCCTTTCTTTTTTCGAAAGGTTGCTGTAAGTACCGTCTTTGGTCAATTTGTCGATGTTCGACATTTTTTTGATAGACTTACGTACAGTTGCAAAGTTGGTTAACATACCACCTAACCACCTTTCGGTGATGAAAGGCATGTTTACACCTTTTGCATATTCAGCCACAATATCTTTCGCTTGTTTCTTTGTAGCTACGAATAATACCTTACGGCCCGATTTTACAATTTGTTTTATAGCTGCAGCAGCTTCTTCAACCTTGGTTAAGGTTTTATTTAAGTCGATAATATGGATACCGTTACGCTCCATGAAAATGTACTGTGACATTTTCGGGTCCCATTTGCGGGTAAGGTGACCAAAGTGTACACCTGCGTCCAGTAACTCGTCGTATGTTGTTCTTGCCATTTTGTTGTCCTCCTTTGTTGATTAACGTTTACTGAATTGGAATCTCTTACGCGCTTTCTTGCGTCCTGGTTTTTTACGCTCAACCATACGGTCATCACGTGTCATTATACCTTTAGCGCGTAGTGCTGGTTTCTTTTCAGCATCAAGTTCAACAATAGCTTTCGCAATAGCTAAACGAACGGCTTCTGCCTGTCCTTTTACACCGCCACCTGCAACATTTACTTTAACATCGTATTTACCGGTTGAACCCGAAACTTCGGTGCTTTGGGTAACGATGTATTGTAAAGGCAAAGTAGGGAAGTACTCTTTGTAATCTTTACCGTTAACGATAATGGCGCCGCTGCCATCTGTTAAATAGATGCGCGCAACGGCTGTTTTTCTTCTGCCTGAAGTGTTAGTTGTTGGCATTTTCTTTTTTCTCCTTTAAAAATTAAAAGTTAAATAGCTTTAGGGTTTTGTGCTGCATGAGGATGCTCGGCGCCTGCATATACATGCAAATTGCCAAACAATGCTTTGCCCAAACGACTTTTAGGTAACATACCACGCACCGCTTTTTCAATTACGCGTGTTGGATGTTTTGCCATTAACTCCTTAGGAGAAATGAAACGCTGACCACCCGGGTAACCGGTGTAGGAAACATACTGCTTTTCGCTGAATTTGTTTCCGGTCAACTTTACCTTGTCTGCGTTGATAACTATTACATTATCACCACAGTCTACGTTCGGGGTGAAATCTGGCTTGGTTTTTCCCCTGATGATCATTGCGATCTTAGTGGACAAGCGCCCCAAAATCTCGCCTTGTGCGTCAACAACAACCCACTGCTTGTTAACGGTTTTTTTGTTGGCTGAGACAGTTTTGTAACTTAACGTATTCACTTGCTTTAAATTAAATTAATTAAACGTTTATTATACCCCGCATTTTCGGGACTGCAAAGATACGCTTATTTGTATGATTTGCAAGGAGAATATTTAGTTTTATTAAGAGTTATGTTATTAAACAATATTACCTATGAAAATGCCAGTAAAACAAACAATTTGTTATTTTAAATATTATCACTATAATTGCTAAAAAGATTAGCCTTATCAAAAAGTTGTATTTATTTCGTATGACCCATATCGAGAATATCTCTCATATTCTTAAATATGGCATTACGCATCAAAATTCCCCTAATAAAAATGAAAACTATACTCAAATAGGCGATAATAGTCTTATATCAAAAAGAGAAAAATTTATATTACCAAATGAGAAGAAATTGGGCAAATACATACCATTTTATTTTGGTGCGTGAATGCCAATGCTTTTTGTGATTAAACAGGGCATGAATAGTACAAAATATCATCTGAAATCAATATCTTCAGAGGAAATTATATATTGTATTACAAGTGTGGAGATAATATTGCATCATAAAATAGATTATTTATTTTCTGATGGGCATGCTGTAAGCGAACTTACACGGTTTTATGATCAATCCCATATCCATAATATTGAGGAAATAATTGATAGAAATGCTATTAATGCTAAGTATTGGTTAGATGAAAACGACCTTGATCTTAAAAGAAGAAAAGAAGCTGAATTCTTAATTGAAAACGACCTGCCTATCACTGCTATACTAGGATATGCCGTATACAATAAGGCAGCAAAACAAAAGTTAATTGACTTAGGCATTGAAGAAAATAAAATTGCTATTAAATCAGAATATTACTTTTAGAAAATGATAAGTTATGTTATAGGCGATTTATTACAAAGTGATGCACAGGCATTGGTAAATACTGTAAATACTGAAGGTATTATGGGAAAGGGCCTTGCTTTGCAATTTAAAAAAGCTTTCCCTAATAATTATAAAATCTATCTAGCCGCATGCAAAGAAAATCTATTTAGTATAGGTGACCTTATTATTACAAATGAAGAATCTTTGTTATATGGAAAAAAAACTATTATAAATTTCCCAACTAAAACAAATTGGCGTAAATCTTCAGAATACAGTTACATTCAAATTGGCTTAAAGAAATTGTCTCAAATAATCAATGAGCAAGGGATCAAATCCATTGCAATACCGCCATTAGGATCAGGCCATGGAGGGTTAAATTGGGAAAAAGTAAAAAAAATAATGGAAGAAAATTTAGCGGATACGCATGCAGATATATTAATATACGAACCTAATAATGCAATCAAGGAAGCTTTAAAAAAAGAACGTGTAAAGCTGACTCCAGCGCGAGCAATGCTATTGGCTGTTTTGTTTGAATTTATAAAAAATGGCGAGTTTATATCTGAATTTGCAGCGGAAAAGACAGCCTATTTTCTTCAAAGATTTGGCGCAAATGACATATTCAATCTTGATTTTAAGCAATATTTTTATGGCCCTTACTCCGGTAAAGTAAAGTATGTACTAAACTATTTAAACGGAAGCTATATTACAGGTTATATTTCAATGGACAAAAAGCCATTTGAAGAATTAGGAATAATAATGGACTCAGAGGATGATGTTCTAAATTATTTGAAGAATGAATCCGAACCTGTTTACTTGCAAATAGTCGAAAAGACTAAAGAATTTTTATCTGGATTTTATTCTTCCTTTGGTTTAGAATTGTTATCTACAGTAGACTTTATTGCACGAGAAAATCATTTAAAAAAGATAGATGATATAAAGGCAAATTTGGATGGTTGGAATAATCGCAAAAGAACACTTTTTTCAAATAGTAAATTTATAGAACAAGCTATTAATAGGTTGGAAGAATATAATTTGATTGACTAATTTTTGCACCCTTGCTGGTATTCTCACCAATCCTCCCCCTAAATTCTTTTACAAACCATCAACAACCCATATCCGCAAATTTCCTACGTTTGCCAAATGGAACACCCATTAGATAACCCTGCCTTTAACGCTTTAATATCGGGCAATAAAAATCTCTCAAACGGAACTGAACAAGCCAAACATTTTGCAAATGATGTAGCCCCTTTTGTTGGATTGAAGGACAATTCCGAGGATGATTTCCGGCAGCTATATGAATTGCTTCCTTATGATCGCCCTGCCGTATTTATTAAGCATATCGAACAGGAAATACCAAAATACTGGAACATACTACGTGCTTTCAGGTGCTATCAAATGGTATTTAATGAACCGGCTATATATGAACCCTCTGTCGAAATAGTTGATCTGACAAATGAGCATATTCCCGCAATGCTATCGCTCACCAAGCTAACCAATCCCGGCCCGTTCCTGGAGCGTACTATAGGGTTTGGCCATTATCGCGGTATTTTTGATGGTGATACACTGGTGGCGATGGCCGGGCAGCGTATGCACGCTTTTAATTATGCCGAGATCAGCGCCGTTTGCACCCATCCCGATTATTTAGGCAAGGGTTATGCGCGCCAATTATTGCTTAACCAGGCAGAGCGCATACAGACTGAGGGCAATATCCCCTACCTGCATGTGTTAACCACAAATGAGCGCGCCATAAAAGTTTATGAGGGAATAGGCTTTACAATTCGTAAAGAAATGTATTTTTATGTTTTGCAGAAGAGGTAAGTCTGCTTAATCGTATACCCCGGTAAATTCAAGCTTAATATCACCCAGTTTATACTTGTATTGGTTAATAATACTTTCCTGGTCATGTGGAATGACCACCTTGCATTTTTTAAAAACCTTCTCTTCTTTAACAAATACCGAATAGTCGTAAATATCCTTAATACTCCCCAAATCCGCCTTCGTATGTATATCAAGTATAATAAATTTGGTATCGCCCGACAGTGAATCCTGCTTGCTAAGTGAATTGCAAACATATACATCGGCCCATGGGATAGTATCGTTATCCTGGTTTATTTTATTGGCAGGGAAAATAGCGACAACTTCAAATTTCTTATTCGTATCCAATAAGTTTAGTCTCTCCTCTTTCATTTTACCGATATTCAAATAGGCAACCTTTGGCTGAATAAAACATTTGAAAATGATCATACCTAACCCTGCAAGGCATATGGTAGTAATTAGAATAAATATCACCCAATAATTTTTCATCCAGGTCAATTTTCGATATTAATACTAATTACTATTGAAAGTAACCCATTTTTATATATTTGAATACTTATAAATCTATACTCCATGATAATCATCCACAACCACGCCGAATTTGAATCTTACTTAGGCAATGAACTCGGCACGTCCGGCTGGCATACCATCGACCAGCAACAAATAAACCAGTTTGCCGATGCCACGCTCGACCACCAATGGATACATACCAACCCTGAAAGGGCAAAAAGCGAAGGACCGTTTGGCGGCACCATAGCGCATGGTTATTTAACGGTATCGCTGCTCCCCTACTTTTGGCACCAGATAGCCGATGTGCAGAACCTGAAAATGGAAATAAACTATGGCATTGAGAACATGAAATTCTCGCAACCTGTACTCGTCGACAGTCGTGTGCGGCTCATAGCCAAACTATCGGCAATACTTAATTTGCGTGGGGTTACCAAAGCCACCATAGGCGTTACCATGGAAATTGAGGGCCAGAAAAAACCCGCTTATGTTGGCGAGGTGGTGTTCCTGTATCATTTTATATAGCAACAAATCTTTACACCCACTCAACACAGCCTTATTTAAATTTGCAGTTATGGATGCAAATAAAATAAAGCTAAGTGTACTCGACCAGTCACCCATTCGCAAAGGCGTAACCGCCGAACAGGCCATACAGGAAACCATAGCATTAGCAAAATATACTGATGAACTGGGCTACACCCGCTTTTGGGTATCGGAACATCATAACACCGGCATGTTGGCAGGCTCAACGCCCGAGGTATTGCTGGCTTACCTTGGCAGCCAAACAAAAAACATCCGCATAGGCTCGGGCGGCGTAATGATGCCCAACCACAGCGCCCTGAAGGTTGCCGAAAATTTTCGCATGCTCGAAGCTTTGTTCCCCGGTCGTGTTGATCTGGGTATGGGTCGCGCGCCGGGAACCGACCGCCTAACCGCTTCGGTGCTTAATCCATCCAACCAGTTCAGCGAGCAGGATTTTATTAACCAGCTATATGATTTGATAAATTATTTTCATGATACCGGCTCGCCGGGCACCCCGCAATCAAAAGTACGCGCCATTCCTCAGGTACAAACCGTACCCGATATGTGGCTATTGAGCAGCAGTGGCGAAAGCGGCCTGTTTGCCGCGCATTTTGGCATGGGATTGTCGTTCGCACACTTCATCAATCCCATTGGCGGCCCGCAGGCAGTAGCGGCTTACCGCGAGCGTTTCAAACCGTCGGACGATATGCCCGAAGCACAGGCCAACTTCGCTACGTTTGTTTTTTGTTCCGAAGATGAAGAAAAGATAAAACAGCACCAGGCGCTTATGGATTACCGTTTCAACCAGTTCGAAAAAGGCGGAAGCCCCGGCCCTGTGGGGTATGATGATATTAAGGACATGGTTTACACCCCCGCCGAACAGGAACGCATAAAATATAACCGCCAGCGCGTAATTACCGGCACGCCCGGCGAGATAAAACTCAAACTAAAATGGATGGCCGAGGATTACAAGGTGGATGAGATCATAGCCGTAACCATTGCCGAAAATTTTGACGACAGGCTGGAATCATACCGCCTGTTAGCCGAACAGTTTGAGCTAAAATAAGTACTACCTTCACCTTGTAGCACCAAAACTAATACATAGCGATGGGTTTAAAACCCATCGCTAAAGCTAACCATCATATCCGCCACTCCACCAATGAACCAGTGAACAAACTAATTTATTTTATTTCGAATTAAAAAACATAACTGGCAAGATACTTGCGATGGCTTCGGCAAAACAACGTACGCTGTTATGGAAACCATAAAAAAATCAGTTGAAGTATTGAATGATCTGATTGAAATTAATAATGACCGCATTGCCGGCTTTCAACATGCAAGCAAGGGACTTGAAGCGAACAACGCCGATCTTAAAATCATTTTCGGCAATCTGGTGAGCGAAAGCCGCAAAAACGTACAGGAACTTACAGCCAAAATAAGTCGCATAGGGGGCGAAGCCGAAACCGGCAGCAGCCGTACGGGTGCAATACACCTTGCCTGGCTTGATGTGAAAGCCACCTTTAGCGGGCACGACCGCGAAAGCATTTTGGCCGAATGTGAACGTGGCGAGGATGCGATCAAAAAAGCATACAAGGATGCTTTAAAAACCGACAATGGTTTACCACTTGGAGTTGATCGTATTGTAGTACAACAGCGGGAATATATTATTGCCGCGCACGATAAAATCAAATTCCTGCGCGAGAAGCAGGCTTAACAAAATATATTATAAACAAAAGCCGATGCGAATTGCATCGGCTTTTGTTTTTTTTTGACATTGTTCTGTGTCAAATTCCTCTTCGCAAAATCTTTTCTGTTTATTTAATCGTATCTTTGCAAACGTTTTATATTTTTTTCTATCAATACCCAATTTCGTGATCATATTAATTTTCTTTTTGGCGCACTGGTTCCTCTCCCTGTTCTTCCAAACATTTTTCCTCCACAGGTACGTATCCCATAAAATGTTTACTACCAATAAGTTTAACGAGCGTGTTTTTTACCTGCTTACGTTTATTTTCCAGGGATCGTCGTTCCTGAATCCGCGCGCGTATGCCATTATGCACCGCGAGCACCATGCGTTTAGCGATACCGAGAAAGACCCGCATTCGCCGCATTTTTTTAGGGATGTGTTCCAGATGATGATGTACACGGCAACCAGCTACAGCCAATACGAGAAACGCCTGAAAGAACCCGACGCGCAATTCGGCGGCCATTATCCCGAATGGCGTTTTATTGATAAGGTAGGTTCAACTTTAACTGTCCGCATCCTGTTCGGCGTATTGTACGTCGCATTTTATGTAGCCTTCGCTACCCATTGGTGGATGTTCCTTTTATTACCCATTCACTTTTTAATGGGTCCGATACAGGGTGCTATTGTAAACTGGTGCGGCCATAAATATGGTTATTCCAACTTTGATAATAAGGACAAATCAAAAAACACCACGCCTTTTTGACTTCCTGCTGCTTGGCGAATTGTTCCAGAACAACCACCACAAGCGCCCCAACAGCGCGAACTTTGGCGCACGCTGGTTCGAGTTCGATCCTGTTTATCCCGTGATGAAGGTGATGCACTGGATACGCATTATCAAATTGCGCCCTGCAACACTTAATAAATAATTATAGGCTTTTTAGGCTCGAAAGTGCGCAGTTCGTACTTTTGACTTTGAACTTTTTGACTTTTGACTTCCTACCATGACTGTATCTAAATTAGCACAAAACCTGCACGGTTCCGAGATCATTAAAATAGCCGGCGAAATAAACGAACTAAAACGCCGCGGACAAAACATCGCCAACCTAACCATAGGCGATTTTGACTCCAACATCTACCCCATCCCAACCGAATTAAAGCAGGGTATTGTTGATGCTTATAACGATAACCAAACCAACTACCCCCCTGCTGATGGTGTGCTTAGCTTACGCGAGAGTGTATCGTCGTTTTTAAAAAGCAGGTATAATTTAGATTATAACGCCAGCCAGATATTGATCTCAGGCGGTTCGCGCCCTTTGATATATTCCACCTTTTTAGCCGTGGTTGATCCGGGCGATAAAGTTGTTTTTCCAATACCATCATGGAACAACAATCACTACAGCGACCTGACCAGCGCCGAAGCGATATTTATCCCGACCCGGCCTGAGCATAATTTTATGCCTACAGCGGCCGAGATAGCCCCGCACATTAAAGGTGCAGCTTTACTTGCCCTGTGTTCGCCTTTGAACCCGACCGGTACCATGTTCAGCAAAAAGGACCTGGAAGAAATTTGCGACCTGGTAATTGCCGAAAACAAAACCCGCGCGGCAGGCGAAAAACCATTGTATTTATTGTACGACCAGATATATTCACAGCTCACCTTCGGCGCGCATCAGCATTACGACCCTGTTTCGCTTCGACCTGAATTAAAAGAATACACCATTTTTATTGATGGCGCTTCAAAATGTTTTGCATCAACAGGCGTACGCGTAGGCTGGGGCTTTGGTCCGGCGCATGTTATCAATAACATGAAAGCCATCGTGGGCCACATGGGTGCATGGTCGCCAAAAGCCGAGCAGGTAGCCATGGCAAAATTCCTTACTAACGATACTTATGTTAATGGCTATTTAGGCAAACTGAAAGCTAATATACAGGCAAGCTTAAACACCCTGCATGAAGGTTTCCAGCAACTAAAGTCCGAAGGTTTCAACGTTGATTCCATCGAACCGATGGGCGCGATCTACCTAACCATAAAAGTAGATTATACCGGCAAAACCACGCCCGACGGCACCATACTAAAAAATTCAACCGACGTTAATTCATACCTTATAAAAGAAGCACAAGTAGCCTTCGTCCCATTCTCTGCCTTCGGTACCGACCACGACGTAAACTGGTTCCGCGCATCTGTGGGAGCAATAACCCATGAAGAAATCAAGGCATTGATACCAAGGTTGAAAGAAGCCTTGGGTAAATTGAAGTAGTTTTTCATTGCCTGTGTACTCCACAGGCAATGAAATTACTAACAATGGGGGAAAATAATCCTAAGAAACACCTTGTCAAAATACAAGATTTCGGTATATTTGATACTGAACCAATCACAATGAAAAAATTCTATATTGCATTTACACTGTTAATTATTTTTGGCCTGTCTGTTTGTTACGCTCAGGAAGAAACATGGTCATATCATCCCGGTGCAGTTACCTTTAAGGATGGTACCACCGTAAGTGGTATGGTACGGATATATGATACTATGCCATGGTACAATCAACGTTCTATCTGGTTTATTGATTCGGCTTCTTTTGCTGCTAATCCCAATGTAAAAGGTAAAAAATACAGGGCCGATGATATGCTGATGTACCGTGTTGGCGACCGGATATTTGATAAGGTACATTATCTTAATACCGAAAATCTACAACTAAAAAGCCTTGGCACTAACGATCATATGCTGGAAAGACTAACCATAGGAAGCATTACTTCGCATCGTTTTTATGATTACCCACCTGACATATCCGGTGATAGTGGCAGCGAAGAAAAAATAGACCAGGATGAAGCACGGCGAAAAAAACGACCTGTTAAAAGGTTATAAGATACTGTGTATAAAAGCAGGTGAAAAAAAGCAACAGAACGCCTTTGATATTGATTTAGTGAAATATTTGGCAGATGTACCGGCAGTACAGCAAAAGTACCAAACTGGCGGCTACGGAAATCAGCCGGTGGTAAAGCACAAAACGTTTGGATTTGCAAATATGGTTGCGTTGGCCAAACAAGCTGCATTTAAACCGGAAGAAGCCGATGCTATTGTTGCGGCATTTAATGATTACAATGCACAAATAGCGCCAGCGAAATAAGCATAAAAGACTGCATTGCAGGACAGAGTACTTTAAAAAGTGCCGATACTGACGAAACAGCGTATGACTTGTGAAAGGGATATTACACCGTTACGATCTTTTCATTAATATCTTTCAAACCCGCAATAAACCCATCCTTATCCTTCGGCGAAACCACCACACTATCATACTTATTATAAAATACCTCCAACCTGTCGAGCGAAACAGCAGGCGCGCTTAGTATACTGCGCGTAGGGACAATTTTGGTTATGGTGCTTATGTTGATAGTAATATGAATTAAGAATCCGCTTCTTACCTTCAATTCAGCACCATCAATAGTATAATAAGTGGTCGCGAACAGGTGAATAGCAAATGCCAGTACTATTGCAATAACTGCAACACCCAACCATGCGCCAAGTATCAGCATAAAAACCAGTACCCCGCCAAGTATCAGGCCTATCGGTATAGCTATCTCAGGGCCAATTTTTGAACGGAAGGTTTGTTTCATTTATAATTTAATTATTTTGCTCCCCCCTTGCGCCACCGCTAAAGCTAAGGCGGCACGCGGTCAGGGGGCCGGGGGGCTAATATACTTCACCAAACTCCTTTTCGCCACCGGCAACAAAGTTTGCTCAAGCGGGAAGGTAATGTCACTCTGCACATAATAAACAGCAGGATTAGGCAAATGCGTGCGATGCTTTATCAAACTAAGCTTAATAGCCTCGGGCGTATTGGTAATGCTCTGCTCAAACGTATCGACAAATTGAATATTGATACCCCGAAATTTATCGTCTTTACTCTCAAAAAAGGTTATCTGGTATTCATACACCCAGTTGGTGCGTTCGCTGCCATTACGTAATGAAAAATAACCATTATAAGGTACTAATGGCACTAATCCTACGGGGTCAATATTCAGGTGGCTTTCTACAAAATCATAAATCTCCTTGCCGGTTTGTATGGCAGGGTCCATCTTGCTTAGGGCATAGGTAATGATCCGCTCGATCTCACGCATCGAGTTATCATCCTCTACTATCTTTTTGTAAGTAAGCTTTACCGCCTCAATATCAGCAAGGCTCAAACGCTGCGGGAAAGCCTGCTGCAGTATAGTTTTGTTCTGTTTAAAGTCGAGCAGGTTGTTGTAATGGAATACCAGGTCGGCAAGGTTGGGGTATAGTTTGCTTTTATCAAAATGGCGGTTTATCTCCTGTAAATAATCCAGCAGGATATATTTTTTATGCTCAAAATCAAGCGATCCTTCAATAAACCAGTTCAAGCCTAATGATTTCAATACGCAACCTCCTTTATAATAGCTTAAATTAAATAAAAAAAAGCAATTTTGCAATATGCCTTACGGAACCCTGTACCTGATACCCGTCCCCCTTGCTGAGAACACTGCAGCAAAGTCGTTCACCCCTTATTTGACCGATACCATAAACAGTATCAAAGAATATATTGTGGAGAATGAAAAAACCGCCCGCAAATTTTTAAAGGAAGCCGGGCTGAAAACGCCGCAAAGCGAACTCATCATCCATGATTACGGCAAACACAATCGTGCCGATGGTACCGGCGATTTTTTTAAAGGATTGCAGGCCGGCAACGATGTTGGCCTGATGAGCGAAGCGGGCTGCCCCGGCATTGCCGATCCCGGCGCAGATATAGTGGAAAAAGCACACCGCATGGGCATAAAGGTTGTGCCCCTGGTTGGCCCAAGCTCCATATTACTGGCACTGATGGGCTCAGGTTTTAACGGACAAGGTTTTACCTTCCACGGTTACCTGCCTATCGACAAAATCGAGCGCAGCAAACGCATAAAAGAGCTGGAAGGCCTTGCCGTAAAGAATAACCAAACCCAATTGTTTATTGAAACACCCTTCCGCAACAACCCTATGCTGGAAGAGATATTGAAAACCTGCAACCCCACAACCAAACTTTGCATAGCCGCCGACCTTACCGCCGAAACTGAACTACTGCAAACCAAAACCATTGAGCAATGGCGCAAAAAAGTGCCCGAGCTGCATAAACGCCCAACTATTTTCCTGCTGTTTCGTTAGTAGTTTATGCCGATAACCGCCCAACATACCCAGGTACTTATAGTAGGCGCAGGCCCTTCGGGGCTGATGATGGCGGCACAGTTACTGCGTTATGGCATTCAACCCATAATTATTGATAACAAAGAAGGCCCCACCACGCAATCAAAGGCATTGGTGGTACAGGCACGTTCGCTGGAGATATACCGGCAAATGGGTATAGCCGATACGGTTATAAATAATGGCAACCCTGTAAAAGGCGCTCAATTTAATATTGATGGAAAGAAAAAAGCCGAGTTTAAGCTAACAGATATAGGCAATGGGCAAACGCCGTATCCGTTCCTGTTCCTTTACCAGCAAAGCAAGAATGAACGTGTTTTGTTGGATTACCTTACGCTGAACTGCTGCCCCGTTTACTGGAACACATCGTTAACTACCCTAACCCAAAACCCAAACGGCATTGATGCTGATATTTTAAGCGGCGATGAAACCATCCGCATTTCCTGCGACTGGCTCATAGGTGCGGATGGGGCACACAGCGTGGTACGCAAACAATCGCAGATCGCGTTCAATGGCGATACCTATCAGCATAATTTTTATTTGGCCGATGCATTACTGGATAATGAAAGCCTGGATGAAGACTTTATCCAGTTATTTTTAACTCAAAATGGCTTCGCCGGGTTTTTCCCCATGACCGAGGCTAATAATTACCGCATCATCGGCAACCTTCCTCCGCAATTCGATCAAAAGAAAGATATACAGGTTGATGACATCGTCCCTTTTCTGAACGGAACTGTCCGCAATAAAATAAACATCACCCAAAATAACTGGTTCATTATTTACCGCCTGCATCACCGCATGGCCGAAAAATTCAGGGCGAACCGATGCTTTTTAATAGGCGATGCCGCGCATATCCACTCCCCGGTTGGCGGGCAGGGTATGAATACCGGCTTACAGGATGCCTACAACCTTGCC
>Ga0206874_1169_pt1 | contig 16638 bp, 18 predicted proteins | sample Alteio_BWOrgCont_12_FD_152629 | JGI IMG/M metagenome (GOLD analysis project Ga0206874, IMG submission 152629) | Enriched cells from forest soil in Barre Woods Harvard Forest LTER site, Petersham, Massachusetts, United States -... | ecosystem: Environmental > Terrestrial > Soil > Temperate forest >...
ATGAAAAATGCGATATCAAGCCCCGAGCTGATTGTGCATGAAGCTACCGGCAACATAGCCGCCCAAAAAAGCAAATGGATAGCCATGATAGAAAAAAACGCCGGTTTCCCTTCCCCGGTTTTTATGCATCCCTTTTTTGGAGAAATGACCAAAGAGCAATTGGGTTATTTTATTTATAAACATCACGATCATCATTTGAGGCAGTTTGGCGGGTAGGGCAGATGAATTCTGTATCAGAAGGGTGTCAAGGTGAGCCTGTCGAACCATAGCGAGCAAAGGCCTTTATGTCAATGTATTACCGCCAATGCATCTGAGGAGATTGCCGCGTCGTTCCTTACAGCAATGACATGTTTTTCTGTTTTTAGGTTACTCAACTAATTTTGTTGGATGCTGATTTAATTCCTCCACTATCCAAATGATCCGGCGGAAAAATATTTTGACCATATTTTTCTGCTTCAAAGGAGTTATATGGACAAGCGGCAACTAATTTGCCCATTTTTTTAAATAATACTTCCAACCTTGGTGCAACTATTATTGCGCCTTTAAGCCGGTCGGCTGAAACGGCCATTCCTCCTTTAGCTTCGACTTTATTAAATATACAATTGCACCCGTGCTTATCGCCGTTAAGGCACCCAAAAACAGGTTTAAGCCGGTGGCTATCAATATACAGCCCCACAATACTATGGCTACATAAACGGGCAACGGAAAAAAAGGCATTTTATAAGGGAAATCGGTACTTTTCCTGGCTTTGCGAAGTATGATCAAACCGACAGCCTGGGCTATAAATTGCACCAATATGCGCATAGCTAAAATTGCGCTGATAACTTCACTCAGCTTGAACAGCAGGCTAAAAACAAAAGCAATGCCGCCCAAAAACAAGAGCGATACATACGGAAACCCGCCCCGCGGATGCAGCCGGGCAAATATTTTAAAGAAAGCGCCGTCGGCAGCGGCGGCGTATGGCACCCGGCTATAACCCAGCGTTGCCGAAAACACCGAAGCAAACGCCACCAGTAAAATAAGCGCGGTAACTATTTTAGCAGCTATTGGCCCAGCCAGTTTCTGCATAAAAATGCTGATCACAAACTGGCACTCTTTAGCTTGCTGCCAGGGTATAACACTCACCACACTGATGTTCATACAAAGGTACAGCACCGCTATGCCTGCTATGGAGAAAAACATGCTGCGTGGGATATTTTTGGATGGACTTACAATATCGCCGCCAAGGTGACAAACGTTATAATAACCCAGGTAACTGTAAACGCTTTTAACGCACGAGTAACCGATAACCGTTACAAAGACATAGTTGAGCGTAAGCCCGTCGTTTATGTGACGCAGCGGTTGAAGGAAGTTGCCATGTGCAATACCCCCGCCAATGATCCAGAACAAGGTAAGCAGCACCGCAACCCAAAGTATCACGCTTATTTTACCTATGGCTTCAATTTTACGATAAAGCAGGGCAACGATGCTCACCACCACGCCGCCGCTCATTAGCTTGGCCTCAATGGTGGTTAGCGGCACCAGGTATGAAAAGTAAGCCGAAAAGCCGATAGCTGCCGAGGCTATCACCAGCGGAGCCTGGATCATGGTTTGCCAAACAAACAGAAAGCTCATCAGCTTGCCCCATTTGTTTTCGCCGTAGGTAACCTTTAAAAAGTTGTATGATCCGCCGGCCATGGGGAATGCTGCGCCAAGCTCACTCCATACCATGGCGTCAATCATGGATAATAGCCCCCCGGCTAACCAGGCATATAAAAAATACGGACCGTTCATGATGCCAATTACCATTGGCATGGTAATGAATGGCCCGATACCTACCATATCGGTCATGTTGATGGATGTAGCCTGTAAAAGGCCCAGCCGCCTTTCCGGTATGATTGCTGACATATTTGCTGTTACTCTATTTCTCAATAATACACAACAAAACAGAAATTACCATGTCATTAGCAAATCATATTCATTTTTGAGGGGTTTATAAGGGATAAGCAGGCCGGAGTGTAAAAATTTATACAGGAAAAGAAATATTTAAAACAAAGATTATGATATTTACTTAAAATATTTAGAGATTGAAAAACCATGGAAAGTGGTTCTAAAGCACCGGGCTGTGCGATTCCCCTATTGAAAGGGGTGGAGGGTGTGTTAACCCGCATACCGGCTAACACCCCTCGCCACAACATATTCCGGCGCACGCTCTCTCAAAAGGGGAGTAGTAAAAAATACATTGTCAATTAAAACATTATAAACCAACCGCATCAAAATGAAAAGATTAGCACTTGTTTTTGCTTTATTAATAAGCACAGCTTCAGTAACCTTTGCACAGGTAAAACAACCGCCAATGCGGTTAACCACCACAGGATTTGCCGATGGAACGGTTATTCCTTTAAAGTACACGCAGGCTTCGCCGGATGGTGCAGTATCTCCCGACATAACGTGGAGCAATGTACCTGCGGGCACTCAAAGCTTTGTGCTTTGGATGCACGATGTTGATTTGGCGCTAAATAAATCTACCGAAGACAATTTGCACTGGCTGGTATGGAACATTCCCGGTCAGGCTACAAGTTTACCGGAGAAAGTTCCCGGTGGCGCACAACTTCCGGATGGCAGCTACCAGATCAGCTATGCCGGGCCTGCCTATAGGGGTCCCGGCGCACCGGCATCAGGCCCGCTGCATCATTATGTGTTTGAACTGTTTGCCCTTGATATAAAGCTTGAGGAAAAAGCAGGCAGTACCGCTATTGATACCAAAACAGATATTTTTAAACTGATGCAAGGGCATGTTTTAGGTAAAGCTGCTTTTGTGGGCCTGTTTAAACGGTCGCAGTAGGGCCTAACCTAAACGGCGCAGCCATCATGAATATCTGAAAAAATTAATACTACTTGAATAATCCTCTCCAAAGGAGAGGACTTTTTAGCCCTTCTCTTTTGGAGAAGGGTTGGGATGAGGCGCTTACTCATATCGAACTAAAATAAGTAGTGGTTTCTTCAATTATTGCCTGCATCAGTTCTTTGGCTTTGGTGTGTTTCAATATGGGTGCAATCTGGCCACCCCAAAATAGTATCATATCCCATTTTTCCTGTTCAATGGCTGCTTTTCGCAGTGGCGACATAAAGGTAGTTTGTAAAGGAAAAGGCAGAAATTGCTTTTCGTTACCTATCATTTCTTTGGCAACCCTGCTGGTTAATCCCCGGCCAAGCCTGCCGGTAAATGCACGTGACAGTGTTGTATACTTTGCGACATCAGAAAATAACATCTGCCGGTGAATGGGCAACGCGTTCGATTCATCGCAAGCCAAAAATGCGGTACCTATCTGCGCGGCGCTGGCTCCAAGCGCCAAAGCTGCTGCCACACCTTTACCATTGGCAATGCCACCCGCCGCGATAACCGGTGTTTTTACCTTCTCCCTAATCAACTGCAGCAACACGAAAGTGCCGGTGGTTGATGCTTCAGCCGGGGCTAAAAATGATGGCCTGTGACCGCCAGCCTCAAAGCCTGAAGCTATGATCATATCCACCCCGGCAGCTTCCAAAAATATGGCCTCATCTAAAGTGGTAGCCGCACCGGCAGTTACTATACCCAGCTTTCGGCATTGTTCTAAAATATCGGCGGATGGCACGCCGAACATAAAGCTGAAAACTTTTGGCTTGATATCCAATATCACTTCTACCTGGTTCCCGAACCTTGATTTAAAGGGCGCAGGTTTCTCCGGTAGTGGAATGCCAGCCTCATCAAAATAAGGCTTAAATAGTTGTTTGGCCTGCTCATATTGCTCATCGGTTACGGTTCCGCCGGGCGCATCTGTATCTGATACCCACAGGTTAATGTTGTAGGATTTATTAGTAGCTGCTTTGATCTGCTTGTCAATATCAATAATCTCCTGCGGGCTTAGCGTATAAGCCCCGTACCCGCCCAGCCCACCTGCATTTGATACCGCGGCTACTAACTGAACCGATGAAAGATTGCCACCGAAAGGGCCCTGCATTATAGGGTATTGGATGCCTAATATTTCTGTTGCTTTTGTGTTGTACCACATGGCTTTAAAATTTATTAATTGACGTCGGTGATCATTTTATTTACGATGAGCCATTTGCCATCTATTTTATGGAAAGATAAAAACTCATGATAATTAAATTCATACATTTTTACCATAACCTGGGCTACCCCAATGGAGTTAACTGTATTGATTGACAGAATATCTCCTTTAAACGGTTTATCCGAATCTTTAGGGCTTTGGCGATGGGCGACACCATCTAAATATTGATCGAGTGTTTTAGCATAAGGCTGGCCCTTTACATCGCCAAAAAGCAAAGTTCCGGGATTGAAAATATTGCCCAGGGTATTTACATTTCCTTCATAAATACCTTTAAAATAATAATCTTCCAGTGCTTGTGCAATTGCTGTTGAATCTGCTTTTGAGTTTTCCATTGTCGTATTTTTTTGTGCCTTTGATGTCAGTAAACCGAAGCAAAGAAAGGCGGTTAATAAAAAAGTTTTCATATCAGTTCAGGTTATGTCCGGCTCCCATGCCACCGTCAACATTTATAATGGCGCCGTTTATAAAATTGCTTTTGGCTATGGCATAAGCCATCTGTGCAATATCTTCCACTTCGCCAATACGGTTTACCAGGTGCAGCCCTGCGCTTTTATCACCATCTTCACCATGCATGGGGGTACGAATAACGCCTGCTGCAATAGTATTAATACGGATGTTATGTTTGCCAAATTCGGCCGCCAGTTGCAGGGTTAGCGCATGGATTGCACCCTTGCTGGATATTGGCGCTGTGGCAGGCACTCCTCCAAAAGCAAAGTTAACCATAGGCGTGCCAATGTTAATCACCACACCATCATGTTGTTTCAGCATTTGAGGAATAAAGGCTTGGGTGGTAAAATAAGTGCCCTTTAAATTGGTGCTTAAAAAACGGTCTAGGTAAGCCTCGTCCACTTCAAGGAATGATTTTGTCTCAAATATACCGGCATTGTTTATCAATACATCTGCCGAACCAAATTTTTCAATCGCGGTAATTACCAGTTGTTCGCCGGTCCTTTTAGCGCGCTATAGTCTGATGTCCACCAGGTAGGCATGGCAAATTGCAGGATATACATTTTAACCTCATCGTAAATGAAAAAAGCCTTCAAACAGCCCGAAAGAACAAAATACTCACAGTCAACTTTATCACCCACGCTAATTATAGTTTGTTCTTTTTTAAAAGATTGAGGTTTAAAATGCGAAAACAAGTGATCGAACTGTTCATCATTTAATGAAGCTGTTTTGGCGATGTGCGCTTTTAAAATTTCTTTGGCTTCCATTAAACTTCGATGTTCGATATTCAAAATTCTTTATTCGATATTGATTACTTCTTAACCTAGTTTCTCACCCCAGCTGCCGCCCAAAATACCAGGTACCCCGGCTTGGTTTTGCTGATGCTGATGGTTTTTAACTCCCTTGCCGGATCAGAATGAATATGGAGCAGGTCAATATTGTGATGATCCTTTTCGGCCATGGTATTTTTATTGCCCCATTTAGCAAGGTCATGAACAAGATAGCAAAAATCAGGATCATCCGGTGAAAGGTCGAGGTAGTAATCGGGGAGGGTATAATTTTTGATTTCGTCGTCTTTTGTATAAGTCAGTTTTACTTGTATTGCTGATGAACCTTCCGAACTGGTTAAGGCCAGGTAAATGTCCTTATATTTAGCCTTTGGGATGTCAAACTCAACCTTGCCAGCGCCTGCAATGCTATACGCCTGGTTATGCACACTATCGCGGTCGGAGTAGTTTAACCGTATCTCAGGATGCGAGGAATTTGCTGCGATTAACGGATTATCGGGTAAAGCATGCGGCTCCTTATCGCCATTAAAAACCGCTGCGGAGTAGGTTGAATAACCATCACCAAAGCCGTTACCATCAATACCAGTCGACCATGGTACCAGTTTTTTATCAGTTAAAGTAGTAACCGGCCGGGCGTTCAAAATTTTGTGGATATCAAACTGCAGAACCTTTGCGGTTTGTTGAACAGGTGTGTTTAACAACAGCAAAGTGAATAAAGAAAAACCCGGAACTAATTTCATTTATCAGGAATTTGAATACATCTTATTTTAAGCTACGAGAGAAAACCATTTTTTAATTTTTCACCCTCTTTATCGCTTGCGAAAGAGAGGGCCGACCAGCGTAGCGTAGCCGGGGTGAGTCAACCCGCCAATGCATTAGCGCTACTGCTCGTATATTTACTCACCCGAACGTTGCTTCGCTCGTTCTCCATCTCTTTTGTAAGCAAAAAAGAAGGTCAGGAATATGTACCTGGCGACTTCAACCTTACCAAATAATTTTCAAAATCATTTATACTTATAACTCCCACAAATTTGCCTTTTATTTCAATGCCAATACCGTCAATATTTTTGCACAATTGCAATCTGCCTTTAAAAATCCGGCACTCATCACTGTTGATAAAGCGCTCCAGTTTACTTAAATTTTCCTTACGGCAAACGTATTCCTGCCCGCTTTTATAAACCACCAAACGCACCCGTTTTTCATCCCGCTCAATGGCAAATTTTAGCTCATTATTCAATAAAAATGGCATCATTTCAAAATTCATAACCTGCTTAAAGTTAGCGATTAAACTATAAATATCAACCCCGGTTTTTAATGCTGACGAAAAAAGAATGCGTTAGAAATAATAATCCACAGGCAAATTGCACAACTGTTAATAACTTTTGTGGTAGAGAGTGGTAAAAAGTGGTAAAAGAAATCTACTTTTACGTTACAATAAGTGCCAAAGTCTCAAAATGTCCTACTTAACTGGTGAATTTGAATGTAAACTAGATGCTAAAGGGCGTATGATGATCCCTGCAGGCCTCAAAAAAAAGCTTCCAGAAGCTGAAAGTGAGGGCCTTGTGATCAATCGTGGCTTTAAAAAGTATTTAGTTATCTACACCAAAAAAGAATGGGACAAAAAACTTGATGAACTAAGCAAACTTAACCAATACGAAACAAAAAACATAGAATTTATCAGATACTTTACCCGTGGCGCGACGGAATTATATCCCGACACCGTAGGAAGAGTGAATTTGCCGCAGCTCTTGCTGGATTACGCCGGTATTGAAAGTGAAGTGGTGCTTACCTGCCAAATCAATAAAATTGAAATGTGGGATAAAAAAGCACACCAGGCTATGATTGAAAGCGAGCCTGAAAACTTTGCCGAACTGGCCGAGCAGGTAATGGGCGATAAAAAAAGGGAGGGTAATATATGAGCGAATATCATACTCCGGTAATGCTGAATGAATGTATTGAAGGCTTAAATATTAAGCCCGAAGGTACCTATGTTGACGTAACCTTCGGTGGCGGCGGCCACTCCCGGGAAATACTGAAGCATTTAAATAGCGAAGGCAGGCTGCTGGCATTTGACCAGGATGCCGATGCAAAACAAAATATAATTGACGACAGTCGTTTTGTTTTCATCGATCAGAATTTTCGCTATCTCAAAAACTTTTGCCGTTTGCATGATGCCATCCCGGTTGACGGTGTATTAGCTGACCTTGGTGTATCCTCCTATCAATTTGACCAGGCCGAACGCGGTTTTTCTATCCGCTTTGATGCCGAGCTGGATATGCGGATGAACCAACAATCGGAACTAAGCGCGAAGGAAGTTATCAACAGTTATTCGGAAGCCGAGCTGCACAGGATTTTCGGCATATATGGCGAAATCCAAAATGCAAAGTCACTGGCTAACACGGTGGTTACTGCCCGGTTAAACGCACCAATTGTAACGGTTGCCGATTTAAAAAACGCTATTGCAAGCCGTATTCCACGCGGTAAAGAAAATAAATACCTGGCGCAGGTTTTCCAGGCTTTACGCATAGAGGTAAACCAGGAGCTGGAGGCATTGAAAGATTTTTTGATCCAATCGGCAGCAGTGCTGGTTTCGGGCGGACGGCTGGTGGTAATGTCGTACCATTCGCTGGAAGACAGGCTGGTAAAAAACTTCATTGCCAAAGGCAAATTCAGCGGCGAAGTGGAGAAAGATTTATACGGAAACGACAATAAACCCTTTGATATGGTAAGCCGTGGGGCTGTCACCGCATCGGAGGATGAAATAAAAAACAATAACAGGGCACGGAGCGCTAAATTAAGAATAGCGGTAAAAAAATGACGAACCGGCTACGTACACAAATTGAGGATGATGAAGAAGCTGGAAAAAGGCTTGAAGTTGAGGACAAAACCACAAAGGAATTTCCTGACAACTACTTAACGCAGTTTTTCAAAAGCAAATTCAATTCTGAAAGGGCAACAAGCGCGCTGCCTTTTGTATTGTTCCTGGCTTTATTGGGCATGATCTATATCGCCAACAGGCAGCTTGCCGAAAAAAATATCCGCGATATTGATAAGATAAGCAAGGAAGTAAAAGAGCTAAGCTATGATTATAAAACTACCAAAGCTGAACTTGCTTTTAAAAGTACACTGACCGAAGTAGCTAAACGGGCCGATACGCTGGGTATAAAAGAATCAATGGTGCCACCCCAAAAAATAACCCTGGAGGGGGATCAAAAATGAGTATCAGAACCAATATACTGATAAGGGTATACCTCGCATTTGGCCTGGTTATGCTTTTTGCCGTGGCTGTTGTGGTGCAATTGTACCGCGTGCAGGTTATCCAGGGTAAAAAATGGCGGGCAATGTCTGCCAGTCTTTCCACACAATATCAAACAGTGGAGGCTGCCCGCGGTAATATTTTTGCCGTTGATATGAGCTTGCTTGCTACATCGGTACCAGAATATGAGCTGCACATGGATATGCTTGCCGCCGGGATCAATGATGAAAAGGTTTTTGATGAAAAGGTGGATTCGCTGGCGATGAAAATGTCGCAGATGTTTGGCGACAGATCTGAAAAAGAATATTCACGCATGTTGCGCGATGCCCGTAAAGACAGCTCGCGTTATGAATTGATCAGGCGCAAGGTAACTTACCAGCAGCTAAAGCAGATCCGTAAGTTCCCGATCTTTAATATGGGTAAGTATAAAGGCGGGCTGATCATTGTTGAACAAAATCAGCGGGTATTGCCTTTCCGCACATTGGCGGCGCGTACCATTGGTTATAAAAACGAAAATGTAAAAAATGCTGTGGGCTTAGAGGGCGCTTATGCCAGCTATATTAACGGCGAAAGTGGCAAACGCTTAATGCAGCGTATTGCCGGCGGAACATGGATGCCGGTTAACAACGGTGAAGAAGAAATTGCACCGAAGGAAGGCGCCGATATTATCTCGACTATTGATGTTAATTACCAGGATGTGGCGCAGGATGCCCTGAAGAAGCAACTGATAAAAAATCAGGCCGACCACGGCTGCGTAGTATTGATGGAAGTGGCAACGGGCGAAATAAGAGCAATAGCCAATTTTACCCGCACAAAAAATGGTGATTATGAAGAAAAGTTAAACTATGCCATAAGCGCAGCCGCTGATCCCGGCTCAACCTTTAAGCTTGCAACTTATATGACCGCTTTTGATCAGCATAAAATTGATACCAATACTTTGGTGGATGTTGATGGCGGCAAATATAAAATACCAAAAGGCCCAACAATTACCGATGCGGAACTGGGCAATGGAGTAATGACCGCAAAAAGAGCATTCGAGGAATCGTCGAACGTAGCAGCAGCCAAATTTATTTACAATCACTATAATAATAACCCGAAGGAATTTACCGATAAGTTATACAGCTATCATTTAAATGAAAAGCTTGGCCTGCAAATACCCGGCGAAGCAAACCCGGTAGTTAAGAACCCTAAGAGCCGTAGTTGGAACAAGTATTATACCTTGCCTGAGATGGCTTACGGCTATGAAATGGAAATAACGCCATTGCAGATGCTTGCCTTTTATAACTCTGTTGCCAATAACGGCACTATGATAGCGCCTATACTGGTAAAAGAGATCCGCAGGCTGGGAAATACAGTTGAGCAGTTCCAGGCAAGGGTAATTAATCCAAAAGTATGCTCGGATGCCACGCTTGGTAAAATGAGAAGCATGCTGGAAGGCGTGGTAACCGAAGGTACCGGCAAAAACGTAATTAAAAACTCTTTATACACGGTTGCCGGTAAAACAGGTACCGCTCAAATTGCAAATGGTTCGTCAGGCTATGGGGTGAAGAAAACTTACCAGGCTTCATTTTGCGGATATTTCCCGGCTAATCATCCAAAATATTCAATGATAGTGGTGATCAATCATCCGACCCAGGGCGACTACCTGGCGGCAAAGGTTGCAGGCCCGGTTTTCAGGGAAATTGCCGACAGGGTTTTCTCCAGCGATATGGATATGAACCAGGCTGCTCCGGCGCATTTTGTGGGTAATACCAATATGCCGCAAATAAAAAAGGGAAATCTGAATGCGCTGAAACAAGTGTATACCAAACTGGGCGTTAAGCCACTGTATGCTTCAAACAATGCAGCTAATACAGGTGTAGATACCAGTAACGGTATTGCTTTTGAGGAAGTGAAATATAAAAGCGGCGTAGTGCCGTCGGTAACCGGAATGGGCTTAAGCGATGCGTTATATGTAATGGGAAATGCAGGTTATAAAGTTACCGTACGCGGCAGCGGAGTAGTGATTAATCAGTCAGTAACGGGTGGAAGTACCATACCTAAAGGATCAAAAATAACAATTGAATTGCAATGAAGTATTTAAGCGATATAATAGAAGGGCTTGCATTCACTGAGCTACAGGGAAGCGCAGATATAGAAATATCTGCTGTGGTGTTTGATTCGCGCAAGGTGGTGCCGGGTTCGTTATTTGTAGCCGTAAAGGGTACGCTCAGCGATGGACACGATTACATTGCACAAGCCATTAATGATGGGGCCGTTGCGGTTATCTGCGAGGTGCTGCCTCCACGTGTAACCGGCGAAGTCGATTTTTTAATGGTAGCAAATTCTGCCATAGCGCTGGGTATTGTAGCGGCTAATTTTTATGATAACCCTTCGTCTAAATTAAAGCTGGTAGGTATTACTGGTACCAACGGCAAAACGACCATTGCTACGTTGCTTTACAAATTATTTCGTGACCTGGGTTACAAATGCGGATTGTTATCAACGGTAGAGAACCAGGTAAATGGGCAGGTTATCGCATCAACCCATACGACACCCGACCCGGTTGAGCTGAATGAGCTAATGAGCGAAATGGTAGACCTTGGTTGTGATTACTGCTTTATGGAAGTGAGCTCACATGCCATTGCCCAGCACCGTATTGAGGGATTGAAATTTTCGGGGGGGATATTTTCTAACCTTACACACGATCATTTAGATTATCATAAAACGTTCGATAGCTACTTAAAAGCAAAAAAGACCTTTTTTGATGAGCTGCCTGCCAATGCCTTCGCTTTAACCAACAGCGATGACAAAAATGGCAATGTAATGCTGCAAAATACAAAGGCTCACAAAAAAACTTACGGACTAAAAAGCATGGCCGATTATAAGGCCCGAATATTAGAGAACCAGTTTGAAGGCTTGCATATGCAGATTGATAGCGAGCAGGTTTGGTTTAAAATGGTGGGCACTTTTAACGCCTACAATTTATTGGCTGTGTACGCCGCCGCCATGCTGCTGGAGCAGGATAAAGCTAAAATATTAACCAGCTTAAGCAAATTAACCGGCGCACGTGGCAGGTTTGATTACATAGTTGCACCCAATAAAATCATCGGTATTGTTGATTACGCACATTCGCCGGATGCAGTGCAAAATATACTAAGTACTATTCATGATATCCGTAAAGGAAATGAAAAAGTGATAACAGTAATTGGCTGTGGTGGCGACAGGGATAAAACCAAGCGGCCTATAATGGCAAAAACTGCCTGCGAATGGAGCGATAAAGTGATTTTAACTGCCGATAATCCGCGCTCAGAAGACCCGGCACAGATCATTAAAGATATGGAAGCCGGAGTTGATGCAGCTTTCAGACGCCATGTGCTAAGTATTGTTGACAGGCGCGAAGCGATAAAAACTGCCTGTATGCTGGCCCAGCCGGGAGATATTGTGCTGGTAGCCGGAAAGGGCCATGAAAAGTACCAGGAAATTCACGGTGTGAAAAATCACTTTGACGATATGGAAGAGTTGGTGGCGATTTTTAAAGATTTGAATTAATTTGAAGATGAGTGGATTTGGAGATTTGAAAATAAAGATGAATGCACAGGCTGTGAAAGCAGTAACAAAAAAGGGTGTCATGCTGAGGCACTCGAAGCATGTGCGTTGGGCATTGCGAACTATGCATAACGGTCAATGCATGACGTACAGGCCTTTGCCCACATGCTTCGAGTGCCTCAGCATGACACCTCCCGCGTTTAACGTTAAAAACATTTTTAATCGGTGAAATCATAAAATAATCAGTGAAATCAAAATAAAACAATGCTGTATTACCTCTTTACCTGGCTTAATAAAAATTACACCATTCCCGGCGCGGGGGTATTTCAGTATATCACGTTCCGTACGGCAATGGCGGTAATTACTTCGCTGATAGTAACTACAGTTTTTGGACGCAGGCTGATAGATTATCTGCGCTTTAAGCAGGTGGGCGAAACCGTAAGGAATTTAGGTTTAGAAGGGCAGATGCAAAAGGCTGGTACACCTACAATGGGTGGTTTAATTATCATACTTGGCATTTTGGTTCCAACGCTGTTGTTTGCCAAGCTGGATAATATCTATATCATCATGATGCTGGTTACCACCGTTTGGCTGGGGGGCATCGGTTTTTTGGATGATTATATTAAAGTATTCAAAAAAAATAAGGAAGGTTTAGCCGGAAGGTTTAAAATAATAGGACAGGTGGGTTTGGCTTTGTTTATCGGGTTTACCATGTATTCTAATAAAGATATCGTCATTCGCCAGGAAGTAAAGCTGCCGGTAAAATATGATGTCCCGGTTGAGTTTCACATGCGGGGTAGTTCCCCTGTTTATACACAGGATATCAGGTCGACAAAAACTACCATACCTTTTTATAAAAATAATGAATTTGATTATGGCAAGGTGCTCAAGTTTATTGGCGCCAGTACCGATCATTATTCACTGCTGGTATTCATGTTCTTTGTCATCATCATTATCACAGCCATATCAAATGGCGCCAATATAACGGATGGTATTGATGGTTTGGCTACCGGTACATCGGCAATTATAGGTATTACACTGGCCATACTGGCCTATGTATCAGGTAATACGGTAATAGCCGATTATCTGAATGTTATGTATATCCCTAACTCCGGCGAGCTGGTAATTTTTGCCGGTGCATTTGTAGGGGCCTGCGTGGGTTTTTTATGGTACAACTCATACCCCGCACAGGTATTTATGGGCGATACAGGAAGTTTGGCCATAGGCGGAATAATAGCAGTATTTGCCATTATGATACGCAAGGAATTAATGGTACCGCTTTTATGCGGAATATTCGTGATCGAGAACCTGTCGGTAATTATACAGGTATCCTGGTTTAAATATACAAGGAGAAGATTTGGTACCGGGCGCAGGGTTTTTTTAATGTCGCCCCTGCATCATCACTATCAGAAAAAAGGATTTCATGAGGCCAAGATCGTAACCCGGTTCTGGATTGTCGGTATCCTGCTGGCGATACTGACGATAGTGACGTTGAAGCTACGGTAGTGATCAGGGGTTGGAGATAAGAGATTAGTTAAATAAAAATAAAAAGACCATGGACTATAGATCATGGTCCACGGACAAAAAAATCAGTGAAATCAAAAATATAAAATCGGTGGAATCAAATCACAACATATCATCTCAAACAACTCCGTCTTCTTTGGAGAGGGCCGGGGTGAGGCTTGTAGTGCTCGGGGCTGGTGAAAGCGGGGTGGGAGCGGCATACCTTGCTCAACAGCAGGGCTATGATGTTTTTGTGTCTGATTTTGGGGCTATAGCCGATAATTATAAAAAACAATTGCAGGACTGGAACATTCGCTTCGAAGAAAGTAAACATACCGAAGAAGAAATTTTAGCTGCTGCTGAAGTGATTAAAAGCCCGGGCATACCCGATAAAGCGCCGATAGTTAAAAAGATAAAGGAAAAAAATATCCCGGTTATATCCGAGATTGAATTTGCCGGCAGGTATACCGATGCAAAAATAATAGGTATCACCGGCTCGAACGGTAAAACTACTACCACCACGCTAACCTATCATAGCCTGAAAGATTCAGGAATGAATGTTGGCCTGGCGGGCAACATCGGCAAAAGCTTCGCTTACCAGGTAGCCACCGAAAAATTTGACTGGTATGTACTGGAGCTTAGCAGCTTTATGCTGGATGATATGTACCAGTTTAAGGCTGATATAGCCATATTATTAAATATAACCCCCGATCACTTGGACCGGTACGATTATAAAATGGAAAATTATGTCGCATCAAAATTTCGCATCACCCAAAATCAAACCCCGGATGATGTATTTATTTACTGCGCCGATGATCCGGAAACGATTAAGGGAATGGCAACGCGTGATTTCTCAGCACAGCAACTGCCGTTTTCTATTGAAAAAAAGGTTGAACCGGGAGCATATCTCGAAAACGACAATATTGTCATTAACACTCACCAACAACATTTTCAGATGTCAATAACAGAACTGGCCCTGCAGGGAAAGCACAACATTTACAACTCGATGGCATCGGGTATTGCGGCCAAATGGCTTGAAATACGTAACCCCGAGTTGCGCGAAAGCATGAGCACCATTAAGCCCATTGAGCACCGGATGGAGTCTGTTGGCAAAATATCCGGCATAAGCTTTATTAATGATTCCAAAGCTACCAATGTAAACTCAACCTGGTATGCCCTTGAAAGCATGACCAGCGATGTGATATTGATACTTGGCGGTGTTGATAAAGGAAATGATTATACCATGCTCCGTGACCTGGTGAAACAAAAGGTAAAAGCTATAGTGTGCCTGGGTAAAGATAACAAGCGCATACACGATGCTTTTGAAGATATAGTAGAGGTAATAGTAAATACAAATTCGGCGCAGGAAGCCGCACAGGTATCCTATCACCTGGCAACAAAAGGCGATACGGTATTACTATCACCCGCATGTGCAAGCTTTGACCTGTTTAAGAATTACGAAGACCGGGGAAGGCAGTTTAAACAAGCGGTGAGGGAACTGTAGGGCCTCACCTAAATCCTCTCCAAAGGAGAGGACTTGAACTTCGCTCTTTTTAAGCCCTCTCCTTTGGAGAGGGTGGGGCGAGGCAAATAAGGATGTGCAGATGAATTAATTTGAAGAATGATTCAAAAAAGGTTCCGGGCTATGAACTATCAACCATGAACCATGAACAAAAGGAAATCATAATATAAAATGAATAAAATACTCAGTAACACAAAAGGAGACCGCTGGATATGGCTTATCGTCATATTGCTGTCTGTTATATCATTACTGGCTGTTTACAGCGCCATTGGTACTCTTGCTTACAAGCGTGGCGTGGGTGCAGAGTCTATTTTAATGAAACATTTGGCTATGATAGTTGGCGGTATTGGCTTAATGTATATCTCGCACAAGCTTGATTACCGGTATTACCGTGGCATATCGAAATTATTAATGATCATAACCATTCCGCTATTGGTTTATACACTTGTTTTTGGTAATCACGTAAACGATGCCAGCAGGTGGATAGCTATCCCTGGTACCGGCCTAAGCTTCCAGACTTCCGATTTGGCAAAGATCGCCCTTATCACTTACCTGGCGCGGATGTTATCGCTTAAGCAGGAAAACATCAAGGATGTAAAGGAATCATTCATACCCATTATGGGCTCAGTTTGCCTCGTGTTTATTTTAATTGCGCTGGCTAACTTGTCGACAGCGCTGATGCTTTTTGGCGTAAGTATTTTGCTATTGATTATCGGTCGTATCAGCATTAAGCAAATAGCAACGGTTTGCCTTGCAGGTGGCATATTACTGGCAGGGGTTGTGTTTTTAGGGCCGCGTCACCGCACTTACGTTTCAAGGATCCATGCATTTATGCATCCGGAAATTGCCAATCCCGATAAATCTTTCCAGTCTGATCATGCTAAAATAGCAATAGCAACCGGGGGGATGTTTGGTAAAGGAGTTGGTAAAAGCGATGAGATAAACTATCTGCCCGAAGCATATTCGGATGAAATTTATGCCATCATAGTAGAAGAATATGGCCTGGTTGGCGGCATTGTTTTAATAGCTATTTATTTGTTTTTGCTGTACCGGTGCATAAAAATTGTAACCAAAGCGCCAAAAGCGTTCGGGGCGTTACTGGCTGCGGGATTGAGTTTTAGCTTAACTATACAGGCGTTTGCCAATATGGCTGTAGCGGTGGGTCTTGGTCCGGTAACGGGGATCCCACTGCCATTTGTAAGCATGGGCGGTACATCCATTTTATTTACAAGCGTTGCGTTTGGCATCATACTCTCGGTTAGCCGGGACATTGAGGAACCTAAAAAAGTTATTGTTGGAGAGATAAGGGAAATAGCGGTTTGATTTCGGATTTCGGATGTTCGATTTCGGATTTGAATAAAGGGATAAAAAGAAAATAATCGGTGTAATCAAAAATAATAACCTGTGAAATCAAAAAAGATCATAATTAGCGGTGGTGGTACGGGAGGACATATTTTCCCGGCTATTGCTATTGCCAATGCTTTAAAAAGGCTTGATCCGGAT